>Ga0208035_1000021_pt1 | contig 64097 bp, 57 predicted proteins | sample June2015DPH_11_1_FD_184704 | JGI IMG/M metagenome (GOLD analysis project Ga0208035, IMG submission 184704) | Peatland microbial communities from SPRUCE experiment site at the Marcell Experimental Forest, Minnesota, USA - June2015DPH_11_10... | ecosystem: Environmental > Terrestrial > Soil >...
GCAGTCGCGTGCCCGGCGCCTCACCGCAGATGGTTGCACATAATAACCCTCGACTAGCGCACAATAGTTAGATAGATCATGGCCCGAGGAATGGGCCGTGATTAGCCACCAAAAGGCACCCCCCCCACCCCCCCTATATTTATTATCGAAAACTTGCAGGTAATTTTCTCGATAACATAGATAAGCCAAGAAATCTTTCCTAACAAATCCAGAATCAATGCTTTCCGTAACACTTTTTGGGAACGGCAACGGTGCGCCAAACGGATTAGGTAACCATCGCGAGCGATTGCCGATCGACTCAACCTGTTATGTGCGACCGAGATGAGCCATTTAGCATCGGGAGTGTGGCTGACCTCGACACTCCGGTGATGTACGTGAAGGGCGTAGGCCCAAAGGTTGCGGAAATGCTCGCCGCCAAAGGCATTCAGACCGCCGAAGATCTGCTCTACCACTTGCCTTTTCGCTATGAAGACCGCCAGAATCCGCGCTCTCTGGACGAGTTGCAGCCTGGCGAAACAGCCAGTGTCATCGCAGAAGTTCGCGGCTCAGCGCTGCTTAGAACCCGCAAAGCGCCCATCTTCGAGCTCACCGTCGGCCAAGGCCGATTCGCGCTCAAATGCATCTGGTTCAACGGCACCTATTTGGAAGGCAAGTTTCACGCCGGGCAGACGGTGGCTGTCTATGGCAGGGTCGAGGCTTCTCGCTCGACGGCCAATCTAAAAATGATTCAGCCGCAATTTGAGTTGCTGCCAGATGCCAGCGACGACGCCGAAACGCGTCTACTCGAAGTGGGCCGCATCACGCCAGTCTACGAGTCGCTCGGCGGCGCGCGGCTGGCCTCGCGCTGGCAACGCAAGACAATCTTCCATCTGCTCGAGGGCTTGCGCGGTGCGGTGCCAGAGTGTCTGCCGCAGGCAATGCTGGCGCGGCTCGCGCTTCCTGATCGCGAGACAGCGCTGCGCGAGGCGCATTTTCCGCCCGAAGGAACCAGTTTTTCCCAACTGCAATGCTCGGCGACTCCGGCTCATCGGCGCCTGATTTTCGAGGAACTGTTTTTTCTGGAACTGGGTCTGGAACTCAAGCGCAAAAAGATGAGGGAACGCGCCGGCTTAAGCTTTTCGACCACCGACAAGGTGCGCGAAGCGATTCGCGAAGTCTTGCCCTTTCATCCGACCACGGCGCAGAAGCGGGCGCTGGGCGAGATTGTGGCCGACATGCGTCAGCCCAGTCCAATGCGCCGCCTGCTGCAGGGCGATGTGGGCTCCGGTAAAACCATCGTCGCGCTCCAGGCGATGCTCGTGGCCATGGAAAACGGCTACCAGGCAGCGCTGATGGCGCCCACAGAGATTCTCGCCACGCAGCATTTCCTAGCCGTGCGCAAACTCCTGGAGCACTCCACGCGTCACTACCGGGTCGCCCTGCTGACCGGCTCGCTTTCTGAAGATCGCAAGCGCTCGACGCGCGGGCAGATCAATCGCGGCGAGGCGCAACTGGTCATCGGGACGCATGCGCTCATTGAAGAAAAGGTCGAGTTCGACAAGCTTGGCCTGGTGGTGGTCGACGAGCAGCACCGCTTCGGCGTGATGCAGCGCTTCAAGCTGATGAAGAAGCCCAATCAGGCCGAGCCGGATGTGCTGGTGATGACGGCCACGCCGATTCCTCGCACCCTTGCGCTGAGTTTGTACGGCGACCTGGAAGTGAGCGTGCTGGATGAGTTGCCGCCCGGCCGCACGCCGATCGTCACTCGCCGTGTTCCCGGCGAAATGGCAGGGGAAGTATGGGAGTTCGTGCGCAAACAGGTTGCCAAGGGGCGTCAGGCTTACATTGTCTATCCGGTCATCGAGGGCAGCAAGGACGACCAGCCTGAGCTTGATTTTTCACACGACGATCCCGAGGTCGGAGTCGAGGCGCAGCCGCCGCCTGTGCGCAAATCCATCCGCAAAGGTAAAACAGCAGAGCTATTCCCCAAGGCCGCGCAGGAGGCGAATCCAGGAGCGAAGTCGGGGCTGAAGTCAGCCGTCGAGATGCATGAAAAGCTGCGCGCGGGCCCGCTTGCAGGCCTGCGCGTGGGCCTCCTGCATGGGCGTCTCGATCCCGACGAGAAAGAGACCATCATGCGCCGCTTCCAACGTGGCGAAATCGACGTTCTTGTGGCCACCACAGTCATAGAGGTGGGCGTCGATGTGCCCAACGCGACTGTAATGGTGGTGGAGCACGCTGAGCGATTTGGGCTGGCGCAATTGCACCAGTTGCGCGGGCGCGTGGGACGCGGTTCGGCCAGGAGCTATTGCATTCTCATCACTGGCGAACGCATTTCGCCGCTGGGCGACGAGCGGCTTAACGCCATGGTCCGCACTCAAGACGGATTCGAGCTGGCGGAGCTCGATTTAAACCAGCGTGGACCGGGAGAGTTCTTCGGCACACGTCAGGCCGGGTTACCCGGCTTCCGCGTGGCCAATCTGCTGCGCGACCGAGAGCTGCTCGAATTGGCCAAGCTGGAGGCCGCATGCTTTGCCAACCCGGCCGCCCCCAGCAGCGAGGTGACCGAAGCTGAGCGGGCGCGTGTGTGGTCACGGCTCAAGGATGCCTGGCAGCGCCATTATGGGTTGGTCGAGGCTGGTTAACCGGGCAGGTAACACCGCAGTAACCTTTCATATTGCAATACGCACGTTACCAAAGAGTTTCTATTTCGCATCTGTGGATTACTTTTGCCACAGATTCTCTCATAATGGTTACATCGCGACAGAAACCAAGTGCGCGGATAAAGGATGAACCGCTGATGAAATTTAAGCTGCTTATTCTCTTTGCTCTCTCGCTTTCTCTTTATCCTCTCTCGGAATGGAGACAGCATGCGGCATCGGCATCTTTGCGGACTTCGCTGATGACAGCGGTCAAGACCGATAATACCGATGCAGTCAGGATGCTCCTTCAGAAGGGCGCTGATCCTAATAGCCGTACCTCAGCGAGTGGCTGGAGTGCGCTGCACTACGCGGTCCGGAATGGAAATGTCGAAATCATGCAGGAACTGCTCAACGCCGGAGCCGATCCGAACTACGCAGGAACCATGGAAGGGCAAACCAATCAGGTTGTCTCCGAGAGGCCTTTGGTGATTGCTCAGGCTGCGCAGGATTTGGCCAGCCAGGTACCGCCCTCCAATATGGAGGCGACCCTGCAACAAGGTGGGGTGAATGACCCAGCCCTGTTGAAGAGCATGAGGGACCCGGGGGCCGCAGATCGATATCAGAAAGTTGTCGATGTGCTGGCGAAGGTCACCAGGGAAAACTAGCTGGAGCAGCATTCGACTGTTACCCATCATCCTTCCTCTGCGCCGAAGAGCCCCCAGAGAGCAGCCATGCTTTCTGGGGGCGCTGCTTTGAGATTGTGGACGAATGCTTTTGATGCCCTGCAACCACTCCTGCAGGGTCTGCATAATTCTTTTGGCCGACCATGAATTTGCCCCCATATGATATATTTCGACTTTGACAGGGGATTCTCGCAGAGGAATCGGCTGGAATGGACCCTATAACGGCGCTCACGTCCGCCAAGGGCCGGTCCGTTTTGGGAGCGGAAGGGCTCAAGCTGGAAACCAAACGTAAAATGAGCGGCTTAGCTCACCCAAGCGACGGTACAACTCCTTATACTGATGGAGCGTCAAACGAACCCAGGGCGTTGCGGAGTATCACTCCCCCGTAACGTGCGCGTGATGCTTGAATGGGGACCGCATTAGGTCGATGGTTTGCTGCGCACACCGAAATTTGATACGCTCAGGCCAACTTCAAACTGAGCGAAAGGAGAGTTTTCATCATGGCAGAAGATAACAAGATTAACGGTCTGGCGTGGTTTGTGGCTGGACTAGGCGTCGGCGCTCTGGTGGGGATTCTTTATGCCCCCAAGAGCGGTCGTGAGACCAGGGAAGACCTGATCAACAGCACAAAAGAGGGCGCAGAGTATCTGCGCGCTCGCACCCGGCAAGCCGCCGAACAGGTAGGCGAAATGGTTGAAAAGAGCAAGGAACAGATGGGCGAGTACGTCGATCGCGGCCGCGAGGTTGTTGATCGCGGACGGGCTCAATGGGAAGAGTTTGTGGAACGTGGTAAGAACCTGGTAACCGAGCAGACCGGCCGGGTGACCGCGGCTGTTGAAGCCGGGCGTCAGGCCTATAAGACTCCCCCTGTTGCCAATGAGCCCACAGAAGCCTGAATCGGCGTTTTGCCCGGTCCTGACCCAAATCCGGATTCAAATCCGGCCCTGACAGATCTTCTCTTATCCGCCCGGAGTTTCGCCCATGTGGCCGATTGCCGCTTGGGCGTGAACTCTGGAGCTGACGTTCCGGCATGGGCTGCGGGGCGCACCTACGAACGAAACCAAGCCCGCAGACCGGCTGCTTGAGGCCATTTCAATGTCAATGCCTAAACTGGACAATCAAACCATCCTGCTCGCCTTTGCTGTTGTAACTGGGCTGGCAATGCTGTTGCAGACGATTTTTCTGCTGATCATCACATTTGCCTTGCGCAAGGCGGCTAACTCCCTTTGTACGGAGACTGAGAAACTGCGTTCCTCAGTCATGCCGGTGCTCTATGATGCGCGGGATATGATTGCCAGCACCCAGACAGTTGTTGCCAACGCCCAGGATCTCATTATCAATGCGCAGGATCTCTTTACCCGCATTTCACCCAGGATCGAATCCACCACAGATGATCTCGCGGTCATAGCGCAAGGACTGCGCGAGCAAACCCTGGAAATGCAATCCTCAGCCATGGAAATCATCGAGAAAGTGCGGAGACAAAGCAATCGGCTCGATCAGATGTTTTCCAACCTTCTGGACACAACGGATCGCGCCGGAAGCTTCGTGGCCAATATGGTCAGCAGGCCGGTGCGGCAAGTTTCGAATATGTTAGGTGCGGTCAAAGCAGTCGTCGAGTCGCTGCGCGGGCCGGTGACTCGCGTCTAGATCACTTTCTGTTCAGCCGGCGAAGAACAGGCCATGTCAGGATAATTGCATGAACATGCTTTGTCGCGGAGTAGGGCGCGGGAGCAGCGTTCAATACAAAAGGGACTGTGTCGGCGAGTTCAGAACGCGCAACCGCAAATTATCGCAAACCTGTTTCTGGAAAATGGAACTCCGGGACTTGTCCGACAGTTTCAGGTCATCGCGGGATTGCTGATAATCCACCCGGACCCCGGTGGTACGATGCATCTGAAATTCGAAAGTTCTGTGAGTACTGGCGCATTCCGCCTCGGGTCGTCGAGCCAATGAATATTAAATTGCGTGATGAGATTCTTCGGCCCTATATCTCAGATGGTTCAACGAAATCGCTTATTCGGTTTCGCGGTTTGCCTCTGGATGTCTTGGAAAAACTTGTCACCCACGGCTTCGTGGCTTTGGGTAAATGGAACAGGTGCGCCGGGGTGACCAGCCTGTTCCTACCATTTCTAAGGCGACATCCTGACTTTACTGCTCACGGATATGCGTTGCCTGAGGATCGGCCAGATTGTCGGATCACGGTCGAGGGCGTCGAATGCGAAAAGCCTGTGACGGACGAAACGGCAACCGATTTCACGAACACATTTTCTCAGTACGCGGACGAGGTCAAGGTTTCAACGTCTCGTGCCTATTGTTGGTTTGATTAGCAATAGTCTGGGGCGCCTCACCAGCTATTCGGAGATTATTAAATTCTGGAGGGGCTCTCTTCGGATCGCCGACATCTAGGACCATCTCTCTGGTCTTGGTGCATGAAGAGAATGTGTAGTTTTTGGCATAGCTGGTGGCTTGAAGCGGAGGTCGCACGTTGCGATCGACAATTATTGGCTTGTTACTTTGTGCAGGCGTTGTGGCCATGTGCCAATCGCTGGCGCCCACTCTTGTCTTACAAGCGGTATAATTTCTCCAAATCTCGCTGAGAAAGGAGATTGCAGTCCATGAAAACTCGTTGGTCCATCCTGGTTGGTACAAGCACGTTATTCATCGTTATCTGCGCAATTATGGCTCCCGCCATCGATGGTTTGCTGGTTTACTCACCAACTCCCGAGAGGGAGAGCGTCTTTATTCGGAATTATTCGGCGCTCAAAGTGATCGGGTCGTTCACCTCTGAGAAGTACCTCGGACAGGGCGGAGCCGGCGGGGGTTCGAGTGAGGGCTTTCGGTTTGGAATCGGTTCTGCACTTCCAGGATACGTGGCAAACGAACGTTCGATGGAGCCGTTCTTGACCATTCGATCAAACGATCGCGTGCCGCTCATGATTGCGCTGCGCGCCGACATGGTTTCACAATTGATCCAAGATGGCGCCGAGATTCTGAGCAACAGCGGCGATCCTGACAGCGGGTTTTACTTGGAGTACAGAATCGGCAAGAGCATCGGCTCCGCAACGATTGCGCCGCTGACGCCCAAGAGATGGCGAGAACGCCACTATGCCGATGGGCGAATTGAGTATCCGCTCCTCGCAGCCGGGACCGAAGACATGGCTGCGGATATCAGCATCTCAGAAAAGTGGTTTCCTCAAGAGTCGAACGCGATTCGTGCGAGTCTGAGGGAGCCGTAACCACATTATGGCAGCTTGAATTTTCCAACAGCCATCTAAAAAAATGGGGCAGGAACCTTGAAAGTCCCTGCCCGTTTTCCGTTGCACTGGAAGGTCTCTTACGGCTCTTCGACCTGAATCACCTGAATCGAATAACCCGGCAGCGTGTGATGCAGATGGTTGCTCACGCCTTGAAGAGTGGTTTCTACCGGCACGATATGCTCCGGATCATCGAGCGTATTGGTGGCCTGTGTACTCTGCGCGCTCAGGCTGACCAGCTCACCGGTCTCCGCCAGCGCTGCGCCGCTGAATTCAATCTCTACGGGCTGCGCGATTGAAGAGCCATTGACCAACTTCAGGTACAGCCGCTTCTTCGCAGAGTCCCGCGTGATCGAATAGAAGAGCTTCGGCCCCGCGCCCTCCAGCTTCGAGCCCAGAGTCACATCGCCTAGATACTTCGCGAACATGACCTGCGCGTAGTAGCTCGGCGAGCCGTAACTTTTCATTGTGTCGTAGCCGATCAGGTCGGGATCCCATTGCAATCCGCCGGGATTCACATTGACCAGCAGCGGCGCGTAGGCTGACATGATCACAAGATCGCTATTGCGTTCCATGCCGGTCATCCACGCCGCATCGCCCAGCGCCGCGCCAAAGTTGGGCGTAGGTGAGCCCTCGCGGGTAGCCCATTCGCCCACAAAGACCTTCGGCCCGTTGCGGTCGGCTTTGTCGTAGTGTCCGCCCTCCCAGCGCTGAGGGGCGTCGGAAGTGGGCGGATCGTAGTGGTGGGCATCGTGAAAGTTCTGGGTAGCGCGAACGTAGTAGTGCTCATCGATCACATCGGGCTTGACGCTCTTCACCGGCGCGGTGGCGATCAGTTGCAGATCGGGATACTTTGCCTTGATGGCCTTGTAATATTGCGTGAAACGCCCGTCGTAGGTTCCCGACTTGTCGAACCAGTCTTCGTTGCCAATCTCAACATAGGTCAGCTTGAACGGCTCCGGATGCCCATTCTTCGCGCGAACCGCGCCCCACCTGGTATCCGCGCTGCCGGTCGCGTACTCCAGTTCATCCATCGCGTCTTGCACGTAGGGATCGAGATCGGGGCCAGGATTCACGTGCTCCTGCGTCATCGAATAGCCGGCATAGACCGCCAGCAAAGGCTGCATCTTCAGGTCTTCGCACCACTCAAAAAACTCCAGCAGCCCCAGTCCATCCGACGAGTGGTAGCGCCACGGGCTGGGATGAGTGGGCCGGTCCGCCAGCGGGCCGATGGTCTTCTTCCACTGATACCGCTCGGAGATGTGATCGCCCTCGAGATAGTTGCCGCCCGGAAAGCGCAAAAACGCCGGGTGCATCGCCGCCATTTTTTCCATCAGGTCGATGCGGTTGCCATTGACCCGGTCGTGATACGTCGGCGGAAACAGCGAGACGAGATTCAGCCAGAGCGTTCCCGAGTGCCCCACTGTGATCTCCAGATGGTTAGCCGCCGAGGCTCGGACGGTCCCAGTCTTCAGCGTGTATTCGTGCTGTTTCCACTCCGTGGTGATTCCCGAGACGTCGGTGCTGGCGACAGCGTTGCCGCTGTCATTGTCGACCAGACTGACAGTCACCGGGCCCAGAGCGGCGGAATCGTCCTTGGCGTAGAACGAGCCTTTGTAGGTTGTGTTGGGCCGCACGGCCATCCCCCAATAGCCCTCGTTCAGCACACCGGCCTGGTTCTGCGGGTCGGCCTGCTTTACATCCAGCCGGAGGCTGCGATTCAATACTTCGCTCGGGCCAGTCTGCCTGTCGACAGAAATCGCCGCGCTCGCGTTGCCGTCTTCCACCAGCACCCAGTGCAGAATGCCAGACCAGTCGGCTCCGAAGGTACGGTTGCGCACCATCTCCGCGTACAGGCCACCGTCGTAAGAGTAGTTAATCTCTTCGGTCATCAGGCCATAGAGCGTTGGGCTGACCTTGGAGACCGGCTGATCCGCATGAATGGTGAGCACGGCAGGCGGCGCCTGAGCGTGGACGAAGGTAACAGCAAGGACGGCAACGGCGGCTAATGTGGCCGCACCAGGAAACGATTTCTCAAACATCGGTCATACTCCGTGATTTCAGTGACGCACCAGTATAACGCTACAGACGCCCCTTCTGTCACCTATCTAACTACTTTCTTTCATCCCCGCCGTCAGGGAATTCTGTGAAGACGCTTTCCAGGTCTTTCGAACGCCGGAAGAGCTGCCGAATCGCGGGCTTTGAAGGCTAGCAAGATCGTCAGAATCGGCCCTAAAAACCTGCCAAGGCCCAACCTTTCGCCGCGCCGACGTTTCAAGACAAGCTCTAAAGGGCGCGACCCTGAGTCAGCGTTGCATCTACCAGCGCGTCGATCTCAGCATGGCTGGTGCGGTGGTTGACAATGGCTGCGCGAATCGCCGTGCGGCCCGCTATCCGGGTCGTAGACGGCGCTACGATGCCAGACTCCTGCAAGGCCACGACAATGGCATCGTTCACGCGATTGGACTCCGCTGTCTCGAACCCCTCGCGGCGATAGCGGAAGCAGACGATATTCAGCTCGACCGGCGCCATCAGTTCCAACTCCGGGGTGGCCTTGATCCGCTTTTCGAGATACCGGGCCAGCGCGCAAGTGCGGGAGATGGACTCCCCCAGCGCCTCCGTACCCAGCACCTTCAGCGTGAACCAAACCTTCAATGCGCGAAAGCCGCGAGAGAGGTCCGGCCCAAAGTCGCAAGGCCATGGCGAGCCCGCAGCCAAGCCGCGCTCGGCGCGTTGCAGATAGGCCGCTGGAAGCGCGAACGCGTTTTTGTGAGCCTGACCATCGCGCACCAGAATAAACCCAGCGTCGTACGGGACCTGCCCCCACTTGTGAAAGTCGAAGGCCAGGGAATCCGCGCGCTCAATGCCATCGAGCAGCGGCGCGAGATCGGGAGCGAGTTTGGCAAGCGCGCCAAAGGCTCCGTCCACATGAAACCAAAGCCTCTCACGCTGGCAGAGATCGGCCAGACCGGCCAGATCGTCAACCGCTCCGGTGTTCACGGTACCCGCGGTTCCGACCACAAGAAATGGCGTCAGGCCTGCTGCGCGGTCGCGGCGGATCGCTTCGCTCAGCGCTGCCAGATCGATGCGAAAGCGGTTGTCGGTTGGGATTTGGCGCAGTGCATCGCTGCCCAGGCCGGCGATGTCCATCGCTTTGGGCACGCACCCGTGAACCGCGTTCGAGGTGTAGGCGGTCAGGCGGCGCGGATCGGCGGCCACTCCGCTCTCTCGCACATCGAACCCCAGCGTAACGTCGCGCGCAATGAGCACGGCGATCAGATTGGCCATTGAGGTTCCGGTAACAAACAACCCTGTTGCTGTTTCCGGGAAGCCAAATATCTCTGCCACCCAGCGCGCAATCTGCCGCTCCACTTCAACTGGAATATGATCGCGGCCCCCGCAATTGGCGTTCAGCCCCGCCGCCAGCATCTCCGCGACCATGCCGACCGGCGTGCCTCCGCCATTCACCCATCCCATGAAGCCGGGATGCACATTGCCCTGCGTAAACGGCAGCACCTCGCGCATGAACTGGGCATGCACCGCGGCCAGATCTTCGCCTTCGGTGGGCGCAGAGGAGCGAAAATGCGCGCGCACCTCAGCGGGAATCGGCTGCCAGACGGGTCGACTGCGAATGTTCTCAATGTACCCCAGCATATCGTCGAGCATGAGGTGTGCCTGGGCGCGAAAGGCCTCCCAGTCTGCTGGATCGAGGTCTTGGCTGCTTTCCGCTTGCGGGGTAATGCCGGACTTTGCGACATCTTCGATTGTGGGGGGCACCTGCGACATTCGTTCTCCCTAATGAGTATTTTACGTGTCGCGGGCGGAATGAACCCAGCGCGGTCTTCAAGCGTCTATTTAGGCTCGAATGTTGAGACGCAGCTTTGGAAACGGCGGCAAATCGCAAGCAACCCGCGCTATAGGATTGTTGAGCTTCGTCATAGCCATCCTCCTCGCGTACGCCAAGATGTCAGGCGACTCAAAAGCTCTGAAAGATCCTAAATAAGGTTCAGTCATCCCGCCATCATGCTACCGGACGCATGGGCGTCTGCGGTACGAAATGGAAATCCATTGCATCGGCTCTGGAAAATGGGAACACATCGACGGAAGGGATTCTGTAGCGGCCCTGTCGCATTCAATTCGCAACGGGAAAGCAAGTACGCACTCAACCCCGAGGGTTCGCCATTCCCATCCAAGGTCGCAGCTAATATTGGGTAAAAAAATCGCTTGACAATCGATCAATGGGTGGAGTTTAATTTCCCCGAATCAATGAAAGGGAGTTTTTCCGTTTTTTACTTAAACGTTTGACTTCAAGAACTTAAACGTTTGAGCGGAAAACTTCCATAATACGTAGAAGCGCAATTTGCTTCTTCCATACCACGGAGAAATTTGAACGTTCTTGCTTTTGACCGGGGCTCTGTAAAACCCGTCAAAGAGGCTCGAACGGGAGGGATTGCCGGATTGCAGAAAACGAGTCCGGCAAGGTTCAAACGCAGGGAAGTTCACCGCATTCCGGCACATACAGATGCTGGCAGCACTCTGAAAGAAGATTTTTGGAGTTGGTCGGGTACGGGCCGGGGCGATTGGATGAAAATGAACGATTGTGAAGCATCTTGATACTTTTTTGACTTTTTTCCGATGCACTTAAACTGGCTTCATTCCAGTGATACGGAGAAGCTATTGAAGTAAGAAACACCAAACAGAACCAACTTTGAAAAGGAAGGTCACATGAGACAGGCGAAATACATGTTTTATCTGTTGCCGTTGTTTCTCGTCTTGGTTTGCGTAGGAGCATTTGCGCAATCCTCTGACGTCACCGGCATCATCACAGACCAGACGGGAGCGGCCGTAGCAGATGCATCGGTCGTACTCACCGATCCAGGCACGGGCTCGGCGCACTCCACCACGAGCGGCGCTACCGGCCTGTATGAAATTGGCGGCTTGACCCCAGCAAACTACAACCTCCGGGTCTCGGCCAAGGGCTTCGAAGCCTACGTGCAGAACGGCATCGTGGTCAACGTTTCCAGCACAGTCCGCGTGGATGCCAAGTTGACAGTCGGCGCCGCGTCCTCCACCGTCACAGTCACGGCTGACGCCCTGGTTGTGCAGGCCGATTCCAACGTAATCAGCACTCTGATCACCGACAACGATATCGATCATATTGCAACTGAGAACCGCAACATCGTTGCCCTGGCGGCTTTGGGCCTTGGCACCAGCAACACTTTGGGCGCCAACAACAGCGTTGACTCCGTGGGCGCAAGTTTCGCCATCAGCTTTAACGGCCTCAACCAGGCGCACAACATCTATCTGATCGACGGCGGCGAGTCTTATGACCGCGGCTCCGGCGGCAAGATGGCCATCATGCCTTCTCAGGACTCGATTGCCGAGTTCCAGACATTGGCCAGCAACTATCCTCCGGATTATGGAACCTCCTCCGGCGGCACGGTCTCCATGGTTCTCAAGAGCGGCACCCAGAAGTTCCATGGCACCCTCTATGAAGAGAACCGCACCACAGACTACAACGCCTCCCAGACAGCGGCGGAAGGTGGCCCCGGCCCGGCCGAGACCCACTTCAACATCTTTGGTGGCAATGTCAGCGGCCCGCTTTTTGTGCCTCACGTTTACAACAGCAACAAGCAGAAGACCTTCTTCTTCTGGAACGAAGAGTGGCGCAAGGTGATCGCTCCCGCCGCCACCACCACGGCCAAAACGCTCAATTCTGCCGATATTCCGACCGCTGGCACGAATCTGATCTACACTGCGCCGTTGTTTGCCACCGGCAACCAGCTGAAGGTTCCTGCCCTGGCTCAGTCTGCTTCGCCCACATCCAAATTTGCGCTGTTGAACGCCCAGTGCGCCAACACCGCCATCCTTCCCGCCGGTTCCTGCGCCGTCTTACCTGTATATGGTATGGCAGCTACTCCGGGCAAACCGTTGCTGGGTATTCCTAGCAGCATGTTCGATGCGAATGGTGTGCTTTATCTCGAATCAGGCATCATTCCCGCGCCGAACGTCACCACCGGCAAGAATGCCGGTTATAACATCGCATCTTCGCCCACGCCCCTTGATGTGCGCGATGACGTGGTGCGTATCGATCACAACTTCAACGACAAGTGGCGCTTGATGGGCCACTACATTCACGACACTGTCGCGGCCAACGCAGTGGGCGCGCTGGATGGCTGGGCCGGTCACAACTACAGCACTATCCAGAGCGTCTTCACCAACCCGGCTTATGCCTCGGTCATCAAGTTGACTGGCACCATCTCGCCCAACTTGCTGCTTGAAGCGAGCCTCTTCTATGACGGCAACAAGATCGACATTGCTCTGAATCCGATTGCCACCAGGCCCGCGGCCTATGCCACAAACTTCACCCCTGTCACCACGGCTTTCCCGCTGGGCAGAACAGTCTGGCCGGGCGCAGCTTGGGGCGCTCCGTACAAAACGCAGGAAGACACGAACACCTCACCTTACAGCAACGCATCCGAAGACTACTTGCCCAGGTTGGACCTCTCGTACACCACCGGCAAGCATGCTCTGAAGATCGGTTTCGACTGGAACCGCTATATCAAGAACCAGCAGATTGGCGGAGACACCCAGGGTAACTACACCTTCGGTTCAGAGACGGGCGACGGCATGATGGATATGCTGGCAGGCTTGTCAGACAACTACACGCAGCAGCAGGCGGCGCCACGGCTCCATTTCGTGGCCAACACGCCTTCTGCGTATGCCCAGGACAACTGGCACGTTACCTCGAACCTCTCGGTGCAGGCGGGCATCCGTTACGATGCTTATCCGCATGCCTATGAGCGTCAGAACCAACTGTCCTACTTCGACCCAACCCAATACGTTCCTGATCCGGCGATGGCTCCTGGAGGCGCCGACTGGACATGCGCAACCTGCGGCAATGGATCAACGATCCTCCAGACAGCTAACGGCGTTCAGACGATCAACGGCGCGCCCTTCTATATGAATGGCATGGTCATTGCCGGCCAGAATGGCGTTCCCAGAGGCTTGGTTAAGAACGACTACTTCACCATCCAGCCCCGTTTGGGCTTCTCCGACGATCTCTTCGGAAACGGCAAAACCGTTCTCCGCGGCGGCGCTGGAATCTTCTACGAACGCGTGCAGCTTAATGACTTGCTCGACATCTCCAACGCGCCCATCAACAACAGCCTCTCGCTCAACGATGCCATCGAGAGCAGCCCGGCAAACAACTGGAATACGGGGGCTGTAGTCAGCAGCGCCAATCTCCCGGTCTTTGTCAACGGTGGAACCACAATCTCCCCGAGCTACAAAGCGCCCGGCGTGGCTCAGTTCAGCCTCGGCGTTCAGCGCGAGCTCCTTCCCTCGGTCATCTGGGTTGTGCAGTATGTCGGCAACGTCACGTGGCACCAGAGCACCCAACGCGCGATCAATACCGACCCGCTCACTACCCCCATGGCTGTTCGTGCGGATACGGGCGATTCGAGCAACAACTATTGCACCCAGTACAACACACCACCTGTGACCACTCCAGTCACCCCGCCCACCTGCCTCGCTGGAGACTTGACCAACTCCTCAACCTACGGCGGCCAGTCACTCGGCGAATACAGAACCTATCCGGGCTTCGCTGGCATCAGCCGGGAAGAAACGAGTACAAACGGCGGTTATAACTCCCTTCAGTCCGGTCTGCGCATTCAGGATCGCTGGGGTCTGAGCGGCGAAATCGATTACACGTACTCGCACGAGATCGACATTCAAAGCACCGATCTGAACAGCAATCCGCAGGGCGGCTTGAGCAACCCCTTCAACGCCAAGTACGACAAGGGCTCGGGCGTACTTGATCGCCGCCATATCCTCAGCATCAACTACGTCTATAAGCTCCCCTTCTTCGCCCATTCAACGGGCATTGTTCGGGCTCTCGCGGGCGGATGGCAGCTTGCCGGCACAGTCGTCGATGAGTCCGGTACGCCGCAGACACTCACCTTGGGCGTTGGTTGGGACTCAGTCGGACTAAACGGCGGTTACACAAACCGTCCCAGCCTCATGGGTAAGGTCACCTACCCCAAAACAAGAACCGAGTGGTTTAATAACTCGGTATCACCGTTGACAGATTCCGGTTGCGTCTCTACCGCTCTCTGGTGCGCTCCAACTCCTGTCTGGGCTGGCGGAGCCAACCAGGGCTTCGGCACATCGGGCAAGGATTCGGTCGTCGGTCCCGGACTCGTGAACTTTACGACCTCGATGTACAAGGTCTTCCAGTTCACAGACCGGATTTCTTTCCGGCTCAATATCGAGTCGTTCAACACCTTCAACCACGCCGAGTACGATGGCGTAAGCACGGCCTATGGTCCGAGCTGGGACAACATAAACAAGGTAAATGACATTGGCAACTTCGGTGCTTTGACTGCAAGCGGCGCCGTACAGCCCCGCAACCTGCAGCTTGGCGGCAGGTTGATCTTCTAACTCAACCCTCAACCGGGGCGCGGCAGGCAACCCCTGCCGCGCCCCTTTTCTTTGTGCGCTCGCCATAGCCTGTCATTCAAATAGAATTGAGAAGAGAAACAATTGAGACGACCGATGCAAATGCGGATCTTCCTGACACTGACAATGACGCTGGCGATGGCCGCAACCCGCTGTGCTGGACAGAGCGCGCCAGAAGCGCAAACCCAGCGGCAAGCCGCGCTAAGTCTAGAGCAGCAAGGCAACAACGTCGAGGCCGAAGCAACATGGCGTTTGTACCTGAAAACTCATCCATCGCGCCCCGAACCTTACGCTCATCTGGGCCTGCTCGAAGCGCGACAGGAACATTACAAAGATGCCGTGCCGCTTTATCGCAAAGCCCTGGCGTTGGACCCGGCGATTCCCGGCCTGCGCATGAATCTTGGCCTCGCGCTGTTCAAGGATGGTGAACTGAAGCAGGCCATTGATGAATTCAAGTTGCTGCTTAAGAGCCAGCCTTCAAATTCATCCGATAGCCAGCGCCTGACTATTCTGCTCGGCATGGCCCACTACGGTCTAGGTGAATACGCCGAAGCGGTGCCTTATCTGAAGCAGGCCGCTGCATCCGACCCGCAGAATCTTCCCTTGCGGCTGGACCTGGCGCACAGTTGCATGTTCTCCAAACAGTACCAATGCGTTTTGGATACCTATCATGAGATGTTGCTGTTGAACGCTGAGTCGGCGGAGGTAGATATGCTCGCGGGCGAGGCTCTGGACGAACAGAAGGACAGTACCGGCGCCATTCAGCAGTTTCGCGCTGCCGTGGTTGCCGATCCCAAGCAGCCGAATGTGCACTTCGGCCTGGGCTACCTGCTGTGGACTCAGCAAAATCAATTTGTAGAAGCGGCAAGCGAATTTCAGGCAGAACTAACTAACTTTCCCGATAATGCCCAGGCAATGGTCTATCTTGGAGACTCGCAGATTCAGTTGAATCAACCTGAGGCCGCGCTACCGCTGTTGGAGAAGGCCATTCGGATCGACCCGGGAATCGAACTGGCGCATCTTGATTTGGGGATACTTTATAGTGATGCGGGCCGCCGCGACGACGCCCTGCGGGAATTGAAGATTGCCGAAAAGCTAAATCCCGACGACTCGAATGTGCATTGGCGTCTGGGACGTTCTTATCAGGCAGCGGGAAAGAAAGACGAAGCAAAGGCCGAGTTCGACAAGACCCGCAACCTGCAAAGAGCCTCCGACGAATCGCTCTTCAAGAAGATGCACCCGGGGGAGCCCACACCCGCGACTCCGGCTTCGCATTGATGGCCTGAGCGCACGCCGTCGAGACAGTACGGCCTATTCGAATTCCAGCGCATCAGGGCAGTTTGGTTTTGCCGGTAGCAGGCGCGGTGGATGAAACTACGCCCGCGCCTTCACGCACAAAATAGAAGCGGTCGGCGGCGAGATTAACCAGCGTCTCAACCTTTCCATCGGGCCACATGACTTCGGCCTTATCCACATGCTGATGTTCGCCCAGGCCAAAGTGGATGCGCAGGTCGCTCTGCGAGAGGTAGCTGCCGCCGCTGATCACTTCGCCCAACTGCACTAGGTCGCCCACGGTCGCGCGCACGCGAGCATTCAAGGCCAGACGATTGCTTTTGACGCCCTCCAACTGAAAGCTGATCCAGTGGTTTGGTGGCCCGCCCTCCGGACGCAGAATCATCGGTTGACCCTTGAGATTCTCGACCACCGCTTCGAGCTTGCCGTCGTTGAAGAGATCGCCTACTGCCATTCCACGGCTCACCTGGGGAATCTGGATGGCTGCCCCCGCTTGTTTACTGATGTCCTTGAAGCTTCCGTTACGCTGATTCAAGAGCAGTAACTTCGGCTCAAGGTATCTAAGAGTCGAATGAATGTCATCCACCTGCGGATACACATGTCCATTGACCACGAATATGTCCTGCCATCCATTGTTAGAAAAATCCACAAAAGCATCGCCCCAGCCCACATATCCTCTCGTAGCCTTTGCAACACCGGAGGGCAACGCAACATCCGTGAAATTCATTCCACCGTCATTGCGAAAAAATGCGGCATATTCGCTGTCGAAGTGCGAGATCAGCAGAGACATGCGTCCTGAGTGCGTATAGTCTCCCAGGGCAACTCCCATATTGGCTTGCCTCGCGCCGCTGTCGCTCAATGCCACGCCCGACGAGAAGCCAACATCTTCGAACGCGCCTTTGCCATTTCCCTGATAGAGATAATTCGGCTGTCCGTCGTTCGTGACGAACAAATCAAGCTTCCCCGTATTGTCGAAGTCCGACCAGATTGCCGTTAGACCGTAACGTCGTTCCTCGTCTCCAACACCGGACTTTTTCGAAACATCTGTAAAGGTCCCGTTCTGGTTATTGTGATAGAGATTGTCGGGGGAGCCTTTCAGACCTGCCGGGCCGCACTGCACATCGATGCCCATGTATTTGCATGTTTCGCTGGATCCAAATGCGGCCATATCGTGCAGGTCAAAATCGACATAGTGAGAGACAAAAAGATCGGTCCATCCATCATTGTCGTAATCGCCAAAGGCAGCCCCGGTGGCCCACATATGATCGCCGCTCAAGCCGGCACTTTTGGTTACATCGGTGAAAGTGCCGTCGCCATTGTTACGATAAAGCACCACTCCGCCAAAGCAGGTGACCAGCAGGTCTGGCCATCCGTCGTTGTTGTAGTCTCCTACTGTCGCGCCCATGGCCCAGCAGGGATATCCGACTCCGGCCTTATCGGTAACATCGGTGAAAGTGCCATCATGGTTGTTATGATATAAAACACTTCGCGCCTTCTGGCCATGAAGCGCCATGTCCACACTTTGCGCATTGGTAAAATAAATATCAGGCCAGCCGTCTCGGTCATAATCGATCAGAGCCACGCCCCCACTCATAGATTCCACAATGAATTTTTGTTCGGGACTTGATAAATGTTCGAATTGAATCCCCGTCGAAGCTATGATGTCAATCAATTCTGGATAGGTGCGAGTCTCTCCTCTCGATTCTTTCTCTGCGGACGCGCTAACTCGCTGCGCCTCGACCGGCTTTGCAAGAGTGGACTGAGTTTGCCCCATGCTCGCGGGAACGAGGCATAAGATAAAAACCACCGTGCATAAGTTGACAATTTCCGTTCTACGGCTCGACATGGTAACTCCGCCAGCAGTGCCTGGCTTCTCTTAACTATTACTCAAACGGAGCGCCAGGTCGATTCTCTCTATGTTGTATCGTTCGATTTTCCGCGCTTCATCTGTTGAGTCGATACAATAACATTTTAGTGTCTCTCTCATGTCAAGATGGTACAAATTATATCACTGCCTTCCAAAATAACTGGAAGCAGGTTGGATAGATGCAGAAGTTCTAAGTGGGAACCAATGTCGATATTTGCCTTGGTGTAGCGCCGTACTTTTCTTGAGGAATGGAGATTTCCGAGGGTCTTCTGCAGGGTTTGCGCAGCTTGCTCAGAATTTTCCGATTCCCGGCAGTCTGCCGAGGGTAGCGACACCATCGAGGATATTGGGCTTTCGGCGTTTTCTTATTGCCTGCCGTGCTACACTGTACTTGCGCTCAGTGATTTGGCCGTGAGCGGCGGCGAGCCTTACAAGGCAAGTTTGCCTGGCACAGATTTTCCCAAGCCCCTACAGATCGTGGTCACCAAGAAACGGTCTTTGATGCTTGGGGTGGAGCGTAACCACATGAGTCTCCCACCCGGTGACTCTTCTCTGAACCGCGAACTGGTTCTGAGAGTTAAGTGCCTTTGTATCCTTGATTGCGATCAGGCGCGATTGAACCGGGAAGATTTCGGGAGCGTGGTGCCGTTCGGCATTGTGCCGTCTGGCGATGACGTAGCGTGTGGCAGCTCCGGGCCTTGAACGTTCTCCCCTTGAATGTTTACCGGTCAGTCTTTTGAACGACTTTCGGTTCTCCCTTACGCAAATTGATCAGCAGGTCCGCGCCCCTGTCCGGTTTCGATTGCAGGCCCCGGCTATGCTGGCGGCTCCGGAACCCCAAGGAAATGAATTAATTTTGACGACACTGTTTTCGCAATTCTCTCTTTCGCCCGCCTTGATGGCGCGGCTCGACGCTAACAAATTTGAAATTCCAACTCCTGTGCAGGTCGGCTGCATTCCGCCGGCGCTTGAAGGCCGCGACGTGCTGGCCACCGCGCAAACCGGAACCGGCAAGACGCTCGGCTATCTCATTCCGATAGTCGAAATGATGCAGAAGGCTGAAGGCAACGGCGCTCTGGCGCTGATTGTTCTGCCTACACGCGAGTTGGCCATGCAGGTCGAGAAGGCCTTTCTCACGATTCGTTCGAACTCCTCGCAGACCGTGGCGCTGGTTGTCGGCGGATTGGCCGAGCGCTCGCAACTCGATGCGATTCGTCGTGGCGCGCGGCTGATTGTGGCCACGCCTGGGCGGCTTGAGGACTATCTCAAGCGCAAGCTGGTACGGCTCGATACGGTGAAGATTCTGGTGCTGGACGAGGTAGATCGGATGCTCGATATGGGCTTCCAGCCGGCCATCGCCCGCATTGCCGCCACGCTGCCCGCCGTGCGGCAAACTCTGTGCTACTCGGCCACGCTCGAAGGCGCGGTAAAGGATGTGGCGCGCAAGTACCTCAACAGCCCGGTGCGCGTCGAGATCGGCTCGGTGCTGAAGCCGGCTGAGAATGTCGAGCTGCGGACCTTTGAAGTTGAAGCTGACAAGAAGCAGGAGCTGCTCGAGCACCTGCTAGGCGCTGAGACGGGCAGTTTTCTGGTCTTTGTGCGCACCAAGCACGGGGCTGATCGCGTGGCGCGCAGGCTGGTTCGCTCCGGCCATTCGGCGACGCAGATTCACGGCGACCGCTCGCAGGCCCAGCGGAATCAGGCTCTGCGCAGCTTCTCCGAGGGCCGTCACCGCGTGCTGGTAGCGACGGACGTAGCTGCTCGCGGCATCGATGTGGCCAACGTGGCGCATGTGATCAACTTCGACATGCCCAAGATGGCCGAGGACTTTGTTCATCGCGTAGGCCGCACGGGGCGGGCTTCGGCGCATGGCGTAGCTTCGACCTTTGCCGGACCGGCAGAGCGCGGCGATCTGCGGAAGATCGAGCGGACGCTTTCGATCACGATGAAGCGGTATCGGGTCAGGTCGGCGGACGACGCGAAGGCAGCTTGAAAACAGCTGTTGGCTATTAGCTATTAGCTTCTAGCTTCTAGCTTCTAGCTTCACGAAAGCGGATGCTTCATCCTCGGCATGGATTCTTATGCTTGGGATGCGGCATCCGCTTTTTGCGCTTGATCGTCAACGTGCATGTGAATTGACGCCGCGATGCGGGCGCGGCTCCACATATTGCGCGTGATCATTTCAGATTCATCTCGAAGACCAGCGGCAGCAACTCGTGGAATGGCAGAGCGCGCGGCCCGTTTTCGGTGGGAAAGATCACCGGCGCATCGGGCAGGATGAACTCAGAGAGCACTTGCCGGCAGGCGCCGCAGGGCGGGCTGGGGGCGCTGTTCAGATTGGCGACGGCGACGGCCTCGATGCGGATTTTGGGTCCGAACTGAGAAACGGCTCGGACCAAAGCGGAACGCTCGGCGCAGATAGTCAGTCCGTAACTCACATTCTCGACATTCGTGCCGGTGACGATTTCGCCGCTGGTCAGCCGCAGCGCCGCCCCCACGCGGAAGCCGGAGTAGGGCGCGTAGGCGTGCAGCGCGGCCTGGCTTGCCTGTTCGAGCAGGCTCAGCAGCTTGGGTTCGGTTGTATCTTGGTCGTTCATGGGCTTACACCTCGGTGGGCGGCTTGAGTTGAGGCTACAACAAAATCAGGGCAACTATTCCACAGGCTAAAGTGTCTCAGGCGCCTTTTCCTTACACAATCCAGCCCCCGCCAACTACCTCGTCGCCGTCATAAAAGACCGCCGACTGGCCCGGAGTCACTGCGCGCTGCGGCTCGTCAAAAGTTGCAACAACCTCGCCCGCGCCAGCGGGTTCCAGCGTTGCCCAGGCAGGCTCGTGCCGATGGCGAATCTTGATTCGCACGCGCATGGCAGCATTCAACTCAGGAATCGAAATCCAATTCAGTTTTCGCGCGCGCAGAGTGCTGGTCGCCAGTTCGTCGTCCGCGCCCACGGTCACACGGTGGCTCGTCGGGTCAATCTGCAGCACGTAAAGCGGCGTAGGCGAACTGATGCGCAGCCCCTTACGCTGGCCCACAGTAAAGTTGGAGATGCCCTCGTGCTGACCCAGCACTTCGCCGCTCGGAGCCACCAATTCTCCCGCTGTCTCCGGCAGCCGCTCGCCCTGCTCTTCAAGATACGCCGTCAAAAACTGCTTGTAATCGCCGCCTGGAATGAAGCAAATCTCCTGCGAGTCAGGCTTTTCGGCGAGCGCCAGTCCATGCTGCCGCGCAATCTCGCGCACCTCCGGCTTGGTCAGGGAGCCTAGTGGAAAGAGCGTGTGCGCAAGCTGCTCCTGCGTCAGCCCAAAAAGAAAATAGGTCTGATCCTTGGCCAGGTCAGCAGGCCGCTTGAGAATCCAGCGTCCGCGCTTTTCATCGTACTCATTCACCGCATAATGCCCAGTAGCGATGCGGCTGGCGCCAATGCTCTGCGCAGTCTTCAAAAGCTGATCGAATTTGAGATGGTTGTTGCAGAGCGAGCAGGGAATCGGCGTGCGCCCAGCCAGGTATTCGGCAACAAACGGCCGCACCACATCCGCCTCAAAGCGCTCCTGCTGATTGACGACATAATAGGGAATCTTCAAATGCTCAGCTACGCGCCGCGCATCGTAAACATCGTCGAGCGAGCAGCACCGCCCAGCTTTTGGAGCATCACCACCCCAACGACGAAGACCTGTCGTTGGGGACCCCGGATTGTCTGGAATCCCATGCTTGCCGGCGAGGCGCGTCTGATCCCAAAGCTGTAGCGTCAGGCCGACCACAGAATTAGGCGAATCGGCGTCGCCTTCGCGAGCAAGCATCGCCGCGACGGTCGAGGAGTCAACCCCTCCGGACATGGCTACGGCAATGGTCGTTCGTTCCGTCATAAAGTACTCTTCAAAATCGCTGTTTTTTGTGCTCAAACCGCCGGTAAATGGGGCAAATTGGCCTTAAAAACCGTGCTTTTAGGGTTGTTTTTTACCATGTCTACAACAGGTAAGCATTTGGCTTGGTCTGGCAAGTGTTTGATTCGATGGTAATTATCATCACGTCTGGAGCAAAGACGCATCGGGGAAAGGGATATTTTCCGGTAGGGGGGGTGGGGGTCACCCGATTATGGGTCGGGTGCGGAGCCAGAATATCCCCTTTTGCGCTCCATTTTTGATGCCGCTCGACCATCCTATGACCTCATTTCAGACACGGGACCACCAATTAAGATTATGCACCGACGGGAGGTAATTTTCTGCAAATCGGACGCGAATAATGCTGCCGCCACGGTCGAAGCGTCAACCCCTCCTGAGATGGCTGCGGCGATGGTTTCGGGCTTGGGCATGGGCGTCCTCGGGAAAAGCGGAGTTCGCGCGGTTAGCGTTGTTAGCGGAGTTAGAAAACCTTCTAGTGACTCGTTGCTTAGTAACAGGGCACAACTTCACAGGCTGCGGAAAAGGCTGTATTTTGGGCGAAAAGCCCGAAAAGCATACCTCAGGGGCTAAAGCCCCGCTGATTTTGTTGGCTTGATGCCGGGGATAAATCCCCGGCCTACCGCCCGCCCGCGTTTTTCCGAAGCCTCTAAAGCCGTGCCCTTTCAAAACTGCGAAACAATACGCAGTGTCCATCGTCTGGTCGATTTCACCCTGCCGTCCCCGCCGCCACCGGCGAAATCGCCCGCAAGTGCTCGACGGCTTCGGGCACCACCTGCAAAACAAAATCCACATCGGCCTCGGTCGCAGTCTTCAGCAAACTAAAGCGCAGACTGGCACGCGCGCGCGTCTTGTCCAGTCCCATGGCCATCAAAACATGGCTAGGCTCCGTAGCGCCGGAGTGGCAAGCCGAACCGCCGCTTACGGCCACGCCTTTCAGGTCGAGAGCAATCACCAGCGCCTCGCCCTCCAGGTGATCGAACCAGATGTTCGTCGAGTTGGCCACGCGGGGGACGGGGTTGCAATCTCCGCCCAGGACGTGGCCCGATGAGTTATGAGGTATCCCACCCTTGCCGCAAAAACAAGGACGCGGCAAGGATGGGGCACCCAGTTTGTCGTTTTGAAAAACAACCGCAGGTCCTTCGACTCGCTGCGCTCGCTCAGGATGACAGTCGATAGAATGGATGCCATTCACGCCGGTGCCGGGAAGCTGCAAGATTCCCGCCTCCAGACGGTCGCGCAATGCAGCGAGGCGCGGAATCGTTCCGTCTTCGAGAGCGAGCATGGCCAGCTCCGCGGCCTTGGCCAGACCCACAATCCCCGGCACATTCTCGGTTCCAGCGCGGCGGCGGCGTTCATGGCTTCCGCCCACCAGCAGCGACTCGATCGGAGTGCCGCGCCGCACAAACATCGCGCCGACGCCCTTGGGCCCGTTCATCTTGTGCGCGCTGATCGAAAGCAAATGGCAGCCAAACCGCCGCACGTCGAGCGGCACCTTGCCCGCGCCCTGCACCGCGTCAATATGAAAAAAGACACCAGCCGCCTTGGCAATCCTGCCAATCTCTTCTACCGGTTGCAGCACGCCGGTTTCGTTATTGGCCAGCATCACGCTGACGAGCCTTGTTGCCGGTCGCAGCGCGCGCTCAATCTCCGCCGGGTCAATCAGCCCGCTCGGCCGCGGCGCAACAAAGGTCGTCTCCACGCCAAAGGCAGCCATGCGCTCAGCCGCCGCCAAAATCGCCGAGTGCTCAATCGCAGTCGTAACAAAGTGGTCGCCGGGGCGCAGCAGCCCAAAGATGGCGGAGTTGTCGCCCTCGGTGCCGCCGGAGTTGAAGACCACCTCGGCATCATGGCAGTTGAAAAACTCCGCCAGCGTCGCCCGCGCATGGTCCACAGCGCTGTGAGCCTGCTGCCCGTCCAGGTGAATCGACGACGCGTTGCCGAAGCGCTCGATCCAGTATGGGCGCATCGCCTCCATCACCTCCGGCAGCAGAGGAGTGGTGGCATTGGCGTCCATATAGACTCGCCTCACGGGATCGGCTCCTGTGATCGATTGTACGGGAATCGATATTTTTCGCCCACCAACGCAATCTTCATTTCACCGTAAAGCTCAGATTCAGAAAAAGATAGATCGCTCGCGCCGCACGGAAGCGCGCGACCTGGCCATTTTTCCTCTATCCTTCGCACTCCATCTCTGCCATACTTGTGAGTGTCCACCTCGTACGGCCAATCCAAACAATCGAAGAGTGAGGTTGCATCCATGACGGCAAAGTATGTCTTTGTGACGGGCGGAGTTGTGTCCAGTTTAGGCAAGGGCCTGGCGGCCGCATCCATCGGCTGTTTACTTGAAAGCCGCGGCCTGCGCGTCAACATGATGAAGTTCGACCCCTACCTCAACGTCGATCCGGGCACCATGTCGCCCTTCCAGCATGGCGAGGTCTTTGTGACCGACGATGGCGCTGAGACCGACCTCGATCTGGGCCACTACGAGCGCTTCACCCATGCGCCTTTGTCGCGCGACAACAACCTGACCACGGGCCGCATCTACGAGCAAATCATCCTCAAGGAGCGGCGCGGCGACTATCTCGGCAAGACTGTCCAGGTCATTCCGCACGTGACTAACGAAATCAAAAACGCTATGCGCAAAGTCTCTGCAAATGGTGCTGATGTGACCATCATCGAGATCGGGGGCACGGTGGGCGACATCGAGTCGCTGCCATTTCTCGAGGCCATCCGTCAGATGCGTCAGGAATTGGGCCGGGAAAATACCGTCTTTGTTCATCTCACGCTGGTGCCGTGGATCGCCGCCGCTCAGGAACTGAAGACCAAGCCCACGCAACATTCCGTCAAGGAGTTGCTTTCCATCGGCATTCAAGCCGACATACTGATGTGCCGCTCGGAACGCGCCCTTGGCCGGGAGATGAAACAGAAGATTGCCCTCTTCTGCAATGTCGAAGAGCGCGCCGTCATTGGCGCTATGACCGTGCCCTCCATCTACGAGGTTCCGCTCGGCTTTGCCCTTGAGGGCGTTGACACACTCATCCTCAAGTACCTGCACATTGAAGCGCCTGAAGCCAACCTTACCGAGTGGAAGGCATTGGTCGACCGCTGCTATCACCCCAGGGATGAGGTTCACATTGCCATCGTCGGAAAATATGTCGAGTACGAAGACAGTTATAAGTCACTCAAAGAAGCACTAACTCACGGCGCAATTTCTCAGAACCTGAAACTCAAAGTAACTTGGATCGAAGCCGAGGGCCTGGAATCGAAGTTTCCCGAAGATAGGAGTTATGAGTCGCAGTTAGAAGGATTCGACGGCATCCTGGTCCCCGGAGGCTTTGGCAAGCGAGGCATTGAAGGCATGTTGAACGCCATTCGCTATGCCCGCGAAAAGCAGGTGCCTTATTTTGGAATTTGCCTGGGCATGCAGACCGCCTGCATCGAATTTGCCCGCAATGTTTGCGGATTGAAGGAAGCGAATTCAAGCGAATTCAATCCATCCAGCCAGCACCGCATCATCTATAAGCTGCGTGAGTTGCTGGGCGTGGAAGAGATGGGCGGGACCATGCGGTTAGGCGCCTGGGCCTGCATTCTGCAAGAAGATTCGCTGGCCTCGAAAGCCTATGGCGGAGCGACGGAGATCAGCGAGCGCCACCGCCATCGCTACGAATTCAACCGCGAATACGAAGCCCTGCTGACAGGCGCTGGAATGAGACTAACTGGCACCACACCCGACGCGACTTACGTAGAAATCATCGAGCTGCCCGATCACCCATTCTTCTTAGGCTGCCAGTTCCATCCAGAGTTCAAATCCAAGCCATTAGAGCCGCATCCGCTCTTCCGCGAATTTATCACTGCGAGTTACAAGAATCGGGACGCAAAAAAAACCACTGAGGAATTGAAGTCTGTTTCGGCGGTTTGAGACGGTAGCTGTCGCCGTTCTTCAGCAGGATGCTTGCTCTTCTGTGATCCCAAAACTGCGAGCTTGTCTCAGGCCCATGAAGTCGATGGCTAGAGCCAAGCTCACACGGGCCTACTCCGGTTCCTCGACTACTTCAACCGGCTCCTCGATATGCGCGACTGCTTCTTTGGCTGGGTCGAGAGTATGGAATCCTTCTGCTTTGGCGACTTCGAGCAATTGCTTGGAGGCCGACACGAAGATGATCTCGGTGCCCTGGAACATGTCGCGGGCGGTGATGGCCGCGCCCAGTTGCAGCGAGTCGGGCCAGCGCAAGGTGGTGCGGTCAAGGAGTTGGCGGGCGGCTTCAAGCACCGCCGGATTGAGTGGCTCCTGGACCATGCGCGCGGCTTCAAGGCGGAGAATATCGAGCGCCGCGGTTGCGTCTTCAGCGCTGATGTCGCCGGAACGCTCACGCCGCCGGATGGCCGAATAGACCTCAAGCGGTGTGGACGAAGAGATCAGCTTGCGGTTGTCCTCGACGGCCTCCATGAGGCGAATGAGTTCGTCGGTACCCTGCTCCTGAACAAATAATTTGGCGAAGGCGGTGGCCTCCAAAAAATAGCAGCTCACAGGTTCCCCCGTTCTTCTTCAATGGCCTCTGCAATGGAGTCGCCATGCGCGGCGACAGGGTGAAAGCGTTGCGCCTCATCGGGCATGCCTGCTTCGGCGCGGTTGAGGCGAATGGTGGTGGTGGGATAAGCCGGGGTCTTGGGATTGGCGATCTTGCTGGTGACCACAACGCCGCGCTGAATGGCCTCGGCGAGCACAGACTGGCGGGACTCTGGATGCTGATTCCAGCGGAAGGCCTTGCGCGGCAGGAAGGAATCGCGAAACCATTTGAGGGCGATGAAAGCATGTCCGCCCCGCTCGGCCTCGGCCAGCGCGGCGCACAGCTCTTTCACACGCGCGTCCAAGTCAGCGGGAATCACGGCTTCCTGGCCGTCGTCATCCTCGTCGAAGTCAGACTCGAAGGCGGCGCGTGGCGCACGGATGGGCCGCGGGGAAGCCTCGGAGCCATCGATACGCTCGAAGTAGATCCGCACCTCGTCTTCTTCCGGCGACCAGGTATCCGCAGAGGCGTTGCGGCGCTTGCTGCGGCCGTTTTCGCCGCACAGCTCGACAATTGCCTGGTAGCCCTGAGGCGCCAGGAAAGGCAGCGCCAGCGCCAGGCCGGGGTTGGTTGAGGAGGCCAATTCATTGAGAGCTTCTTCGATGATCTCTTCTGCGTCGGGAATGCTTAGGTTGCTTGTTTCTACGCTACTTTGTACAGCTTTTGTCGATTTCATACTTTCATCTCCGTATGTTGCTGCTTGAGTCCACCTGTGCCACATCTTCTCCGGCAGGCATGATCGCCGGTTTCGGAGTTCGAATCGCGCAGAAAGAACAGCAGCTTTTAGTTCTAAACTTCACACATTGCGTCAGAGGATTGGCTTGCAATTTATCCTCGATTGCGGGCTGCCTGGAGACATCCCGACGACGCATTGAGCTTCGTTTCAGTCAATTTGAAGGGCCTGCCATGATCCGGCAACTGGATGTATTTCCCGATGAAGTTAAGGGTTCATGGTGATGAAAGGGCTTGTCGCCCGGCTCAAAGCCATCTTCCCTGTATCTCTTCGACCGTAAATGAATTCGAGAAATACTCTAGTAAACCCTCTGTTTGAAGCTATTCAACCCTCAGTGTAACCGATAATGCAGCCCTGGGTCTCAAAAGTTACTTAAGTTCAATGTGCCCGTTCCAGCCAGGGAATTACTGAGCAATTTATTCCCGCGACTGATTCAAACCATCGAGAATCTCTGCCGCCATTCCATGAGTTGGTCTGCTCCGTACAATAGAAGATATGCGTCGCTGTTTAATGCTACTTTCGCTTTACTGCTTGCTCTCGACAAATGTGTACGCCCTTGATCCAGCATTTGACCTTTCTGGACCGAAGGTGGACGTGCGGGTTAAGCGCGGAGAGGTCACGCTGCCGATTAGCGAGGTCACCAACCTGCAGCCCGGAGACCGGCTCTGGATTCATCCCGACCTTCCAGAGAGCCAGTCGGCCCACTATGTGCTGATCATCGCTTTCCTGCGCGGGGCCACCAATCCACCACCGGCGGAGTGGTTTACTCGCGTGGAGACCTGGACCCGCAATGTGCGCGACGAGGGCGTGTTCGTGACCGTGCCGGAAGAAGCCCAGCAGGCGCTTCTCTTTCTTGCGCCGGAGACTGGCGGCGACTTCAGCACTCTGCGCGGAGCCGTGCGCGGACGCCCCGGCGCCTTTGTTCGCGCCGTGCAGGACTTGCAGGCGGCCAGTTGGGACCGTATGCGTCTGGATGCCTACCTGACCGAGGTCAAGGAGACTTCGCAGACCGACCCCGGCTTGCTCAAGGAACGAGCCGAGAAGGCAGCGCGCAGTCTGGGCATCCGGCTTGACCAACAGTGCTTTGACAAACCAACTGACCAGCAGGCTCCCTGCCTGGTGCAGCACACGGAAGGCCTGGTGCTGGACGACGCCAATGCGCAATCGCGAGTGGCGCAATTGACCAACGGTTCGACGGGGGACCTGATGAGTCAAATCAGTGCTTCGCCAATGGCCGGGGCAGGAGCGTTCAGCCCTTATGTGGGCGCCATCGTGGATACGGCCAAGATTTTAGCCTCACTGCATACGGCGCATTTTCAATACATTCCGGCACTGGATGTGCCGGCCAGGGACACACTCAATCTGCGGCTGAACGTGCCGCCCTCGTTCCGCGATCCCAAGTCGGTGGTGGTGGTGGCGCTGCCGCCGGTGGGCGCAGTGAAGCCGCCACCGCTGCATCCGGTCAATACGGCAGAGAGCTATTGCGTCGAGAAGCCAGGCTTGGTGCTGCCGGCCGAAGGCGCGCCGCTGGTCTTCGCTACGGACCAGGCCCATGATCTCAGACTGCACATTTTGGACAAACCCAGCAAGAAGAATAACGGCAACCCGATCGACCTGCCGTTGAAAGCCGATGCTTCGCTGGGCGGACTGGTGCTGGCGCAACCTGCTCCTGCAATTCCGGCAGGCGAGCTAACCGGCGTTGTGCTCGGCAAATGGGGCTTTGACGATTGGGAAGGTCCGCGCTTTCATCTGCGGACGGCTCTCGCCGGCAGTTGGAGCGTGGCGGCAGCCGACCAGTCGGCGCTGGTTGTGGGCCGCGAAGACACCCTGCACATTGAAGGCGGAAACTCGTTGTGCATTGACCGAATCGAGATGCAGAAAGGGAGCGGCAGCCCCCTCAAGCTGAATTGGAAATCACCCAAGCCTGAGTTGCTGGAGGTGGCTGTGCCGATGAAGGACGCTGCTCCGGGGCTGGTGAACCTGGAAGTTTATCAGTTTGGCCTGGAAAAACCAGACCAGTTGCCGTTGGAGGCTTATGCTGAGGCGGCGGCGCTGGATCGTCTGACGCTGAGTGCGGGCGACACGGAGGCACTGTTGAAAGGCAACCGTCTGGACGAGGTGGCCAAGGTTAGCCTGGACGGCATCACATGGAGTCCGGCCACGCTCACGCGCGTGCAGGACTATGACCAATTGACGATGAACGCAGACAGCTCGACGGCTGGTTTGCATCCCGGAACGCGCAATAGTGCGAATGCGACGTTGCAGGACGGACGTCAGTCGAAGGTTGCAGTCACCGTTGAGCCGCGCCGTCCGCAGGTCACGCTACTCAGCAAAGGAAGTCAGGACGAGGTTGCGACCGCGCCCTCGCCGGTGCATCTGGGCAGCGCTGACGATCTGCCTCTGGAGCAGCGGCTGGTTTTCTTTCTTCGCTCGCAAGAGCCGGAGAAGTTTCCCCGCAACGAAAGAATTGAAGTGGCCGCGACCGATGGCAGCTTCAGCACGGTGCTTGGACTGGCTGACGGCAGCCTGGTACTCGAAGACGCGAAAACTGCTTTGGGAGTTGTGGAACCGCTGGCCCGTTTTGGCTCTTCTGCCTTCGGGCCGCTGCGGGTGCGCGCCGTGTCAGCCGACGGAGTGACCGGCGACTGGCTGGCGCTGGGAACGCTGGTGCGACTGCCTGGCTTCAAGGAGTTGCACTGCCCGCATGCGACAGCCAAACCTTGCACACTGACGGGGACCAATCTTTTTCTGGCTGAATCGATCGCTGCTTCGCCGGAGTTCGACAACGCCGCCGAGGTGCCGCCGGAGTTTACGGGAACACAGTTGAGCGTTCCGCATCCGGCAAATGGCTTGCTCTATGTGAAGCTGCGCGACGATCCGGCGACGGTGCAGACGCTTACGCTGCCAGTGACGCCGATGACCTCTTTGGCCACGGCATCACCGACGCTTGCGAGAACCGAGCGTTGAGAACTGGCGGAGATTTATTGGTTTTTCGGGAACGCGCAATAATCCCACCTTAGCCGCAAAAACAAGAACGCGGCGAAGGTGGGGCACCCAGATTCCGGTGTCGGCAAGACGCAGCCTAGTTGAAATAGGCCTTGTTCTTGGCTGCGAAGTGAGCCTTATCCGCCGGCAGGTCGTCTTCGGCAAAGATCGCGTTCGATGGGCAAATGGACGCGCAACTGCCGCAGTCGATGCACTCATCGGGATTGATGAACAACTGCGGGACGCCAGCGGCGGCTGCATCGCCGGCAGAAGCAGGCGAAATGGCGGCGGTAGCGCATTCCGCTGCGCAAAGATAGTCCTTGGTGCAAGCATCGGTAATTACATAAGCCATGATGAAGCTCCTTGTTTGTCCGGCGCTTTTAGCACCTGCGACCTCTCACTAGGCTACTTAGTTTCGGCCTGCTGACTCGGTGATTCGGATCACACTTATTGGAGCCTCTTCGATTTGCAGAAACGGATTCGCGAAGTCAGTTGACAGTTTTCAGTTGTCAGTAAGGGCCCGCGGCTCTGGAGGCAAGCTCATGTTCTGCAACTACCGTGGAAGAAGATGCGTCTGCATTGATGCTGGTCCCGCCCTGGTCTCTCAGATTTCCTCTGCTTGCGGCGGTTTCTTTGCGCTGCTGGCTTTTTCATTCAGCCTCACCGGATAGTAGGCGTTGCGGGTGTATTGCCGCGCCATGCGGTTGGTGGTGAAGTAAGAGCCATTGAAGGCCAGCGTGTTGCGCATCAGGTGAGCCCACTTTTCCGGCGCATCCAGGAAGAGCGGGACGACGGCGGTTTCCATCTTCATATAAAGCGAGTCGGCCTCGGCGGCATCATCGGCGCCGTCTTCAATGGCCCAGCCGGTGAAGCCCTCGATGCAACCCTCAATCCACCACCCGTCGAGAATCGAGAGGCTGGGGACGCCGTTCAGCGCAGCCTTCATGCCGCTGGTTCCGGAAGCTTCGTAGGGGCGGCGCGGCGTATTGACCCAGACATCGACGCCGGCGGTCATCATTGCGCCGAGTTCCCAATCGTAGTTTTCGAGATAGACGATGCGCAGCATGTCGGAAGAGAGTTTGGCGGCATCGGCGACGACCTGCTGAATCAAGGCTTTGCCGGGGTCGTCCTGGGGATGGGCTTTGCCGGCATAAATAATCTGCAAGCCACCGGCCTTGGTAGCAATCTCCGCCAGTCGCTCAGGATCGGTGAAGAGCAGGGTGGCGCGCTTATAAGTGGCTGCGCGACGGGCAAATCCCAATGTGAGCACCTTGGGATTCATCTTCATGCCGGTGCGTACGGCTACCTCGGCCAGCAACGCTGCTTTGTTGCGGGCATGAGCGGAGAGAATCTTTTCCTCGGGCAGGTCGATCGAGTTGCGCAGATAAAGGGTGTCGCGCCGCCAGGCGGGGATATACGCATCGAGCATGACTTGAAAGGAATCGGAGACCCAGGTGGGCGCGTGAACGCCGTTGGTGATGGAGTCGATTTGAAACTCCGGGAACATGGCTTGCGAGACCTTGGCGTGCTGCATGGCGACGCCGTTGGCATAACGCGAAAAGCGCAGCGCCAGCAGGGTCATATTCAACATGCCGTCGCGAAAACAGCCCAGCCTTTCCAGGCGTGCCGTGCGGTCGCCGCCGAGGATGCGGCCGGCCTGATCGGTGGAGAAGCGGTCATGCCCGGCCGGAACTGGTGTATGGGTGGTGAAGACGCACTTCCTCCTCACCTGCTCCATGTCAGTTTCCGTGGCTGCGCCCAGCGGTCCTCCACCTAACTGGCTCTCGAGCAGAGCAAGTGTCAGCAGTGCGGCGTGGCCCTCGTTCATGTGGTAAACATTGACGCGATGGCCCAGAGCGAGGGCCATGCGCGCGCCGCCCATGCCCAGCACAATCTCCTGCTGCAAACGGTAGTTGGTATCTCCGCCATAGAGGTGATCGGTGAGGCCGCGATCCCACCCTGAATTTTCGTCTAGATCTGTGTCCAACAAATAGATGGGCACCACGTGGCCGTATCGACCAACCAGGTCATAGCGCCAACAGCGCACTGTAATCACGCGGTCTTCTACGGAAACCGTAACCCGCGCCTTTTCCTCGGTGCAGAAGTCGGCTGGATTCCACGGCTGAATATCTTCGGTCTGCCTGCCGGATTTGTCCAAGTGCTGTTGGAAGTAACCCTTGCGATGAACGAGCGAAAAGGCGACCAGGGGAACACCCAGGTCTGCCATGGAGCGGAGCGTGTCCCCGGCCAGAACGCCCAGGCCGCCTGAGTAGGTGGGCATGACGGGGCTGATGGCAATCTCCATCGAGAAGTAGGCCACCAGGCCCGAGGCGGGAAAAGTCTCGTAAGAAAACGGCTTGGATGACGTAGGTTGCATGACTTTCTTGCCTCCACGACGCTCCCTGGCTGCAAAGCGGCGAACTGGGGAAAAAGAATCTTGTGATGCCAGCCAGGCACTGGCGATCTCGCCCGGTGGTTATCAGGTAAACGCTATCCAATTTTAGCAAGGAATGGTGGTTAGGGCCTTTTGACGATGGGTTATTGGCGTGTCCACTGTCCATACCGGGTGGGTGTTCTCTATGGGGAAAGGCTCGATGATTTGTTTTGCGCAAAACTCCGGCAGGTTTTCGAAGATCTTTGGAGCGGGCGATGAACCGGCATCAAGCGTGAGATGCGGTCTGCCTTGCCAGCCACGACCGGAGCGCTTTATCTGCGCGATTTTGCCAGCCGTTGCCGGTGGCGCGCAGACCCTCGGCCACATCCGGCGAGAGTCGAATTGAGATAGGAACCTTCTTCGGCGTCTTCTGCGGTCCGCGCCTGCGCAACTTCAGCAGCACTTTTTGTTCGGCTGCGGGCAGCGTGGAGAAAGGCTTGAAGTGAACAACGTCTGCGGCGGTGATCTCTCGCACCTCGCCGTCGTCATCAATCAGCGGTTTAGACAATGGATTGCGGTTTGCCATCCTAGTGATTCCCATATGCTTATTGTATATACTGCTTTTGCGAGGTTTAGTCCCCATCATGTCCACAGGATTCAATTCTTCGATATGGCATGCATTCGTTGTTCTTGGCTTCCCAGGGTTGGCCATGATCGTTTGGATTCTCGTCAAGGCCGTGCGTTACAAGTCATGGTTTCATCTGTTCGATCCCAAACATAACCTGAATGCTCTTCTGCAAAAGGAGGGAGGAGAATTTGGGCCACACTGGACGCATTATGAGGGACTGGCGAAGCTTTCCATTACCTTATCTGCTGGAGCGCTTGCTTTTCTCATCAACATAATGGTGAATCAGAAGCCTCCTTTTTCCGTTCTTGCCCAGAAGACGGCAGAGGTTGCTCCTATCGTTGTTGGATTCTTCGGTACTGCGATCTTCCTCTTGATAGCATTCTTATTGTGGATGACCTATTGTTACGAGGATTACTGCCATTCTCCCAACCACGATACTTATAGAGCGTGGAAGTACTGTATCACTCAGACACTTGGCATCATAGGATTTCTTTCCTTTCTTCTTGGCTTTGGCTGGCTTGGAGTCAATCTCTTTAGTTAGCATGGGATGTGTCAGGGCACGACTTTAGTCGTGCCCTGACACATGAATTCGTGATGTAACACTCTTGAGTTGCTGGTCTGTCAGGTCTCGATTTTTCGAGACCTGACAGACTGGGTGATGCAAAAGAAATTACGAGAGGCGGCGCGCGCCGTCAGAGGCGTGGCAGATGTGAATTTCGGGCTTGATGTGGGTTTTGGCTTCGTAGCGCTTGGCTAATTCTTCAGCGAAGGCTTTGGCTTTGTCTTGCTCTACCAAATTGACTGTGCAGCCGCCGAAGCCGCCGCCAGTTAGTCTGGCGCCGATCAGGCCGGGTAACTCGTTGGCTAACTCAACCATCAAGTCAGCTTCTGCGCAACTGCCTTCGAAGTCCTTGCTGTAACTGGTGTGAGCTTCGGCCATCAGGCGGCCTACTTCCTTGATGTCGCCTTTGAGCAGAGCCACGCTGGCGGCCACGGTGCGCAGGTCCTCTGTGATGACGTGCTTGGCGCGCAAGTAAGATTTGGGCTCCATCTCGCTGCCCCATTTTTCGAGGTCGTCAAGTGTTGCATCGCGCAGGAAGGGCACGTGGCCGCGATGGCTGTTGATGATGGCGCAGGCGGCCTCAGACTCGCGGCGGCGGGTGGGATAGTCACCACCGGCGATGGAGTGCTTGACCATGGTGTTGGCGATGACCAACGCCACGTTGGCGGGAATGGGCGCGAGACGGAAGCTGAGATCGCGGCAATCGAGCAGGAGGGCGTGATTGGCTTGGCCGTTGGCGGAGATGAACTGGTCCATGATGCCGCAGTTGGCGCCGACAAATTCATTCTCGACGCGCTGACAGAGGCGGGCGAGCACGGGACCGGGATAACTCGCATTGATGAGCGAGAGAACCGCCAGCGCCGTTACCACTTCAAGAGCAGCTGAACTCGAGAGACCGGAACCGAGCGGCACGTCTCCCCAGAGGCTAAGGCTGAAGGCGGGAATCTTGTGGCCTTCGCCGGTGAGGATAGCGACGACACCGATCGGATAGTCGCTCCAGTGCTTGCTGGCCTTGGCAGGCAGCGCGGCGGCGTCAAAGGTCTTTTCTTCTTTGTAGTTTTCGGAATAGATGACGATCTTGCCGTCCGAGCGCGGCGAGATGGCGGCCAGGGTGGCAAAGTTGATGGCCACGGGCATTACAAAGCCTTCGGCATAATCGGTGTGTTCGCCGATCAGGTTGACGCGGCCGGGTGCGACGAAAATCGCCGGTTTGGCGTGAAAGCGGTCTAGGTGCTGAGAGCTTAAAATTGCGGGATCCTGCATCTCGGGTCACACTCCTCGTTAGTAAATCTGGTTGAGCTTGGTCGTCTCTCCAACATTCATTTTGTTCGACGAGTTGGGTCAACAATTAGCAAGTTAGCCCCGCTTCGCGGGAGAGCAAGTCAGCAAGTTAGTGGCGGTTCGTTTCATCCGTAGATGCTACAGAACATCAAGATCAAGAGTCATCGGCCAGAAGTAGGACTCCCCGGCGGCTAGAGTGCGCGACCAGGGTCCGGTGATCGCCAGCGAATCTACAGGTGCGGTGGTTGGTTCCATGGCAACACAGTGTTGTTGCGGACCGGAGCCTTCAGGATAGCCATCCTGGCAAATCCACAGGCCTAGATAAGGTGTCTTAGCTGCGTCGAAGCTAACGCGCAAGCGAACACCGGCCTTGGGACGCTCGAGTGCTACCCAGTTTTGAGCGGAGCCGAGTGGGCCGGCAAAGAGCTTGTCTCCTACCCCTGAGTGGGTCTCTGTGGAGATACGCAGATCGGTTTCGCCGCCCGTGGTGAGTTTTGCGACGGGCCACGCGATGGTATCGCCACCTTTGCCCAGGCGATTGTTGCGAGACCACTCCAGCCGCAGCGCCTTAATGGAGTCAGGCAGGCTGAGTTTGTCTCCTTCTTCAGCAAGATAGCCAGGATGCGCCGACCACGCCCAGGGAGTTTCGGCCTTGCCTGTGTTAGTGACCTGATAGTCGGCGTGAATGCGGTAGCCCTTTTCTGTTTGGGTGAGGGCGATGGTGCGAAGGAGTGTCAAAGGCAGTGAAAAGCAGTCACCGCGCAGAGTGACTGAGCCGTTGTCGCTGGAGAGAAGCTTCCACTCGACGCGCCAAAGGTCGCCGTGATCGGGAACCTGGGCGGAGCCGTTGACAGTTTGCACGGTGCAACCAGAGACCGAGGGCAGACATTCGTCCCAGCCGCTGGCATCGCCCTCGTTAAAGCCCATAGTCTGGGTACGCGGGCCGTAAGGGGCGAGAGGGGTTTGCAGCAACTCGTGGCCCTTGACCAGGATGGAAGCGACTTTGCCGCCGAACTGGGGAAGAACGGTGACGGCACAATCGCCGATCTTGAGGAGGATTTTTTCCTTTTCGACGTGAGTGACTGCTTCCATTGACATTTTTGCTACTCTCCCATCACATCCGCGCAAGCCGCGGTCAATCTTTCCCAAATTCTGTCGAGCCACGCCTCGTGTTCGGGCTTCATTAACACCGAGCGCAGGCAGGTGACCGTCGCCACGCCGCTTGCCGATTCAGAACCAGTTGCGGGCCGAAACCATGCCAGCGGCAATTCTACAAGAGCGAGATGTAAATCATGAAGGGCGCTGGCTACAAAGATTTTCTGCGCAAGATTCGAGGATTGCTCGGGCGTCTCGGCGTTGACCTTCCAGACAACAATATCGAGCTCTGGGCCGTCGCCGAGCGTGTGGAAGCGCCTGGCCTGATCCTGACTCAATCGACGGTTGAGCTCGACGGCTGCTGAACGGCATTTCGCCAATCCGATGGCAAATTCGCCCCCCGGCACAAGCGGCAAAAGCCGCTGCGTTGCCCACAAAGCAACTGCGGCCGCGCCGGCCCGCGAGCACTCCAAACTGATTTCGCCCAGATGCAACTGCTTTGAAGTGAAGTAGGTGTAAGGCGAATCGTGCTTGTAGAAGCGCCCCACCGAGGGATCGCGAAAGAGAATGCATCCACAGCCGTAGGGCTGAAGGCCGTGCTTGTGGGGATCGACAACGATGGAATCGGCCTGATCAATGGCTTCATATGCTCGCCGCGCCGGGTCAGCCAAAGCATTGGAGATCAGCCGGAAGTAGCCGCCGTAGGCTCCGTCCACATGAATGCGGAACGCGTACCGCTCGCGCAGCGCCAGGATCTGATCCAGCGGATCCACCGCGCCGATCGCCGTGGTGCCGAGCGTGACGACCACCGTGCCTACATCGCCCTTGCGCAACTCGGCCTCAAGGGCATCGATGCTCATCCGCCCGCGGTGGTCGGATGCGACGGATGTGTAATCGAGCTTAAGCACAGCGGAGATGCGCTGGTGGGTATAGTGCGCCTGCCCGGAGCCGACGATGCGCTTGCCTGGCGCTAATTGTCCCGCAACCCACAGAGCTTCCAGGTTGGCGAGCGTGCCACTAGAAGTCAGGTGGCCGAGAAAATCCTTCCATCCGAAGACGCCGGCAATCTCCCGTACTGCCTCGATCTCCATCTCAGAGCTGGCGCGGCCGCCGTCGCGCGCGTGGTTGTTGGGGTTAATGTTCATGGCCAGCGCATAGGCTGCTCGCGCCAATGGATGCGGCGGTTTGAGCATTTGCCCCGCATAAAGCGGGTGAAAATAGGGATAGTTGTCGCCCAGGCGGAGCGCAACCTTTTCTAGAACAGGGGCAATTGCGGCGAGGTCGACGGAGGAATCAAAGGCTGGTAAGGAGGTGAACTGCGCTTCGAGCATTTCTGTGGCATGAGATAGCAGGTCAGGAACGGAATCTTTAGGCATGGTAACCTTCAACGGTAACACAAAAATAGCACGAGTTTAAGGTATTCTAATTCAATAACTTCCCAAGAAGAAGATAAAAAAGAAAGCGTCGGACGCGATAATATTCGCACTTTTTTTTTCAAAGGGGTGCTACACTGCTGTCAGCGTTAGACCGAAGCGGGCGTGAGCAGTACTCGCCCAACCGAGCAAGATTCTGCCAGTGGTCGCTCCGATTCATCCAGCGCAATTCAATACAGGAAACACGATCAAAATGGAACAAGGTACTGTGAAGTGGTTTAATGACGCGAAGGGTTTCGGCTTCATCTCGCGTCAGAGCGGCGAAGATGTTTTCGTGCATTATTCTGCAATCACCTCGAGTGGTTTCAAGAGTTTGCAAGAAGGTCAAGCTGTACAGTTCAACGTAGTAAAGGGGCCGAAGGGCTGGCAGGCTGCCGACGTGCAGCCGCTGTAAACCCACAGGCCGGGTTCCGGCAGAATCTTGAGAACACAAGCGAGGGCTGGAAGCGATTCTGGATCTCGCTTGTTTTTTGTGCCAGGCCTGAAGCCGGAACTGCTCGCACGGAATTTGCGCGGGCGGCTCAACTCGGTGTGGAACTTTACCGAAGGGGAGCGCAACGATACAATCTCAGAAGTAGGCCGAAGTAGCTCAGTTGGTAGAGCAGCTGATTCGTAATCAGCAGGTCGTCGGTTCGAGTCCGACTTTCGGCTCCATCTTTTCAATAACTTACGAGGTTGGCGTTTTCACGGTGTGCCGCTGAATGTGCCGTGAGTTGATTACTTCGCGTACAGCTTCGAGTTCGTGGTGCTGGTATACCATCGCGCTCTTGATGTCGACATGCCCCATGATATCCATGACAGACTTCAGGTTGCCGGTCTTACTCAGGACAAAACTGCCAAAATCGTGCCGGGCACAGTAGAGCACCAGATCCTTCGGCAACCCCGCCGCCGCCCGGGCAGCAACCCACTGCCGGTTCACCAATGAGATGCCAATGTGCTTGCCTTTTTTAACGGAGGCGAACACCCATCCTTCGGAGCGCCCTTGAGTGCGGGATCGTAGGATCAGCTTCACCCGGTTGCTCATTGGTATGAATCTGCGCCCCTTCTTGGTTTTGCTTGCCGGGTTGAAGATAGTCCCGGCATCGAAATCAACGTTCTCGATCTTCATGCTGTACAAACTCGCGCACGTTGCGCATACCGGTGTCGCGCATGACGATGATGATGTCCTTGAGGGGCTGCTCGGCGACCGGCAAGAGCCTCCTTTCTGCTTCGTCATTGAGCCGCAGCGAACGCCCAATCTCTTTAAAAAGGGCGAACTCTGGGATCTCTTGAATTTTCTTGTCCTCCTTAGCCTTGTTGAACATTCGCCGCAAGGTCCGTAACGCGTTATTTCCGTTCGATGCTGAACCTGGAAATCTCAGCTTCTCGATCTCGTCCTTTGTGATACGGTTCATCTGCTTCCCGAGAATCTTCTTCTCTTTCAATAGACGCCATCCGTTCCGGTAATAACGCCTAGTATCGGAGTCAAGCCTTCCGGTTTCGACCCACTCCAGAAAGGCTTTTGAGTATTCCCTCAGAGTGGGCGACTTTTGGTCGAGCGGATCGCTGCCCCTGATCGCGGCAGCGAGTTTAAGAGCAGCAATTTTGTCTGCTCGGGTTTCGTTTGTTTCTTTCGTAGATCCGCGGTAGCGCTCGCCACGTACCGTGAAGTCGTACCAAAAAAACTTGGAGTTCTTCTTTCTAAACAAGTCCACGAATTTCCTCCCTTGCAGCCCGCACGGAAGCAATTCGTGTGTTCCGCTTTATGTACTCCAGCAGAACTGCTACATCATAGCTGATCTTGCCTTCCATTTCGATCCAGTCAGGTCCAACGCCTTCGTAGCGCCAGCGCTTTAGGGTTGTTGGCGGCCGGTTGAGTAGACGGGCCGCTTCGGTCGAATCGACGAGCTCCGGGAATTTAAGAATTCGTGCAGATTGTCCCTTTGCGTTCATTCAGGACACTCCCATCGAATCGCGTCGAACTCCATGAAGGTAAACAGCGCGGGATTAACTCTCGCGACTTCGACTCCCCGCCTGATGCACAGTGCCTTGGCCGGATCTCGATGCGCAGCCAGGGCCGCCTCCGTGTCGAGGCGGCGTCGGGGGTACTGGTCGTTCATGCGGCGCAGGAACCCATTCGCTCCACTGCTGCCAAACGCAGAACCAACTGCCGAATCATGAGAATCCGCCTGCATCAAATAGAAGTTAGAACAGAGTGACCTCGTAAGAGAACTGCTGGCAGGACAGAAAGATGAGTAATTCGCGCCAAACGGCGATTTTCTTCTGAACCTGCATAAATCTGTTCCCGTGTCTAGATGCAGGGGAACATTTTTCGACAGCTTTTCGCTCTAACCGCGGGTGTGTCCTGGGTGGGAAAGTTTTACGTCACGCCGCCGAGGTGGAGTGCTTTTCCCATGACGCGGGACACGATTCCCACTGCGATGCGTGTGTGACCTACAGCAAAGACTTGTCGCTGAAGGCAGGCGCACAACGCGAAAAAACGGCCCGCTTTCTAGAACTTTCCGATGCAGAAGATGGAAACATGTTCGGAACCCTGTATTCATGCATGTCTCGGCTGAATCGCATCTTCTGGAGACTCGCTGGAGACTCGATTTGCCTTGCGTATAGGTTCGCATTGTCAAGAACTTTGCCAGCCAGAGTGCAACTCGCGCAGGTTTTTCGCGTAGGTGCTCGCCGATCAATCATTCTTGGTGTCGTCAACCTGTCGGACTGCATTGGACCGGAATTTTCGCGAGATCACCTATTTGCGGATGCATTGGAAGACCTCAGCGATGTCGATGCCTAATGCGACCGTGACTCGCTGAAGTTTTGCGAGCGAAGGGACTGCTTTGCCGCTTTCGAGCTTCGTGATGGAGGGTCGTGAAATTCCGATCTTGCCGGCTAGACGCTCTTGGCTGAGCCGCCTTTGCTTGCGCATAATTCGTATCGTGGCGCCGATCTGCCTTGCTAGAAACTTCGCCGACAAATCATCGCCAGTGGGCAGTGGCGCGGGGTTGGATGAATCGATATGCGAGTCTCCGAGTGATCGGCGACAACGACGGCAGAATCCAGTCGCCGTCATGAATTGCTGGAGAAAGCAATGGGGGCAGCGGAGCACTTTCTTTGACGTGGAATCTGATTTCATAAGTAATCTCTGGAAACTGATGGGGCCGGGATGAGCGATCTTGCACCACTATCAAGTCACTGCGACTCTTGAATGGGACAGATCGCAGTTGGGATGCGGAAGCAATTGCAGAGCGTCAGCGCAGGTCAACAGTCGCTGAGATGCGGTCATTGGGACGGAATGTAACGCGAGCGGAACATAATTCGAGTCAGTCTTCTTCATTCCTGATGATTTGTAACCCAAGTCGTGTCAAACTAACTCTCCCGGCCATCCCGGGAGAGAAGGTAGGCGATTATGCTTGATGGTTTTTCACTGGGCCCTAACCCGTCTGATGACGAGTCGAAAGGTGGAGCAGAGGACGAGGAGAATGTAGCAGATTATTGGGACGGTATCCCGATGACTAGCGCTGAATTGGCAGATGAAATGAACGCCATTGCGCGGGGCGAGATTCATCCGCCGAATCCACCCTTCAAGAAAATGAGTAAAGAGGATCAGCAATTGATCGAGGAAATGGAGCCGATCGAAGTGATGATGAGCCGCCCTGGGGAGCCACTATGGTTCGAGGAGGATGATCTTATTCGCGAGGCGATGGAAGATACTTTGCCGGAAATGGAAATCATCATCGAGAATGAATGCATTGTGTAGACCGATTGCTCAGAGTCATTTGCTTGTTTTGAGCCGCGAGTACTGTTCGTCGGTTAATTGGAGAATGACGCCTCCGCGTCCCTTATTGATGGCACGGGTCAGCAATTTTCTCTGTAGCCCGCATTTCAAAGCGCCACCACACTCTGAAGTCGCGATCAGCTTATCTGATGACGGGAAGGTTACCGTCCGCGGGAGAGTAGTCCGATGGTCCTCATCAATGAAATGGCAAAACCAGGAACCATTCTCCAAACGATCAAACAGCATTTGAATCCGATGCTGTGTGCCAGGACAGGAGAGAGCGCTTGAATAGTTCGAGAATGGCAGAATAATTCCCAAAGCCGATCCCGCCGGGTAGATAGTGGATGCTCCACGCCCTGTCGGGAACCGCGGAAAAGGCAGGATATTATTTGATGGTTGACCATCCTGCCACACAAAGTACTTTCTCGTCACCCATGTTGGAGGCGAGGCTACAGGGGTGGCGGAATCGCGGTAGGTGTACTTGACTCCTGAGACCGTCGATGGTGGAAGCAATACCCAGTCAGTGTCCCCGCGAAGAATGAGCCCCGTAGCGATCCTCCGGTGAGTAGTGTTTAGAATCATGTTTTCCGGCCACTGGAAGAATGCGCACGGAATGCCGAGGCGTGAAATCTCGAGTGTTTCGGTCCAATCAGCCTCTTCTTCATATTTCATTGTGATGGCGAGAAAAGAAGCGCAGCCGCTTTGGTCACTGGCCTCGATCGCGAAAACCCCAGACGCAGGTCCGGTGGCAAGAGCCCAATTGCAGCCAGGGTTCTCGTAGGAAAGACGTTCCAAAATAGCAATATCGCTGGTGGCATGCTTGATGAATGCTTCAGCTTTGGCGAATCGGCCGCGGACCGGTACGGGGAACAACAGCCAATGACGGCCTTCTGCTGCCTGGCGCACTTCGATTGGGAGTTCCCGTGAATACAGGGGGAATTGAAACGGGGTTCTCATGATTCTCCTTTCTGACCGCTGCAATTGCTGACGAGTTATGGCAGCGGTACGCTAGCTGTGAAAATGGATTTGTGGGTGAAGGACAGTCCGATTTATTCGCGCGGATTGTCCGCCTTCGGCCGGAATATGGTTCACAAAACGAAGCCGGACATCATCAATTGCGGCTGCGCAGAGGGACTCGCTATGCCCTGAATCCCGGTTCGGTTGGCCAGCCGCGGGACGGAGACTGGCGAGCTGCCTTTGCGCTTTACGATACTGCTCGGGCACTGTTCACCTGGCATCGAGTGCCGTACGAAGTTGAAGCCGCGCAACAGCGGGTAAGGTGCGCCGATCTCTCCGACTTTCTGGCGAAGGGATAAGCAATAGATGTGGAATCAAATGCTAAGGAGACGAAGCCACAGGTCAGGCGATCCAGACGCTCACAAAAGGCGGCAATGGGGAATCCCAGTGCGCCCAGTGCGAAGGTTTTAGACGAGTACAAGCGAAACTCTTTAGCAGGGAAGGGGGCAAACATGACAGGTTCGAAATGCAAACCGAAGTCGGGAGGTCCTTGGCCCGTGCGCGCAGCTTTCTTGCCGATCCACGGAGTTGATTCTGCATCGTTAATCCATCGTGAGGATGCCGCATGCCTGATGGTGGAATTCGCAAAACTCGAAAATGAGTTTTCGGAGCAGACGCGGCCAGCGCGGAAGTTTATGCGGAAGAGACATGATGCGTTGCGAAAACTCGGAACATAAGAGCAACTCCAGCCTTTTTCTGAAAGCGTTTCTTGATGCGGATCAGGGGGTGGGACGATGCTGCTCAAACGGAATGGGCCTACGATGTAGAACGTCGGCTGCGCGAAGTCACGGTGCGAATCGATCGAGAATTAATTCAACTTTCTATCGGAACAGAAACTCTGGAGGTGCCAATGGGACTGTTTGACGAAGTACGCTGCAATCACGAACTCTTCGGAGTGCACAAAGGCGAGACGCACCAGACCAAGGATCTGCATTGGCTGGGTGGCGCTCTCGAAGAATACGAAATCACCCCCTCTGGCCGTTTGGAGTTTATGGAGTACACGGTCGAAGATCGCAGTGACCCCACCCTGGAGGGATTTGAACGATTCAACGGCATGATGACCAGGGTCCTCACCGGCGGCCGCCGCTATCAGAACTATCACGGCTGGCTCTATCTGTCAGGATTCGGCCGTGCAAAGTTCACGGACGGAGTGCTGGTTGCCTTCGAACCCGAGCAAAGCCAGCCAAGCGAGTCAGATTACCTCGACGATGTCGGTAAAGAGGTCCAGAGCAGCGAGGAGAGCGGTGTACCCGAATGTAATTCCGCTTCTGAGTCCACGATGGAGATGGTGCGCAGATCGGAGTTGGCGGCCATTGCCAGAAAGTTTCGCGATAGGGAAATGCCGAGTCGGGGCGAGTTGGATGCATTTGTTGATTGGATATCTCCGGCCGCGCGCTCGCGATTGGCCTGGCGCCTGAATCGGTCGTTTGGCCTCGACGCAAATGCCATTCGCCGACTGTTGGAAGACAAGTCGATTGAAAATGGAATTGCGGAGGAGTGGTTGCAGTTTGAGCAGGAACCGTCAGATTGAACTGGAGAATTCTCGGAGACGAATATCGGCCTGTCGTGACTTCGATCGGCGAGAACAAAAGTTTGGAGGAGGAAAAAGATGTCGGGCAAGACCACACTGTACATCGATATTGACGACACGATCATCGCGCAGATTTTCCCAGGGGCGGGCTTCGATCTGCGACCGTGTGTGATGACCCAGTTGACCGTGCTGGGCAGATTGTATGACTGCTGCTGGCTTACCACTTGGCCCCACACAGAACCAAAACACCCCAAGGCATGCCATGACCGAATGTCGGTCGTAACGATGATGAGAAACTTGTACGGCACTGACATCACCGAGCGGTATCGCTACGCCGAGTGGGACCGCGATCACGACGACGGCAAGGCTGAGTTTGTACTCCGGCCAGGATCCCCGGCGGACTGGTATTGGCTGGAAAATCCGCTGTTCAAACGAGAATACGAAGTGCTGGACGCGGCGGGAAAGTTGGATCGCTACATCTGCGTTGAGCCGACAGGCCCGTGGGGGTTCGTAAATGCGGTGAATGAGTTGTTCCGCCGCACGGGAAAGTCAGCTAACGAAATCAAGCGTGTTGGAGGTAGGATTGAGTGGTTTGATAGGGCCGCCATTGCTGCGGAACCGACGCCCAGTCAAAGTGCATAGCCTCGGGCATAATCATGGTGGGTTAGTCAGGGATTCTCGATAGCGGCACTGATCGTTTCGCAAACGCAGGCTCCCGCTCTTTGCCGATCAGCGGTGAGAGATGGGAGAGATGAAGCGGGCGATCGTGCGCGAGGAACAAGATCGGACGAAGGCGATGGAAGAGCAGAAGCGCACTACGGATCCCCGCTTTGAAAAGGCGCGCGATCTTCGTTCTCAATCTGTTTAACAATGTACTTCGTTTGGTCCGTCAATTTAATTTGCGAGCTTGCCGAAGAAGTCCTGTGCGGCGGCACGCAGGGCGTCGTTTGGCTTCGGCTTGTTCATGAGCATGCCAACAAAAATCTTCTGTTCACTGGCCGACAGGACCAACTCATGCTCCTGTATTGTCCTGACTGCAGCCTCCCGCATGGAGTTGACCATAAACTCCTTGAGTGAGACGCCGCGGAGAGAGGCAGCCTTCTGGAAGAAGGCCTTCTGTTCGCGATCGACCCGTGCTTCCAACCGTTCGGTCAGAGGCTGGGACGTTGATCGAATGCCGCGAACTGGCGATGCCATAAGGAGACTCCGAAAATCAATTGTACGCTTTATGCAATATATGCAAACGCAGGCTGTCGCAGCAAGAGAGCGATACAAGTCCAGCACAATTCAGCTCATTAACGCCCCTCGGGAATGCTCTTGGTCTTCTTGACGGGACGGGTTTTGGTTTTCGGTGTTCTGGCGGACATCTTCTTCACCGACTCCGTTAAAGAGTCGATATGGGTGTGCAGTTTTTTCGATCTCACGATCGCGCTCATCGACTTCAGCTTTGTGCCGCACCGCAAGAGCATCCGCCGCGGCCGCACGATCTCTTGCTTGTTCAAGAGCAATTCTCATCCGCGCAGCTTCCGTCTTCAACTGCTTCTCAAGCTCAACAACGCGAAGATTTGCTGACGTCAACTCGTCCAGCGCATTCTTCAGATCTGTCAAAGCATCGTCGCATTGCTTATCAGCCGCAGCAATGCGGTCATTCATCTTCTGCCTGACACCCTCTATCTCGGTCTTGTTGTGATCGAGTGCGGCCTTCCAGATCCGGACAGCCGCATTTTGCATCTCGGTTGACACGGTTTCTGGCAACTGCCCTCGTTCCTCGGCATTCGATTCTTCCATGTGTTGCCGTTCCCGCCATTCCCTCAAGAAGCGCGCAATCCCCGCCATCGACCCACCACCCAGCTCATCGAGGATGCTCCTGTTGGTTACTTCAATCCCGGCCTTAGTGAAGCGGTCCGCAATAGCAAAAACCGCTTCACAGGTAATCAACACGGCTGAAGATGCGCTTGCTCTTGATGTGGCCATGGTACAGCGTCCAACCGCGAATAATGCGGTTGAGCGTCGTGACCAGTTGCCACGCCGGCATCGCCTGCGCTCCTCGAACAACTTGCCGGACATTATCCAAAGACGCGTGGATATTCTTGCGAGACGGCGTGATCCACAGCTTTCCGTTGCTGTACCGTCGCAAGGTCTGTCCAAGGAAGTCGAAGCCCTCTTCTATATGCGTGACTTTCGTCTTTTCCGCCGAGAGTTCCAACCCACGAATGCGAAGGAACTCCTCTACCAACGGCTTCACTTCTTGCTCCAGCAGTTCTTTCGTCCTGCCGGTAATGATGAAGTCGTCAGCGTAGCGGATCAGATGAACGCCTGCTTGGCGGCCCTTCTCCGATCCTTTGCCACGATGCGGGTATTTCTCCCGCAAACGCCGCTCCAGACCATCGAGCGCAAGGTTGGCCAACACGGGAGAGATAATGCCTCCCTGTGGAGTACCTTGCTCGGTCGCATAGAAGAGTGACTTTTCCATGTACCCCGCTTTTAGCCATTTGCGGAGGATGACTCGATCCATAGGGACGTGAGTTAGCAACCACGCATGACTAATGTTGTCGAAACAGCCGCGGATGTCGCCTTCCAGCAACCAGTGCGGATTGCGATGCTTGAGAGCTGCAAAGCAGCCCGAGATCGCATCCGCGCAGGAACGTTTCTTGCGAAATCCGTATGAGTTTGCGTCCGCTATTGTTTCCGCCACGGGATCGAGTGCCAGCAGATATAACGCCTGCATCGCTCGGTCCTTCATGGTAGGAATACCCAGTGGACGCAGCTTGCCGTTCGACTTGGGGATGTATATGCGCTTGAGTGGTAGCGGTCGGTAGCCTCTGCTCCTCAGCGCACTTACTGCAGCCATTTTCTTCTCCGGTGTTTTCCATATGATGCCGTCCACGCCAGAGGTCTTCCTGCCTTGGTTCTCAGTTACTCGCCGTACGGCTAACAGTTTGCCGTCCCGCGAGCGCGTGAGCAGCCGTTGCAAGGCTTTCACCTTGCCCCATCTGCCTGCTTCTACTGCCTTCACGATACGCACCTGGAGCCTGCTCACATTTCGATTCACGGAGCGCCAATCGATGTCGCGCCAATGAAGCGAAGCATGGGATGCTGCACCAACGGATTGCTCCGTCATCATCTGCTTTGCCTCCTTATGCTGGTTAGTCAGGTTCTTTCGTGATCGAAGACCAGAGAGAAGTCAGCTCACTTTCGTGCCAGACATCAAGTCTGTATCCACCCGATTACCGGGCGGCCTTGGCTTCCTCTCTCCTCCTCTACCCGCATTGCCGTCGTCCGGCCTCTCGGCCATCCTACCCTTGCGGGAGCAGTACGGGCTTACCCTGTTTCGTTCCGATGACATCTGTGGTTTAGGCCCTCTCTACAACACCGGCAGCGTTGTTTGCCCATGACGGAAGAGAATGGCGCTTCCGTGCCCACTGCAATTCAGAGCCTGTCAGCATCTTGAGGCTCCTTGTTTCTTTACGATGCTTACGAGAGTTCACGTGTGTTAGCCATGCCACTAACCCTGGCCCCTATCCGCCTCGATGCTGGTAGACCTGATTCACCTCGCGGTTCGTCAGCAGCCTTACGGCTGTGGGTTCGTTGTTGGAGGGCTTTTCAACGGCTCGTTACCAAGCCGCCTGACCTCCTAGGGTACTGCCGATGGGACGGCAGGTCCGGTCAAGTGGTAATGCCGGACAATCATCGGAGCGACTTACAGGTCGCACCCACTCAAAAAAGCAATCGGCAGGCACTAAGCAGCGCCGGCGCTTCATTGGCTCTCGGAAAACCGGGCTTTTGACAACCGTCTCCGCGCGGGCGTTGATCGTCGAATAGGCGATCTTGGCGTCCTTCGCAAAGAACGGAATCAGCCCCCATCTCATGATTGTCAGTTCACGCTCGCCCGTCTCACTGCTCAGCCTTACCACGGGCTGCAAGCTCTGCGGAGCGATATTGTAGGACGGCGCCAAATACGAGTCGTCAAAGACATCAGTATTGTGGGTCTGCATCCACTCTGCAATGCGCTGCTTGTCCGCCCGTCTGCCGTATCGCCCGCACATAGGCTTCTAGCTTAAAACGGCCGCCTACTTTGCGCCAGCCTACCGCACGATCTTTTCGAGGATCATTCGTGCCAGCTCAAAGCTGTCCGTTATCACCGAAGTCAATCGGGGCGACGGCCTGCCGATGTTCTGCTCTCGCGCAAGACGTACTGCCGCGATGATCGACGCGGCAATCACCAACGTCGAAGCGAACCGGTCTGTCATTTTTTTCTGTTCTTCCATCTCCTTCACCCGCTCCCGTTCCTCTCGTGCAATCGCCCGCTTCATTTCGCCCCTCTCTCATCTCCGATATGCAATTGGCGAAAACTTTACCAGCAGGCCATGTGAGAGCCGCCCTCGAAAGATGTCCGCCGGCAAATACCGACGTTTCGCGCCGCAGAGCGCGCAATCGGCGACGATCCATGCGTCTGGCATCGTCTGGACCGGTGCCGGGATGTTTTCGTGGCAGCCTTTGCAGGCAATCACGAAGGAATGAACGCCGGAGGTTGGTATGTTGAACATGGAGAGATTATAGGCGAATATAAGACGAAGATTTCAACTATAAGGGCATCTCCGTCCAATTCACTGACCCGGAGATGCAACACGCCCTGCGCCATCTTCAACGTCTGGCGAATCCGCGCCAAGGCCAGCAGGAAAGAGGCGGCAGGTAGCTTATGATCGCGGATATGCGGTCGCCGTCAGCAAGATGCCCTGACGAGACTATGCGAATGTGGATTGGACTGAAGTCTTGAGCTTATAGACGGCTGCGAAGTAGGCCACCATCACGCGAAACGTCTTGGACTTGTTCACGCCACCGAGAATCTCTCCGCCAACTCTTTCCAACTCATCGGCAATCTCGTGGGTTAACGGGAATACAAAGGAGGTGTCGATACTTTGAAACGGAATGTCCAACCACGGACCGTTGTAAAACGCCAGAATCTGCGCCTGTGCAGCCTTGGTTTTGAAGTTCATGATGATGTGTTCGGCCAAGGCGTTCTTGTTGCGGATTTTCAATACGGCAAAAAGTTGGGTGAAATGAGTCTTGGTGAATTTGGAATCCACCGTGAGCCGGACCTGAGTGCGCTTCCCTGCGGGAGCAACAATTCTGCGCTTCGGTCTAGCAGTTGTCTTTTTTGGTGGGGCCATCTTTCGGTCCTCTCATGATATAGGATACATCAGATATGTATCACGAGTCAATGCACTAACTGACTGTATTCCCAGAACTTCACGCACGGTTTGCGCGTACGGGCATATTGGATTCATTGCGTGAACAAAAAGGAGAGATTAAATCAGGATGAGCTACAACGAACCTAACCGTGAGGGGGAAAGAGAAAAGAAGACAGGCAAAGAAGTGTACATCGCTTCAAAGTTGGAGCAGATTGTACGGCAATCGGGAGGTTGTTCCGCGTCGATCGTTTAGTTCGCACCACTAGCGGTCGCATTAGAACACTTCAAATGAAATAACGCTGCTGGACTTCAGACCAGCCTGTCGCCGGCCATGCGCATGTCGTAGCCGACACAAGCTTCCACCTCGCGCCGATACGCACTTCGGCCTAACGTCTCGATCAGTGCCTGAACCGGCGGCAGCGTAAGGTGCGCACGGCGGAGCACCAAGAGGTAGGGTTTCTCCGCGAGTGGAAGGAAGGTTAGGCCCATGGAAGCCGCAGCGGCCTGTGTGCCGATGCAACAGTCCACCTCTCCATTCTGAACCAGACGTGCGGCGGGAAGTTGTCCTAGCGTGATTCGGTCGTAGCCTCGGACCTTGTCACTTGCAATTCGATTCTTCCGCAGCAGATCGTCCAACAAGCGGCGGCAGCCTGCACCGGGTTCACGATTTGTGATGCGAATGTCCTTTCGTGATAAATCTACAATGCCTGCTATCTTCTTAGGGTTATCCTGAGCGACGATCAGTCCTTCCTTCCACATCGCATAGGAGAGGACAGCAATAGAATTGCGAGGAAACATCTTGCTGATCGGCAATAGATCGGCCTTGTTGCTCGCCTTCTCTGCCAAATGTGTGCCGGCGACATGAACCAGTCCCTCCTGAAGCAAATCAGTGGCATGCGAACTGTTTTCATATGCGATAATGAGCTCAAAGCCCTGTCGTTCAAGCGAGTGCGCGAGCAACGATGCACTGGGATCGCAACCAGCGAGAAGGATGCGTCCTGGGTTCTTCCATCCATTGCCAAGGAGCCGAACCTTCGCATTGACGCCGCCGTTTCCGGCACGGATGGGAGCAAGAAGAATGGCATCAGTCGGCTGCAGGCCCCAACTCGCCGGATCGGGTGGCACGGCAACCAAATGATCATTGACGCTTGCCACTCTCAGCGGCTGCCCCTTCTGCAGCGAAGCCACCTCACCGAGAATGAAAACCTCAGCAGTCTCCTCAAGCACTTCCTGCTCAGGCTCAAGCTGAAACAATTCCTCGACCGTCGTGCCGAGGATTCGAGCCAGTTTCAGACTCACCGCTGTATTGGGGACATAGAGCCCAGCTTCAATGGCATGAATCGTCTGGCGGCTGATGCCCGCTTCCGCAGCCAAATTCGCTGCGGAGATCGCCCGTTTGGTTCTCAATTGCGCAAGATTCGTTTGTACTTCGATTGATTGCATCCGTGCCTCGTGGCAGCATAACCTGTACTCTATACGCGACTCATGATACGGATACGAGGGAAAATGCACAAGAGGGAATCGGGGCTTCGTGCCAAGAGTCTGGCAATTGCACCTATTGGCGTAATTCGCACGCCCTTCAAACATGCACAAGGAACCCCAATTCAGGGCGTAGCCGGCAACGGCACAGAGGGTGTCGTCGAACTGCTTCCAGATCTGATCTTGGGGCTGCGTGATCTGGAAGGCTTTGACAGGCTGTGGTTGATTTACCTGCTCGATCGTGCCTCAGAAGTGCAGTTGGTTGTTCGCCCCTACCTGGACACGACCGAGCGAGGCGTCTTCGCCACACGTTCCCCAGTCCGGCCCAATCACATTGGTATTTCTGTCGTTCGCCTCCTACATATCGAGCAGAACTGCTTGTATATCGCCGACGTGGATATGTTGGACGGAACGCCGCTACTCGACATCAAACCCTACGTTCCAGCTTTTGATTCCTTCGACCAATCCCGTGCTGGCTGGTTGAATGGCAAATCTGGATCGAAAGTCTTGGCAGATGATCGCTTTGAATTAGGAAGAGCGGGCAGCGAGTGAACAGACCGGTCCCGCCCACTGGATACCGTCTGTGGTACTGTTGATTCCAGAAGAGGCATCCCATAGCGATGCGCCGCCAACCCGGCAACTGACTGGAGGACCGACATGAAGATCAGTGCGAGAAATGTGTTTGAGGGCAAGGTGCAGAACGTCATCAAGGGAGCTGTCAACGCTGAGGTCACTCTTGCCTTGACGGGTGGTGAGCACATTGTCTCTATCATTACAAACTCCAGCAGTGATTCACTGGGTCTAGTGCAGGGCAAGACAGCCTACGCGATCGTTAAAGCCAACGAAGTGATCGTCGGTAAGGGTGTGGACGGCGCCAAACTGAGCGCTCGCAATGTGCTGGCAGGCGAAGTGATCAGTTCCCATGATGGAGCGGTTAACAGCGAGGTCGCTATCAAACTGGCCGGCGGCGCTACCGTCATCGCGTCGATCACCAAGGAGAGCGTGCACGCGCTCGGTCTGATGCAAGGCGACAAAGTCAGCGCAATAGTGAAGGCGTCAAACGTAATGATAGGCGTTTAGACGGTCTTCCCTGCAACTGTTGCGCCGCGCATGCGCCGCAAGGCTTTCCAGGAACCACACTTCCTGGGTGCCTCGCTTCACTCTGTGCTTTCATCGATTCCTTTTTTCGAATTCTCCCGTCCTCGCCACAAACCCTCGCCGTTGTTATTTTTGCGGCTATAGGGAATTGCTGCGATTCTTTATGCGTTCCTTATTGTAACCACGTCTCTGTCGTGGTTAAATTACAACTACTAAGCACTCATTATTATTTTTGGAGGAAATATGAGCAAGGCGAAGTTGTTTGTTGCCGCGGTGATTCTCTGCTTCTCATCTACACTTGCGTTCGGTCAGGGCGCCACTGCCGACACTAAGATGCCGCCGAAGACCCCCGATCCCTGCACAAGCGGCCACGAGTTCGCCACCGCCGATTGCGCGCTGACCTGGCACGGTATCACGCTGTACGGTGCATATGACGTCGGCGTCGGATGGGTCAGCCACGGCCTGCCGGAAAACGGCTATAACTATGAAGGCGAGTCTCTGGTGAACCGAAATGGCTATCAACATCGATTTCTCATTGCACCGAACAATTTGCAGCAAACGGGTTTGGGCATCAGGGGCAAGGAGGAATTTCTGCCTGGCTGGTCCGTTGTGTTCAACGCTTCAACTGGCATCAATCCGCAATCCGGCCTGCTTGCCAACGCGTCGGAGACCGACATCATCAACAACGGCCTTCCCAGGGCGAGTTATTCGATAGCCATCGACGGCGCTCGCGCGGGCCAACCCTTCAATGACGAGATCTATGGCGGCATATCGTCCGAGCATGTCGGCACGCTGACCTTCGGTCGTCAGCGCTCCCTCGGCACCGACGCAATGCTTCTTTACGATCCGGCCAGCGGCGCCTATGCCTTTTCCTACATCGGGTACAACGGCACGATGGCTGGCGGAGGCGACACCGAAGACAGCCGTTGGGACGACGCCGTGAAGTATCGCCTCACCTATGGCCCGGCCCATTTCGGCGCGATGTATAAATTCGCCGATGGATCTGCCGGCTGCTACTCGGCCTCCGCAACTTGGACTGCCGCCAACTGTACGCCGGAGGCGGCGCATAACAACGCCTATGGTTTCGACGGCGGCGGAAAAGCCGGCAAGTTCTTCGCCGACCTCGTCTTCCAACATTACAATCAGGCGATCAGCGTATTGAACCCCCTGCTGGGGCCTCAAAGTCCGGCGGCTCCATATCAGTCGACCACGGATAGCATCAATACAAACCAAATTACCGGGGCCAATCTGATTGCCACGAGCAACACCCTATATGGCATCGTGACCGACAACAACGCAGTGATGGCCGCTGCCAAGTATTCGTCGGACTCGTTCAAGGTTTTTGCCGGCTACGAATACATCTGGCAGAATAACCCGGCGAACCCGTTGGGCGTTGGCGCCTCGGACCAGGGCGGTTATTTCCTAAGCGGGGTCGAAGACAACAATCTTGATTCTGAAAAGCTGGTGCAGATCTGGTGGACAGGCGCGAAGTATGCCTACCGTAAGAAGACCGACGTCACATTCGCCTGGTATCAACAGCGGCAGAACGACTTCCGTATTCCGTCGACCTGCTCGACCAACCCCAGTATCGGTAATATGCGCGCTTCCTGCGCGGGCACCCTCAATGAGGGGTCGCTTTATTTGGATCATCACTTCACCAAGCGTTTCGACACTTTTGCCGGAGTGGCGTATTCCTTTGTAAGCGGCGGACTGGACATCGCCATTCCTCACGGCCCCGGCGTTCCCTTTTTAAGCGACAATAACCTTGCTCCGACAGTCGGTAGTCGTTTCGCCTTCTGATCGTTCCCGCGTCGGGTTAGTCGAGAACCGCCCAGAAAAGTATCGGGAAAGGAATTTGAGTTGAGGTCACGCGAAAATTCAAATGAGCCGGAGAAAAAGAGGCCATCGTGGGTTTGCAGCGCTCTATCAGTTGCTGTGTGCGCCGCGCTGGTCTGTGGGAGTCATGGTTCGGCGCAGACAAAGCTGACCCTTTCCGCCGCAGCCAGCGTAAAGGATGGGATCGCCGAGATCGAGGATGCCTACAAGCACACCCATGTGAATGTCGAATTCACCAATAACTTCGGTTCCTCCGGAACGCTGGCCGCGCAGATCGATCAGGGCGCGCCTGTGGACATCTTCATCGCTGCGGCAGCCAAGCCGATGGACGATTTGGAGGCAAAAGGGCTGATCGTTGCTGGGACGCGTCGCAATCTGCTACAAAACACGCTAGTCCTGATCGCACCGCTCGATTCAAGAATTCGCGATTTTCAGGGACTTAAGGACAAATCAATCCGGCTCATTGCGCTCGGCGATCCGGCCTCCGTTCCGGCGGGCCAATATGGCAAGCAAACACTCTTGTCTTTTCATCTTTGGGAACAGCTCAGCGCAAAGTTTGTGTTAGGGAAAGATGTCCGCCAGGTTTTGACTTATGTAGAAACCGGCAATGCCGATGCAGGCCTAGTATATGCGACCGACGCCCAAGGTTCCGGGAAAGTTCGCGTAGTGGCCACAGCTCCGGAATCCGCGCATGACCCAATCGTTTATCCCGTGGCAGTTGTCAAAGGGAGCCGCAACGAAGAGGCTTCGCGCAGGTTCGTCGAGTTTCTCGGCACTCCGATAGCTCAAGCGATCTTTGTGAAACACGGGTTTACAATAGCAGCACCGTGACACTGCCCATCGATTATTCGCCGCTGTGGATCTCGCTGGCCACTACTTGCGTGGCAACGGTGGCGACGTTCTTTCTGGGAATGTTGGCTGCAAGGCTGATGTATGGCGTACACGGCAGCCTTCGCGCGTGGATCGACGGCCTTCTTACGCTTCCTTTGGTTCTCCCTCCGACTGTTGTCGGTTTCTTTCTGCTGCTGCTGCTCGGAAGGCGCAGCCTGATCGGCCATGCACTGGAACAGATTGGCATCGTGATTGTGTTCTCGTGGCCAGCAACGGTGATTGCCGCGACCGTCGTTGCTTTTCCGCTGATGTATCGCACCACCCTCGGCGCATTTGAACAGGTAAATCCAAATCTTCTCGATGCCGCTCGCACGCTTGGAGCCTCGGAGTGGAGAGTCTTTCGCAGAGTGCTGCTGCCGATGGCTGCGCCGGGTGTGCTGGCCGGAACGGTTCTAGCCTTTGCACGTGCGCTAGGTGAGTTCGGCGCAACGCTAATGCTGGCCGGCAACATCCCCGGCCGCACCCAGACAATGCCGATCGCTATTTTCTCCGCAGCCGAAGGCGGCGACACACACGTGGCTTTCTTGTGGGTCAGTCTGATCGTTCTTCTGTCGCTGGCCATCATTCGCTTGCTTCACTGGGAGAGGAAAACCAAAAAGGCGATGCCTGATGAGAAAACTTCGCCATCGATCCCTGATCGCATTTTGCCGATGAAATTGCCGCGAAGTGCGGACGAGTCGGTGTGTTCTGCATCGCTGGAGATAAGAGTAGAGAAAGCACTCGAAACCTTCAATCTTGAAGTCGGATTCTGCGCGGGCAGGGGCGCGCTTGGATTATTGGGTGCCTCGGGCGCGGGGAAATCCATGACGCTTCGCATGATTGCTGGTATCGTCGCACCAGATCGCGGGCGCATTGTTCTCAACGACCGCATCCTTTACGATAGCTCAACTGGCGAGAACATTTCTGCTGCACAGCGAAAGATAGGAGTGGTGTTTCAAGACTACGCGTTGTTTCCGCGGATGACGGTGAGGGAGAATATCGGCTTCGGATTGAGCAGGTTGCCGAAGCGGGAACGGCAGGCGCGCGTGTTTCAGCATCTTGAACGGATGCACATTGCAGAGCTTGCCAATCGTTATCCGGCGGAGATTTCAGGTGGACAGCGGCAACGCGTAGCAATCGCGCGGTGCATGGCGATCGAGCCCAATGCGCTGCTCCTCGATGAGCCGTTTGCAGCGCTTGATCCGCATCTTCGGCGGCAAACTGAGGAGCAGCTTCGCGAAACACTGGCCGACTACAACGGCGCGGTGATCTTTGTGACGCACGACATGGAAGAGGCGTTCCGCTTTTGCAGCGATCTTCTTGTGCTGGACAGCGGCAAGGTGATTGCCAGCGGCCCTAAACATCAGCTCTTCGAGCGTCCAAAGAATGTTGTGGCGGCGCAGTTAACTGGTTGCAAGAACATCGCTCCTGCTCGCCGTGTGGCTGCTGACCTTATCGCGGTTGACGCATGGAATTGCGAACTGCAGACGGCCAACCCTGTCTCCGATGAGTTGACCCATGCCGGAATCCGCTCGCATCAAATTGTGTTTCAGATTGCTGCGAACGACGAAAATACGTTTCCCTGCTGGCTGCTTGCGACCAGCGAAGCGCCGCATGAGATGACGCTTTATCTGCGATTGCACGCAGCGCCTCAGCCCGGTCAATTGCCACATTTGCAGGCCGATGTGCCCAAGGATCTTTGGCAAACAATCAGCGTTGAGCCGCAGCCGTGGCGGGTGAGGCTCGATCCAGCAAGGCTTTTGTTGCTCGAAGGATAGAGGGCCACGACCCGGCAGTAACGACTTGAGAATCCTGCCGCCTAGAAGCTGACTGTTCCAGATTTCAATGCTTTCCTTATGCGATCTTCATTGACCATGCATGAATTGTCTGCCAAAATATGCCTACGAACCGGAGCGTTGCAAACGTACTAGCATCTGGCACTGAAGGCCAGAGCGGGTGGACGATTTTTTGATTCCCGTGTTTGGGCAATCCAGCTCCGTATAGCAGATTCAGTCAGCCATCTTTTTTGCCTTCACAGAGAGGAGGCGAGGCGTGTCGAGCCAGGACGAGACCTCCAGTCACGAACGTGCGATGCAATCGAGCAGTCGCGCAAATTCTGCGCTCATGGGAATTTACGAGATCTCGAAGCTGCTTACACGTCCTGCCCGGCTGGAGATGGCGCTCTCTGGAGTAATCAATCTTCTAGCCAGTTTTTTAGATATGAACAATGGCCTGATCGCGCTGCTTGATGAGGAGGATCGGACCTCAATGGTCGTTGGCGCTGGGTGGAGCGAGGCGACAGCGAGAGAGCATTTCGAACGGCTTCCTGAACAGGCGGTGGGCCAGATCGTTGTCTCAGGTATGCCTCTGGTTGTGCGCAACATCGCAGGAAGTCCGCTGTTTGCGGATTGGGGCGAGTTAAATTCGGGCGATCCTTCCATTCAAAGATCGTTTGTGGGCGTTCCGATTAAGGGAGATAGCCGCACGATCGGCACCATCATGATCGAGAGGCTCGATGGAAACTCGTCTCCGCATACGCTTGATGAAGATGTACGCTTTTTGACCATGGTTGCCAACCTGGTGGGACAGTCCGTTGCACTGCAAACGCTGGTTGCCAGAGATCGCGAACGGCTGATGACTAATAGTCACCGCCTTGAAAAAGAGTTGGAGCAACGTACCAAGTCCAAGCACGAAGGAATCGACTGGATTATCGGCGAAAGCGCGGCAATTCGCGAAGTCGTTGAAAAGATTCAGCAAGTTGCGCGGTGCAACCTGCCAGTTCTACTCTGTGGGGAATCTGGTACCGGCAAAGAACTGTTTGCGCGTGCCATTCACGAGTATTCCCCACGCAACGAGAAGCCTTACATCCGAGTCAATTGCGCGGCGCTCTCTGAGACAGTTCTGGAATCAGAGTTGTTTGGTCACGAGCGTGGGGCTTTTACGGGCGCTATCGGATTGCGCAAAGGCCGCTTCGAGCTGGCTGACGGAGGGACTCTCTTTCTTGATGAGATCGGAGAAATTTCAGGTGCGTTTCAAGCCAAGCTGCTGCGAGTGTTACAAGAGGGCGAGTTTGAGCGCGTAGGTGGAAGCCGCACCATCAAGGTTGATGTACGGCTGGTGGCGGCAACCAACCGGAATCTGGAAGCAGCAGTGCTCGTAGGTCAATTTCGTTCTGACCTCTACTATCGCATTAGTGTGGTGCCCATTTTTCTTCCGCCGTTGCGAGAGAGGCGGGAGGATGTTGGGATGTTGGCTAAGGAGTTTTTGCGCCGTTTCAATGAGGAACATGGCGTCTCGCTCACTCTCTCCAAACGCGCAATGGAGGTGCTGAGCGCTTGCGACTTCCCTGGAAACGTTCGAGAGTTGGAGAGCTGTGTAAAGCGTACAGCAGCGCTGGCAAAAGACTCTGTGATCGTGGTGGAAGATTTTGCTTGCAGTAATGAAAGCTGTCTTTCGCTCGTGATGGGCAAGTCCATGAACAAGATGCAGCAACAACAGGCGGGCTATGTACCACTCCCTGTCTTCTCGCCGAAACAAGAACGCACCTGGCCGGTACGCAGAGTTGCTGAACGTTCGAGCGTTGCTGCTGATAACGACATCGAAAACGCCAAGCCTTTGGAAAGCTCAAGCAGCACGCAAGATGACGCTACTGAACGCGAGCGCCTGGTCGATGCCATGGAGAGGTCCGGTTGGGTTCAAGCCAAAGCAGCACGGATACTGGGTTTGACGGCTCGCCAGATGGGTTATGCGCTTCGAAAACACAGCGTGGAGATCAAACGGTTCTGATCCTTATCTAGACTCTTGACGATTTTTCCTCGTGCAAATTCCATCGCTCGATTGCATTGAAAACACTGCTCCGATGTTAGAGTTGCGATGGCCGGTTCGCGACAAAACGTTGTGTATCTAGTCTTGTGTCAGGGTTACGACACAAACAAAACACCCGTAAGACGTGCATTATCTGCTAGATCAACTTTGGCCGTTGAGTTGCAACAGACCTTTGCAATACCCGCAGTCCGGGGCACTCCAACACAATGGGGGATGCAATGGAGCTTGGCACTCGAAGGGCAGTCGCACAGTTGCTCGTGATGCAGCCAGCTTCCCATGGGAGCGGACAAAAGGGCTGCGGTTCAAATGGAGGAAACGGCACGTCCAACTGCGGCTCGGCCGCGGGACAAGGCGATCTGTCTCCGGAAACATGGGAAAAGGTAAAGAACCATCCCTGTTACAGCGAAGAAGCGCACCACCACTATGCGCGTATGCATGTGGCCGTGGCGCCAGCCTGCAATATCCAATGCAACTATTGCAACCGCAAGTACGATTGTTCGAATGAATCTCGGCCAGGTGTTGTTAGCGAACGGTTGACTCCGGAACAGGCGGCTAGGAAAGTGCTCGCCGTGGCCTCAGAAATCCCTCAGATGACCGTACTCGGCATTGCTGGTCCGGGCGATCCATTGGCTAATCCCGAGAGGACATTCAAGACCTTCGAGCTTGTCACCCAGACGGCTCCGGACATCCAGCTTTGTCTTTCGACCAACGGGCTTATGCTCCCCGAATACGTCGATAAAATCCAGGCGCTCAAGATCGATCATGTGACCATCACCATCAATATGATCGATCCAGAGGTTGGCGCAAAGATCTATCCCTGGATCTACTACAACAGGAAGAAGTACGAGGGAGTCGAAGCAGCCAGGATTCTGAGCAAGCGTCAACTGCTGGGCCTAGAGATGCTGACCGAACGCGGCATACTCTGCAAGGTGAACTCAGTGATGATTCCCGGCGTCAACGATCATCATCTGGCGGAGGTCAACAAGGCAGTCAAGTCGCGCGGTGCCTTCCTGCATAACATCATGCCCTTGATCTCCGCACCCGAACATGGCACGGTCTTCGGACTCAACGGAATGCGCGGACCGACCGCACAAGAGCTAAAGGCTTTGCAGGATTCGTGTGAGGGCGAGATGAACATGATGCGCCATTGCCGCCAGTGCCGTGCGGATGCGGTGGGTCTGCTCGGCGAGGATCGCAGCAATGAATTCACAACTGAAAAGGTCATGGAGATGGACGTTCACTACGATCTGGAGATCCGTCAAGCGTATCAGGAGGAGGTGGAGAGGCAACGCGCAGCTGTGGTTGCGGCAAGAAACGAGGAGCTGAAGACACTCGCAGGCACAGATAGCGATATCTCCATTCTGATCGCTGTTGCAAGCAAGGGAGGAGGACGCATCAACCAGCACTTCGGTCACGCCAAAGAGTTTCAGGTTTATGAGGTCAGCACTACCGGCGTGAAGTTTGTTGGTCATCGCAGGGTGGATAACTACTGTCAGGGCGGTTTCGGAGAAGAGGAAAGCTTGGAAACCGTGGTTCGTGCCATCAACGACTGTGCTGCCGTATTCATCTCCAGGATTGGCAACTGTCCACGCGAGGGACTACTGAAAGCAGGCATCGAGCCGGTGGATCGATTTTCGCTGGAGTACATCGAGCAGTCGGCACTTACTTATTTCAGAGAGTATTTGGGGCGAGTGCAGAGCGGAGAGATCGAACATAAAAAGCGTGGCGACGCCGATATACGGCAAGGTGCACTCATCGCAACATAAACGTGCAGAAAAGGAAGGTCAATAATGGCATACATGATCAAGGAGTCAAACTGCACGGGATGCTCGGCGTGTCAGAGCGAATGTCCTAATAATGCAATCTTCGAGAAGAACTTTGCCTTTTTTATTGACCAGGCAAAGTGCACCGAATGCATTGGCTTCTTTGACGAGCCGCAATGTGCTGCAATTTGCCCGATGCCCAAGACATGCATCATCAACCCGGATGTCCCTCGATTTGCAGCGGCGGTGTAGATGAGCGAGACAAAGCAAATATCCATGGAGTTGAGGCCGGCGGCAGAGAAGTTCATTCGCCGCATGATGCGGTGTGGCGCAGGAACACATTCGGGATTCAGACTTAAGGTTCGTCCTGGCGGCTGCTCTGGTCTTGCCGTAGAGTTCGACCTCGCTGCTGAGCCAGGAGTGAATGAGGTCGTTTGGACTCATTCAGAACTACGCATCTTCCTCGACAGTGCGAGTTGCTTATTACTGAACGGAGCGACAGTGGATTTCATCGACAGCCGCTCGCTCACAGGATTTGTGATTACAACACCGGGGGGAACCGCACATGCGTGCGCACCTGCCTCGACGCTTGTGCCTGTGGATGCACTTGTCAGGCGCTGAAGCATAGGAAGGGAGGGACGCATGTTTCTGCGCAAACCGGAGAAAGCGGTGGACTGGCAAGGTCGTGAAGTGTGCTGCAATGGCTGCGTTCACCGCGAACTGATTCACGAAGACCGCTGTCAGCAAAATCATGTCTGCGTTCAAGATCGTTCTCCGTCACGCATTGAGGAGTTTTTCAAAACCAATCCGAGCCTGGCCAACGACTTTCTTTCGCACTCCTATTTCGAAGTGCGCGCGGCAGCGGCCAAATACGCTGACGTCTTCCGGTTGACCGCGTTGCTGAACGATGAGGATGAATCTGTCCGCTGGAATGCGGCTCTGCGGCTTCCCCGCCGTTTTTTATTGCGACTGCGCGATGATCCCAATCGCGAACTAAGGATTCGCATTGCCTCGCATCTTGAGGGCGAAGAACTGACGCCAATGATGTCAGACCCGGATTACTTTGTGCGCCAGATCGTTGCGCATCGCATTGGAGCGACGCAACTGAGATACATGATCGACGATCCAGACCCTGAAGTGCGATGCGCCATCGCGCAACGAATCTCTCCAGAGTGGCTGTCGGAGTTGGTGGACGATCCCGACGCCTCGGTCTGTCTTGCGGTTGCAGAGCGCCTGACGCCTACGCAGTTGTTGGCACTGCGCTTTCATCCCGACATTCGCGTTCGTTACGAAGCAGCCGGACGGGTTCCTGTCAGCGCACTCAATGTTATGCGCAAGGATGCAGATCCGCTTGTTCGCGAGCTAGTTGAGGAGAGATTGCTTGAGGCCCGGAATTCCCTCGAAGAGGGTCGTGCCGTTCTTCAGATGAAATCGACGAACGGTGAAGATAGGAGGCTCTGACATGTCAAAGATCGTGCGTGATGGCTGGGTTGTGGAGCTGGATGGAGCTCCGCAGTTTGAGTACGGACAAAAGGTCCGATCTAAATCCATGATACGCAACGACGGCACGTTTCCTGGAAAGGATATTGGCGAGGTCCTCGTCAAGAAAGGCGAGGAGGGATATGTCATCTCAATCGGAACTTTTCTTCAGCAATACTATATCTACGGTGTCGAGTTTCTTGGAAGTGGCTTCCGGGTGGGTATGAAGCGAAAAGAGCTTGAGTCGGTTGAACTTCTTGTTGCTGGAGGTGGAGCATGACGGAAACGAGTGCACCACGCTATGAATGGGGCCAGCGCGTCCAGGCCGCCGCCGACCTACTCAACGACGGATCTTATCCAGAGCAGCCATCGGAGGCTCTGCTGGTTCAAAGTGGTGAAGCCGGACAAGTTGTGCAAGTTGGCTGTCATACCGACTCGGGAACAATTGTCTACATGGTTGAGTTCGCGCTCAATCGAATCGTGGGATGCTTCGAGCAGGAACTGGAGCCGTGGCAATCGAATGGAGGAGCGCAATGAAGGTCATGATCCGAAGAAGTAGCTCTGGCGTGCTTTCAGCTTATGTAGCCAAAAAGGACTTGGAAGAACCAATCGTTGAAGTCGAAAAGCCAGAGATGTGGGGCGGCTTGGTTACACTGGCAAATGGATGGCGGCTGGAGTTGCCGGCAATGGATGCAGCAACAACATTGCCAATCACAGTAGAAGCACGGAAGATGTTGGAAGATGAGGTGCCGGCTTGAATGTCAACCCGCTGGACTCGATTGCAGAAGCATTCGACGACGGCAATGCAATTCCCTTTCTAGGCCCGGGCGTATTGTCCTTTGACAAGGAGGGGGGACAATTACCTGATTCACATAAGGCTCTTGTCGGACATTTGACATCGAAGAGCAGTGTACCCCACAAAGTCAGAAATAATCTAGGCGCCGCGGCGCAATTCATTGAGAATTTCAAGCATCGCAGTACAGTGACCAATGCGATGACAGAAGCATTCAGTCCGGATGTACAGCCCACTTCGCTGCACACACTGCTGATGAGTCTGCCCGCGCTGCCATTGGTCGTTCATGCCTGGTACGACGACCTTCCTCAAAAGGCGCTGCGCGCGCGCCCCGGTTGGGGCATGGCGCAAGGTGTAAGCCAATCGGAACATTTCGGCGACTGGATCTACTTTTACAATTCAGATGGCACGTACGCCGGAGTAGAGGCTGACCGAGGGTATGTTGACTGGAAGACTCTACTGTACCAGCCATTCGGCTCGGTATGGCCCGCTCACAATTACCTTGTCTCCGACTCCGACTTTGTTGAAGTATTGACAGAGATCGACATACAGACGCCGATTCCAGGTTCCGTGCAGGAGATAAGAAAAGGGAGGAGCTTTCTCTTCCTGGGCTGCAGGTTTTCGACGCAACTCGAACGGCTCTTTGCGCACCAGATCATCAAGCGTTCATCCGAGAAACACTGGGCCATCCTGCGCGAGGAGCCGACACGCAACGAGGCGCACTTTCTTGAAGAGCACAACATAGAACGCATTTCGATGACTTTGGATGAATTCGTTACTGAACTGTCAAAGAAACAACAAACCGAATGAAGGCATTCGTTGCTGATCCGTCGCATTCACTACAAAGAAACTCTCGATTGTCGCATTCGACACAGAAGCCAAAAACAAGTAAACAGCTCATGATAAACGTCTTAGTTAAATATTTGGTTTGGCACCGGGATTGCATATAGATAAGCGTACGCCGGAGCGCAAGGATGCACATCGACATTTAGCAACCTTGGTCCGACAGTCATCTGGTCGCTGCTTTGTTGTAAGCAGGTGAGGACGCAGATGAAAGATTTTGAGAATCAGGAACGAATCACAGAACCGAGGAGGGTACGATGGCTAAACTGCGGCAGATTGCTTTTTACGGCAAGGGCGGAATCGGAAAGTCCACCACATCGCAAAACACATTGGCGGCGCTTGCAGAGATGGGGCAGAAGATTCTCATCGTCGGCTGCGATCCGAAGGCAGACTCAACGCGCCTGATCCTGCACGCAAAGGCCCAGAACAGCATTCTCAGCCTAGCCGCGGAGAAGGGCACGATCGAGGATATCGAGCTCGAAGAGGTCATGAAGTACGGATACCAGAAGATTCGTTGCGTTGAATCCGGCGGCCCGGAACCGGGCGTAGGATGTGCCGGCCGCGGCGTGATTACGGCCATCAACTTTCTCGAAGAGAACGGCGCATACGAGAATCTTGACTACGTCTCGTACGACGTTCTCGGCGACGTTGTCTGCGGCGGATTTGCTATGCCCATCCGCGAGAACAAGGCCCAGGAGATCTACATCGTCATGTCCGGCGAGATGATGGCCATGTACGCGGCCAACAACATCTCCAAAGGCATTTTGAAGTACGCCAACTCAGGCGGCGTGCGTTTGGGCGGCCTGATCTGCAACGAGCGCCAGACCGACAAGGAACTGGAACTGGCCGAGAACATGGCCAAAAAGCT
>Ga0208035_1000034_pt1 | contig 50943 bp, 46 predicted proteins | sample June2015DPH_11_1_FD_184704 | JGI IMG/M metagenome (GOLD analysis project Ga0208035, IMG submission 184704) | Peatland microbial communities from SPRUCE experiment site at the Marcell Experimental Forest, Minnesota, USA - June2015DPH_11_10... | ecosystem: Environmental > Terrestrial > Soil >...
CTTCACCGGGAGATCGCGAATATGCCCGACGCTTGCTGCAACATCCCAACCACCGCCGAGAATCGCCTTGATCTTTTTGATCTTGTTTGGACTCTCGACGATCATCAGCTTCATGCGGCTGCCTCTTGTCCAGCGATCTTCCGAAAGAGCTATGCGAAGGTTTGCGTCGGAGTCTTCAGCTTGTGAACGGAGGCAAAGTAGGCGACCATCACACGAAATGTCTTTGAGCGATTCACGCCGCCAAGAATCTCTCCGCCTACTCTCTCCAACTCATCCGCAATCTCGTGGGTCAACGGAAACACGAAGGCGGTGTCGATCGTTTGGAAAGGAATATTCAGCCACGGGCCGTTGTAGAACCCCACAAGTTGCGCCTGAGCGGCCTTCGTCTTGAAATTCATGATGATGTGCTCGGCGAGGGCGTTCTTGTTACGAATCTTCAGCACGGCAAACAGTTGGGTGAAATGTGTCTTGGTAAATTTGGAATCGACGGTGAGACGGATCTGGGTTCGCTTCTCTGCGGGAGCAACAACTCTGCGCTTTGTCTGGATTGCTGCCTTCTTCGGAGTGGTCATGCCGCCACCTTTCTGTGATGTATTATACAGCATACATGTACGTTATTGAAAAGATATTTCTGCTAACCAACGGCAATTAAAGGGATTTTGATAAAGTGATCAGGGATGGCTACAGTGGGTTTATTGCACAGGGAAGCACTTTCGGCGCTTCCCTGCGCTGGCTAATTACAGGTGGCCTTCGGAGACCGGAGCGGTGTTGAGCGAAGTCGCGTTTTGAGAATCCGGCAGCCGCGGCGTCGATGCTGGCTTTTTCGGGTGGTATGCGGAGCATATCTCGGTTAGCCGATTCACGATGCCCTTTGGACCCAACTCGCTTGAGTCTGCCTGTGCGCGGCGTACCGATTGGTGGATTTGATGCAATCCAACGATATTACCCAGTTGCAGAGCCGTCCGGATGGCGACGTTGCACTCGCAGGAGAATGTACTGTTGTCCATGCCAAGGAGGCATTCGGCGGTTTCCGTGAATTCACGGCATTTGAAACCAGCAGGCCGAGTGCTGTCAGTCGGGGTCTCCCGAATGGCAGCGGGAACCGCAATGGCCAATTGCTCGATGGAGGCGCAGCGAATGAGATGTGCTGCGGTAATGAGTGCGGCATTCTGATTCTGATCGAAAACCGTGTCGGCGGCCATGCCGAGCAGCGTTTCTGCAAAGGAAGCCAACGACCTGTGTGCTTTCTGCCTTGCTCTTTGAATGAATCGGTGGCAGCGAGCGGCTTGTATCTCATACCTTTGCCGCTGGGAGAGTGAAATCTCGCTGGTCGCAAGGTTTCGTGTGAGTGTTTCAAGTTTCTCTTCAGCTTCTGCGACTGTCATCCCTTACCCTTTCCAAATCGATTGATCTCACTGAACAAGACATTGCCGGTTCACTCGGTTAGACCCAAGTTCTGCATCTTCGTTACTAATGTGCCGGTGCGTCTGCTCAAAATTGCAAAAAAACTTAGATCTTCAGCGGCTCTCGCTCGTTTTTACATTTTTGCTGTAGAAGCTGTAAATGGAAGCGAAAGGTAATTGTGCATCACCTATACTTCGTGTTCGGATCGTCTATCGTACAATAACCGCTTTAGGATCATGCGCTTCCGTAGGTGTTACCCGATGGAAAGGAACATTTTGCGCATTTACGTTCAATGGCAAGGCAATGCTCACCGGCACGCGAGAGCTTTAGCACCTTGTTCTGTGAGCTAGATCACGGTCAACGCGCCAAGTGGTTACCAAAGAGCGCAAGCTCTCTGCGTTGTCTGCGCTAACAGGCAGAACTGTCTGGCATCGTCGAGTTCAGAATAGGCGTTGGTGTCTACGATTTCCGTGGCTTCCCTGCCGAACAGGCCCGCTGCTGTGTTGCAGGCCAGGAACGTCAGGCGGCACGATAGTGTGCTGCTGCTCAATTGCTTCGGATCTGGTGCGCAATCCAGAGGCCGCATCTTCATGAGGGCCACAAACATGCAATAATCCCCAACATTGACACCTCATTGTCGTGGCCTCTATTGTCAACAATGAGCAATAATGATAAATTATAGAGTCTATCTGAGACGTTCTGAATTGAGTTCCTCGGTGACCGGAGAGGTGTGTTTTATGGTTGAAAACTCAGGCGATGTCCTGACCATCGAAGAGCTGTCGGCCTATCTGAAAATCCCGAAGTCTACACTCTATAAGCTCGTTCGGGAAGGTAAAATCCCCTCCCAAAAAATCGGTCGTCACTGGCGATTCCGGAAGGCAGCCATCGACATTTGGCTTGAGGAGACACGGGCGAGCGATACGAGACCTGGAGGAGATCGCTGATGTCCGAGCCGCTTGCCGATACGATTCTCCAAAGAATCGCTGATGCCTCTGAGCAGTACCATCGCCTGGTTCTGCTGGTGGCTCCCTCAGGCGCAGGCAAAACTGCTGCGCTCCACGAAGTCCATGAACGGATTGCAGCTCCACTTGTCAATGTCAACCTCGAACTCTCTCGCCGAATGCTTGACTGTAACGAGCGCCAACGAGCTTTGCAGGCGTCCCGTCTTCTCACAGAAATTGTGGGCGTTGCTGCTGGAGATGTAGTTCTTCTGGACAACATCGAGATACTATTTGATGTCTCGCTCAAGCAGGACCCTCTGAGGCTCTTGCAGGGAATCTCACGAAACAAAACGGTGGTTGCGGCCTTGAGCGGAGTTGTCAAAGACGAGCACATGGTCTATGCAGCACCGGGGCACCCTGAATTCAAACGATATTCTCTACGCGACTGTCTCGTTGTGAATCCGGTGGCCGCTGCATGAAGACCTGGCATGAATACGCATGGGGGCGTACACGATGAAATACGGAGACCTAATCCAATTTGAGCCCATCGAGTCCGTGGTGCAGCTACGAGACGCCGACGAGGCCGCTGCCGCTCGGCAGCTTGTTGAGACCTATGTGATTTCCGAGGAGATGGCGGAACGTCTAGTTCACCTCGTCATTCCTCAGCTTCAATTCGATCAGCCTATGGACAACAAGGGACTGCTAGTTGTCGGCAACTACGGCACAGGAAAGTCGCACCTCATGTCCGTGATCTCTTCTTTGGCGGAAAATGGTGAACTTGCTGCTTATCTGAATGACAAGAGTGTTGCAAGCGCTGTAGGCAAGATCGGTGGACGATTTAAGGTGGTCAGAACCGAGATCGGTTCCACCACCATGTCCTTGCGCGATATTCTAGTGGCTGAACTAGAAGAGCACTTAGCCTCGATCGGTGTGTCATATACCTTCCCGTCTGCTGACAAGGTATCTAACAGCAAGCGCAGCTTTGAAGAAATGATGACCGCTTTCCACCAGGAATATCCCGACCACGGGCTTCTTTTGGTGGTTGATGAACTGCTTGACTACCTCCGTACCCGCAAGGACCAGGATCTGATCCTCGACCTGAATTTCCTTCGCGAGATCGGCGAGGTATGTAAAGACCTGAAGTTGCGCTTTATCGCCGGTCTTCAAGAAGCCATCTTTGATAGTCCTCGATTTTCCTTCGTGGCGGATAGCATCCGGCGTGTTAAAGATCGCTTCGAGCAGGTTCTCATCGCCCGCAAGGATGTCAAATTTGTAGTGGCTGAACGGTTACTGAAGAAGACAGCTGACCAGCAGGTGAAAATCCGGGAGTATCTGACTCCTTTCGCTAAATTCTATGGCCATATGAATGAGCGCATGGATGAATTCGTGCGCCTTTTCCCCGTTCACCCCGACTACATTGACACATTTGAGCGGGTCACCGCCGTAGAGAAGCGGGAGGTTTTGAAGACCATTTCTCGTGCCATGAAGCGGCTGATTGGCCAAAGCGTCCCGAACGACCGGCCTGGAGTTATTGCATACGACGGTTACTGGACGACGTTGCGTGAGGACCCTTCTTTTCGTGCCGTCCCGGATATCCGATCCGTCATTGACTGTAGCTCGGTGCTTGAGGCGCGCATCCAGCAGGCGTTTACCCGCCCAGCATACAGACCGATGGCAACGCAGCTCATCCATGCGCTATCTGTGCATAGGCTGACGACGGGTGACATTCACGCTCCCTTGGGCGCAACGCCAGAGGAACTGCGGGATAGCCTCTGCCTTTTCCAACCTGGCATCGAAGATCTTGGCGGCGACCCGGCCGACGATCTTCTCTCACAGGTCGAGACCGTTTTGCGTGAAATCCATAAGACAGTCAGCGGTCAGTTCATTTCCTCCAATCCAGACAACCGCCAATACTATCTGGACCTTAAGAAGACTGACGACTTTGATGCCCTGATCGAGAGACGCGCCGAAAGCCTCGATTCATCGCAGCTCGACCGCTACTACTACGAGGCACTGCGAAGGGTCATGGAGTGTACCGACCAGACCTATGTCACGGGCTACAAGATTTGGCAGCATGAGCTCGAATGGTTGGAGCATAAGGCCGCACGTATTGGATACCTCTTTTTCGGCGCCCCCAACGAACGTTCGACTGCGGTGCCGTCACGCGACTTCTACATCTACTTCATCCAACCATTCGAAGCGCCGCACTTCAAGGACGAAAAGAAACCAGACGAACTGTTCCTGCGTCTTGACAATGAAAATGCAGACGAGAAGTTTCACACGGCACTTCGGAATTACGCTGCGGCCCTGGACCTTACTTCTACGGCCTCGGGCCATGCAAAGTCCACTTACGAATCCAAGGGGTCCAACTTTCTTCGCGACCTCGTGCAGTGGCTCCAGAAGAACATGACGACTGCCTTCAATGTCACCTACCAAGGACGATCTAAGCCTCTGACCGAGTGGGTCAAGGGCAAGTCCATCCGCGAACTCTCTGGCATCAGCTCGCATGAGCGCATCAATTTCCGTGATCTGGTGAACATCGTTGCTGGTATTTGTCTTGGGGCGCAGTTCCAGGACCAGGCTCCAGAATATCCGTTCTTCTCTGTTCTTATCACCGGGCAAAACCGGGCCCAGGCCGCGCAGGATGCTCTGCGGGCCATCGCAGGGCAATACCGTACCAAGCAAGCTACCGGAGTGCTCGATGCATTGGAACTCCTGGATGGTGAGCGTCTTGATCCCTACCGGTCCAAGTATGCCAAGCATGTTCTCGGTATCGCCAAGAAGAAGGGCCACGGGCAGGTGGTCAACCGCTCTGAGTTGATCCAGGATGTTCTCGGTGTGGATTACCTCGCTCCGCAATCGTTTCGGCTTGAACCAGAGTGGGCCGTGGTGTTGCTGGCCTCTCTTGTATATGCAGGAGAAGTCGTCCTTTCAATTCCGGGGAACAAGTTCGACGCTACGGGGCTGGTGCAACTGGCCGGGACCGGCATGGATGAATTGATCCAGTTCAAACACATCGAGAGGCCCAAAGATTGGAACGTCCCGGCGCTCAAAGCAGTTTTCGAGCTGCTTGGACTGACGCCGGGAATGGCCCAACTCATCACGCAAGGCAAGGATGAACCTGTTCAGGAACTGCAAAAGGCTGTTGCCAACGTGGTACAGCAGGTCGTACTCACACAACAGAGCCTTCAAAACGGACTGTCCTTCTGGGGCAGGAACCTCCTGGCCGAGGACGAACTCCAGAAATTGCGCGCCAAGTTGGACAAGACCAAAGGCTTTCTTGAGTCTCTGCAACCTTTTACAACGACAGGCAAGCTCAAGAACTTTCCTTATGATGCTCCCCAAGTCTCTGGACATCGGGATGGCATCGATTCGCTTGCCACGGTCAAAGCCCTTGAGGAACTTGTCAGCGACCTAGGGGCTACGGCATCGTACCTTTCAACTGCCGAAGCGGTGCTACCAAATGGTCACGATTGGACCGAGAAGATGAAGTCCGAGCGGGACGACATTCTCGTCCAGATCGGTGACCCTGCTAAGCGAAATGCCTCGACATTTCGCCAGCAGGCGCAGCGAAAGCTCACGGACCTGAAGAAGGCTTACATTCTGGCTTATCTCACAATGCACGTCAAGGCGAGGCTGGGCGTGAGTGAGGATAAGCGCAAGGCGCAGCTACTGAATGACCGTCGGCTCAAGGATCTGCAACGGCTTTCCATCATTGAACTGATGCCTGTCCAGCAGCTTGTGGACTTGCAGAATCGGCTGGCAGGATTGAAGAGTTGCTTTGCGCTCACCGAACAGGAACTAGGAACATCCGCTGTTTGCCCCCATTGCAACTTCAAGCCGGGGATTGAGACAACAGGCGCACCAGCAGCAACGGTGCTCAACACTCTCGATGGCGAACTTGACAAGCTGGTTGAGAACTGGACGCGGGCGCTTCTTGCAGACTTGGATGATCCAACAACCAAGAGCAACTTGAGTCTTCTGAAGCCCGGACCACGCAAGTTGGTTGACGGCTTCCTCAAGGAAGGGGCCTTGCCAGACAGCTTAGAGAACGACTTCATTCAAGCGTTGAAGGAAGCGCTCTCTGGGCTCACCAGGGTTCCGGTCAAGATTGCGGAACTGCGCGACGCGCTGCTCGCTGGGGGTTCACCAGTCACCCCAACAGAGATGACCAAGCGGTTCGGGGAATTCCTGGATCAGATAACCAAGGGCAAAGAACCCGGCAAAGTCCGGATCATACTCGACTAGGATCGTCTGATGGCTAAGAGCACGCAAGATCAAACCAGCTTCGACTTGCAAACTGTAGCAACTGCGCAGGGACCAGTCGAGTGCCTCGGAATGAAGTTTGAGAACGACGAGAAGCGCCGTGAATACTTCATGGAGCAACTGCGTCAGAAGCTGAAAGACCCGGAGTTCCGCAAGATCGAAGGATTCCCCATTGGCTCAGACGAAGACATTCTGGCGCTGTCGGACCCGCCGTACTACACAGCGTGCCCGAATCCATTCATCGCAGAGTTCATCCAGCACTATGGAAAACCTTACGATTCGACCATTCCCTATTCGACGAGACCCTATGGGGGCGAACTGGCTTCTACTCGTAACAACCCCTTCATCAATGCACATTCCTATGCAACAAAAGTTCCGCATGAAATTATTATGAACTTGATTCTCCACTACACGGACCCAGGAGACATCGTTCTTGATGCCTTCGGAGGCACGGGCATGACTGCGGTGGCAGCGCAGCTTTGCGGGGATATTTCTAAGTTAGCTGTAAGTGCCACTGCTTCTGTTGAAGGCCGAGAGTCCTCCCCGGAAAGTGCTTCTCGTATCCCCGGAGCTAGGCGTGTGATTACTGGTGATCTTTCACCGGCTGCTACATTCCTTGCCGCAAATTTCAACCTACCTTTCGTGTCTAATGAATTTGAGAGAGAGGTAGAGCTACTACTAAAAGCGTTGAATGACGAATGCAGTTGGATGTATGAAACGAAGCATGGTCCAGGGCAACGCGGACGTCTGTTTTGTACCCTTTGGTCAGATGTTTTCATATGCTCTGATTGCGGTCGTGAGGTCGTGTTCTGGGAGTCTGCTCTAGATTTGGAGAATAGCAAGATCAGCGACGATATTGTCTGTCGCCATTGCGGTGCCAACTCGACAAAGCGTCTTCTAGACCGCGCATGGGTGACCGTCTATGATCGGGTTTTACGATGCCCGGTGAAACAGTTCAAACAAGTTCCAGTACTCATTCTCTACGAGTATGACGGGCAAAGATTTGAGAAAGTCCCAGACAAGGATGATATAGAAGTCCTCAAGAAGATTGACGAGTGGGAGATCACTCACTGGTTTCCCACTGACAGGATGCCAGAGGGAGAAGAGACACGACGCAACGACGATATTGGCCTGACGCATATTCATCACTTCTTTACACGTCGTAATCTTGCGGCTCTGGCATGTGCGTGGGCGCACGCCAAATCACTGAGAGCAAAATTCATGCTTACAAGCATGATGTATAAATCCTCTTTGCTGTGCGCCCCCTTAATGAGCAACTATTTCGCAGCAAAGAAGGGACAGGCTGGTGGTGGGTGGGTTGGAAAGGAGCGCTCTGGAACTCTTTACTGCCCTTCGATTCATAGTGAAGTATCCGTCTGGTCGCAAGTTAAATCGCGACGTGTAGCAGTTCGAGTAACGGCCGCCTCAAAGTTCTTACCCGCAATTACTACAGGATCAGCTACCAATATTCAGATTCCATGCAATTCCATCGACTACATCTTTACTGACCCTCCGTTTGGTGGAAACAAGATGTATTCCGAGTTGAATTTTCTATGGGAATCGTGGCTTAGGGTCCGTACAGATAACGAGCTTGAAGCGATAAGTAATGGGGTACAACGAAAGGGCCTCTTCGAATATGAGGCTTTAATGAAGCAGGGTTTCTCTGAATACTACCGCGTCTTAAAACCCGGTCGATGGATTACGGTTGAGTTTTCTAACACAAGCAACGCTGTCTGGAATGCGCTTCAGAATGCATTGGGCGCGGCTAGATTTGTGGTCGCAGATGTTCGGACATTAGACAAGAAACAAGGGTCGCTTTTGGGCTATACCACGGCGACTGCTGCCCGACAGGATCTTGCCATTTCTGCTTACAAGCCAAACGGGGGGCTTGAATCACGATTTGCACTCGAGGCTGGATCTGCGGATGGAGTATGGGATTTTCTACGCACACATTTGAAGCAGCTTCCGATATTCGCATCCACTGAGGGAAAGGCAGAGCCTATAGCTGAGAGAAAGAGCTACCTGCTTTTTGATCGAATGGTCGCCTTCCATGTCCAGCGAGGTGCGGCGGTTCCATTATCTGCTTCGGAGTTCAATGCAGGACTTGTTCAGCGCTTCTCAGAACGGGACAATATGTTCTTTCTTCCGGAGCAGGTCGCTGAATACGAGAAGAAGCGCATGACCGTTCGCGAGATGCTCCAGCTTCAACTGTTTGTCATCGATGAGGCGTCGGCCATTCAGTGGCTTAAACAGCAACTCCTCACAAAGCCCCAAACATTCCAAGACATCCATCCGCAATTCCTCAAGGAGCTTGGCGGCTGGCAGAAGCACGAGAAGCCTCTGGAGCTATCTGATTTACTGGAGCAGAGCTTCCTGCGGTACGATGGCAATGGATTGGTCCCAGAACAAATTCACTCCTATCTTTCCAGCAATTGGTCTGAGATGCGCAAGAAGCCGAAAGACGATCCGGCACTTCGCGCCAAGGCCAAGGATCGTTGGTATGTTCCTGACCCGAACAAAGCAGGCGACTTGGAAAAGCTGAGAGAGCGGTCCCTTCTCAAGGAGTTCTGGGAGTACCTTCCTGCCGGCTACAAACCGGCGAAGCCCGATTCCCAAGAGGGATTCATTCCTGGCCTGGAGCCGAAGCCCGCGCCAATACCTAGCGGTAAGAAGATGAAGATAATCCGGCTGGAAGCGGTTCGCTGTGGATTCAAGCACTGCTGGCAAAACCGCGACTATCGCACGATCATTGCCGTTGCCCAGCGCATCCCCGAGGACATTCTCCAGGAAGACCCGAAACTCCTCATGTGGTACGACCAGGCGCTCACGCGTCAAGGAGTGAATGAATGATTAGCAAATGGACGGTCTCCAATTTCAAATCGATTGCCAAGGAGACTCCGCTTGTTTTCGCGCCGCTTACCATCTTCGCCGGCCCGAACAGCAGCGGAAAGAGCACTGTTCTTCAATCTCTGCTTCTTGTGAGTCAAACTCTCTCAAACAAAGTCGGGAGTCGCTCTGTGGTCCTGAACGGCGCGTTGGCACGGCTCGGGCAGTTCGACGATTTGCGGTCTCATAATGGAGATTTTGATCAGATCACTATAGCGTGGGAATGCGATCCAATAGAGGATGCGCTGGCTGGCCCCGTAGAGAATGTGCGACTACCCGGAGCGATGGTAGGGTTCGGTCGGTTCGCGGATTCTTTGAAAGGAATCTCTTGCAGTCTTTCCTTTGACGCAAATCAAGCAAGCTCAGATCGTGATCTGTTTCAGCTTCAGCCGCAACTGTTTCTGTTTAACATGTCTATTCTTGCAGTCAGCGAAGACAACACAGACAGGCGATATGAATTGACGGTGTCAAGATGTCCTGCGATCACAACCAAAGCTGCCAACCTTCAGGTAGATGACCTTGACAGCGAACTTGCGCGTGCGAGCCTGGACTATGATATTGAACTCGACAAGGATTCCATGGACGATCTCCGGGAAGAACTTGTGACTGCTGAGCCTGTCGGCTGCATCCTACGGCACTTCCTGTTGGAGCGTCTTTTCGTTCGTATCAATCTAGTCGAAGAGATTGCTCATTGGATTCAGATGGTACTCCTTGACGACGTGCCGCGGTATCGCCGAGTTCCTTTTTCGGATAGAGACCTCGTTATTCCACGAACTCTGATTGCGCAATTGCAGACAAGACTTGGGGACAGCCACAGCCTTTTGTTCGAGCGACAGCATGAACTCTTCGATCTGGGAGAAGGGATTCCTCTGCGCGAATGGATTGATCGTACGCGCAGACTGTCGGTGGAGAAGAGACGCGAGCTGAGTCGCTGCTTTGCAGATTGGACTGAACTTCCCTCTGCGATTTTGCAATCACTTCGGTCGGAACGTAAGGAGGGAGAATCGGAATTCCAGTTGATTCCGTATCGCCCTCCTGCCGAAATCAGAAATGCATCTTCCTACTTAACGATGTTCTTTTCTAACTCGGTAAAGTACCTCGGACCGTTGCGAGATGAACCGAAGCCTCTCTATCCGCTTGCGGCACATGCGGACCCAACTGATGTTGGGCTGCGAGGGGAGATGACGGCGGCTGTACTGAACCTACACCGCGAACGGAAAATTCGATATATTCCTGCCGCAGCGTTCGAGAAGAAACCGTTTCAACCGGTCTCGGTTGCTCGCTCGCTCGAAGCGGCAGTAACCGACTGGCTCAAGTATCTTGGTGTTGCGGAGACGGCCCATAGCGTGGATAAAGGAAAGCTAGGTCATGAACTAAAGGTCTCCTTGGAACAAGGCGGACAAGATCAGGATCTGACACACGTTGGAGTTGGAGTAAGCCAGGTTCTCCCGATCCTCGTCATGTCTCTGTTGGCTGATTCGGATACGACTCTCATTTTCGAACAGCCGGAACTGCATCTTCATCCGAAAGTGCAAACTAGGCTTGCAGACTTTTTCCTATCTATCGTCTTGACTGGAAAACAGTGTCTCATCGAGACGCACAGTGAGTACCTCATTAACCGTCTTCGCTACAGAGCGGCATCAGAAGATGATCGCAACAAAGTGACCGACAACCTTAAATTGTACTTCGTGGAGAAAGAATCAGGATTATCCAATTTTCGAGAAGTCAAGGTCAACGACTACGGTGCAATCGTGGACTGGCCTGACGGCTTCTTTGATCAGGGCCAGTTCGAGGCAGAAGCTATTCTTCGCGCCGCCTCAATCAAGATGAAGAGGCGGAGGGAGAAATAGACCATGCCGAGCGTAACGATCGACGCGGGAATATTGGCCGTCCCACAGGGCGAGAGTTCGTCAGCCGATGCTAAGAGCTATGTGGAAACACTGTTGGATTGGAGCCTGCTGCTCCGGGAGCCATGGGTCGGGATCTATATGAGCGAACGGGCATCGACAGTGCTTTTCGAGGATGGCCTATTCCCCTCTCGCGATCAAATCAAAGGCCTTTTCACCGCGAACGGGATCGTTGAATTCGATTTTAATACTACTGTCCAGGTTGTAGACTTGCTGCTCAAGCTCACACCGTCCTTCGAGACATACTTTTCGATCCGTGATGTCCTTCCTGATCAGCTTGGAATCGAGCCAGACATCTTGAATATCTGCTCAGGTGTGAGCCTTCAGTCAGATCTGACGCGGTGCGTTGTCTTGATCGCCATTCTGGGTAAGCATTGCCAAGAACCAATCAATGACCACTTTCTGATTCTGCGAAAGGCTCCCGGCAAGACCGTGCGAGTGCGAGCCCAAATCCATGAATTGGAACATGATCGTACTGATCTTGCAGCGGTACCCAAACCACCAGAGTTTTTTGAGGGCGACGTATTGGTTTGCGACGACCTGAGAGGACTTATCGAGTGCTTGGATGAGGCCGGAATCCTGATTGACGCGACCGATGATGTTTGTATTGAGACGGCAATCCGAATCGCTGTTTACAGGTTCCGATTGAGAAACGGAATGGATCCGAAGTGGGAGGATGTCCCTGCACATCAAGTTGGATCATTTTTTAGGAAATCCTTGGAGAGATTGCATCTGACGCACAAACAGGCGAGCAAGATATTGTTTTCAATTGCGGAGTCACTGGAGCAGATAAGGATGAGTGATACTCACGCGCTTAGAACGGGAGCTGGCGGCGGAAATCCCCAACTCTTGAGACGAATCGATCAAGCAGGGGCTTGGCGTCGTGATATTGACGATGAGCATCATCTGCACTATTGGCAATGTGAGGGCGGCAGAATTGAGTTTGCCTGGCTGAGTTTTCCTCATGCCGACATGACAATACCAGAGTGAGAGACATGACTTTCGAGTGGGCATACAGTGAGGATCACTGCCAAATTTGCCAGGTTATCGAGACTCAGGCGATTTGGGGACAAACGACCTGTCGTGTGTGGCTGCCAGGCCGCGACTCAGTTGTCCGTATTCCCGCATCTAGGCTCAAGTCAGTTGAGTATATGGGCGCTGGCTCGCCGGACAATATTGCCTACATCGCGGCCGCTGCGCGGGTGGCCGACGCTCTTACACAAGATGTTTTGCTCGCGCCTATCGAGTCTACGGTTATCCCGCTTCCGCATCAGCTTCGTGCGTTGTCTCGTGCCATCGCGAATGATCGCGTGCGCTATCTCTTGGCAGATGAGGTTGGGTTGGGCAAAACCATTGAGGCCGGCCTGATCCTGCGAGAACTGAAGCTCCGCGGACTGGTTAAACGAACACTGGTGATTGCGCCGAAGGGGCTGGTGAGCCAGTGGGTCAGCGAGATGCGCTTCCACTTTGGTGAAGACTTTCAACTCGTGCTACCGGAGGACATAAAGACGCTGAAGCGGATCACCCCGGCACCAGGCTTGGGAAATGGCGAGCAGGGCAATCACGGCCAAGAGGCTCTTCCTGCCAATGCTTGGCAATTGTTTTCACAGGTGGTCGTACCGATCGATTCGGTTAAGCCGCTGGAAAAGCGCCGGGGATGGACATCTACCCAGGTAAGTGAGCACAACCGCGAGCGGTTTGAGGATTTGATCTCCGCTGGTTGGGATCTGGTGATTGTCGACGAAGCGCACCGGCTTGGAGGCAGCACTGACCAAGTGGCCCGATTCAAGTTGGGGCAGGGGCTCGCTGAGGCCGCGCCCTACTTGTTGCTGCTTTCTGCAACCCCGCACCAAGGCAAGACGGACGCCTTTCACCGTCTCGTATCCCTAATTGATGCGAAGGTGTTTCCGGACATCAGCAGCGTTACCCGCGAGCGAGTTCAGCCGTATGTCATCCGTACCGAAAAGCGGAGGGCTATTGATGCTGAAGGCAAGCCTTTGTTCAAGCCACGGCGCACGCAACTGATTCCAGTCTCATGGGAAAATCGCCACCGCAATCAGCAAATTCTCTATGAGGCCGTCACCGAATACGTCCGGGATGGTTACAACCAGGCCATGCAGGAGAAGAGGAGCTATATCGGCTTCTTAATGATCCTAATGCAGCGCTTGGTGGTCTCAAGCACAAGCGCCATTCGCACTACGCTCGAACGGCGGCTCGAAGCGCTTGCAACTCCTCAACAGCAACTGACGCTGTTTCCGCTGGCCTCCGAGGAGGAGTGGTCAGACCTGGACGGCCAGGAGCAGATCGAGGTGCTGATTCGCACTCGCCTCAAAGCGCTCAAGAACGAGCGAGCCGAGGTGAAGCTGCTTTTGGATGCTGCCGCTCGATGCGAGCAGATTGGTCCAGATGCCAAGGCCGAAGCACTGCTCGATTGGCTCTACCGTCTCCAATCTGAAGAGAACGATCCAGAGCTCAAGGCGTTGGTGTTTACAGAGTTTGTACCCACCCAGGAGATGCTGGGACGATTCTTGACTGAGCGAGGGTTCTCCGTGGTCTGTCTGAACGGCTCCATGGAGATGGACGACCGCAAGAGAGTCCAGGATGCCTTCGCAAAGAATGTCCGTATTCTCATCTCCACCGATGCCGGCGGGGAGGGCTTAAACCTTCAGTTTTGCCATGTGGTGATCAACTTTGACATCCCATGGAATCCTATGCGTCTTGAACAGCGGATCGGCAGGGTTGATCGTATTGGTCAGGCCCATGTAGTCCGCGCCATCAACTTCGTCTTTGAAGGCTCGGTCGAGCACCGAGTTCGTGAGGTCTTGGAGCAGAAGCTCGCCGTCATTTTCGAGGAATTTGGCATCGACAAAACCGGCGACGTTCTCGACTCAGCCCAAGCCAGCCAGATGTTCGACGAGATGTATGTCGAAGCAATCCTCAACCCTGACAAGGTGGAAGAGTCTGTTGAGTGTATGGTCGCCCGCTTGGAAGAACAGGCACGAGAGGCTCAGATGACCGCATCTGTGCTCGGCGCAACCGAGGACCTGGAGACAGGTGAAGCCCAACGACTGCTGACTCACCCTTTGCCTCATTGGGTAGAGCGCATGACCGTGAGTTACCTAAGAGCGCATGGCGGTCAAGCTGAGAAACTAATCCAGAGCTGGAACCTCACTTGGCCCGATGGTGAGACCTACGAGAACGTCGTCTTTACAGGAAAGGAGGCCGAGAGACTTCCGGCAGCCAGACATCTTACTCTAGAGGACCCGAAACTCAGAGGCTTGACCATGAGGCTTCCTCGATTTGCTCCCGGCCAGCCGATTCCCGTGGTGTCGATACCTGGCCTTTCCGAGGAAGTGCATGGTGTTTGGTCCTTATGGCGCATTGCGATTTCCAGCACACAGTGGAACCGGCGAAGGATATTGCCTCTTTTTCTGGCCGACAACGGCACTGTCTACATGCAAACGGCCAAACACATCTGGGACCAGTTACTCGCTACGGATATTCATGTTAGGTCCGTCTTAAATGCACGGTTATCCGAAACCGCCTTCGCAGGCGTTGAAAATGCCGCAGAGGAACAGGGCAAGCCGGTCTACAATGCGCTGGTGCATGAGCACCATGCACTCATAGCACGCGAGCGAGAAAAAGCTGAGTATGCGTTTGCCGCGCGCAGAAAAACCGTGAATCGTATTGGTCTGGCTCAGGTCCGCAACTATCGAATGAGCCTTCTCGCTCAGGAGGAGATGAACCTCTTTAAGCAGCTTGACCAAAAGGCACATGCCTATCCTGAAATGGTGCCATTGCTGATGATTCGTGTGGATGGCGGTGGTCATGAATAACTGGCGCGATCAAATCCTGAAGGAGTTCACTCCGAAAGTCGCACGACTCACACTGGTGGCCGACCCGGATGGACTGCTCCTTGAAGAAGGGATTCTCGAAGGAATCCGAAAGCGAGGATTTGAGCTGATCCCGTTTGAAGACCCCATCGCGTTCCGCTACGCCTATGAATCGAAGTTCCGCTCCCATTGGGATCGGGGAGAGCAAACTGATCTTGTAGTCATACTACATTCTCATGCAAGTGACATTAGTAGCTTGCCCTACGACCTTCTCTTGGCCGGGCGCAAACTGTCGTTCAGCCTCGGTGAGATTTTTCCGAAGCTTAGTTACCCTGTCGTGACAGCTCTTGATCGAGGGGATCTCGGCGCTTTATATGAGGCGCAGGGACGGTATGCTCCTGGTCAACTGGGGGACAATGCCACAAAGGAGTTCGCGCTCAGGCACGTTTTTGAAATCGCCATTGAGCTAATCAAACAGCCGTCCGACCTATTGCGTGTGCTGTTGCGCCGACATTACAGTGGCCAGAGAATTCCTCGCATCCTTGACGAACGATTCGTCCAGTTGCTGCGTCAAAGTGCGATCTTCAGCGACTGGCCGCTTGAGATGCTCATCTCGGACCGAGAAGCATTCTTTGCTTTCCTACAAGAGCGCTGGCCGATCTTTCTTGACCGTGAGTCAGCAATAAGTGAATCCGAAGCTCATGGCGGCGAGAGTCCACACATTCTCTCTATCAAGGGACCCGCGGATCTTCCTTTTGAGCATCACGACATCCGAGTCTACATCGACAATCTATTTGTCGAAGGATTGTTGCGCCCAGTGGCGCGCCGCAAGGAAGATATTCCGGCAGGCAGTTGGGCGACCATCGGCGTTTTGACAGCCGCAATAGAGGACAAGCCTCGCCGTCTTCGCAAGCTCATTGATAGCCTACACAAATCGATCCCTGCTGATGATGCTAAACATACTGACTGGCTGCATTTTGCGCGCGCCTGGGCAGAGCTAATTCTGCTTATGGCGGAACAATGCAATGATGCATGTGCGGAAAGACTAGAGGCTACCAAGAGCTTGCAGACAAGGGTGGATGCGGGCTTTACAGCGTGGCTCTTCAAACGATACGCAGGGCTTGCCAACCTGCCGCCAGTACCTCCAGTCATGCTGCATCATCTTCCGCGGTTCTTAGCTCGTCAAGCGAGCGAAGATCGTAAAGCAAAGCTTGCCCTGATTGTGATGGATGGCCTTGCGATGGATCAATGGTTGGTGGTTCGTGATGAGCTTTCCATGCGGCAGCCCAACTTTCGATTCAGAGAAGAAGCGGTTTTTGCTTGGATTCCTTCCCTAACATCGGTATCGCGACAAGCGGTTTTCGCCGGGAAGGCTCCTATATTTTTTCCAAATAGTATTTGGACGACGGACAAGGAACCTGCGTTATGGTCACAGTTCTGGGCGGATCAGGGTTTCACGCCAAACGAGGTCGTATACATGAAGGGGCTTGGAGACGGAAATCTTGAGACCGTTTCCGAGATGATTTCTCATACCAAGTCAAGGATCGTCGGTCTTGTTGTGGACAAGGTTGATAGGATCATGCATGGAATGGAGATGGGCACCGCTGGGATGCACAATCAGGTGTGCCAATGGGCCAAAGGGCCTTACCTGAATGCACTCTTGAATCTACTTTTTAATAGGGGCTTTCGAGTCTATCTGACGTCTGACCACGGCAACGTCGAGGCGGTCGGTTGTGGCCGTCCGTCGGAAGGGTCTGTAGCCGACTTACGAGGCGAACGCGTTCGCGTGTATTCGGATGCGAGCCTTCGAGACAATGTGAAGAATAGATTCCCCGCCGCCCTGGAGTGGCCCCCCGTGGGTCTCCCGGAGGAATACCTGCCTCTTTTGGCACCTGATCGCCAAGCGTTTATTCAGGAAGGCCAGTGCATCGTGAGCCACGGTGGCATTTCAATTGAGGAACTCATCGTCCCTCTGATTCAAATAGAGAGAAGGGACGAATGATCGATCGGACTAATCAAATCGGCTTCAGTCAACGTGTTCGTCTGGAGTGGCTTGAGCATACAGCCTCCCTGATCTTGGAAGGTAACGACAGGCCTGCGGTCAATGTGGCCTTGCAGGAGCTACTGAGAGACAGAGTGTCTGTTGGCGGCAAAGCCCAGCGCGGCAATCGAGAGAAGATTGTTACAATACTTCTCAAAACATGGCTAACAGTGCCTTCCGAGCTTGAGCCTTTTCGTACTGAAGGTCTAGAGCTGCTCAAGAGTGTTCCTCTTCAAGATCACTTAATCATTCATTGGGGCATGGTAATGGCAGCCTATCCATTTTGGTCAGGTGTGGCGGCACAGGTAGGTCGGCTTTTGAGACTTCAGGGGTCCGCTACTGCGGCTCAGATTCAGCGTCGAGTCAAAGAGCAATACGGCGAGCGGGAGACCGTTTCCCGAGCAGCTCGCCGCGTACTGCGCTCTTACTTAGACTGGGGAGTGCTTCGGGAGAGTGGCACAACAGGCATCTACACCACCGGCACGACACTTGCAGTTGATGATTCTCGGCAGATTGTGTGGCTTGCCGAGGCGTTTCTCCATGCGAGAGGTAATTGCTCGACCCCGTTAAACGAACTGGTCGGAAGCCCCAGTTTCTTTCCGCTTCGGATAAAGCAAGTGTACGCTGGGAGTCTTGTGGCAGCTTCGCCCCGGCTCAAATTCATTCGCCATGGGTTGGACGACGATCTAGTCATGTTGGAGAAACCACCGGAGCATGGTGGCTCACGATGACCGATTCGGAAATGAGAAGATCTCCGCATCAATGAGTGCAATAACCTCTTTCAGAGCCATGCCGGAATTATATCTCTGAGGAGCCGCGCCGCCCCAAGCCAGGTCTTTTCCCCCCACACACCCGCACGGTTAGGCTTTGCAAAATTCGAAGCCGCGCGCAGCGCGCCTATCAATCTGAGTGGGGGCGTTGCGGGGTCTCCTTCCCGCTGGGGTGGGTAGCGGAGGACGCCGCGCGGCTGGAGCGAGGGAGGGAGCGCCCTCCCAACAAAGCAGGAAGCTCGTTTGACGAAGCAACCGAAAAACTGATCTGGAAGAGCTGAAACGGCGCGAAGGGAAGGGCCAGATTCGAGGCATCTGTGAATTGATCGACGATGTTCAACTGCTCAAGGCGCTGAACAAGATTCTGCGCGAAGAGAGGCGAAAGAACTGCATGGTCGGTATATTTGTCGTTCACATACGCACCTACATGAAGCTGTTGAACATGGCCAAGGAGCGAATCAGAATTCCCAAAAAGATCAGGACTCCCCCGGTAATAACCATAACGATTGGGCAAAAGATCGCAGGATAAGACCACAGAATTCCTATGATCGTGACGCTGGAAGCGAGCAAGAAGAGAAAGCCCGGAAGGTAGCGCGTTTGGACGAAGTAAGCGATCAGGCCGATGGCGATAAGAGCGATGGCCAGTATTTCTGGCCGATCCCCGTTAATCATGGGATGGTTGCTATAGTGGACAGCGATCCCGATGCCGGTCGATGTAAGGATTAGGAAGAAAGCACCAAAGCCTCTCCGCAGGTGTTGATAGAAGAAGAAGCTAGAGAGGACCAGGGCCGCGCCAACGGTCCTCGTCAGGGTCTTGTCTTGCAAAGTAGTGTCTCGCCAGAGCCACATCCAGAGTCCGAGGGCTACCGAGATGATTCCGCAATAGGCAGTGAATCCGGCAGCGGCCGTCTGGCGTTTGAGACTTTGGAAGATGCCGCCAGCCGAGTTGGTCAACGACAAAACGCCGAGCAGGTTTTTCGATTGTGGCGTGAACATTGATTCCTCCTTCATGGCTGTGCATTTTTCAACACAGTGGCGACATAGCCATTGTCAAATCCAAGATCGTAGGTTCCGCTGTTGTAAATCGACAGCGCGCGCAACAGCGCATCTGGATCATTCGGAACGAGTCGCTTTTCGGCTGCATACGCTCGGGCGAGAAGCGCGCTGCCGACAGCGATATTGGTGCAAGGCTCGAAGAGTTGTTCGGGACGCAGGTGAAAGAGTCCGGCGTTTTCCGTATTGACCTGGAGGAGACCGATTGAGATGGTGATTCCGTGACCAAGCAGCCAGCGCATCCATTGGACTGCTTCCTGTTTGGAGCGAGGCTGGCGGGCAAGTTGAATTTCGAGGTTTGATAAACCGACAGCTCTCGAAACTTGTTTGGGCCGGTTGATGCTGATCGCATAAGGATGAAGCGCAGACTCGGTTCTTGCGACGGCAAGCATGGTGCTTGGTGCCGCTTGAGGAGCGCAGCTTTGAATGAGCGCGATCATCTTTGGATCTGAGTAACGCAGGTTGGCGTCTTGGGATATGGCCGCTAGGATCTGTGCTTGGACAGAGGCTACGGCCACTCCGAGGAGAATCGTTGAGATGAATAATCTGTATGTCATTTGTTTTTTGCCGTCACCAAGGGAATCCAGAAGAGGCGAGACCATGCTGTGATTGCCGCGTCTTGGATTTCTGGGATGTAGGTGCCAGCGGCCCAGTAGTCGTTGGCGATTCCGAGCAGCACATCTGGCTTTTCTCGAATGGACATGAGTACCGGAGCAACCAGCAGTTGCTCATAACAGATGATGGGCGCCACGCGCCGTGGACCAATTGCGAGCGTGGCGGGGCCGAAATAGTGGATGGGGACGCCGATGTGGTCCCACGGTCTCCACATGGCGTATGGGATCGGAATTCGCTGTTGGAATGTTGCTGTGTACTGGCCACGCAAGAGAAGTTCGTTGCGATATTGACCGCCGTGAGGTCCGTACTCTTCCGCTCCGAAGAGTATCGACTGGTGGTTCTGCCGCAATTCAGAATAGGTCGATTGCCAGAAGCCTTCGGCGGCGGGAGTCCAGTGATTGATGACTCCTTCGGGAAAGACTTGGATTTGGGAATTTGAATCGAATGCAGTCTCCTGAACGTAAACGACGGCCTTATAGAGCGCCATTGGCGTTTGTCTGGATAGTTCGGAACCTCCAAGCTCGGTGTCGTGGCCTTGCCATGTTGGCGGTATGATGGGCATTCCCGGATGAGAGACATAGCATATTGCCGAGAGCATCGCCGTCAGCGCGACGGAGAACAAGCGGAATCGCGCGAGCGCGCCGAAGAGGATGATGGCAGCAACCAGTCCAGCCCATCCCAAGCCTGGAAAGAGAACACCGGCGACGGTGAGCGGATTGACGACGCCAGTAGGCAGTAGTGCGGTGATCGAGAGGCCAATAGGCAAAGCCCATTCCGCCTTGCATCGTGGCGTAGCCAGCAGCCATATCCACGGAAGCGTGAGAACCGCTGTGGATGTGATCCACAGAATCATGATAGACAAGGGATGCAGTAGCGCCTCATTGCCGAAGAATTGAGCGGCACCAGGCATGACCGGCCATATTGATCCGGCGTAGTAGCAGGCAAGCGTTGTGATGCGCTGCGGGCTTCCCTTGGCGCTTTTGAAAACAATGGGCAGGGCAAGCAATCCAAGAAGCGTAAAGAAGTGGCCGGACCAAGCCACAGCGCCGACCGCGAATGCGGCGAAGGCGGTAACAGCAGTGCTCTTAAAAGAGCCAGAGTGGATTTGCATAGAGCACCCTTTCATCGAGTGGAACCGGGCCGAAGTAGCGGCTGTCGAAGCTGAAGCGGTTGTAAGAAGAGATCACCCAGACGGTCCCTGGCAGAACGGGGTACGTTCCTGCCGGTATTTGAGGCAGTGGCCGGCCGAGTGCGTCCTTTGCATATTGTTTTGAGTTGGAGAGTACGCGGCCATTGATGGCAATGCCGGCACTGGAGACAGTTACGGTATCGCCGTATCGCGCTGAGATCGGCTTGAGCAGCGGCGCGTATCCATCGCCACAGCCCGCGCCTTTCGGCCTGTATCCTCTGCCGATGGAGACCGACTCGGCAATGCCTGTTGGACAGATGAGAAGATCGCGACCTTTACCAGGTGGCACGATCCTATAAAACCCTGGCGGCAAGGAGTTCGACGCAATGTTGAGCCGTACTCCGGCGATTGCGCCGAGTGCGAATACTGCGGCGAAGACAGCGGATGTCGAGATTGCAATCCGAACAATGATGCGGCGCTTAGCGGTCATTTGTCATGGCTCCGTTTTGCTTTGTCTGTTGGTAGAGTTGAATGTCTCTGTCCATCTCTTCCATGCCGACTTCAAGCTGCTCAAATACTTCTTTCATCTCGTCTGTCGAAGTTGTGTCCTTGTCGTCGCCGATTGTGGTTTTCGCAGGTTCGATCACGCCGTCGTCCGATAGTGCGAATGTCCCTGGAGCGTTGAGCCGTTGTCTTTCGTCCGAATTCACGCGCGATGAACCGGAGGTTGCGGATGGAGCAGATGCAGGATCAGCGTTTGTTGCGGATTCTTCAGTCAGCCTGGGCGTATCAGCCTGTTTGGGTCCTTGGATGATTCCTCGTGTCGAGGTGGTCTCGCTGGCGTAGTGCAGCGTTCCCGGCGAGAGGATGTTCCCGTGATGCTCAATGGTGAAGTGCTTATCGGGCGGTCTGATGGCGGAGCGTTTGCTTAGAGTGGCGTCCTGGAAGTAGAGAAGCTGTTTGCCGAAGATTGGCGACTGGCCCGCGATGAAGATCAGCATTGCGCCGGGAGAGACAATGCGTTGCGCCTCGCCCTGACCTTCCTTGACTGGCCCCGGCAATCGCATGAGTTCATCGATTGTGATGAGCGGTCTGGAGATGTGATCGACGTTGGTCGAGACATTGGTAGCCAATGGGCTTGAACGCGATCCGCTGTAGCTGACGGCCGCTCGAAGGATGGTCGTTGTTCCCGCCATCTTCGAGAGGGCTTCGGCGGTCTCCGTTTTGTTCGGTGCGTATGCGATCCTTATGTGGCAGTTGGATATGATGCTCTCGTGGTTTCCATAGGCATCCTTGATTTGCTCGATGTCCTGAGTGATGAGGTACGCCTTTATCCCGTATCCGGCGATGTAGGCGAAAGCCGTCTCGAAGATGGGCATCTTCCCCAGGCTTGGGAACTCATCGATCAGGAGCAATAAGCGATGGTCGGGACGCGGCGAGAACTTCTCGTCCTTCTTGATCGCCTGCTTGATCCTGGAGTTTCTTACTTCCTCCAGTTCTTCCGTCAGTCTGTTGACGGCCATTGTGAAGATCAGCCGCAACAGCGGTTTCAGTCGTTCGATGTCGCTCGGAGGCACAACCAGATAGAGGCTCACCGGATACTTGAAATGTTTAAGATCGTTGATTGTGAAATCGCTCTCCTCGATGCTTCGCTGGACAAGTGGATCGCTATAGAGGATGAGCGTGGTCTTCGCCGTCGATAAGACGCCGGAGAATTCCTTGTCTTCCCGGTTGAGCATCTCCTGCATCTTTTCAAGCACGACGGGATGCACTAGCGTTTTCTGGCCGTCTCGCAGATGCCAGTAGCTGGTGGACTCGACGTGTGGTGTCCGCATGATCTGGGAGAAGTATTCGCGCGCGACGTTGACCTGCTGTTCGTCCATTCCTTCAAGATCGAGCGGCATGGTCAGGTCGGACATCAGCGGCGTGAGGGCATTGGACAATTCAGCAAGTGTGGCGAAGCTATTCGTGCGTTTGGCGACATAGCATAGATGCAGAATCAGGCCGGTAATGAGGCTGGTTGCCGATTTGATCCAGTGCTCGTCGTGAGAGCTTTCCTTTCCGCTTCTGCACAGCATCTCCGCGATGTTCTGCGCATCGGAAACCTCGCGCAGAGTTCCGATGCGCACCTCGGCCAACGGATTGAATCGTGCGCTGTGCTCTTCCACCGGCGCAAAGCGAAAGCAGACATGGCCTGCTGCAACGCGATAGCCCGCGGTCCGGTCCCAGTTCTCACCCTTGATGTCGAAGATCACTGCGCTTTCTTCCCATCCCAAAAGAGTCGGAATCACGAGGCCGACGCCTTTACCTGAACGTGTCGGCGCGAAGGCGAGAATATGCTCGGGGCCTGCGTGTTTCAGGTATTCAAGCCGATCAGCCTTTTCATCGTGCCAGGCGCCGATATAAACGCCGTGCTTTTGGTCGGTCAAACCGGACTGGCGTATGTCTTCTTCGTTCGCCCATCGGGCGCTGCCGTGAAGGTCTTCAGTGTTCTCGGTCAGCTTTCTGTTTTGGTGAATGTTGAGGAGGGCAACGACAAAGAGCGCGGCTGCAAACCCGATTGCCGTTATCAGAGTCGAGTACAAGAGGGGCTGCCGGATGAGTGGATTCGGCGAGCTTCCGAAATGCAGTATCCAAACAAACCATTTGTAGGGCGCATAGATTCTGATGGACGACACCTGGAAGAGAGGCTCGCCCAAGGCAGGCTGGTAGTCGAAATGTGCCGCAATGTGTTGCGTGGTGATGATGTTGGTCGTGAGGATGAGAAGCAGCCCGAGTAGGGTTGACCGCCAGTTGTAAGTTCCCAAGTACCCAGGCGTCATCGGCTTCCGATAAAGAGGCGCAGTTTTGCTCATGGTTTAACGCTCCAGTTGGACAGGATGGCGGGTTGACGGTGGGATCTGCCGGGAGTGTGCTCCGGCGCGTTCGATGCTGTATGCAGCGGTCGTCTTGAGTAGGTTTGCTGTCTCGATCTCCCTGCCGGGAAGCGGAAGGAGAGTGTACGTGAGAGTCTGGTCATACTCCGAACACGCCGCAGTCATCCTGAAGAGTCCACGGACTGTCTGAGACCGTTCCTCTCCTGGGAGCAACCCTGCCGACAGTGCCAAGACGGATTGCTTCCCCGCTGGGTATCCATAGACGGAGTTCATCAGCGTAGTCGCGAGCGTGATGTCGTTGGTTGAGATAGGATCGGGACCGCCGTGTTTTTGTTGGTGTTGCGGCGTCATCGAAAGCTCAATGTGCCTGGCCATCTGCTGAAAGCGTCGAGCGTGTCCGTTGTAGACTTCAGCGTGCTGCATATCGGTCCTCCAGTTGCTTCTGCTCCCAATCTGAGCGGGATATATCTGTCGTTGGGTGAAATGATGCTGGGATGCCGGCACCTCGTTTGTGCCAACATCCCAGCTCGTCGATGGTGATTGCCGTCTTGTGTAACCCGGCAATCAGCGTTCAAGTTCCTGCGTGGTCTTGGTGCGCGCGGCGCGCCGCTGTTCCCGCTCCTCCGGCGTTCTGCCGGACTGGTTGGAGTGATACCAAGCGCACTTCCCAAAGATGGCCGCCAGTTCTTGGCGCTTTTCTGGAAGTGGCTCGGCGGCAATGCGTAAGTTTTGGCTTGGAGCGCCGATGGGCGGCCGCTCAATGGACAGCGCGAACGTGTTATTGAACTCCTTGGTTGCGGACCCTCCGGTTTCGACGCTTGCCGCGAGCACGGAGAACTCCCTCAAAGCCGCCTTCTTCGAGGCCGCAAACACGTCCTTGTCGAAGGCCGTGAGCCCCTTTGCTGTCGCGGCGTTGTGGTAGAACGCCGTGGCAAGGAACTCCTTGGCAACGTCGGGGTTCTTCAACGAAAACGAGTTCCTTGGATACTCCGAGTTGAGGCAGTTGATCTTTGAGGCCAGCATCGTTTTGGCCATTTCCCGATGATGAGCGGTATGCTCCTGGCGGGCAGCGCAATACTCCTTCTTGGCCCTCAGAATGGCATCTTGCCTGGATTCGCCGTCCTTCGCCTCGATGGGGCGGGTTAGCCGGTCGAGGAAGGACTCAAAGTCCTTGTCGCAAACGGCCTTTTGCTCTGGAGAGAGAGTATCGTATCCGTCTTTCTCGCGTAGATACGATCCCCGCACAGGCGCGTCCGCCTGGTTTTCGAGCGTATCCAGCTCCTGCTGCGGGTCTGCCTCCTGCCCAGCGTATGGGAAATCGGTGTCGGCTGGGGCTGTGTATTCGGCCTGTTTCTCTTTTGCCTTGGAGCCACGGCGTCCAGCTTTCGCGCCCGCCGCATGTTCTTCGAGAGGATTGACTTGGGTTGCCATACTCTTGGCTTCGCTTTCTGTGCGCGACTCATGCGCACGGTTTGAGTTGTCGGTGTGCTCGATGGAATGTCGAGCAGGTTGAACGAATTCCGCCTGCCCGCTGGCTATATCAATTCCGCAGGCACGGCTCTCGTCTCCCGATATAATACCAGACTGCTGTAATATATGTATTATTCAAAACCGTGTCGATTGTCCTGTGAAATGGTGTTGCGTGGGGGATTGTCAGGAGAGATCAGGCTGGACTCTGGACAGGAGCAGGGTGCCCAGCAGAGTTCCCGGAGGTGAGTACATGGCAGCAAAGAAGCCAATCAAGAAATCTGTGCGGAAGGTAAACCGCGAGGGACAGCGGTGGACGGACGACCGTCCCGGCATGACGCTACGCCTCCCCATTGATCTGCGGGAAGCAATCACCGAGGAATTGCGCGTAAAGGGCGATCTTGCCAGAATCGTCCTTTTTGCTTTGGACCACGTTGACCGGGAAAAGGTGGAGGTCATGCAGACCCGCAAGGCCGGCATGGAGTTTTCCAACCCTCAACTCCTTCACGTCGGCGCACAGGCCCGGCTGACGCTCAAAAAGTGGGCCGAAGCCGAAGGTGTCAGTGTGAATGCGGTCGTCGTCAGCGTCCTAGAAGAGTTCTTCAAGCGCCTCAAGAAGAGCAAGGCGCTGAGAGTAGAACTGCGGCGGGAGATGCGGCAGCACCACGGTTTTATGCCGAGGTTAAATGCTCCATCTTGGCGTTAGACTAGCTCAATGAGCGTGGCGGCAAGGGAACGGCCCCCTCGCTAGCCAAAATTGAAGGATTGCTGAGGCGACTCAGAACGGTTCTGGCGTTTGAAGGGGACAAATGATTCAGATGGCGCGAGGACACGGATGCTCTTTGTGGCCCTTGTCAAGGCCACATACCAGTCCTTGTTGGTCATTGTTGGTTGATGGACAATGACCGAATGGTCGAATTCGAGGCCCTTGACAAGTAGTATGCTTCCAACGCTGGACCTCCCGAATTTCCTTCCAATATGGCGGATACAATTTTGAACGTCCCACACCCTGTCTGCAAGAGGCTTGTTTGGATCGTCTGCATTCAACCGCATCGCCGCCTGCATCGCGAAGAACATCTCCGGGCGGTAAAGGTTTGTCTTTGTTCGCGCGTCAATTGCGCAAAGGAGTTCAAGCATGGATTCTCTCGATCCGGTTTCTATGACGCGGTCGATGCATGGAAAGAGGTCTTGGAAGGTCTTTCGTCCCTGTCCTCCACCTTGAATGTGAGACCTCACTGCATTCTCCATCTTGGTCCTGTTTATGCCTGTCTTGCACTCGCAGGCGAAGTTCAATAAGGCTAGTACGCGGTCACATCCGTTACTGGCATCGATGCGTTCGGCAACGCGCGTTAGGCATTCGCAGTCGCGCGGTTCTACGTTGCGGAACCATTTGCTTGAGAGGTTCCTTGCCAGGCGTGCTCGCGACTCAGGGACCGCAGCATTTTCCAGAACGATGATTTTCTCCTCCCGAGGTGCACCCAACGCCCATTTGCAAGCGCTCTGGATGACCTTTTGTCTTTCCGGGCCCGATTGTGGCAAGTCATCATATTTGAGACAAAACGGGCGAGTCGATAAGTCTACCGGCCGATGTTGTTCAAGTTCAGTGCGGACGTATTTGAGCCACTCGGCGAGTTTCGGGTTTTGTGCGTTCATCCAACGATGTGGGTAGGTTAATTCGGCTTCTTGACGGAAGACGGAATGAACATCATTTTCCCAATCGACAAGAATCTGGCCGCCAAAGTCGTAAATGCCTTGGAGGGGGTCACCGAAGACGAAGCACGGAAGTACCTCCGCCAAGAGGCGGATTACGTCATGTTGTCTGACTGTGCAGTCCTGGTATTCGTCAACAAAGACCCCTCCGTAGGAGGCGCGAATAATCCCATCGACCGCGCCCGAGTTCAGCAGACAGATACAGGCCTGGTAGACTTCATCCCAGTTGATCTGCGCGAGCGGAACAGTATTATCAAAGCCTGAGCGCTTCGGATAGGAGCGGCAGAACTGTAGGCACCAACCGGCGATTGTGCTGAGGTGAAACTTAGAAGCGGGGACTTTAAGTTTCTGTAGCCTGCTGAGGATGGCGTCAACGCCAGCGTGGGTGTGGGTCAGAATGAGACGTTTGCAGTCCGAGATCGCTGTGGCTTGCGCGATCTGTTCTGTCTTGCCGCACCCTGCGGCTGCGATGAGAGAGCCGCGGCGAGAGCTGACGGCTATCCGGCCCGCGTTTTCGTCGTCGTTACGCATCGATCCAGTCACGTAATAGCTTCAGCGATGTGGCGAGCGGAGTTTGGGAAATCTCTTTTAGGTATGGGCCAATGATGGTGCCGACACATTCGCCGCGAGTGATGTCCTTAAACCAAGCCGTTTTTTCCTTTTCTGATCCTTTTGCTGCGCGGCCTAGAACCTGTCTGATGCACAGGGAGTCATTCCAGGTTGAATAGTCCAAGGATGAAATCGAAACAGAGGCACATCCCTTTGCCGCATTGTAGATGCTCGCAAGAACGCTATCTGGTCCCTTGCATTGTTTTGCGTAGTCGATCAATTCGCATACCGTTTTCCAGGGCACGTCGAGAAAGATTCTCTCTTCCGTTGAGCAGGCATCTTGCCAGCCTTCAATTCTCCCGCCTTTTTGTTTGACTTGGTCCAAGAGGCTTTGATTTGGTAATTTGTCGGTGTCGTGAAGTAGGAAGACGCCGTAATCAAGGTCCAGCAGTGTCATGCAAATCTGGGGCGCGGCGTCTTTTCCACCACCGTCGATGGGCACAACGCCTCTCAGTGCGAGCGACTCCGAGTTGTTCTTCGACCACCAGTCGTCAAGCCCTCTGATCAGACCTAATTCTGTTCGCCCTTCACCCACCACGACACGCGGCGTAAGAAATGCCTCCGGCTGTGCGCGCAGGTGCTTTTGTGCAGTCTCCTGGTCAGCCGATTTATCTAGGACGGATAGTACGGTCGTTTGGCCGTCTTTTGATCGAACCGCGAAGATTTCTCCGACGGACAGTTCCCTGATGACAGTAGGTGAGTGCGTGGTTAAGAAGACTTGGGGCGGCGTAGTAGCGCTTTCATGTGGCGTCTTTAGATGCCTCAGAAGTCGCGCGATCCGATGCGGCTCAAGGCCGTTCTCAATCTCGTCGATGAGAGATATGTTCGGAGACCCTGCCGCGTGTTGCAGCGCCGCCACGATCAGCCGGGACGATCCGGTTCCAAGCCTGCGCAAGGGCAAGCCTCCGTCGTGTAGTGCGATTCCCCCCGAAGAGATGGTAGAGGCGTCAAGATCAAGATCGGCACGGTACCCTTTTTGCACGGGAACGGCGAATGTTTTACTTAGACTCTCCGCCTTCTTGGCCGTCTCCACGAAAGCCGTCTGGTCACCTTTCTGAAACGCCGTCTTCGCTGCTCGCCGAGCATCGGCAAGTTGTGCTGTGAATTTTCCCCCATTATTTGCAATCCTTGCCAAGATGGAGTTTCGGCCCCAGCCAAGATGACGGTCCGCGTATCTCCCAAGGCGGCTTGTTGCCAACTGTTCCACGTCCTTGTAGCGAATATTGGGTGGATCGCCTCCGCTGGACGCGATTCTCTCGTTGAATATTGACCATCGCCCTTCTAGCGACTTGTCGATTTCCACGGCAATCGACAATGCATAATTGGGGTTCTCTGACGGTTCGTCCTCAGCCTTCTTGGGTTCATCCTCAATTTGCTTCTTCTTCTCGTTCCATCCCCTGAGGAAATGGCCGTAGCGGTCGAGGGCAGTAAATCCAACAGGAAGGTCGGTCAGGGTGACGATGATTCTGATTGGTTCTTCAACGTCAAGGTTGAAAAAGTCAGAATCGTCGGCCAGAAAATAGGCGCGTGGGTACAGGCAGAGCTCGACTGCATCCAGAATCGTTGTTTTGGTCGAGTCCCCTGGGCCAATTAGGCAGTTCACGCCTGCGGAGGGGTTCCACGGCGGCATTAACTTGATCCCGCGAAAGTTCTTGATCTCGACCTGTACGATGCGCAACTTCCACCACCTGTTTCGCGTAAGAGGTTCTCAGGATTGATGATACTCCCGGCCTCAGATAACCTACGATGGTTTCTCGGGAAGGTGAAGGATTGAACGAAGCGGTGCCGGGCCTGCAAGGCTAGGCTCTGGCGCGGCTGTCTTTGTGTCTCGCAGCGACTACCAAAGGATGGCAGAATCCCTTATTGAGCGTGAAGAGCTGTGTGTGTCAGTTGACGGTGCTGCTCAGGAAGATCGGGAAACGCTTGCCGATTCCCGTTATCTATCCGGCCGACGGCCAGTACGAAGCACCCAAACGGTTCAGAACATAATCCCGCCAGCGCTCTCACGGATTCCTCTGACATCGGGATTAAGTTGGAAATGGTTTGATAGAGTCGGAATGCGTTGATCGAGAAAGATAATGGTTTCCTTCGCCGTCGCAATTGCTTCCGCTCCTTCATTCCACGTAAATCCGGCAACTCCGGCATGAACAGCACGGTTCCGTTTTCCGGCGACGATCTTCTTCCACCGCTCGTAAAGCGCACCGCCGACAAAGGGAGCATAGACCAGCCCATTTTGTTCACAGTAACTTTTTGTATGCGTTTCGAGCCGCTTCAGCCGTTTGCTGACTCCCTCGTACTCGGGATCGTTTTCAAGTTTTGTCCATGCGTCGGACGGGGTATCCCCCAATGCGACCAACACGTCATGCAATGAATGGAGTACATGAACTTCAACGGCAGTCGCTGCGTGAACAATCGTGAGCTTATAGTCGCGTCCTAGTTGCAAGGAACGATACGCCTCCATGATGAGGTCATAGCTGAGCGGCATTTCGTAATCGGTCTGAAAGAACTGTGCCAGTGTTCGCAATGCTTCGTCGGCCAACTGAGACCGCGGCCCAAGATGTTCAAGGCTATGCTGCCGAAGGATGTTGCCTCCACCATGTCCCAACTGATGCAGAAACGTGCGACCTTTCGATAAGGTTGCGAAGAGTTGCGACGTATTTAATCCCCGCTCCTCCGGTGTCAGAGGACTCGTATGGCACATTGCGAAATAGAAGTTGCGCTCAGATGATACGCGCCCGACGCGGTAATCTTCGGTGAGGAGCCGATACTTGTCTAGGAATCTGTTAAGAATATCGGTTGTGCGCTGGAGGACGCTGCCATCCTGACGACTTAAAACACCTAAATCGTCCTCCAGATAAGTAATTTGAACCTCCGTGTAATACTTCGTTTCCGCGAAGCCGCCCCCGGCACCGCTATGGATGTTCAGCGTCGCTTTCTGTGTCCCGTCGGTGAGCCGGGAGACCACGACATAGCTGTGCGCCTGCCGTGGCCGCTCGTACTCCTGCGCTTTACGCTTGAGGTCGTCAAATGAAGTCGGCCCCGTGATCGGTGAGTCGCGGAAAAATGTACGCGACCCCTCTTTCATCACTGGTTGAACAATGGCCATGCCCTTGACCGGATCGAACACGGTGTATTGCCCATTCGGAATTGCTAGGCTGAATGGAATATCCAGAATGACGGTGATAAACCCCGGCCCTTGCGGCATCGATGGTGCCTGTCCTGGTGTGCTCATGCGGACACCTCACCAGAAGCGCGGAGCTGATCGAAGATATTGCGGATCTCATTTGAACTAAGCCCGGTAATTCGCTGCAAATACTCCTCGGTCATGCACTCGCCGGTAGGCCCATTTGGGAAGCACATGGTGCAGTAGCTTTGCTCTACGCTCTTGATACACGAAACCATGAGTTCGTTGGGAAAAAGGTACAGGTCCACCTTCGTACCATCCTGCTCTTGACGCAACCACTCGTGTAGAGCGTTAACCGCCGTTCCACATTGCTCAAAGAAGCGATGAACGCAGTTCTTGGCTGAGAAGCAGCCATGCTCCAGCACCAAAAGGTAATAGCCCGTTGTCCAGTTCTCCAGCAGATTCTTGTTGCCCGGTTCTCCGACAAATCCCTCGCGGCAATCCTGAATCGAGAAAAGCTCCATTCCCATGCCGTGCAGCTTTTCGACAGGTTCCTTGACCGACTGAACCCACGAACGCATCACTTCCGGCTCATCCGGGCTGAGATATTGGAGATCGGAAAAGATGATCTCCAAAAGTTCTTCGGCACGTACCTGGAGATCGGTTCGCATCGGCAGCAGCATGGGACGGTACAGTCCGCTGTGATGCGCTCGGTTGAGTGCTACCTGCAAATCTTCAGGCCGCCGAATTGTAAGCGACCGCAGCGGCTTGGCTTCAGCAATACGGAAGACTTGCCCCAATTTTTCCAACTCCATCTCAAATGCGGCGGCAATCGCCATCAATGATTCAAGCCCCTGCACTTCACCCTTCTCAATTCGTGCAACGGTGCGAACCGTGACATCGGCGATTTCGGCCAGATGTTCCTGGGTCCAACCCCTCTTAAGTCGCTCTTCTTTGACCCGTGTACCGTATCGGATTTCCGTTTTCATCTGCATCCCTCCACAGAACAATTCTGTTCCCATGCCACCGGAAAGAACATGACAGAAACCGGACAGGAATCATACTCTCAGGATAAATCTCCGAAAACGCCGATGTCGCCGGGATGGCTCCTCGATTTGCGCAAAACCTTACACCTTCCCGCTCAGAGGCCCTCCATTATGCTGTGGAGAGAGTGAACCGGGGAGAAGGTTCGCGCTTCTCCAGAACGGATTCTCTTTCCGGTCATTGGCTACCTACCCTCTCTTTCAAAGCTGCGCGCATTGAATCGGTCGCGCAACGCCCTCTGTGCCGACTGGCGGGCATGTTCAACCCGTTCGAGGACGTGTTTGCACTTCCCTTCGTGGATCGACACTCGGAAGGATTCCCGGCCGTCCGGTGCCTTGACGACCGCAATCGTCAGATTGCCGCCGACATTTGCCTTCGGTTCTGGTCCTTGATCCATTTTCAGGATCTGGAGCATTTGTTGGGAATGCGCGACAGGTTGGAGGCAGGAAAGAAGCAAGTGTGCGTCGGCCTCATTGGTGAACAGCAGTCCGCTCGCGTCCTCATTCTGCAATCTGGCTTCAAGGGCATGGAGACGAGCAGCTTTGACTTGAAGTGGATTTGCGACGAGTTGGTGCTGGTGGAGGGCGTCACGCATCTCAGGGTCGGTAAACTCAACGAAGATGCCGTTCTGAACGGCCACTTTGACCACCTGCCGCTTCCAATCGTCGCCTCCAGTGCAGGCGATGCGCGATCCGTATTTCTGGACGGCCATCTCCAAACCAAAGACGATTGCGGCCTCATTCTGATTGAGCACGGTCACGCGCCGCCCGCGGTCGATGACGGACAGCTTTCCATTGAGTGTGTACGAGACATCTCCAGTGGCCCGGTTGATCGTCCATATCCGAGCTGTGGCAATCTGTCCTGCGAGGTTCTCCGCCCTCTGTTGACCAGCCAGTCGTTGCTCGATGAATTCGGACCAGTCCGCCTTCTCCTCATCCAGCGTATCGGGGCCAAGATAAAGTGCATTGGCTTCAAGCGTCGCCTCTAGCCGCCGCTGGTTTCGCTGATCCGCATAGCGCCATCCGCGCAACTGCGCCGCCGCCCGTGCATCACCCTCGGCGGCGTATTCCGCAACCCAAGTGCGTAAGCTCTTCGGAAACTGTTCTTGGCGTGTCTTCTGAGTGGACGATTTGAGCGTTCGCAACTCGATGACTGACGTGGCTACAGCCTCCGAAAGCAGAATCTTCTTTGCCGGCCACGGCAGCACCAACGCTCGGATTTCCTTCTTGCGCAACTTCAGTCGTGCAATGGCCTGTTGCCGGTTCAGTTTGCCACTCGCAGTAATGCCTTTGCAGACGGCTCTTTGCTGATTGCGGTACTGATTGTATTCGGCCATAAGAGCAATCCTGCCCTGGCGTCGCTGCTCTTTGCGCTCGTCGCGTAGAGTCATATTGCGAACCGAATTGCGTCCCGTATGTTCTGGGGGATGCTCAAGCGATGTTGATGGTTCTCTCCAGATTCCGAGTTTCTGTTCTGTGGCCTTGCGATTCTCCTTGCCGGCAAAATGATGACGGAACACATCGGATGCTTTCACACGGATGTCGTGGTCGATGGCAAGAACCGTGTATCCGCCTGCTTCCCCTTTTTGCACTCGGAGATGATGCTTTGCAAGCAGGGTGTGCAGGTCGTCCCATGTGGCATTGCGGCGTGTGAGCAAGGTCCGAACACGCGGAGCGACTTCTCGGCGTATATAGGATTGCAAGGACTCTACATCGTGATAGTGCTCTAGTTTTGCGGCGCCGCCAGTGGGATTGACGTTCCCGTACCCTTGGGCGTGTCTTTCTGCTTTTGGAACCGGAGCTGTCTGTTGTGCATCCTCGTCCCAACGGACAAGCCCCGGAGTTTGCCTCCATCCGTACTTGGCTTCGAGAGTCCGTGCCGCGGCATGGAGCTTTGTATGCGATTGGTGAGGTGTGAGCGCATTCAAAGTCTCAGGATGCACTTTGTTGACCATGATGTGGATGTGGAAATGCGCTTTGTCATCGTGGGCGACGACGATATATTGATGTTCTTGATAGCCGAGTGCTTGAAGGGTGTGGAGCGCAGAGTCGCACCATTGTTCTCTGGTCGGCATCTCGCCCGGCGGCCATGCGATCTCATAGTGATACAGCGCGTCCTGGCAGCGTACATTGAGTGCGGCGAGGCCATTCATCTCTGCTGCCACGGTGTCCAGGGACGCAAGATTGCTTGACAACAGTATGTCGCCTCTCTGGCGAACGGCACCTGTATCGGGATCGCGTTCGCTTGTCAGGTACTCTTGCAGCCGCCTGAAACTGCTGCTTGAGTTCTGTCTCCGCGGTTGTTCTTTGACGATCATTCGGATTCCAAAGCGTGTTTGATGACAATCTTGAGAGTTTTATGTATCGCTTCCAACGCCGTATTCAGATCCCGTCTCAGCTCCATGTTGTGAGGAATGTCCTTGATTTGCATCAAGAGATGCTTTTGAAGACCACCAAGGCGGCTGAGTTCGCCTATTGCCTTTTCGCTCATCCTCGAACGAATGCGAATGTTCAATGAGCATCGCCGGATGTACTCGCTGATGGTCAGTCCTGTTGCTTCGGCAAGGCTCTTGATCTTCGACTTCTCAGAATCTGAAACGCGGATGTATAGCCGTGATGTAACGTCTTGTGCTCGTTTTGGGCGTGGCATTTGCATTGTCCTTTCTGTGGGGTCTCGGGGCGCAGCCCTGAGCAAGATGCGCAACCATTTCTCCGAGTAGCCGCAGGCGGATTGGAGAAATGGTGGTGGACGCGCGGAACCCTGAAAGGGTTTTGTGCGTACAGCGCCCATCTTGCCCTCAGTCTGTGCCACTCCAGCGTCAGTATAATACAGATTTGCTGTATGATGTGTTATATTGTTTTCAACGTGCCACTGCTGTTCGTGGCCGTAGGGTAATGCGATGGACAAAGAACGAAGAAAGGTGCAGTTGTTCACGTCAAACCAGGTGGCGGATGTTCGTTCATTTCTGGCGCAAAAAACCACTGAACCGACGCCGCAGCCTGATTCGTGCATGATTCGTGACCTTGTGCGCGCCGTATTTCCAGAGTTGATGAAACTGCGGGAAAACGGATATTCGCTCAACATGTTGATCCGTGTCCTGGAAGAAAAGGGTGTGAGGATCACGGCAACAGCCTTGTCACGGTACATGGCGGCGTTAAGCAAACCAAAAGAAGAGATGCAGGCAAGGGGACCTCGCAGAGAGAGATCACAGCCTTCGTCAAGCGTTCCGCAAACACGCGGACAATTCGCCATGAGAGCTGATGTGGCGTTGTAGGAAAGGAGATGTGCATGGCAAGGGTATTCTTCGTTACCGGCAGCAAGGGCGGTGTTGGGAAGTCAGTCGGATCGATTGGTCTTCTCGACTACTTCGAGATGCGGAATCGAAAGGTCTCGCTGGTGGAGACCGATACAGCAAACCCGGACGTTGGCAAAGCCTACCAGAAAGATGTGAAGTCGTTCTCGCTGGTCAATCTGGATGAGAATGAGGGTTGGCTCGATCTGTTGGACATTGTGGATGCAAGCAAAGACGACGAGGTTGTAGTCAATACCGCCGCACGAAACAATGAAGGCGTCAATCGCTACGGTTCGATGTTCGATGAAAAGTTGCATGAGTTCAACTGGCCATTCATCTCGCTGTTCCTTATCAATCAGCAGCGAGACAGTTGCGAGATGCTGAACGAGTACATGAACGTGGTGAAGCACGGCACTATTCATGTCGTTCGCAATCAGTTCTTCGGCATTGCTCCGTCGATGTTCGAGTTGTATGACACATCAGCATTGCGGAAGTCCCTGGAGGCAAGGCAAGGGATGTCACTATACCTTCCGCAACTTGCTACGCGCGTCACCAATCTCGTGCAAAGCAATCGCCTGACACTTGAGAAAGCACGAGAAACGGCAACACTTGGCAGCCGCGCTGAGATTGAGCGGTGGCGTCGTGAATGTGCTCGCAACATCTTTGACAAGGTCTGTGGCGATGATCTCGACAAGTGACGATCTGTACGGCGTCTTTCTCGCGGATTTGTCTGAGGCCGAGCGCGAGCGCGTCAGGCACTATGCGGACAACTTCGGCATCGAGCCGACCGATGCCGTGTGGGCTTTGATGATCGTACTCGGCCGGTACAGCGACCTGTACGAGGCAGTTCCGGGAAAGATCAACGTAACCGTGCAGGGCATCCTGGAGAAAATTCAGTCGGTCGCCGCGGCTGAAGCTGAGTCTTCCAGGGTTCGATTGCAAGCGTCTTTAACGGATGCCGTGGTCGGCGCTGCCGAGTCCGTGGCGGCCAGGAAGGGCCGCCGCGAACTGGTGAAATGGACCGCCATTGCGTCCACGGCTGGGGTGTTTGTGTTCGCCGTTATGTTCGTTCTTGGATATTGGCTCGGCTTCGATCACGGTCGTGCTCGCGGCTTCAACGCTGGGGTCGAGGGGCATCTTGCGGCGTCATGGGCGCTATCCGCGAATGGTTTGCGGGCATACGAGCTTTGGAAAGCTGGCGATCTGGAACACCTGACCGCCTGCGACCGTCCCGGCTGGAAGCTGGAATCCGGGGTCTGTTACCCCAAGGCGGATGAAGGGAAGCTGTACGGTTGGCGCGTTCGGTGAGACTGGGCGCAAGTCAAATGCAATTTAACAAGCTGGGAAAGGTGAATGGCTCATTATGGAATTGTCTCCGCGTTCTCAACCATCTGCCGACAAGAAGGCTCCCATTCGCGCCGAGGAAAAGTTGCTCCTGAGCCGACGGGATGCCGCGCAATTGCTCTCCATCAGCCAGCGGGCATTGGATTATCTGGTGGCGACTCGGCGCCTGACGACCAGAAGAATCGGCAAGCGTGTCCTGATCCCAGTGGCTGAGCTACGCAGGTACGCTCGTGCCGACCATCCCGAACCGCTTGCGGGGTGATCGCTACCGGCGCATTGGGAGCACGATAAATGCCTTTTTTGCCTCTCAATCAGAGTGTTTCAGAACCAATATAGATAGGTGTATCTATATTGGATATGGTACACTCCCGACATGGAGACGAACATGGATCGCCTACTGAAGTACGCTGGCCAGCAGCCTGTTATACGGCCGCGTGATCTGGTCAGGCTTCACATCCCGCGCAATTACCTGGGCCGGCTGGTGCGAGCAGGGAAGCTCGAACGGGTTGGCACGGGACTCTATTCTTCGAGTGAGAACCCGCCCACGGAGAATCGGACGCTGGTGGAGGTCTGCCGCAAAGTGCCACAGGCAGTCGTCTGCCTCTCGTCCGCGCTGCGATTCCATGAAGTCACGACCGAGAATCCATTTGAGGTTTGGATCGCCCTCAAGCAGGGAGCCTGGACGCCCAGCTTTGAGTATCCTCCGATTCGCGTGGTGCGTTTCTCCGGCCCGTCTCTTACCTTCGGCGCAGTGGAGCATACGATTGAGGGTGCAAAAATCAAAGTTTACAGCCCGGCAAAAACGGTTGCCGACTGTTTCAAGTTCCGGTCGAAAGTAGGAACGGAACTTGCGATTCAAGCTCTTCGGGAGTGCTTCCGTGAGAAGAAGGCGTCGATGGACGAACTCTGGGAGGCAGCGAAGGTTTGCCGGGTCGCCAACGTGATGCGCCCCTATATGGAGTCCCTATCTTGACCAAGAATGTCACCAATCTCGCGGCTTCTGTCCGGCAACGGCTGGCAAACCTCGCGCGGCAGCGGAATGAAGATTTCGGGCTACTACTCACGAAGTATGCTCTGGAACGGCTTCTCTTCCGCATCAGCCAGTCGGAATACCAGAAGATTTTCGTTCTTAAGGGCGCACTGCTTTTTGAACTCTGGACAGAGCAAGCCCACCGGCCGACTCGGGACGCCGACTTTCTCTCCAATGGCGACAACGATCCGAGCCGTTTTGCAACCATCTTCAAGGAGATCTGTGCGCTCGCCGTCGATGAAGACGGTCTCCAGTTTGATCCGGAGAGCGTCAAAGCGCAGCGCATCAAGGAAGATGCAGACTATGAGGGGGTCCGTGTCACCTTCCTGAGCTATTTGGAGAGGGCGCGGATTCCAATGCAAATCGATATTGGGTTCGGAGACACCATCACGCCCCCGCCAGTCGAGACTTCGTTTCCAACGATCCTCAATGGGCCGGCACCGTTGCTGCTGGCATATCCCAAAGAGACCGTGGTCGCTGAGAAGTTTGAGGCAATGGTGAAGCTCGGCATGGCGAACAGCCGCATGAAGGACTTCCACGATGTGCGCGCACTGTCAGAGCTTTTCCCGTTCGACGGACAGTTGCTCGCCGAGGCGATCATGAGGACATTTGAACGGCGAAGAACTGTGATTCCCATCGCAGCGCCGCCGCGCGCGTTCACCGCTGAATTCTTTGAAGATGAATCAAAGCAACGCCAGTGGGCCGCGTTCAATTCCAAGAATCGTCTGTACATTGAGGCTGTGCCACTGAAGAACGTCATGGCCGACATCGAGCGGTTCTTGATGCCGCTCCTAACCGGGTTGACGATCGTGGGGCATTGGAAGCGGTCATGGCCAGCGGGAGGCCCTTGGCAGGACTAACCAACTCTATAGTCGCTACGAAGCTGGCGTTCTAACAATAGCCGCGGCCCTCAATAAGTGAACAGTGGATTTTGCGCCAATCGTGAATTCAAGGTGCCGAGAAGGGCGTTCAGGGGACTATTTCGAACGCAATCCCCAGTTCTTAGCGGCGTTCAAACGGTGTTCACGCCGTGCACAGTTCGCGAAGACGAATAAACCGTCCGGTGGCACTGATAGACAACATTCTGGTTATACCGGGCGAGTGCCGTGAAATCATTGACGAACGGATGAACATAGACAGTCTTGCCCAGGGTTTTATACCGCTCAATGAGGTGCGGAGGGGGCGCGACTGGAAGCTTAAGGTCGTCAACCGACCCAAAAAGATAAGTGATGAATGCAGTCGAACAAAGATTGAAGTTGAAGGATAGGTGGGGCTCGTCCGGCAACGGGCTTGCAAAGCCTCGATCAGACAGAAGGCATCGCTTATCTGCATCGTCGCCGGTGTACCGATGAACACACACCATAGGGAAGCCGGATGGCCTCTCGAATAGCTGCTTGACAGTCAGCTCCATGAGATTCGGTTCCTGTGGATTTGGCCGCATGAGCATCATGAACAATGAAGCTAGCCACATGCGATATTCGTCGGTGGTGATTCCGAGTTCTGCGCACAAGTGATCCTGGTGCGGTTTGCTTCCAGTGAGCACGGCGTTGAATTGGGTTAGCAAGGCAGGATCTGTAGGCTCGAAACGCGTGATACCACCTACGGTGTCTAGGGCCTTTTTTATGGAATACGGATTGCGAAGAAAGTTCATGAATTTGGCGACGAAGATCGCCAGAATTTCTTCCTTGATGTCTTCGGGGCCTTGATCGAGCTTTCTTAGAAGCGAAACCGTATTGGTTCGCAAGGTGCCTTCATACTCTTGAAACGCCTCCTCGTAGTTTCTGCGTACGTTGTTGGGAAGTACGTCGAAACTGAAGAGATCGCGCAGGGACAGGTTCTTAGAGATCAAGCGTCCTTCCTGGGGATCGAGTGCGAGAGTAAAAGCTTCTCTGTTCACGAGCGATAAGGAATAGATGCACTGATTGCAAGGCTTCGCTTTAGGATTCCGTGCATTGAGCCGCTGCTCGACTTGCGAGATGTAATGCTGATTCGCCGTAGCATTCGAGTACCGCGTTGTCATCGCAACCCCTCTAGCCAACGGAGATCCTCCCGTGGCGGGGTGGATTCCAACATGAAACCTATCCCTGGTCGATCAATTCTCATAAGTCCGCCAAGTATACGCTGATCAGCTTCCGCGGAATTCCGGGTTGATGCCAACAGCGCTTCCCACTCGTGGAGCGCCCAATAAGGGTGAATACCTAGTGTTGAGCGGTCAAGCAGCGGCGAAAGCGAGCTTTGTTGCCTCTTGCCGTTTAGCCCTTTCCTGTTCCTGCCGGTATTCGGCCAGTCTGTCTACGGCCGCCAGCTTATGCGCTGGCGCAAGGTGCGCGTAGCGAACGGTCATCTTGATGTCTTTGTGACCGGCAAGCTCCTGCACGGTTCTCAAATCTACCCCGGCCATCACAAGGCGAGAGATGTACGTGTGTCGAAAGATGTGCCACGTAACGTCACGAAGCGAAGAGTTCTTCTTTATAGCCTCCAGCATGACCAGCTCAAACCAGGCGCGGGGGGAGATCATCGGTTCGCCATAGCGGGTGAGGCACACATGAGGCGAAGTCGAGTTGCGGCGCTCCCACAGCTCTTTGAGGGCGCATACTGCTGCCTCGGTGAGAATCACGACGCGGGCTGTGCCGTTCTTGGTCTTCAGTAGGATCAACTGCCTGCGTTCCAGATCGACACGGTCCCAATCGAGCGAGTACAGCTCGCCCAGCCGCATTCCTGTTTCGAGAGCCAAGGTCAACTCGGGCTCATGGATTGGGCACCTCTCGCGAATGATGGCACGGATGGTCGCCTCTTCCTCATAGGAGATAAACCGGACTCTGCCATTCTCCTCCTTGTAAAGGCGGACCAGCCTCGCCGGGTTGGCAGTCGCTTTGCCGTTGCGGATAGCCTCCTGAAAGATCATCGATAATGTCCCGCGATAACGGTTGATCGTCGTCTTCTTCAGATCGTCTCGCGTGTCCAGGTAGGCTTTGATCGTCTGTGGCGTGATCTCGTTTATGGGAGTCTTGCCAAAGACCGGCAGGAGCTTGACGACAGTCGCACGGTCACCACGGTACGAGGCTTTATGCTCCTTCGAGTAAACGAGGGCATCCGCCGCGATCTCCTCGAAAAGCACAGCGCGGCGAGGGCGGATCTCTGGCATTTTGATCCCCATTCGGGCATCGGTCTTCCGGCGTTGATAAAGAGCAACCGCGTCGGAACGGCGTCCGACCTTCTCCCGGTGCCGTTTTCCTTCGACGTAATAGAGAATCCACCAGATTCCGCTCTCCGGCGGGTTTTCATAAACACCCTTCACTTGCTTAGCCATACGCCACCTCTGTGCGACATCTCTTACATCACATATGTTACCAAATCTGATGGCTGTTTTGGTGGCTGTTCGGATTGGATTTTGGGGCTTTTTTGTGCAAGTCAATGCAAGAGAAATTTCTTATAACCTATTTATAATGAGCACTTATGCGGCATGGTGCAAGTCTGTGCAAATGGCCGAATTTCCCCTCTTAACCGACAGGTTGTAGGTTCGATTCCTACCGCGTCCACCATCAAATCAACTACTTAGCGGCCATCCAGAAAGTCAAAACCCCACAGTAAGAACTGGACTACCCCATCATCAGGCAGTCATGTCGAGCAAGGAATATTTCAGGCTGCGGCGCTTGCATTGGAGTGGAAACGTATCAAGAGGTCCAGGCGCCGACAAACTCAACGAACTGCGAGCTTGGTTCAGCGAGAATTTGGAAAAGCCAAATTTCTTCCGACGTGGCGAGCTTAGCCTTGGCATCTGTTGGTTCAAAACCAACTCCGCAGAGCACATCTCTTGCATCTACGAGATGGTACATGTCCTCGAACACAACGGTATTCGTGTGAAGAAGATTAAAACCGACAAGCCTGGCTACGTGGTCTACGAAGACGAATGGCAAATCGTTGCCGAGCCATTCCGCAAAGGCGCGCTATAAAGAAGATAGGAAAGCATCCCTTTCCGACTGGTCTCCAAATTCCCGGTCATAGGGTACCCGGTGTCGCCAACAATGAAGCGGAGCACCTGCAAGCGGCCTTCACTCTCCGGTCGGCAGGATTTCTTCAATTCCTTCCCAAGGACCGCCTTGAAGCACGAGGTACTTCAGGTACAGTTCTGCGCCCATGCGATCTGCGGATGCGAGTAAGCTACGTGCAGCCTCTTGGACGCACTCATTGGTCAGGGAGGCGTAGTCAAAGTTCTCTTCGATCATGCCCTCGGAATGGGGGATTTGGAGCAATTCGAGAAAGCTGATAATCACGGCGCGATGCTCATGGAGAAGATACTTCTTCAGCATCTCTTCCACGATTGGGTCAGGCAAAGTCATGGTTGTCGCCGTCCAGTTGACCAGCCTCTCAATGGGGGATTTGCGGACAAATACCTCTCTCAGTTTTTTCTCTTTTGCGAGTGCGGCAATGAGGACCTGTTTCGATGCTCCGGTTGACTCAGCCCAAATAAGTTTGCAGGCGGCGACTCTGGTCTCATCGGATAAATGTCGCCAAACACGATTTACAGAAACTGACATCAGCGGTCCTCTCACACGTTGAATCTGAAGTATTATCTTTGATGATAACGGTTGCTGGTAAAGTGTGTACGGTCAGGCTGCAGACACTTCCGACCGAATATAGGGAGATGAGATGAGCAAACAAGTGATTCACGAACTGGCGATCGCAACGCAACAAGGAAAGATGACTTTTCCCGATGTGGTCAAAGGGCTGCTCGAAGCCGGAGTGGAATCATACCTCGTGGACTTCGCGACGAAGCAGAAGATTCACTATCTGACGGACGGAAGCACGCACACGGTGCCAATGATCTTGAATCCCGATCCTATCGCGGCAGATTTCGACGGCGCTGCCTTGGTGGCGGCGATTCGCGGCGCTCAGGCAGACACGGTGCGGTACCCCGAATTTGTGAAGCGGTCGACCGCGGCAGGCGTGATTGGCTATTGGGCCTTTCTGACCGGCAAACGGGTGATCTACTTTGGCCGGAAAGGCGAACAGCACATCGAGGAGTTCCCGAAACCGAAGGCGTGAGCAGGAGCAAACCTCATTCACCATCTGATGGGAACCAAAAGGGGAGAAACTAGACCCCACGCAAGAATTCCTGAGGTGCGCTATTGAACTGCGCAGCGAGCTTTTTCATTGCTGCATTTTCGCGGATAACTTCACCAGTCTCTCGACTGTGCAACGCTATCTCCGCGGCGATTGAGCGACCGAGAATTCGCTGATCGATATTGCCGAACGGCCCAGGCACGAGGCTTCCCAACCAACCGACCCAGGCCGGGGTATGAGCGTTGCCCACAATGATGCCGGGGCGAAAGATGGCGAGGCGGGCAAAACCGACATTACGCACGGTGTCTTCCTTCATGCCCATTACGCGAACATATCGAAACCTGCTGCGGGCTGTGCTTCCTACCGCAGAAAGTAGGCAAAACTGGTCAATTCCGGCGTCACGGCAGCCGCTCGCAAAGGCACCGACAACGCCGACTTCAAGCCGCTTCAATTGTTCTTCGCTCCAGCGCGCCGATCCGGAACCAACACCCACACAACTCACGGCGCTGACGGGACCTTGGCTTAGAACTTCGCGGGCAACGGCGGCAATGCGCTCGGCAAAGTCAGCTGCGCCGGTATCAAAAACGACGTTGCGCACCCGCGAGCGCGGCGCAATGGGCTTTCTTGTCACCATCACCACTTCCCTGCATTCCGGAATTGCCAGCAGCTCCGCTACCGCTGCACCACCGACTTGCCCAGTACCACCGAGGATAATTGCGGCGAATTTCTGATTCATAAAGAGGACCTCTTGAAGTTCATTTATGCCCCCAGCCATTCCAACCGTCGAGGCCTCCACCCTAGAACCCGCTTGGCCTTCGCATTCGAGGCTCCGCTCAACTTAGTTGCGTAATACACCACATCCTCCCCTCCAATTGCTGCCGCTTCTGTCTCGCTCATACGCGGAGGCGCTGGAGCACCAACAAACTTCGCAAACGCAGGTAGCCAAACGGACTGCGGCGAAGGGTCATCATCAACAAGGTTGTATACGCCAGGCTCTGCCGTTAGCGTCGCAACCGTTGCAACCGCGGCATCGTTAATATGCACAAACGACGACACTCCCTGGCCGTTACCTACTACCGGATTCTGTTGCCGCATGACCATGTTTGCCGCCGCCTCGCCGGGGTAGTACCACGTCTTCGGTCCATAGAAGAATCCATACCGCAGAGCGACAACTTCAATTGCACTGGAGCTAAAAAGTCGTGCCTCCAGTTCTGTATAGGTCCGCGCACTGGCCGCCACACCCGGACTTGCATTGACATCCAACGGAGACGACTCATCCGCCAATGTTCCTTCAGCCGCCTTCAGAAAGAATCCGCTCGACTGTTGCAGATACCGCCGAACACCGCTCGCGATTGCCGCACGAAACAAATTCCCTCCGCCCTCAATCCTCAGCCTCCTGTCACCCGCTGCATACTTCGGCATCTCACTCTGCTCCTTTGGCAGAGACGTCAATTCATCGATTACTGCTTCCGCTCTTGCCTGACGCAGCGCAGCCTCTACCTCCGCTGCATGAAATGCGTCCACGATCACTGCCTCGGCTCCCTGGCTCTCCAGAATCTTCGCCCGCGCCTCGCTCGTTGTCATTCCCACTACGGAGTGCCCATTCTTTAACAACTCCGCAACTAACGGTTCGCCGATCGCTCCGCTTGCCCCTGCAACGAATACACGCATCGTCCACTCCTCTCGACACAATCGACTAATAATCAAGCGTCGCTACGAACATGATACGAGCAAAACGGCAATCAACAATTCCTTGAGATTTCGTGGCGAGTGACGGGCAATAAACGCAGTGGCCACAGTTCGCTCAAGTGCCAATGAACGTCCCGCTAACACCCAGCCTTTCGGCTCGGGATTGCTCACGGGCAACACCTGCGTTGGACGCGCTCCACCCCTTGTGCTGCTTCCAGCGGCCCTAGATGCCTGCCGCGTGCCGGTTTAAGGTGCGGGAGTCTGCCAAGTTTGAACAGGCTGACAAAGACTCAACGCTTCTCTAAGAGAAGAAAGAGATTTTGGTGCGCATGGACAACGTCGCGCCAGGCAGAGTCAGGCCGCATTCGCCTGTACTCTTCAATTGCCAGAGAGCCGCGATGGGCCTGGATTCTCAAACACGCGAATGAAACCTGGATGAGCGATTAATTGGATTGCCTGAGTAACGACCCCCTCGCGAGTTGCGGAGATCTGGCTCGAATGACCAGTGTCTCGCCTGCTGTAGTCGTGGAGTTTCTGACGATAGGGTTTGACCCGTATTTCCTTGTTCTCGCGACAACATACTTCGGTGAGCGAACTCCTTGCGGCCATTGGCATGAACCGTTGCCGATTCTCCGATTGACAGCAATTTGTACTCCCCATCAGGAGGACTTCTCCTCCGTTAGCAAAGTTAGAATTCGTGAATCTTACCAAGGTTGGCTCCCCAGCCCAAAAAATGCAGAACATGGATTGACCAGATTCGTAGGCAACGTTTAGCCACTGTTATCGCTCTAAGGCCTTGGGGACGCGACTTACGAAGCCCTTTAGAAGATCACGCCTCAATCTGCCGTTCAAGCGCACGGTTTGTAACTCTTTAGGCTATGTGGAGTTGCTTATGATACCGGTACAGGCATACTACAGATACGAAGGTCCGCTCGGGAAACGGGAGGCGACCTGTCTCGACGAAATCCGCAATCTTTATGGGATTTGGCGATTGAGGCATCAGGAAAATAACCGGAAAATTATAGTCGACTATGATGGAACACGGCTCAACAGAAATGACATCGCCATCATGCTACAGAATGCTGGGATCTCTCTCGCGAACCCGCACCAATACATAGCTTCGATGGCCGCCGCGGCCCATATGAATCGAGCACGGGAATGAAGCGCTTTCAGTGGTGTTCGAAAGCTCCTTGCATACCGACGCACGGTACTCGAAGCTGGCCATGGATATGTTCGCCTATCGTGCACGGAGGACCGCTTTTGACGAAATGCCTTCCATGCAAGAGACAAGTCACATCCGAGATGGAGGAATCATGCACGGCCTGAGGGGGAAGGTGGCCATCGTCACTGGAGCAAGTTCGGGGATCGGTCAAGCAATTGCCGAGCGGCTTGGCGCTGAAGGCGCAAGGATCATTGTGGATTACCTGGGCACACCGGAGAGAGCCGAAAAGACCGAGCGCATTGTCAAGAAAGCCGGCACGGATGCCGAAATTGTCAAGGCTGACGTAACCGAAATGCAAGACATGAAGAAGCTGGTCGATGCTGCGTGGGAGCGCTTTGGATCTTCCGACATTCTAATTAATAACGCGGGAGTGGAACATAAGTCGGCCTTCATAGATACCGCCGAGAGCGATTACGACCAGGTGATGGCCGTAAATCTGCGCGGACCATTCTTCATGACACAGGCATTCGTTCGCCGGTTGCGCGATGCCAATAGACCTGGCCGCGTCGTCAATATCAGCTCAGTGCACGAGGATATGGTATTTCCAGGGTTCGCTACTTATTGCTGCGCCAAAGGGGGATTGCGTATGCTCATGCGCGACCTCGCTGTTGAATTGGGCCCGCTGGGAATCACCGTGAATAATGTTGCCCCAGGGGCGATTTCTACGCCAATTAACAAAGCTCTTCTCGAAGACAAGCCCAAGCTCAACGTGCTGCTGGCAAACATTCCTCTCGGACGCATCGGAACCCCGGAAGATGTGGCCGGGCTGGTTGCTTTCCTCTGCTCTGACGATGCTTCCTACGTCACCGGGTCAACGTTTGTCATTGACGGGGGTCTAATGCGCAATTACCACGAGCAATAAATTATGGCCACAAGAATTGAAGATTACGCGCTCCTCGGCGATTGCGAAACGGCCGCGCTGGTCAACAATAATGGTTCGATTGACTGGCTCTGCTGGCCATCGTTCTCTTCCGAAGCATGTTTCTGCGCGTTGCTCGGAACTGAGGAAAACGGCTATTGGCGCATCTTTCCGGCAAATAACTCGACCAACTCTGTTCGTCGCTATCGCGATCACACGCTCATTCTCGAGACTGTCTTCGAAAACGATGAAGGCGCAATCAAGCTGATTGACTTCATGCCGATTCGCGAGCACTACTCAGACGTTGTGCGCATTGTTGAAGGGATACGCGGAAAAGTCTCGCTCCGCATGGAATTGGTTTTGCGGTTCGATTACGGCAGGACGATTCCATGGGTTACCTCATTAAGTGACGGAGTCCGAGCGGTAGCAGGCCCCAACCTGGTCATGTTTCACTCATCGGTTCCTGCGCGCGGTGAAGACCTCAAGACTGTCGCGGACTTCACGATCGAAGCTCGCCAGCGGGCGTGGTTCACTCTGACCTATGGAGCTTCATACGAAGCCGAACCACCGCCGATCGATGCGGACCAGGCAGAGAAGGACGCCGAGGATTTCTGGTGCAAGTGGAGCAGCCGATTAGCGTATCAAGGCCAGTACAGGGACATCGTGGAACGATCCCTCATCACCCTTAAAGCGATGACCTACCGTCCGACCGGCGGACTGGTAGCCGCAATGACAACCTCGCTGCCGGAGCATATTGGCGGCGTACGCAATTGGGATTATCGTTACTGCTGGCTGCGCGATACTACCTTGTGCCTCACTGCGCTTGCCAAGGCCGGCTATTACGAAGAGGCTACGGCCTGGCAGGATTGGCTGTTGCGTGCTTTGGCGGGCAGCCCCGATCAAGTCCAGATCATGTACGGTCTCAAAGGCGAGCGGCAACTCGTGGAGTGGGAGGTCGATTGGCTTCCAGGATACGAGAATTCAAAGCCGGTGCGAGTGGGCAATGCCGCTTCGACGCAGCTGCAACTCGATATTTATGGTGAGACGTTGAACTGCTTCTATCGTGCGCAGCAGAGCCTGGCCTCTCATGGCGAAGAGGAGTTTCGTGTACTCGCTCTGCTGCTTGAGCACCTTGAGAAAATCTGGCAAGAGCCCGATGAAGGCATCTGGGAGACACGTGGCGAACCGAAGCAGTTTACTTACTCCAAGATGATGGCGTGGGTGGCATTTGATCGTGCCATAAAGTTGGCTGAAGAGCTCAAATATCGCGCCCCTGTTTCCCGATGGAAATCAATTCGCGACACAATCCACGAGCAAATCTGCAGAGAAGCGTACAACCGCGAAAAGAAAACATTCGTTCAGTCTTATGGGTCAGACCAACTCGATGCGGCGTTGCTTCTGATGCCGCTCGTTGGATTTCTTCCTGCCGAAGATCCACGCGTTCGAGCTACGATCGAGGCCATCGAGCGGGAATTGATGGTCGACGGCTTCGTTCGGCGATATGACACGGCGAAGGTCGATGACGGACTCCCGCCGGGAGAAGGCGCATTTCTCGCATGCAGTTTCTGGATGGTGAGCAGTCTTCACGCAATTGGCCGCGCCGAAGATGCCAGAAGACTTTTTCAACATCTTGTGTCGCTCTCGAACGATGTTGGGCTTCTGTCGGAGGAATACGATCCAAAGTCAAAACGATTGCTCGGGAACTTTCCCCAGGCCTTCTCGCATATTGCGCTGATTTATGCGGCATTCCAGCTCGAGAAAATTGGCCGCGACGGATCTCCCCTTGCAGACACCTCGTCCTAACCATGGGCAACTCGGCTTGGATATCGCGCGTCCTAACGATGTGCAACCGGGCCGAAATCGCAGCGGCCCAACTGAAAATGGAGGTATCTCATGACAAACAGTAAAGGCTCGTTTCTTTTCGCAGGTTTTTTTGGCGTCGCGGTTGTCTTCGGCACGAACTTCCTGCAAGCTCAGTCTGGCGCGGACGCCACAATGCTCGACAAACACTTCGTCTCGGAAGCTCTGAAAGGTGGAATGGCGGAGGTGCAGATGGGTAGACTCGCTGAGGAAAACGGCACAAGCCCCGACGTGAAGAAGTTTGGCCACCAAATGGTTGAAGACCATATGAAACTCGGCGATCAGATGAAGCAAGTTGCAAGCGAGACAGGAGTTGCGGTACCCAGTAGCCCCACAATGATGCAACAAGCCGAAATCAAAAAACTCAAGGGACTATCTGGAGAAGAGTTCGACCAGGAATATATCAAGGCTATGCTGAAGGATCACGAAGACGATCTCAAGGATTTCAAGAAGGAAGCCGAGTCAGGTACGTCGCCAGTGGTGAAGAATGCGGCAAGTGAGGGAGCGGACGTCGTCTCCACCCACCTATCGATGATCAAGCAGATTGCTGCAGCTCATAACCTTGCAATGAACTAATTTCGCTCCGCTTACGATCGGCATGGCACAGGTTGCCCTTAAGCGGTGACAAGATCCCGATTCGTTTCGAAGAAGCGCTAGCCGCCTGAAAGCTTGGTGACATAAAAGTTGATAGTTTCGAGACGGACAACCAGCTTAATCGAACCAGTATCGAAGACAGGCATGGAAGTCAATCTCTCAAAAAAAGGACACGTTCATGCCACACGTTAGCGAACGCTCAAAGAACCAGCCCGATACCGATGCACAGGTAAAAGGCGGACAACACTCGCGCTCTGGGAATGACGATCAGACTCAGAAGTCATCTGAGTCCCGTTCTCATAACCAACCCAGCCATGAAGCACAAGTCAAGGGCGGGCAACACTCGCACTCGGGGACAGAAAACCAGGCTTCAAAATCATCTGGTTCCAACTCCCATAGTCAGCCCAGCCACGAAGCGCAAGTGAAGGGCGGGCAACAATCCCACTCCGGAAGCAAAAGCTAGACTTCCGTGCGTCGGAGGAGCGGGGCCAGGCGTTTCACTCCTCCGCACGCCATTGTGCCGTTTGCCCACTCCACAGTCGTTGAGCCTGCGCCAGATCGTCAGCAGTATCGATGTCTAGTTCCCCACCCATCAGTTCGACTCCCTTTGCAAAGCGCAGCAAAACCCTCGCTCCTGCGTCACCCTTCATCTCAAGTAGCCTGGAAAATAGGTCGCGAGGGAAGTAGGCCGGAACATCGCCGTCGCCATACCATGACCGATCAGCCAATTGTCCTCTTCGCGCTGACCCGGCATTGCATTCCGTCTAGCCCATCCAAATTCTTCCGCGCCTCTTCTATAACACTCTCGCAAATGTTTACTCGACCAGGGACGTCCCTCATGGCTCGGGTCAGTTTCGGCGTGGTTCTTCAGGCGAAGTTCGATCGGGTCCATCTTCAATCTCTCGGCAAGTTCGTCGAGAGCAATCTCAAGCACTGCAGTCCCCGTTGCCTCGCCTGGCGCGCGCATGAAAGTTGATATTCCAAGGTTCGCCTCTACTACCTTCGCTGTCACCGAGGTGGCGCCGCTCTGATACAGGTCCTTTGAGACAACTTCCGAGTGTTCGACAAAGTCCTCTAGCACTGAAGTGTTCATGACCACGTCGTGCTGAATCCCCAACAGCGTTCCGTCCTGGGCGGCGGCAAGACGAATGTGGTTGATCGTCGACGGACGTGCACCAACCGGTCCAAACATCTGCTCGCGGTCGAGCGATAACTTTACCGGCCGATTCACAACCTTTGAAGCCATCGCGCATAAAGGGACGTGCGACCACATCGAAGCTTTCGAGCCGAAACCGCCGACCCCTGCCGCTCGGTCGCAGCTGGTTAAGATGAATCATGGCGCTTTTTGAATCGATCACTCACTCGCCGGTCAGTCGCCGCCGTTTTCTCAAGGTAAGCATTGGCGTTGCCGCGGCTCTGGCTCTTTATTCAGGCGAGATTGAGCGCCACTGGATTGATGTCGTCGAACGCGATATCTATCTGGGCGGGCTGCCTGCGACATTGGACGGATTTCGCATTGCGCAGATCAGCGATATTCACATGGATGAGTACTCGGAGCCATTTTTTCTGCGTCGAGTGAATGACCGGGTCAATGACTTGCGGCCTGATGCTATTTTCTTGACCGGCGACTATGTGAGCTTTGGGCCTGCGCCCAGGAATTTTGCCATCGGCGCCGCATGGCAATGCGCCAATATTTTGAAAGAACTGCAATGCAAGAAAATTTATGCTGTACTCGGCAACCATGACGTCGTGGTGGGATCAAAAGAAGTGACCGAAGCGCTTACCAGCAACGGCATCACGGTCCTCGATAATAGCTGCCTGCCGGTGGAGCGCGGCGGCGGCAGGTTCTGGCTGGCCGGAGTTGACGATCCAGTGATGGGGCGTCCCAAGCCGGAGTTAGCTATTCCTCCCTCGATACGCAATCATGCGGATGAACCAGTTATTCTCATGTGCCATGCGCCGGATTACGCCGACCAACTGTTGAAGACGCCCGCGGGAAAGGCGATTGGCTTGATGCTGAGCGGTCACACACACGGTGGGCAAGTGCGCCTGCCGCTGGTGGGCGCGTTGCAACTGCCGCCGTTGGGACAGAAATATGTGGAGGGGTGGTTCCGTCTTGGAGGCTTGCAGCTGAGCGTCAATCGCGGCATCGGCACAACGGGACTTCCGTTTCGCTTTGACTGCTTGCCAGAGATCACACTCATCACGCTACGCCGCGGCTAGATCGCTTGCCCGCACTGTGCTCGGACCCGAACGCTGTCAGCTCTCTTTGCGGTAAAGCATGTCGCGGATGGTGCGGCGTCTCTCCTCATTC
>Ga0208035_1000036_pt1 | contig 50448 bp, 42 predicted proteins | sample June2015DPH_11_1_FD_184704 | JGI IMG/M metagenome (GOLD analysis project Ga0208035, IMG submission 184704) | Peatland microbial communities from SPRUCE experiment site at the Marcell Experimental Forest, Minnesota, USA - June2015DPH_11_10... | ecosystem: Environmental > Terrestrial > Soil >...
CCGCAAACGGATACTTGTCCGTGGGAACAACCTCTTGTTTCGTCGGCGCGGCCTTCCGATTCAACACCACCGCGCTACCAGCCGGCGCACTCGTACTCGGAGCGCCATCTTGCGCGAACCCGCAAAAGGCGCTCGCACCCATCACAAACAACACCATCACTCGAATTGCTTTCATACCCTCGCCTTTCTCGGCTGAATTACAGAACCTTCGACCAGCTCACATTAGTGACATAAATCCCCAGAGGATTCACTCGCGCCAAAGCCTCATCCGCAGGCGGATGAATGGAGATCGTAATGACTCCCTTGTAGTTTTGAGAGCCGGTTTGCTCGCCCTTCAGATCGAATGTCGTCTCCGTCCACTCGACCTCATAGCTGTCCTTCGAGGACGCATAGAGCGCGCGGACATCGACAGAAACCGTTTCCGTCTGCGCCAGCTTCAACGGCGATCCATCTCGGTACCCATCGCTGATCTTGATCGCAGCGGGAGTGCCGTTGCCGATCTCCGCATACACCCGTTCGACTGCGTTCTTCTCGACCGTTGCATCCGACGAGACCATCCGCCAATCCTGGACCCAGGACCACAACGCCGCCCGTTTCAAACGGTCGTCGGCAACGGAGGCTTGAACCGCCGTTCCTTGACTCACCACTTTGCCCAGGTTGTCTACCGCGACGATGTAGGGAATGACCTTGGGTTTGGTCCCGATCACGATCAAGCCCAGTACGGCAACCAGCGCAACCGCACTGGTTGTCACCGCAAGAAGCCGCCAATTCCGCGCAGCTACGATCAAATCCCGATACCGCTCGTTCCACTCGTCGCGAGCTGCCAGGTACGGACTCTTGCCCGGACCTTTCTCTTCCACTATTGCCTGCGATCCACTCATCATTCGCTCCTACTCTCCGTGTTGAATGTGCAGAGTCGGCGCCGACACAGTCGCCGAATCCTGCGGTAGATGTTGATGTGCCTGTGCCGCGGCATTGTGAACTCCAGAGATCCTCTCGCCCAACGAGCGGCCATCCGATCTGCCTCTCGCGCCCGACGCCTCCTCTTCAGCAGGACTCACGGTACCGAGTGGAGCTTCCGTCACCACACCCGGCGATGCAGCCGGCGACTCACCCGAAAGACTGGCTTCGCCTGTAACTGCGCTGTTACCGTCTTCGCTTGCCGGAACACTGGTAGGCGTTGCTCCGCTGCCGGAAACACTCCCGTCCGCAACCGGCCCACTCGCGGAATCGCCGCCAGACGAAATTGCCTCACCAGCATCTGCGGCGCGAGTTGTTTTCCCCTCCGGTGGCACGGTTACAGAACTTCCAGTGGTCGCGCTCTCTCCGGCACTCGTACCAGCAGACGATCCTCCAGCACTCTGCCCCGGTGTTGGCGAACTATCAGCCGCAACGGAGATAGGCGGTGGATCGACGGCTACAGCTTCTCCACCTCCGCCGCCCGCGCTCGGAGCAGGCGGCGGAACACTGTTCATCGCGCCTTCAACGCCTGGCGCAGCACCGCTGGCACCACCACCAGCCATCGTGCTGCCCATGCCGGGCATCATGCCCCCAGCGGCTCCGGGCAGGAAGCTTCCACCAGCCCCACTCGCTCCGCCCGCCGCGCCCGCGCCACCCCCAGCGGCAGCAGCGCCACCGGCACCCAGCAACCCCACGCCGCCCGCTACGGCTCCAACTCCAGCCGTTGCAACCGCGCCGATCGTTCCGGCAACAACTGCGGCGGACATTGCAGGAGCTATCAGATCGGAACTGCCCATTTGAAGTGAACCTTGCAGGACGCTGCTGGCGAGCTTGGGCACCTGCCATGCGAGCGCCATGAAAACGATGACGCTGGCCAGCAATCCGAAAAGAGACTGAAGCCCAGCCGTACTCAATGCGATCTGAGAGGCTTCTTGTACCCATGTGTTCGATAGGGTCTGGCCCAGGCCGATAATCATGTAGAGGACCATCAGCCGAACTCCGGTCGATACGACCAGGGAGATATAGCGTTCTGTGTACGGAACCGTCCAGCGCGAAGCGCCGAAGCCGAGGAAGATCAACCCGGCAGACATCACCACATAGCTCTCGACCGTCGCCATGATGAACGTCAATGTGATGACCACATAGGCGAGGAAGATCAGCAGCGCGCAAAACAGTGCAACTAGCGCGGGAATGAGAGAAGCGGCCGTCAGAGCGGCCCCCGCGCCTGGCACCAGAACTCCGACAATTCCTCCCGCCGTTGCACTTGCGGAGGCGCTTGGCAGACACGCAGCCAATATCGCTCCGCTGATTTGAACGCCGGTCCACAGAATTGACGACGGGTTCAGATACCCCGAAACTCCTCCGGCTTGTTGACCTATTTGGACGAAGCTATTGATGATCGCCGGGAACCACGTCGATTGGTTAATGAGCAGGGCGTAGAAGAAGCTGATGGTCATCAACTTTTTCAAGAAGCCCGCGATCCATCCCTCCAATTCATGCCGTTCCAGGAAAAGAACGATCATTGCCCACGTAAAGTCGATAACGGCGAGCAAGCCGAACAACTTATTCGCATAGCCGAACGCAGTTGAAACCCAGGTCGTCGTTGCGTTCTTGTAGACATCGAGCAAATCCGACGGCCCGGACTGTGGCGCCGGAGTCTGCCCATAGGCAAGTGCTCCTGTTGCAATCACCAATGCGCTCAATACCAACAACGACCTGTGTCTCAGCTTCATCTCAATCGCTCCGTGTTACTGCTGTGGAACCGGCGAATACGTCCGGCTGTCCGTATTCGATCCGGTAGGGACCGTGAAAAACGTATCGTTCATGTCGCCGTCAGCCTGCGCGGATGACGCCTGCTGTGCCTGATACGTCGCCTTGGAGGTAATGTCTGTAAGCATCAACTGGCGCAGTTTTTCGAGTTCTGCCAGTTCTTGCGCGGCAAGAGAGTTCCCGACTTGGAGAGTCTGCAACAGCGTCGTCGAATTCTGAGACTGCTGCTGCAACGTCTGCACCAGCGCGGCATCGTTGTTCAACTGCGAGTATTGAAGCCCCGCAACCTTCAACGCCGAATGAGCCGTATCGAGATTGGTTTTGTACCAGTTCCGATACATCCCCGCGTAGTTCGTCGGGTTGGCGCTCCCATAACCTGGGAAGCGCGCATTGAACTCATCGTCCAGATTGGCCATCGAGTAGGCAAGGCTATTGCCGTACTGCACAACACCGTTCAACGCCGAGAGATCGTTGGCAATGGCGCTGAAATTGAAATTGCCGTTGGCGATTCCTTGCACCATCGCAGTTGTTTGCTTGTATGCCTGCTCAAGGTGCTGGACTTGCATTTGCGCCTGTTCTAATTGAGTTGCATACTGTTGGACCTGCTGTTCGTATTGCAGAACAAGCTGGATATTGTTCATGATCTGGGTCCACTCCGTGGCGATCCCAGCAACCACTCCGGCATGAGCTTCATCAACATTCACGCCCATTGTGAACATGAATGCAGCCATGACGATACCGACACGCAAGAACATCTTTTTCATGCGTTCCTCCCTCTACGACATAAGTTTGAGGACGGACTTCTTCGCTCCATATTTCGTATCGAAGTATTCCGCCCAGTTGGCGACACCGCGCACACGCAGCCACTCCGAGACCCACTCTGCACCGTGCATTTTGCGGATCTCGCCGATGCGAGCGCGCACCTCTGGACCGCTTACGCCCACAAACGCCAGCGCAACTGGACCGAAGCCGATATTGAAGAGCCGGCGTCCGTTCGGCGTTCGCTGGTAATACTCGCGCTTGGGCATGGCGCGAGAAATCATCTCTATCTCACGGGAGTTGACTCCCAACATCTCGTAGTACACGCGCACCGTCTCGCTCGTGGCCTCCGGGTTGGGAAGGAAGAGCTTGTTGGGGCAGGTCTCGATCAATACGTCTTTGAGCGAGGAATTGAAGATGTCCGACCAATTCTGCGTCGATAGCATCAGCGCCGCATTTGCCTTCCGCAGTGTCTTCGCCCAATCGCGGATGAACTCCTTGAAGAGTTCATGCTTCAAGAAGACCCACGCTTCATCGAGCACAATCGCCGTAGGCGACCCGTCAAGGCGTTTCTCGATTTGATGAAAGAGAAAGAGCAGGACCGAAACTACGGCGCGCTCACCCATGCCCATCAGGTGCTCCATCTCGAAGACCATGAACCGGCCTTGACCAAGCACGCTCTGATTCGCCTTGGCCTCCAGCAGGCCGCCGAGCGAACCCTCCAGCGTGTACACCCGCAGCGCATCCCGCAGAGCCAGGTTCTGCAAGTTCACCAGGAGTTCGGTGAAGGTTCGCGTTGTCGATTGCACTAGGAGTTGAAGCGCCTTCAATATCTCTTTGCGTTCCGCAGGTACTACCGTGTGACCCGCCAAGGCGCATAGTTGCTCGATATACTGCGAGGCCCAGGCTATATCGCCAGGCGTGTCGAGTTCCGCAAAAGGCGCGAAGCTCATGCCGCCGTCTTCAGCGCCGAGGTTGTAAAACTCTCCGCCCGCAGCCTGATTCAAGGCCCATGCCGAGTATCCTTTGTCGAAGACGAAGACCTGCGCATTGGGATAACGGAAGAACTGCGCTTCAATCCCGCACAACAATGTGCTTTTGCCCGCGCCCGGAGGCCCGACTACGAGCGTGTGCGCCAGGTCGCCAACGTGCAGATTGAAGCGAAAGACCGTCGATCCGGTGCTCGTGGCGTACAGCAAGGGTTCGCTGTTCTTGGGCATCAATGCCGAAGAGTTCACGCGGTCGCCGGTCCAGATCGCCGCAATCGGCATACAATCGGCCAGATTCAACGTGTGCAGGATGATGCGGCGCACATTGCGATATCCGTCCCCAGGCAGCGTTCCGCGCCACGCTTCCACCGCATTGAACGTCTCCAGGCGCGCTCCGAATCCAAGATTCTTGACGATCTTCGCAACTTGCCGAGCGCGGTCCTTGACACCCTCGCTGTCCTCATCCATCAGGATGATGTTTCCTGAGTAAAGGCAGAATTGCACATCGCCGCTAGACGCTTCGCCGATAGCGACCGTTGCATCCTCCATCATCTTTAATGCGAATGGGTCGATACGTTTGGGCGGTTTGCCCATCAACTGGTCGATGAAGCCGCGCGCCTTCGCGGTCCACTTCTTCAAGGCGTCGGTGATGATCTTCTTCGCCTCTTCGGGGTCGAGCAGGACTGCCCGCGTGTTCCACCTATACTCGAAAGGCAGCGTATCCAGAGCTGCAAGAATCCCAGGGAAACTCGTCGCCGGAAATCCGTCGATCGCCACGATCTGAATGTGCTTGCTGCCAACAATCGGCTCGATGCCGGTTTTGAAGCTCACGCAGCCGATCAAGTCATGCAGGAAGACGGGTATCGCCGGAAGGATGAAGGGATAATCCTCACCGGTCACACAGCGACGCACATACCGCGCCAGATCGCAACTGATCCACTCCGTTTCCGATCCATCGTCTCCAATGACACGATGTCCCAAGAGCCGCTCCACGCGAACCTGCGAACTCAGTACATCGTGAAACAGCCCGAGACGGTCCTTAAAATAGATGAGGGCGGTCTCGCCAGCAGTCTTGTTGTCCCCAGCGCCACCTTTGAAGAGGAACCCCTTGACCTTCTCCTCGCTCTGCATCGGAGGTAGGTAGGTGAGCGATATGAAATAGGTACTCTCGTAGTGGCGGCCTTCGGCTTTGAACTGCGCTCTGCGCTCATCGTCGATCAAGCTCGTTACCGAGTCCGGGAAGGCTCCCTGCTTCGCGTATTCGTTGACTTCGCAGCGAATCGCATCGCAATGCACCAGCCACCCAGAGCCGAGCTTCAAGACAGAATTCAATCTCTCTGCAAGAGCGGCCATCTCCTCGTGAGTGGCGGAGCCGAGATCGGGACCGGCATACCGCCAGGTCGCCATCAATGCCCCATCCTGAAGGAGCAGGATGCCATCGTCGATCATCGACGCATAAAGCAATAAATCGGGAAGGCCGGCGACCCACTTCCGGCCTTCCTCAGCTTTCGTACCGCGAGCCGCCCAGGCAATCAGGACACACGCCAATACGCCCGCGCACGCTACAACCACAAACACCAATCCTGAAATCATTGTGCCCACCATCTCCTTTACTTCCATGCCCGCCGCTGGCCTATACTCCGGCTCGACAATCGGGATTTGGCCGGGTAATACGCCTTGTACTGGAAGCTGCGCGTGGCCACATCGCGCATCTTCGGATCGGCCTTCGCCAATTGAACCAACATTGAAGTCGTCAGAGGCCAGAAGACAACGCCGATCAGAATGCTCCACCACGTCATCAACGCAAAGATGAACAGCGCGGAGATCATGGCGGCGCCGAGAACAAGTTCACGGTCGCCGCCCATGAGAAGATTGGGGCGGTTGATCGACGGATGGAATACCGTCTCTCTCGGCCCGTGCATCTCAAAATCCCCCTGCCATCGCAATGACGGCGCTGGAACTGGAGAACAAAGTGCTCATGATCGTGCCTGCCCCGACAATCACAGCGGTTGCAATCACCGCGTAGCAGGAGCGTTTGGCAAACTCCGACAGTTCGCCTCCGAAGACAAGAGCCATACCTCCGGCGGCAATGCCAACCACCGAAATGCCCGCCGCCACCGGCCCGGTGAGCGACTGTTTCACCGTTTGCAAAGGGGTTTCCCACGGCAATCCCGTGGTGCTGGTTGACGCATACGAGACGGCGCTCGAAACGAGCGCCCATCCCGCCATCATCAAAAAGGTTCGGCCGGTTAGAACCTCGACGAGCTTCTCGGCCACTCTCCGCATACTCTTCAACGTGCTTCCTCCGTGTTCTGGACCGAAGGTGGATCGTCCAATCCCTCGGCCCGGTTGAATGTTTGTCCTCAGAAGCGGCTTTACACGACGGCCTATCAACTGACAACAGGCGCGCCGAAAGGCGCACGTTCGCAGCTATCCGATAACGGCACTGGAACCGGAAAACAAGGTGCTCATAATCGTGCCCGCCCCGACGATCACGCCGGTTGCAATCACCGCGTAGCAGGACCGCTTGGCAAATTCAGACAGTTCGCCGCCAAAGACCAGTGCCATGCCTCCGGCTGCGATACCCACTACCGAAATCCCTGCTGCCACCGGCCCGGTCAGCGACTGTTGCACCGTCTGCAACGGCGTCTCCCAAGGCAATCCTGTCGTGCTCGTTGACGCATAGGCCAGGGCATTCGAGACCAGCGCCAAGCCCGCCATTGTCAAAAACCGCTTGCCGGTCACAAAATCAACCAGCCTTCCGGTCATCTTCCGCATCTTTTTCACCATGCTCATCTCCTTCTTTCCGGTTGAATGTCCTTGTCATGCAGCAACAGGGAACGCCTAAAGCTGTTCAATCTCGAAGCGTTCTCCGTCGTGCCCCTTTACTAAACAAACTTCTTTCACCTTGCGTCCGCACGGAAACTGACGCCCGGCTTCGATGTAGACAACCAGGTGAATCGTCTCCGCGACGATCCTTGCCAAAATGTGGGTTGGGAATGGATTCGCCGTCTTCTGGCAAAGGAAAACAATCCTGTTCAAACCTTCCATCGCATTGTTCGCGTGGATGGTCATCGACCCGCCAGGATGCCCTGTATTCCACGCTTCCATCGCGGTCAGCGCTTCGGTCCCGCGAACCTCGCCAACCAATATCCTGTGGGGCTTCATGCGCAGGCACGAACGGATCAGATCGTCCATCGGAACCGCCTTGCAGGCGGTGAGCTGCACGTAGTTCTCGATGGCTACGCGCAGTTCCGGCAAATCTTCAAGGATTAACACCCGGTCATGCGGAGTGCGCTCCGCAATGCCCTGATTCAACGCATCGAGAAGCGTGGTTTTACCAGACCCCGTGCCACCTACGACAAGAATGTTCTTGTGGTGCTCGATGGCCGTGAACAGCACATCGGCGTGATTCTTCGCGCTGTGAAGCGCCTGCTCGAATGGGTCAATGCTCTGGAGGCCGTTCAGCGGATCGTCCTTATTGGTCAGGATTCCGCTGGCGGCGTAATCGTACAGACTTGGCTTTTTCTCGCCCTTCTTGCGGAATGAGAGAGAAGCAGTGCCTATCGGCACCACGGGCGCGACCAGAGCTTCCACCCGGCAATTCAGATAGGGAACATTCCCGCTGACGACCGGACTGTTGTGGGTGGCCACCAGCCCGAACCCCTCTGCGATGCTCATCGTGGCCCCAACGGCCCTGAGAGGCGAGATCTCCGTCAAAACTTCAAACGGCTTGCCTTGCCGCATAATCCAGACCCGCCCGTCTGGATTCACAACCAAGTCCTCGGCAGTCCGGTCCTTCATCAGCGCATATACGATCTCCGGACCCAATTCGGTCATCAGCTTGTAACGCTTGCGATACTCGCTCTCGTTCTCCGAATCGAGCCTCAAAGTCTCGACATTTTCCGCCTGAGCCGACATCCCCTGCCTCCCCGAACGCGCCGCAATCCAGAATTGCGGCCTCGCACGAAGCATACATAAAAGATGTATTACAGGTCAAGTACAGCAGTAATATAAGAAATTGTGATACGCTTTGTCCAAGAGTTTCCAGGGGTCAGCGCCCACGAATCCGGGCATCGGCCAAAACCGGAACTGAAAAGGAGGGACAATTGCTTCCCATCGCACTCAAAGCCGTTCAACTTCAACTGCAAGCAATGGGCGCCAGGCGCTACGAATTGGGTGTTCGGGTTCCCCAAGACAAATCAGAGGATGGCAAATCGCAGATGATCTTGCGCAATAACCTCACCAACGGCGAGGTCTTCGAGAAGCTCGATTGGCTCGCCTCGGAAAACGCCAAGGGCCACCACATCTACATCCGCCCATCGGGACTGAGCCAACTGACCTTGATTGACGACCTGACTCGCAACAGCCTGAAAAGGCTGATTGACACTGGATACAGTCCGGCCTGCGTCGTCGAGACATCCCCAGGCAACTTTCAGGCGTGGCTCAAGCACGCCTGGTCTCTCACTGCCCAGGAAGGCACGGTTGCTGCCAAGATCCTCGCGGAACGATTCGGCGGCGACCCGAATTCAGCCGACTGGCGGCACTTCGGCCGCCTTGCCGGCTTTACCAACCCAAAACCTCAGTACCGGCTCCCAAATGGGCTCTTTCCCTACTCGCAACTCAAATTTGCCCTCTCCAAAGGCGTCTCCTATGCAAAAACGCATGAGGTGCTCTCCGAGGTCGAGGACAGGCTGCTCGATCAATACGTGGAGTCTCAGCGGTCGATCCAGACTCGCATAGGCTTCCAAGAGCATCCCCGGCAGGGATTTGAACTTCTCGACTACGCCCACTTCGCCAACAAATATGCTACGCACGGCGAACGGCACAAGGCCGACCTTACCTATGCCACCTACTCACTCCAGCGAGGCATCTCCGAAGTTGAAGTCCGCGATACCATTCGGACCTATACCTCTACATCGGCCTTCGTGAACCGCTCACAGCGAGACCAAGAAGCCTACATCGAACGCACCGTAAGAAAAGCTCTCAAGCAGAACGGTTTCTCCATTCCTTTACAACCCTCCTTCCATTCCGTGGAACTCTGCCGCTAACTGTTTCCCGCATATCCGTGGGGAGGGGCGCATGGCGTCCCTCCCTCGCTTCGACCTCTCCAGGTTCTCCGCTACCCACCCCAGCGGGATGAAATCCCCGCAACGCCCCCGCACACTTTCAAAGGGAATGCGCTCGTTCGAGCGTTTCGATTCCTCACTGCGAGAAAAAGCCAACCGTCGCGCGGCTCTGGCCTGAGAAAAAGGACGCGAAAAAAAGTGCCTTCTCCGGCGGCTTGCTCCGGGTTTTCGGCGAGCCTTAATTGCACGGAAATTATTCGCAACACACTGAAAATAAATGCGTTAAGTGTTGCATTTATATCAGATATGTATTAAGATTGAAGTGTAAGGTCAAGCAATTCAGGGAGATAGGAAAAATGCAAAGCGACAGATCAAAGGCTCTCATCGACTCCGTCACCGACAGTATCAACACCCTCGCCACCATGACCGATGCAACCGCGAAATCGGACCTGTTCAAGACTTGGCTTCGTGCCGTCTCCCGGTTCCATCATTACTCGTTCAACAACCAATTGTTGGTTCTCCTTCAGCGGCCCCAGGCCGAGCGTGTCGCCGGTTTCCATACGTGGAAGTCTTTGGGCCGCAACGTCAAGAAAGGTGCGAAGGGAATTGCGATCCTTGCCCCGTGCGTCCGCAAGAAGACTGCCGAGGAAGCCGACAAACAACGGAAAGGCGAGAGAGTCTCCGAGATGAGGCTGTGCGGATTCCGCGTCACCCACGTCTTCGACATCGCCGACACCGAAGGCAAGCCGCTTCCCGAACTCGACCACCGCGCCCAGGCCGGAGGCGAGACGCTTCTGCCCCGCCTTGAATCCGCAGCCGCCGCAATGGGAATCGCGCTGGAGTACCGCGAGGAGACAGGTTCCCCGAACGGTTGGAGCGAAGGCGGAAAGGTCGTAGTTAACGCGACCCTATCCACGGCCGCAAAGTGCGGGACATTGGCCCATGAGCTGGCGCATGAGTACCTTCACTGGCAAAGCAATCGCAGAGACGACATGACCCGCGAGCAGCGCGAACTGGAGGCCGAGGCCACGTCCTTTGCCGTCCTCGCCCACTTCGGCGTCGAGCAGCCCTCAGACCGCTATCTGGCCAGTTGGGACGCCACCGCCGAGAGCATCACCGCATCCCTCCACACCATCCGCGACGCTGTTCACCACATCCTCAGCGCGATGGACTCGAAAGGCCAGGAACAGGCCGGAGCCGAGATCGAAGAGATCGCGGCTTAGCCATCCACCGGCACCATTCCACTCAGGGCTAGCCGGGAGCCTTATCCCGGCACGGAGACCACAATGGCAATCGCCCACAAATTCGAGACCGCTGGACTCGGGATTGCTCCCTTCCGTTTGGTTCGCGTCGAGATGCGCTGGTTTTCCATCCCCGGCATTCCAGGCAGCAAGAAACCCGGATCGTCTTGTATGTTTTGCGGCCACCCCATCGCGGAGTGCTGTTTCCTTCGTGACGCCAGCGGCAAGGAATTCCACGTCGGCAACGAGTGCATCAAGAAGGCCGGTGACGCCGGATTGTACGACACCGTCAAGAAGGAACTCCGGCGCATGAAGAACCAGGCCGAGGCCGACGCGGCAGCAGCCACCTTCCGGGAAGGCCGCGACATTCTTGCCCGTGCAGACGTTCGCGCATCGCTCTCCATTCAGCCTCATGCCAATTCGTTCTTTTCCGCCAAGGGCAAGACAATGGCCGACTACTACGAATTCTTGTTGCACAACTCTCCGCGCGGCACAGTGGCAAACACGGTTGGCAAACTGCGCGAGATTGCAGCGGAGTCGATCCAATGACAGCAATGCAATTCTCACTCTTCGACGCGCGGTCCGCAGACGCCACTGTCGGCGGTGAGCCGAGCGTGAATGCGCGGAATGCGAAACGCCAACTCGACACCTTGCGCAAACAGTTGGCGACGGCCCAGGCCGATCTTGAGGACGTGGACTACAACCTGAGCATCGTTGCGATGCACCAACGGGCATCGCGCGAAGGAAAGATCGATGCAAATTGGTGGGATGCGGCGATGCGTTTCGGAATGTTGGACCCAGGCGAGGAGCCAGTCTACCGCCTCGGCTCTTACCCAGTGAAGGTCATGCGGTGGATACGGCACCTGATCTTTACATTGAACGCAGAACGCCGCGACGTTCTATCTGCCATCGCCGACCTTGAACCAAAGGTAGCCGCTTTGTCGCAGATCATCGGCAATGCAATCCAGTGAGTACAGTCATGCAGATTCAACTCGACAGTCCATATGTCCAAGACGAGAACCCCGCCGCTTTGCTGGCCGGAGCGGAGATCGAGGCTGCTGGCCTTCATCGCTGCCTCAAGATCGTTCGCCTTTGGAGCCAATCCAGCGCCCTGCCCAGGCCACGTCGTGAAGAAATCATCGAGGAAGAACAGAGGCTGGCCAACCTCTACGCGGCCATTCTCTTTGAAATCGGTTCCGCGTTCAGCATCGAGCAAGCCGACGAACTCAAGGTCCGCATCGAGTCCGCTTGCATTCTCGACGATTGGGAATGCCCACCCGCAGAACAAAGACTCCTGTTTCCCATTCCCAACGACTCGGTGACGGAAGCCAACCCCGCCACGGCGAGAAAGTGAGTGCCCAATATGAACACCATCATCCGCGAAGTCAATCCGGCTCGGCTCGCTTGGGGAATCTTCGACCATGCGAAGAGCGATTACGTGAACGAAGGCGACATCCCGGCCAGCTATAGCGGCGATTGCATCGCAATGGGCCAGCCCGTTCGCAAACCATTCCGCATGGACGGCGAGATGTGGGTCGCCATCGGCCTGAGCAACGATGGTGCGCGCGCATACCGCTTGTGTCCGTTGCGCGTCTTCAACGGAACGCCCACCACCTACCACGACAAGAGCGGCACGTCTGAGTGCGCAGAAGCAGCCCGCAACGATCCCAATGGCTTTTACGACCGCATGACCGTCAAGCACGGCGGACAGCAGTTCGTTCTCTGCGGTCCCGAAGTCCAGATTGTTCGCAGCCAGCACGAGGACATTTCCGTGCCACAGGTTCAACTCGCCCTCTTTTGACCAGTAACCAACCGCAACAAACCCACGGAGACATCCATGCTAGGACACAGACTCAACCCAACAATTCACCGCTATGAAGACGTGGAACTGATCGAAGTCCACTCCGAGTATCTGGAGTGTAGCTTCATGATTGCCAAAGACGAATGGGAAACCGGCAAGAAACTGCTCAACATTTTCAGCCCCATCGACGGCAACGTGCTGGGATTCCCGCACTATCGCCTCCACCGCGACAACATCTCCGCCACCGGACCCAAGTTGCCCGAAGGAACCACCGCCCAGCCCGGCATGGCCGAAGCCATCGAGATACAGCGCCAGTCTGAACACACCATCTACGCCGAAAATCTCTCCGCCATGCTCTACGGAACTGGCCCCAACCCCGCGCGTTCCTGAGATGCGCAACACAGAAAGGAAATTATGCAAATCACAGTTTGGAGCGTAGCAGCGGACGACGACAACGGCACCTATGCCAGCGTCCATGAAACGGAGAGCGCCGCGTACCGGCGATTGATCCAGTTGACAGTCGATGCCGACAACAAGGACAACGTGGCGAAGGCTGAGGCATTTATGGAGGCCGAGGACTTTGACAGCTTGGACGAATGGATTCACGAGGAAGTGATCGAGCCGCTGAGTACTTACAGCGTGGACCAGCAAACGCTCGACTTGTCGGCTCTTCCCGCTCCAGCGCCAACAGCAAACGAGAGGGCATTGAGCCGCCGCGAACTGGCCAGCGTACTCCACGGCTTGCGCCTCATGCAAGAGCAATGGGAACCGAAGATGCACGGCTGTACTTCCATTGGCCTCCACGACCCTCTGGAATTGAGCGAGCCAAACGCCTGCGACCATTTCTGCGACGAGGAGGATTCTCCACTCGGCCCCGGAGAGATCGACGAGCTTTGCGAAAGGCTCAACACAGGATTCTGCAACTGATTGGCTCCAGAAGAAGGGCGAGAAAGCGAACGGTTCCCATCCTGCATGGTCCGGCTACTCGCCCGAAGCCGGCGCAGACGATTCCTTTGCGCACCGCAGCGCGTGTTGCATGATCCGTTCCGTAGCATCCTCCCCAATCAGGGCGTTTACGAATAGGCAGAATTGAATCACTCTCAAGGAGAGCGGTTCCACCACTTTCTTGAGATCCTCTTCCGACAGAGTGCGGACATCGGCAATCGCGTTTTCCGTGTCAAGATCGCAGAATCCCCACTTCAAAGCAGAGATCACCCGCCACACGTATCGGGCTTCCAGCGGCAGCGCGGCCAACGCTTCCAAGTAAGGTTTGGTATCCTGCCCAGCTATCTGTGCCTTCAGGATAGCGAGATACGGCTTCATCTTTTCGGAACGAACAAGTTCTTGGGCACCATCTTCGGAATGAATCTCGCTGAGGCGGAGACTGCTGATTTTTTTATTCGTCATACTTCCTCCAGATTGAAGATGCCTCTCCGTGGTCCGGCAATAGCTGAGTTGGTTCCGCACCCGATCAAGCCTTGATATGTGCCCCTGAGTCAAGGGGGTTGCCAGTAAGATCAGCATTACACACCCACCGTGGGCTGGAATCCTGATAAACTTGATTGTGCGTCTACTGAACCAGATGCAAAGGGCGAAGGGGTTCGCCTGAACCGCTGCTCCATCCTGATCGAAATGGATGGGCGGATGATGACTCCTGACGAGGTTTCGTCTGGGAGTCTCCTGCCCGTTCAAAAGCCTCGGCAAAATCTGAATTCGCACACGCCGGACGTGGCGGCGTGTGTGCGCCATAAGCTGGGGGTTCTGTGAAAATCGTCATCGTCTCCGATATTCATGCCAACTTGGCGGCGCTGCAAACACTGCCTGAGCGCGATTTCGACCAACTTTGGTGCGTTGGCGATGTGGTGGACTATGGGCCAAGACCGCATGAAACCGTCCAGTGGGTAAAGCGCAACGCCGCAATTGCGGTTCGCGGCAATCATGACCATGCGACCGGGTTTTCCGTTGATCCCCAGTGTTCCCTGCCTTACAAGAGACTTGCAGCAGAGACACTCCGCTACACCCAGGAGGTATGCACGAAAGAGGACTTGCGGTTTCTAAGAAATCTTCCTGTTCACTGCGAGATCGTGCTGAGTTCGACTCGGTTCTATGTGCTTCATGCCTGCCCTTCAGATCCGTTATTCGGGTATTGCCCTGAGCCTTCGGATCGATGGCAAGAAGAGGTGGCGCGAATCAGCGCCGACGTGCTCATTGTCGGCCACACGCACACACCATTCGTTCGGACAGTCGGCAGGACGACCATCGTGAATCCAGGAAGTCTTGGACAGCCTAAAACAGGGCGGCCTCTCGCGTGTTACGCGATTTGGGAGGACGGCCAGATTTCGCTCAAGGAATACCCGTATCCGCGCAGCGACACCGTTCAACAGATTCGCCTGATGCCGATCTCCGCCGACGATCAGGACGCATTGATTGCTGTACTTGAAACCGGCGTCTTGCCGGCCAGCCATTCGACGAATGTAAAGGCGAATGGCTAGGGGGAGTCGTCCTTCATGAATCTCAAAGGTTACGAGCAAGAGAAATTCGCAATAGCCGACATCATCCGGTCCGCGCAGGCCATCGATACGAAAGATGAAACCTTGCAGTCCGAGTGTCGCGACCTCCTCACGCGTCTGGCTGAAGACCGATTCAATTTGATGGTTGTTGGGCGATTCAGCCGAGGCAAATCGACGCTGATGAATGCGCTCCTTGGTGGAGATCACCTGCCAACGGGGATTGTCCCGTTGACATCTGTAATAACAACCGTTCGATATGGAAGCCGCAAGCAAGTTGTACTCACCTTCAACGATTCTGGTTCCCGCCGCGAGGTGCCTCTATCGCAGTTGGCAGACTATGTAACTCAGCAATCGAATCCCGGAAACGTCAAGAATGTTGCGTATGCCGAAATTGAATTGCCAGTTGAGATATTGCGCCGTGGACTATTTTTCGTGGATAGCCCAGGGCTGGGGTCTTCAATTTTCGAAAACACGCAAACCACAGATCGTTTTCTGCCGCAGGCGGATGCCTTCGTTCTGGTAACGAGCTATGAAAGCCCGCTGTCAGAAGAGGAAGATCGCATCCTGCACCGGATACGCCTCACGAACAAGAGGATCTTCATTGTGGTCAATAAGCAGGATACCGTCAGCGCGGAAGAGCAAAAGCAAGCCCTCGCGTTTATTGCAGAGCGCATGGATCGCTTTTCCTTCTCAGAGAAACCGCATATCTTTTCCCTTTCCGCACGACAGGGACTCTACGCGAAACAATCAGGGAATAGTGAGCATCTGGAAGAGAGCGGGATTGGATCGTTTGAGGCGGAACTGATGCGGTTTCTTACCGAAGAGCGCGCACAATCTTTTCTCGCCAATATGTATGGACGGGCCACGACCTTTCTCGCGCAGCGGATGAGGCCGAAGGGCCAAGCAGCGCATGAGGAAGCATTCAACCAACTCGGAGGAAGATTGCGCAGTCTTCGAGAGAAGAGTCTTGGCGCAGTGGCCCAATCGGAGAAAGCTATCTCCGCTGAGGATGTATGCGGCAGTCATGCGGCTACACTACAGATTGAGAAGCGTACCGGTTGCTGGATTTGCGGCACTATCCTGGACGCAATCTTGGGATTCCTGAGCAAGTATCAATACGAACTGACCATCAACCCGCAGATACAGCGGCAACATGCCCTCAGAGGTGGATTCTGCCATCTCCACACCTGGCAGTATGAAAACATTTCATCACCATATGGAGTGTGCACGGCTTACCCACAACTCGCACATCGCATTGCAGGGGAACTTGAGCAGCTTGCCGCCACGGTACGTCAGACCAATCTATTTCTTGACGATCTGAAGAATCTGCTTGCTACCGCGGAGACTTGCCCTGTCTGCGAAATACGCATTGAAGCTGAAACGAAGGCTGTGAACGTTGCCGCTGAGACCGTTCGCACAGCGGCCGTATCCAGTGACGAGCGATTTCCAGCCTACTGTCTTCATCATCTCGTTTTGGTTGCCGCGTCTCTTGGCGACGGACAACCCACACGGAATCTGCTCCATGCTCATGCACGATTGTTGGAACGAACTGCCGAGGATCTGCAACGGTACGCACTCCGGCACGACGCCCTGCGCCGATACCTGACCAGCGAGGAAGAGCGGAGAGCTTCCCAGTTGGCGTTACTGCTGCTTGCAGGCCATCGAAGTGTGAGTGCCCCCTGGACAGCCGAGTTCATTCACTGAGGTGTCAGGATATGATTGAACAGACTACCTGCGACTCACGACAATACCGGTTTGCGTATCCGCTTCAGGCTGCGTCCGATGTCCCAGGTGACTTTTCAATCTCGTTTCCAGCAGATGGGTGGCTTTCGGCGATCTTCATCCCCGGAGACACCGAAGCGCTCTGGAAGCCGCCTGAGTATCCACCGCGAATCTACACCCTCACCCACGACACGATAATGGTTTACTCGCACCGCACTGCGGACGATGCGCCCTTAGAAGTCTCACTTCATGACTTGATGGCGATCAGCACAGAGAAGACGCTCTTGTTCGGAGTCATCGAGTTTCATGCTAAATATTCTTCTCAAGCCTTTCGATACAACACGCTGCACCAGAAGCACCTGAATAGATTCCTTTGCGCGCTCCGATCCGTGTGGCTTCCACCGCATGGAATGTGGCTGCCTGCAATCTCTCTTTCGCAAGCAACCGAAGGCATGACATTCAGATGTTGGTACGCCTTGCAGGCAGAACTCGATGTCGATGAAGAACTCTTTGGAATCTGCTGTCGGACGTCGATACGCCCCGAGAAGAAGGGCTGGTTTCACAGAATCCCCCAAGCGTTGTCGGCTGTGCTTTTGGCTGCGACGAATCATCGATTGATTGCCATCTCCACAGGCACCGGAGAGACTGATGATCTCTATGGGATTGTGGTTCGCTATGCGCCAACTGACAATCTGAAAGCAGCCGAAATCAATAGTTCGGCCAATGGATTTGAATTATCATTGGAATTGAAGAACGGTCATGACTGGAAGTTCCTCTTTGAGGACAATCAGCGTACATCAGCATCCTGCTTCCTGAATCTTCTTGGACTCTTGAAACCGACCATGCGAGAAGTGGCAGCAGATTCCTTACCGCCAGAAGAGTTAATTTAAAAAGTATCGAATTTCGCTCCTTAACGACGACCCATGCGATAGTCCACGTACAGGATGTGAGGTTTGATCTGGTCGCCTGCTCTGTACTGTGGGAGCTGCGCCATCTTCAACATTTGAAGAATGGCTCCGGGGTTCCCATCGCTCCACTCGACAAGGGAGGGCAGGATCGAGTCCAGATTGGAGGCCCATAGCTGAATCCTCTCCGCGTGGCGTTGAGCAAATTCCAGTGCAATCTGCTCCGGCCAGTTTCTAATCTCGATTTGCTCCGATTTGAGCGCGCACAACGGGCGCAGAGCGCCAATATCCTCCATGTGCGGCGAACGCGATGCAAAGATAACGGGCGTGCGCCCGTAATAGTGCAAGTCTTTAATCATGCCGGTGACAACGCGAGACGGACCATCAAGATGGTCGAGCACCATGAAAAATGGTTGTGTATCAAGCGCCCGATGCGCAATACCCTTGAGCGAAGATGATGATAGCGCGGGGATGTTTCCAGGGACTTTGAACTTCTCATCTGCCGAATGTAGTGCCTGAAGCAAGGCGAGGAGGAATTCGCGCGGTGATCGCATTTGTGCCACATAAAGCGCAAGCGGATGGCTTTCGACGAACGTGTTCAACAACCGCGACTTGCCAACACCCTCCGGTCCGAATACCAGCATGGATTTTCGTATCTTCGCCTGGTTCCGAAGGCGGTCCAATTCCTCCTCGCGCTCGACACAACTCAGATACTCACGGGTCGGCTCGCGTTGGGTGGAAGATAGAAACATCGCGGCTGGACCTCTTTCTTTGGGAGAAGCTAACGAACTCCGCTGAACGGGATTAGACGAGTGCCGAGACATCCCGTTCTAATCGGTCGAGCCGTTCAATTGCAGACTGCACGGCGGGAGTTCCTTCTTCTTTGACTTTGCGCGCCCGGTCAAGCGCCTGTTCTGCAATGCGGCTGATTTCATGCAGGAGCTTGCGAATTTCAGCCTCCAGGCGGCCACGGCTGTCCTGAATGCGATTGAGAACATCGTTTTGTACGCGCGAGCTGTTCACTTCCAAGAGGTGCTCCAGAAATCCTCTAGCCTCGTTCGTGATGACTTTGCGCGCGCTCACTAACGGCAAAAGGACGTCGGCCAGCCAGCGTAGCGGAGATGGGGGTTGCGCAGTTCCAATGAAGTCCTCGAAAATGAATGTGGAACGTACGCGCAAGCCCTTCTCCGGATCAAGCGCGTGGGGCATCCGCGTGAGTTCGCCAAGGCCGGCATCCGCCAGCCTTTTCAGAAAGTTGTTTCCCATCTCTACAAATCGAAGGGCCGCCGCGCGATATTGGCGTTCGCCCTCTTCCTGTTCAGGTTTCAGCCAAGGCACAACCTTGCGGCGCGAGATCTCCTGGGCGAGATGCATCACTCGGTGCCGATAGCGCGGGCCAAAGCCGAGGAGTAGGGATGGTAGCTCCTTATCAAATTCAGCTTCAGATTCCGTCCACGCGGACCTGAAAAACTGCCGATGACGATCACCGAAGAGGTCTGAAATCCGGTGCAGTTCCGCCATAAACAGGTAATCCATCTCGCGCATGGAGCGCTCAGCCTCGCTGATGGTTTCCTTCATGACTTCGATACGCCGTTCGGATTCTTCGATGGGCCGCAGAAGCGCGTTACGGTCCTCACTGATGATGGCTAGCAGTTGTTCGCTCAGGCGCTGAAGTCCTCGGTCGCAAGCGGCGCGAACGAGATTTCTGCCTGAATCTTCAACGAGATGATGCAAACTCGCCAGTAGTTTTTCCCAATCCCTCAACGGACCTCGGTCTTCCATCCGTTCGGCGGCACTCACCTCAAAGACCACGCCCATCGGGCGATGCAGTCGCTTTTCCAGAACCTGGCGCGTAAACTTGGCTGCCGCCGCACGCTCCGGATCGCTGGTGCGGTCGGCCTTGTTGATTACCAGGATTAAATCCTGAACTTGATTGCCGATGGATTCCACCAGCGCCAACTCCTCGCCCGCAATCGGCGGATCTGCTCCGATCACCACCAATGCAGCATCAATATGAGGAATGAATGCCTGCGTGGTTGCCGTGTTTCCAGTGAAGACTGAACCCAAGCCCGGCGTATCCACAAAACACATGCCGGAGGACAACAAGGGGCTGGGCACGAACACTTCCGCGCCGTCCACGGCCTTTGTGTTTTCGGGGTTCAGTTCTTCGGTCACGTATTCCTTCAAGTCGGTCAGGTCAACATCACGCCAAGCCCCGTCCCGCATACGAACCCGCGCGTGAGGTTGGTCGCCAAACCGAATCACGGTAGGCACCGCCGTGACCGGTACAAACCCGGTCGGAACAACCTCGTGGCCGACCAGAGCATTGAGCAGGGTAGATTTTCCTCGCTTGAATTGACCAATACAAGCTACATAGAAACGTCCTTCGGAAACCCGTGCTGCGAGCTCACGAGCTTCCTCGGCGACAGGCTCCGACACAAGTTCCTGAGCCAGATTGCCGAGTCGCAACAGACGGGAGGCACCATCCATACACAGGGATGTCTCAGCCGGAAGGCTGCCAAATTCTTGCACTGTCGAACTGCTGTTGTATTCCTGCATCTGCTATTACCCTTGTGACCAAACACCTTCTGGGCTGCCCGGTAATTTGCACATCTGAGTTCTGCTAAACCTTCGCTGGTTCGTTCGTTGAAGCACGTGAATATCGAATGACCTCAACATTCGACGTTGCGATTAGACCATCCTCGACCATTTCATCCGGATGGGGTATCAACACAGCGATCCGCTCCTCTTTGTCGATGATGGTCAGCATGATCGGTGCGTCTTTGGAGAACGTCCAATGGCTCGCATGATGAATTCTTGTACTAGCGCCGAAGCCTTCGATACCCCGATAGACTGTGGCTCCTGCCATTCCCAGCTCCACGCATTTTGCAAGGATCGCTTCATGCAGCGGCTTGCCATGCCACTTGTCACCTTCGCCGAAATGAATACGCAACATACGTGCTTGAAATTGTTCTTTCATGGTTGAACCTCCACTCATACAGAAGGGTTGACCGACACTGACTCCGTCAGATCAACGTCCAGTGCGCGGTAGGAGTACTTGATGATGTCTACATCTGAAAGGACAACAAGACCTTCTTCCACCATCTGATCCACAAGCGGAAGAAAAGATCGGAGCTTCTCCTCTGTATCGACGGCCGAGAGCATGATCGAGCAATTGTGAGAGAAGCTGAGAGCTTTGTCCTTATGAATCCGCCGATGCGCGCCATAGCCGAGGATGCCGCGGTAGACTGTGACGCCCGCGATGTCGTTGGCGCGCATGGCTTCAACAATTGCTTTGTAAAGAGGTTTGTCTTTCCAGAGGTCGGCCTCGTCGATATATATACGCATCATCTTGGCCTTGCCCTCAATCTTCACATGCTCTGGAGGGATCGGCTTCCTTTGCTTCGAGACCTGGGCGGGTTTGGCCACGGTCGTTTCCTGAATCTCGATCATTCCAGTTCCAGCCAATTCCTCCAGCTTACCTAGAAGTTCGTTGACCTTTTCGCGAGACTCGATGAACTCGATCTTCAGTGGAAGATTGTCAGAAATCTCGACAATGCTTGCGGAATGCATATGATGATCCGCACCAAACCCGGCAACTCCTTTTAGCACGGTTGCGCCGGAGACTCCCCGGTAGAAAAGGAAGTCGATAATGCTCGAATACGTTGGGACCCCATGATGCTTTGATCCCTCACTCAGATAGATGGAAACCTTCACAGCTTTTCCGGCATTCAACATACGTTCTCCTTAGGAATGCAATCCACGTTGCGAGACGAGAAATTCAGCGGCACGTCCAAGCGATCCCCATCCGGGCCTATCTGCCTCCGGTCTATCAAACAGATCTCGCAACTCCTGTGTCAACTGCCGTCGGCAGTTTTCAACAATGGCATCGACTCGTGCGGCAACCACGGGTTGGACCTGGCACCGCAGTTTTGTCCCGTGCGGGATACAGAGAACTGCGGTTGTTCGCAACCAGTCAGACACATCTCCCCGATGGATACAGCCAACGAACTCACGAATCCGCCGGTCTTCCTCCGCAAAAACATCCTTGCAGATGTCACAGATGGCATCGTCGGATGAGTTCGTGGCCGGTTCCTCGACCAGCTTGATAAACACTTGCGCAGCAGTCAGGGCGTTCTGGACTGCCGCCAATCCCCACGTATGAAAGTTGCACAGGTGGTGGATTTCTCGTTCTGAGTGTTTCTGTAGGCGTGCAGCCTGATACTCCTTCAAAAAGCGGCAGAACGGACATCCAGGTTCGTGAAGCACGTCGAGAATCGATTGATAGAAAACGAGCTGTTTTTGTGTTCTCATCAGAGTATCTCCGCAATCACAGAGCCGCCCCAAACGGCAGCAAGGCCAAGAATGAGACTGCTGACGGCGTAGAGGGCGGCCAGCAAGAAAGCGCCGCTTCGAATCGTGGACAGTGTCTCCCACTCATACGTTGAAAAGGTGCTGTAGGCACCAATGAAGCCCACTGGCACCAGGAATCTCCAGGCGGGGTTCAACCCCGCTCGTTTGCCAAGGAATGTGAGCGAGAAGCCAATAATGACGCAAGCCGTGATATTGATGACAAAAGTGCCGTAGGGGAATTTCGTTCCCATACGATTGGCGATTGTCGATCCGACCCAATATCTGGCCATGGAACCAAGCGCCCCGCCGAACGCAATAAAAAGGTATTTCTGCAAACTTATGCCTCCCTCTGGATGGTTGCGCAAGCCTCGTGGCTCTCGTTTGCATTCCAGTCTCTCAACAGAGCTAAGTCGTGTTCAAGCTGTGGTGCGTCGATAGTGTCCTCGGAGGTTCCATCGATCCTGTGAAGCTGAACGCGATAGGCATCTGCATAAGAACTCACCAGAAAAACGATCTTGCCGACAAGCTGGTTGCTCCATTGGGATAGTGCATGGCCGTAAAGATGAAGCTCTTGCTTCAGAAGAAGGCCAATGCTTTGCTCCAACGATTTTCTTATCTTGGAGCAAACGATACTCCTCCCGAGAAACATCCAGTGGCTCATACTGATTTCTTCCGGGAGAGATGCCAACTCAAAGCGCGGCATATCTCGCAGTAGGCTTTCCACTTCATCCTGTACAGGGAAGTCAGTACGTTCCATCTGCTGCGCTACCGTTTGGAGCGTGAAGATCGCCCGGTTGCTTACATCACGTACGTTCTCAATGCAATTAGCCAAAGATTCTCGAATAGCATCATCGAGCCACTCCGAAAGCTGAAAGGAGGTGACATGAGAGTTGGAATTTGCTCTCATCCAGACAAGTGCGCATTCCGCTGTTCGGCTCAGAATTGTCTCAGGCGTCTCGCCCAATCGATAAAGGGAATTGCTGAGAGCGGTACGTTGCTCCCCAACCTCCCCGGTGATAAGACGTAACTGCTCTTCCAGGTCATGCGCGTCCACTGATAGATTCTGACCTCTGCGTTTCGTCTGGTCGAGAGTCGTCTCCAAGGCCGCAATCAACGAGTCGCGCGAGGCACCGATCTTTCTTGCAGCAGAGACGTTTCTAAGCTTTCGAGCCTGATCGAATCTGGGAAGCAACTCCCGCTCGAAAAACTGGTCGAGCAAGACAGTATAGGCCGGGAGGGAACTCACCGGATGCACACTCATGCTTAGGCCCAATTCGCTTTGCAGTTGCTCCTGGATATAGCCCATCACACGATGGAGATCATCTTCCGCCAGCAGGTCCGCCTTGCTAAGCAAAACAATGGCCGGAATTCCGCCTTCATAAAGCAGACGCAGAGTTCCGATGTCTTCTTCATTCAAGGCCGTGCCTGCATCAATCAGAAGTAGCGCAAGGTCGCAGGATGGAAGATAGGCCAGTGTCTCCGCTGCGCCTCGCCTGGCTAGTGAGCCAAGCCCTGGGGTATCTACCAGCACGATTCCTTGCCTGAGGCGTGGCGAGGGAACCTCGACGACCGCTCGCGCGACATTGCGCAAGTTGCCTGGATTCCCCTGCTCCGTTACCAGCTTTCCAAGCTCTTCAACTGTGACGGTTTCTTCTCTTCCACCACCGTAGGCTACGGTAGCGCACAGGGTCGGTCCATAAAGCAGTCTCGTGGGTACAGCAGTGATGGGATTGATACCTACAGGAAGAACGTCCGTGCTCAGGAGTGCATTCAAAAGTGAGGATTTCCCACTGCTGACACGTCCGAACAGCGCCACTTCCAGATTGTTATCCTCCAGGCGGGATGCGAGCAAATCAATGCGCGGCCGAAATTCCACGAATCCATGACGAGTGACGAGCTGCTCGATCAGCCGCAAGAGAGCCACATCGTACCCAGTCTCTTCCAGCTTCTTCAGGCGCGATTCCAGATTCGTCCCCAACTCCTGGCGGAGATAGCGTTCCATGCTTCCAGCCAGAGAACGAAGTTCATGGACCACTCCATTGAGATCGTCAACCGCATCCTCGGGAACGGCCCCGCATCCGCGCATATAGCTTGGTTTGAGTTCCTCAATCGCGATGTCGATAAAAGTAAGGTCAACCTTGATCGATCGTGTGGCTGGAATCTGCGCCGGTTCAGGCTTCATGTGCTGCCACTCCAAAGCTCGTAGCAGTTGTGACCGGAGCCGGCGAATATGGTCTTCGATCACCCTCGCCTGTGCTGGTGTAATGTCGATGACGTAGCGAGGAAACGGAGATTTCGATGCTGTGGAATGAAGAACATGTTCGATGTCAATCAGGAGTTTGTCTATGTATTGGCAGGTGATAATCAGGCGTCGCTGCTGCGTCTCGTTCAGCGTCCCTGAGATTCGCTGTTCTGGATCTCGTGATCTCACGATGTCTGGTCCGGGTTCGGGCATGACTCCTCCAAGTTTTTCTTCAGCTTCGAGGAGTCATCTGCCCAGTTGGCGGTCTTGAGGTGGACTCCAACACCCACAGTTGCTTGTTGCTTGCTATGCTGTTACTGCCTTGTGCCAGCGCTCATACACGCTGGCGCCTGCGTAGCGGGCCTTTGCCCCAAGTTCGTGTTCGATCTCCAGAAAGCGGTTGTATTTCGCGATGCGCTCGCCGCGGCTGGTCGAACCCGTCTTGATCTGCCCCATACCGGAAGCCACGGCCAGGTCGGCGATGCTCGTGTCATCGGTCTCGCCGGAACGGTGAGAGATGACTGCGCCGTAGCCATTCTCGCGGGCAATCTGAATGCATTCGAGCGTTTCCGTCAGCGTGCCGATCTGGTTCAGTTTGATAAGGATCGCATTGGCGATTCCGTCTTTGATGCCCTGGCGAAAGATCGTGGGGTTTGTGACAAAGTTGTCGTCGCCGATCAACTGAATCCGGCTACCGAGCGTCTTAGTCATGAGCTGCCAGCCAGCGTGATCGTCTTCCGCAACCCCATCTTCAATCGCCCATATCTCAGGATACCGATCAATCAAGTTCTTCCAGAACTCGACCATCTGCTCCGGGGAATTCCGGCTTTTGTCCGACTTCTCGAAGATGTAGGTGCCGTCGTCATAAAACTCGCTGGTGGCAGGATCGAGCACAAGGACGACATCCTTGCCTGGCTTGTAACCGGCCTTTTGAATTGCTTCGAGAATCAGTTCGATGGGTTCTTCGTTGGACTTCAATTGCGGCGCGAATCCACCTTCGTCGCCAACCCCAGTGTTGTAGCCCTTCTTGTGCAGCACAGCCTTCAATGCGTGGAAGGTCTCAGCCGCTGCCCGCAAGCCTTCGCTGTAGCTTGGCTCGCCTACCGGCGAGATCATGAACTCCTGGAAGTCAACGTTGCTGTCGGCATGGCTTCCACCATTCAGCACGTTGAACCACGGCGCAGGGATCAGGTTGGCTTCGGTGTTTCCCAGGCTGGCATAGAACGGCAGGCCGCGATCCACAGCAGAGGCGCGTGCCACAGCGAGAGAAACGCCCAGAATCGCGTTCGCTCCCAGACGTGCTTTGTTCGGCGTCCCGTCCAGATCGCAGAGTTTCTTGTCCAACGCTTTTTGGTCGTTGGCATTGAATCCATGCACTGCCTTTTGAATCTCACCGTTCACATGATTCCGCGCATTGAGAACACCCTTTCCTCCGTAGCGAGTTTTGTCACCGTCGCGCAGTTCGACAGCTTCACGCTTGCCGGTGGAAGCACCGGAAGGAACTTTAGCCGTTGCCTTTACACCATTTGCCAGCGTGACTGTCACGGAAAGGGTTGGATTCCCGCGGGAATCGAGGATTTCAAGGGCTTCGAGATTTGCAATTTCAGACATTGTGGCTACTCTTTCCCGGCTATAAGCCGTCCGCAGGGATAACTGCAATGAGTTGTTAGAACGGCCGATGAAGCCGGCCTCGGCTGTATTTGCAACCGACGCTTTGCCGTCCGCAAGATCTGCAATCGTACAGGAGAAAAGTTCAGATCAATGCACAATCATGACCGGACAATGCGCATATCGCAAAACTCGCTCCGAGTTCGATCCCAGCATCCAGCGATGAAGGATTGTGTGGCTTCGCTTGCCCATCACAATGAGGCTGGCTTGGATGGTGTCAGCCTTGTGGATGATCTGCTCCGCCGGATGACCGAGAACAATATCCGTTTCGAGTTCAATCTCTTTTTGCTTGGCGCGTTCGCGCAACGGGACGAAACACTTCTCATAGCGCTCTTGCCCGTCTTCAAGCACTGCATGGAACTCCGCGCTCTCAGCCGGTTCCGGCGGCCGGATCACAGCCAAAACGAATAGCTTGGCTTTCATATCTCCTGCCATCGACAGGGCAACATCCAAAGCGTGTTCCGCATGTGGAGACGCGTCGAATGCAACAAGTATCCTTTGAATTCCAACAAACGCCGGGCTTCCCATGCGCTTCACCTATCCTTCTTCTGCGGGTACTGGCCGCTGAATTGACTGCTCTGTTTTCACGTTTTTCACTGTTTGGGGAAGAAGATGCCGGGGAAGAAAGAACGAGTTTGCAATGATGGTCGGAATCACGGCGCTGGCGATGACTGTGCCCACGATATAGGAGTACTGCGCCTGCGTGATGATCTGATGATTGAGGCCAAAGAGTGCGGATATGGTGCCGAAGGTGAGGCCGGTTGACATCATCAGCGTGTAGTAGGCTCCGGCCTTGCCGTCATACTTGTGCATCCGGACTGCCGGATACACAGAAACTGCCTTGGTCAGCGTCTTCGCTCCAAATAGAACGAGCAGTGTTACAGGAGCGGCCATCAGTGCCGGCACAGAGACAAACGACCCGGCCCGGATGAAGTAAAACGGTGTCAGCAGTCCGAACGTAAGTGTACGGAGGCGGCGTATGAGTGAATGGTCTTTTCCGACCGTGCCCGCCAGCACCATGCCGATCATGTAAGCCGGAAGAACTGCTTCACTGCCTGCCCAGACGGCCAGTCCGCCCATTGCAAAGAGGAGAAAAAGGATGTACTTGGCTTCCAGTTCAGACACGCGCCCGCCATATTTCTTGAAGAACCTGGGCGTAAGGAAGGGCAGAACCGCAAAGACAACAACGGAAACCACCACAAAGATCAGCGTCTTGACTGTGAATGGAGAAAAGATGAGCCCCAGCGCAATCACGGTTCCGAGGTCATTGATGAAACAGGCGGCAAGAATCGCTTTGCCGTACTCGGTGACGTTGAAACCAAGTTCCAGCATTACCGCATAAACCACGGCAACCGATGTCGTGGAAAGGGCGACACCGCAGAGCCAACTAGGCATGATGGCCCAATGCAGTACGTAATGCGCAATTGCCGTGCAACCGAGAAAGGGGCCGAAGAATCCCGCCAGACCGATGATCGACGCTTCTCGCCACTTCGTTTTGAAGATCACGGGATCGAGTTCCGCACCGGCAAGAAACGTCAGCACGATGGCGCCTGTGCCTGCAAGAAATGTGATCCATTGCGTATTACCCGCCAGCCCGCCTTGCGCAAGAAAGACACCGATGACCAGCTGGGCCACCGTTCCCACCACAATTTCGGAAAGCGCCGTCGAGATCTTGAACCAGATCGCCAACAGCGTCGCGGCCAACGCAAGCCCAACCCAGAGCGCACAAAGAGCCCAAGTGTTCGCCATATGCACGAACTCCTCAATTGTCAGATCAGGGATCAGGCCGGGACATGACTCCGCAACAGGATTCCCTGTCAGGAGTCATCATCTGTCCGGCCTATTGGATGGACAGCGGTTAAGGGTGAACTCCCTCACCACCTACACCGACACAATAGAAGACTGCCATGGAAATGTCAAGCCGGACTGCGAGGGCGACCAGCGCGTTGGTCACACCGGCCCGTTGCCAAGTGGAAATTCTTCTGAATGCCCACATCGGAGCACAACCTACTGAGACGGAAAACGATATTCCTCTGTGCTGGGCGGCAAGATGCCCCTACGGTACTTCAGGCATCCAAGCATAAGTCGTTGATAATATAGGTAACCGATTGCATCGTTGGAATCCATTTGACGTAGGGCGCTGGATTTGCGAGCTTCCTGTCGAACACGACGAAAATCAATCTGTAACGTGTAGATAATATATCATAACTGTACTATACTGGCATGTACCCTCATTTGCGCGAGGTGGAAATGCCACAAGTTCGGCCAATTCAGCAGTCCCTGTTCCCGGAACTGTCCGGCACGTTCCAGGAACCCGAATCCTTCACTACACTGAATCAGGAGGCACGACATGACTCCCAACGACGCATCGAGCACCATCCCCGCCAACCCCGATTCCATTTTGGAGTTGATGCAGCTCCCGGCCTTCCAGAACCTGCTCGCCAAGGTGGAGACGAACTTCTACCGGAACCGCCCCAAAGAAGCGGCAGAACTGGAATTGGAGGGGACGATCCGCTTTACGCTCCAGGAGCGAGCAGCCCAAGCGTGGGAGATTCTCAAGGAAGCCCGCTCTACGGGCCTTCCGATGGACCAGGCCCAGGAGTTGATCTCCGAACTGGTCTACCCACCGCTGGAGTCGGACGACAACTGATACTCGAAGGCGACGCCAAAGCCACCCAGTTGGACTTTGGTATCGCCTCCGACGACTCCACCGAAGCCGCAACATCCAAACCGATTCTTCCGCCCGATCCTCTCCGCAACAGCCGCAATTTCCGCCTTAACGACGATGTGGCCTCGCATATCGCCGAGGGCGGCTCAAAGACGCGTATTCAGCACAACCTCGACATCCTTGAACTGCTCAAGTCCATCCAGGCCGAGCAGCGCGTTGCGACCACCGATGAGCAGAATCGAATCGCGCAGTACATCGACTTCGGCGGATTGCGCGAGTTGTGGGATCAGGGCTATCGCTACTACGAGGAGCGCAACCGCCTTGCCGAGATCCTCACCGAGGATGAAATCGATGCGGTCAAGGAAACGTCCCTCAACACGCACTACACAGCCATTGAGGTCGTGGACCAGATGTGGGCGGCGGCAAACCGCCTTGGCTTCACCGGCGGGCGCATCCTCGAACCGGGCATGGGAGTTGGCAACTTCTTTGCCCGAATTCCCGACCAGCTACTCCATGAGTCCGAACTCTTCGGGGTCGAAAAGAATCCCCTCAGCGGGGCGCTTGCCTCCATGCTCTATCCAGACGCCAAAATTCTCGTTCAGCCGTTTGAAGACACCCGTCTGCCAAACAACTCCTTCGACATGGTGATCGGCAATCCTCCATTCGCTGACATCAAGATTGCCGATCCTGAATACTCAGACCCAAAGCTCTCCCTACACAACTACTTTCTCGTCAAGTCACTCGACAAGCTCAAGCCGGGCGGGATTGCCGTCTGCATCAGCTCCCACTACACGCTCGATTCTCTCGACGTGCGCGCGCGACGCGCGATGGCCGCCAGGGCCGATCTTGTCGCGGCAATTCGGCTGCCCGACGACACCTTTCAGAAAAACGCCAACACGGCCGTCACCACCGACATACTGTTTTTCCGCAAGCGGCTTCCCAACGAACCCCAGCCGGAACATCCGGTCTGGATCGACAGCGTATCGCACATCGTTCCGGGCTATGGCGACCCGGCAGCGGTGAACTACAACGCATACTTCGACGAGCATCCTGAGATGGTCCTCGGAGTTCACAGTGCGGAAAGCCGGATGTACGGGCGGAAGGACTACACGCTCAAGCCCTTTGAAGACGATCTCAGCATCACGGATCGCCTGCAAAAAGCCATCGACACCTTACCGGAAAATATCTTCACACCCTACGATCCGTCTGTCTCCAAGGATTCGCGGAACAGCAGAAGTGCATCCTCGCTTGTTCCCGCACCTAACACGATCAAGAATCATTCGTACTTCATCGACGAAGGCACCGTCTGGTTCAACGACAACGGCGCACGGACACCGCTCCCACGCGCATTGTCGAGTGGGCGCGTCCTCTTTCAACTGAAATCGCTTGTCGCGCTCAGGGACTCGTTGAAGGAAGTGATCCGGCTTCAACTCCAATCCGCGAATGAAGGCCAGCTCGCCGAATGCCAGGAGCAGCTCCTACAACACTACGAAAGCTACCGCGCGAACTTTGGCCCGCTTAACAATGTCAGCACGGCCAAAGTCTTTGAAGATGACCCTGAATATCCGCTCTTGACGGCGCTCGAAAACGTCGATCCAGAGACTTCAAGAATTTCTCTTGCCGACATCTTTACCAAGCGCACGATCCGTCCATACGAACCGTTACGTGAGCTTCCCAGCGATCCAAAAGCCGCCATGCTCCAGGTGCTGGCTGAGTGCGGCCGTTTGGACACCGGCCTGATGTCTCGTCTCCTCGACAAACCGGAGGCAGATGTCATCGGCCAGCTTGTCACCGCCGACCTGATCTACAAGGAACCGAACTCACAGCAATACCAGACAGCCGACGAGTACCTGTCCGGCAACGTGCGCCAGAAACTGAGGGACGCTCAAGGAGCCACGCTGCTCGACCCGGCCTATGAACGGAACGTCAAGGCGCTCGAGGCAGTCCAGCCGGAGATCGTGCCCTTCATCGACATTGACGTGCGCCTTGGGCAGACCTGGGTTCCCACCGATGTGTACATCGCGTTTCTCAACCGGCATTTGGCCGAGCAACGCCCAGCATCCGGCGACCGCGCCCCGTCCATCACCAGAGACATCAACGGGCGCTGGAGCGTCGATCTGCCGTCCTGCTACAACACATTCGAGCTAACTCATAAGTGGGCGGGCGGAGGAATGTCAGGCCACAAGCTCCTCGAATACGGTCTCAACCTTCAGGAGCCGACGCTCTACGAGAACAATGCGGATGGAAAGCCCGTCATCGACACGGTACGAACCATCGCGGCGCGCGCCAGGCTGCGCGAAATCAAAGATGCCTTTTCCGAATGGATCAAAGACGACAAGCAGGCCGACATTCATCCGCAGATCGAGCGCATCTACAACGAAACCTTCAACGCCAACCGCCTCCGCATGTATGACGGCGGGCACCTGACTTTTCCAGGACTGAATCCCACCATCGTTCCGCGGCCCTATCAAATGCGGGGAGCATGGCGAGTCATGGTTGAAGGCCGCGCCCTCCTCGACCACTTCGTGGGCTCCGGAAAATCCCTCTCCGTGATTATTGCCGGCATGGAGTCGCGCCGAATCGGAATCTCTCGCAAGAACCTCTATGTCGTCCCGAACAACATGATTCAACAATGGCGCGAAGAGTTCAAGAAAGCCTATCCTTCCGCCAATGTCCTGGCCGTGACCGAACGCGACTTCGATTCGCCACTCAGCCGGAAGCGCCTCTTCAGCCGTGTCGCCACCAACGAATGGGATGCCGTCATCGTTCCCCATTCGCAGTTCGATATGCTGCCCATCTCTCCGGAGCGGGAAGCGAAGACCGTCAACGCTCAGATGCAAGAGATGAAAGACCTGCTGCGCGAAGGTTCTGAAAACGGTCGCACCAAGACCAGAGCGGAGAAGCGGACCACACGGCAGATCGAGAACAAGATTCAAAAGTACAAGGAGAAGCTGAAGGAGCTTTCCCAGGGCCGGAAAGACGACACCATCTACTTCGACGATTTGGGAGTGGATCGCCTCTTTGTCGATGAGGCCCACGCATACAAGGCACTGGCCATCGTCACAAAGATGGGGAACATCGCCGGTATCAGCACCCGCGAGTCCCAACGGGCACAACGCATTCTCGCCAAGATCGAGTTCATGCAGGAGACCCACAACGGCGCAGGCGTCATCTTCACCACCGCCACGCCGATCACAAATACCCTCGGCGAACAGTTTGTGATGACGCGCTACCTGGCCCGCGACATCCTCAATAAATGCGCCATCAACAATTTCGACGACTGGGCGGCCAACTTCGCCGAGCCGGTTACGCGCATGGAATACGCCACCGATGGCGTCACCATCAAGCCGAAGACCGCGCTGGCGAACTACGTCAATGTTCCCGAACTTCAGTCCATCTGGTCCCAGTTTGCCGACGTAATGATGCAGGACGAGGCCGAGGAAGCCGGATACATCACTCTGCCCAAAGCTGTGCGCAAAGACATGCTGGTCAAAGTAACTCCAGCCCAGGAGCCATTGCTCCAGAGCATCGCCGAGCGCGGCGAACTGCTGAGCCTTCCGATGAGCGATCCAGAGCGGCCTGACCCAACAGAAGACAATTGGCTCAAACTAGATTCCGACGCCTGCGCCATATCGCTCGATGCCCGCCTGTACGATCCAACCTGCCCGGACGATCCAGACAGCAAAGCCAACACCGCCGTGAGCACCACGCTCGATGTCTTGCGCCGCACGGAAGCCGAACGCGGGACCGTAATTATCTTTGCCGACCGTTACCAGCGTGGCGACTTCAATCTCTTCGAGGACATGAAGAAGAAACTCATCGCTGCCGGAGTGCCCAGAGAACAGGTTGCCATCGTTCACGACTACAAGAAGGGCAAGGAGTTCTTCGGCCTTCAACAGGCCATGCGCGCGGGCCGCGTTCGCGTTCTGCTCGGCACCACGGAAAAATGCGGCATCGGAGTCAACATTCAGACCCGCCTCAAGGCTCTGATCGACCTCGACCTTCCCCAGCGGCCCGACCAGTTGGAGCAACGTCACGGACGGATACGCCGTTCCGGCAACACCTTCTCCGAAGTCGAGTTCTATCGGATGATCTCGGAGCCGCGCGACGTTGCTTCGCCCAAGGCGCACGATCTTCAACGCGCCCAGCTTCTGGAGCGCAAGCAGACCTTTCTGTCGCAGTTCAAATCTGGCGGTCGCATGGGCCGAAAAATAGAGGACATTGCCGGCGAGACCCGGTTGAGTCCTCAGCTATTTGCTCTGGCCAAAGCCCAGGCTACCGGCAACCCTCTTGCGCTCGAAAAGATTAAGCTGGAGTACGAGATCAAGAACCTGACGCTGCTCGCCCGCTCCAATCGGCTCGACCACTACAACAACCGCCAGCAACTGCTCAACGTCGAATACCGGATCGCGCATCTCCAAGACAGGCTGCCCCAACTCAAGAAGGCCAGTGAGACTTTCAAGTCGCACGAACGCCGCGACGATGAAGGCAAGCTCCTCAGCCTCCAGGTGTGCTTCAACGGGCTTGAATTCACCAAACTCAAAGATGCCAACGAATACCTGCGAACGGTGACCCTCGACAGCACAACGCAGCTCACCGTCAACGGCCTCGACATTCCTCTCGCCGTCAGCGACGCCCTCATCAAGGATGAACTTGGCACCATCACGGACATCACGGCCGTCCGCTACAACCTGGCCGGCGAGTGGTTCGATGTGCCGCGCCCGGAAGCCCACATGGGTTTGCCTTCAGCCCAATCTCTGCTCACATCCGTCCTGCGCCGTGGCGGCGACCTGCCGTCGAAGATTCTCGAAACGGAAGCCACCATCCAGGGAAACGAGGCAACGCTGGTCCGCCTGCATACCGCTTTGGACTATGAAAGTCCCTACGAGGCAAAGCTCAAAGAGTATGAGCAGCGTCTGGCCGAGATCGACAAGGAACTGCTTGGCAAGACAGAAGAGGTCGAGGAGCTTGTCGATGCTGAGACGGAGGAACTGCCGTCAGCAAAAGCCCTCTCGGTCGATCTTGAATCCACTGACAATGTGGACCGCGACCGCGCGGAAGCAATCGAGGACCGATCTCCAGCCCAGGTCGCCGCCGATAATGCCCCATGCGAACCCCTCGAAGTTGCCACGATGCAGGCTCCACGTTTCAAGAGACGACAATCAGCCGATCGAGGACGGTGAACAGACCAGTTTCGTCGAGACGCTCTCTGTTCAATCTGCGGCTGGCCAGTCGCATCATTCAGGTGTCCATTTCTGTCGGACCTGAACCGCTTCAATATTGAAGCGCACACCTTGATTGTCCGTGGGGTTGAGCCAGAGAACGCGATCAAACACGTGTTCTACCTCCTTGAAATTGCCGAGCCTCCACAGGCACAGCCCATAGCCGTTCAGACAGCGAAGCCACGGGCGATTATCGATCCATCCCCAAGGCAAAACGCCATCGCCAAGTCCGTCAAGCGGCAACTCGCCTACCAAGATGCTCGCCGTAGCGCGAAATACCGCGACCCTGGCTCAGCGCCAGGCGTAGAGGCCCTGACCCTCGCGCAGATTTGGTCGGCTGGATGCACAAGGGCGATCACGAAGGCTTCGCGAGAGTCGGGTGCCGGTTGGAGGCTGGTCCAGTGCGATTCTCCGCAAAAACATAAATATTTTTCAGAACAGCCATCAAAACAGCCATTCGCGTGAGAAAAAGAAAACCGCCTTTTGGGGCGGTTTGTAAAGTGCTCATTTTATTGATGTTATGGTGGACGCGGTAGGAATCGAACCTACAACCTGTCGGTTAAGAGCCGAATGCTCTGCCAGTTGAGCTACGCGTCCAGAGAACCAGAAAAAACCGCGCGGCGGCAGGGCTCCCGCACGGATTAAGCAGCAGACTTTTTCTGCTGATCTTTGAAGAATATAGCACAGAAGCAGGGCTGTATCAAAACGCAAAAGGGTGCGGCGCGGTACTCGCCCAACGGCTAGAAGTTGAAAGCCAGGCCCGCGCTGATGCTGCGCTGGTCCTGTGCGAAGATCAAGAGGGAACCGTCGCTTAGCAGATACGGCTGGAAGCCCTGGGCCAATAGGTTGCGCAGCTCGAGCACCGCCTCGAAACCGCCCGATCCGTCGTCGCGCAGATGAATGGGCTGGCGAAGGTGCAGGTTGAGATAAGGCAGCGCGGCGTTCTCCTCGAACGGAGCAACGCTTGTGACGGTGTCTTCCGCTTGCCAGCGATAACTCGCCCGCCAACGGGTTCCACTACCATCCAGCGTGCCTGAAAGCGAAAGTGTGTACGCCTGCGTTCGGACGGGACGAGCCGCGGCAAGCAGTTGGTACAGGGACGCGGACTGTGGCGACGAAGGCATCACAAGGGCGTCGCCGTTGGCGTAGCCCAGGCTGAAATGATTGCGGCCAGGCAAACGATGCTCAAACGTGGCAGTAAGGCCAGAAGTCGAAAAGTGTGGTCCGGCAGCGCGCAGCAGACCGCTATTCGGGTCAAAGAGAGCCATCGTGGAAATCGAATCTCCGGCGGTAGAGCGGCTCGCCGCCTCGATGACCGGGTTGTCGATTCTGTCAGCAAAGACCACAACGCCCACACTGGAGAGATTGGTGCGGCGCTCCCAGCCGAGTTCCTGATGATTGCCGTGTTCGAAGGCCAGATCGCCATTGCGGGCCGAGAGCGCAGGCAGCCACGCTCGGGCCTCAGTATCCTCCGCATTGGCGGCGCCAGGCAGTTGGGTGGTCATGCGATAGCGAATCGCCGAGTTGCCGCTCCGCCAGCCGACTGAAGCAAAGGGAAGCATTTTCGCTACGGTTTCCGGCGTCGGCCCGCCGAGCCTCGCCAGTACCTGATCGGACCCCACTTCAGCGTCAAACTCGTCTCCCAGGTGAATTGTCTCCCAACTGCGGATAGCAGCTTCGTCCATTCCCGCACTGTCTGCGGTGGTCATGTCGGGATGAAACGCAACCGCCGCCACCGACTGCACGGAACCGGCAAAGCCCAAATCCTGGCGGAAGCCGAGCATCGACTCCATGTCGGAATCCGTGCCGGGAGCAAATTCAACGCGGGCCAGCAGTTCGCGGCTGGTGGACGGTGTCTCTTCCAATGCGGCCGAGATGCGTTCCCCGCTCTCGCCAAACGCGCCCTCCTGGCCGGTAGCCACCAGGCGAGCCTTCAGCCGGGGCTGAGAGCGATCGCCGTCGGAGACAACCACCAGCGGGCCATCCTCAAGCCAGCGCAGCAACGGGCGGTTGGCTGCCGAGCGCAGAGTCCACGCCCAATCGTCCTTCTCAGCGTTGCCGGCGCGCGGTTCAGCCGGCAGCCACTGCATCACTTCGTACAGGCTGTTCAGTGTAAGGTTCACAATGGTGTTGGCGCGGACACGCACGCCTTCGCGCAGCGAAGGCAGGAACCAGTTACCCATGGCTTTGATCGCATAATGGCCGGGAAGAATCGAGGTGATTGCGTAGCGCCCATTCGCGTTGGTGTAAACGCTCGACACAACCGTGAGATCGGGGCGAAGCAGTTGTACCTCGGCGCCGATTTGAGGGACGCCCGCCGAGTCGCGCACCACCCCTGACACCGACCCGGGCGCCGCTCCGTAGAGAGAAGCGTTGCCCAATGCCATCAGCACGAGGAAAACAACGAGATGGGGCCTGCGGATCATCGCTCTAGCTGGTACCCAGCGGCGTCCCTGGCAATCCTCACTGCAATCGATACTTGCGCGGGCTTCCGGATCTCGGGCCCGGTAGCCCCCAAGCACAGGATACATGCTATTCCACAATAAATGGGACCGATTGAACAATCTCTTGCTTCGAAATTGCGTCATTGACCCTGATCGTTACCTTGTATTTTCCTGGGTCGAGCCCTGCGATTGGTAGAGACTTTTCCACAGTCATTTGGTCGCTATGGGCGCCAAGTTCCTTCGAGTCCACCTGTTTCTCTAAAACCACGGTGTCGGCGGCAGCCGCAACCGCGGTTGCCGGTATGACTTTGACAATCTGGTAGGTCACCGTGGCCTGGTTGCTTTTGGTGGCCTCATCGACTTGCAGGTTATATACCTGCATCCAGAAGTTGAGCTGCTGACTGCGCTTGAATTTGACCGGGTCGTTCAGCTTCAGGCTGCTGCTTACGCGCGGCCGAATAAATGTGTTGCCAATGATGAAGCTGCCGCCACCGATCTCGCGCGACGAAACTGTGTTCATCTGATCTGCCAGAATCAGCGAAGAAGTGGCCAGCTTTTCATCGTGATAAAGGGGCACATCCAAACTGCGACCATAGTAGCCTTTGTGGTCCGGGTTATTCACATCCTTGACCGCAATGTCCAGGCGATATAGTCCGGGCAGCAATGGCAGAGCCTTCCAATAAACAGACTGATGGTCCAGGCTCTTTTCGAGCAGTTCGGCCGGCTGCTCCACCTCGACTGTGTCCTCGAAAGTCTGCACCGTCTTGTGCATGATGGTGGTGACCTTGCCCAAAATGTTCACCACGCCCTTGGACACGCCGTCCTTGGTGATAAAAGTGATGTCGCGATTTTTCATCTGGATGGTCACTGGAACCATGACCGTGCTGTCCGTCACCTTAACGAAATCAGTGCGGACATCAAACGGAAAGATCGGACCGGAGAGCAACTGGTGCTCAGTCATAAACGCGTCAAGATCCGCGAATTTCACCGGCGGCGGCGCGAATAACTTGGCCATCTGCTCAATGCGGTCAAACTGCTTGGACTGATTCGAGGACGACATCATGCCCGTCCCCAGGCTTTCGAGTCCGCCCTTGAAGCGGTCAGCTTTCTTGGCCTGGCCCATCTCTTCTGCCTGCGTCAACCCCGCGCCAGGAACATGCAACAGCGCATCCTTCTCGCTGCGATCGATGGTGTAGTGGTAGTCACCGCACTGGCAGGTATCCACAAACTCCAGATCGATGTTCTCTCCAATGCCCTCAAGGTAGCGATAGTGCCAGGTCTCGAAAGGAAAAGTCGAGGTCTCGCCGCCGCCCTCTTCCTGGGGCCGCTGATAACTGCCACCAGAGGGGTGCGAATCGATCGAGTCGGGCGCGCCAAACGATATATAGATGTGGCCGCGGTCGGTCTTCCAGCCGGGCTTGCCAGCTGCATAGTGCTCGTTGGCATATGCGATGCGCCGATAGTGCTCCTCGCGGAATTCGTTCTCCGGCGAATCGGGATTCGGGTTGCGCCGCAGCCAGAAACTCTCGATGAACGCTTCCCGCTCTTCGTCGTTCGAAAGCGTCTTGAAAGATTTCCGCTCTTCGTCCGAGATGATGTACGCCACGTCCTGATCCAGCCAAGTCTTATAGGCGCCCTTGATCTCAATACGGACTGCCTTCTGCGCTTGAATTGTCTCCTTTTCGGAGCGCGGACGCTTGAGCGGGTCGACCTCCTGGTCCGCCGCCGGACTCTGATCTTTAGGACTCTGAGCTTGAGGATTCTGGCCGTTGGCCGGTTGCGCCTGGGTCGGCGGGTTACCCGTTTGCTGGGCGCGAAGGCCGGAAAAGGGAACGAGGACCAGGCCGCAACCCAGTGCAACGAAAAGAAGACGAGAGCGATTGAGCGTCATGTGCCTTGAAAACTCCTGCAAACCCTCATTCTACGGCTTCCAATTGGGCTGGGCAAGATTCCGCAGAGCGTTGGCTGCCAATTGGACTCGGAACGACCGCTGCGGTAAGCAAAAAAGATCGAGAGCCACCAGCTTGCGGGTCCGGCGTGATCCAGATCACGTCAGGTCGGGTTGGAGCGCATTCAACAGTGCAATGCATTGGATCGGTCGCGGGATTCGGTCGCGCACGTGGACGCTCAATCAGAGTTATCGCTTAGCTCAAGATTCTGCGAGTTGGACGTGCTCTGAGAATACGTCACATCCCCGTCGTAAACCGCGGTGATGCTATTCGAGAAGGATTGCCAGAAGGCCTGCGACCAGGCAGCCGTGCCGGAGGAAAGCACGACACTTTGCAGAAAAATGCCATTATCGTAAAAGTCGACCTGCCCGGTTGCCGCCGGGGGAGTGACCTTGGCGGTCAGCGTAACCGTGTCTCCGAGGTACCCTAAGGTTTCACTCAGCGTTAGCGCTGTCGTGGTTGGCGTTGGTCCCGGATTGCCGACGTTGATGGTTAAGGGGCTGCTGGTATTGGATGGATAGGTCGTATCTCCGCTGTAGACAGCCGTAAGACTCTGCGGCCCTGCAGCCATAAAAAGATTTACGTAGGTGGCCGCGCCCGCCACGACCGAGGATGTGCCGATCACGTGGGTTCCATCGTAAAAGACCACTGTCCCGGTTGCATCCGCCGGTGAGATGTTGGCCGTCAACGACGCAGAGTCGCCGATCACAAGCGAAGAAGGATCAACCTGCAGCGTGACGCTGTCGGGCATGTTACCAGTAACGAAGAGCGAAATCTGATTCGATGTGCTCGTTTCCCACGAAGCATTTGTGGCAAAGATTGCCTTCAAGGCGATCTTGCCCGAGCTGGCAAAGGTAGTATTCAGAGTGGCGACACCGACATTCACATTCGCAGTGCCAATCGCTGTCGATCCGCTATAAAACGTGACTGTGCCGGTGGCTGTGGCAGGAGAGAGATTGGCCGTCAAAGTGATGCTGCCGCCTATTGCGACGGAGCTTGTTGATGCCTGCAGAGTGGTCATGGTCGCTAGCGGGCCGCTGATATTCATGGCGAGCGAATTGGATGTGCTGGAAAGATAGTTATAGTCGCCAGAATAGACTGCGTGGAGTGTTGCCGCACCTCCCGCTGCGAATGACGTTGTCAGACTGGCGGTGCCTGCAGTGACAGGAGCATTACCGATGTTGGTCATTCCGTTATAAAACGTAACCGTGCCCGTAGCTGACGAAGGAGAGATCGCGGCGGTTAATGTCACGTTGGTTTGGTATTGCGGCGTAGTCGTGGAGGCCTGCAACACAATGGAAGAACTTGCCAACTGATTGCTGTAAACTCCGATCAATGTGGCCTGAGAAGTACTGGATGAATTGAACTCATCCCCGCTGTATTTCGCGGTAATGCTCTGCTCACCACTGGTAGAGAATGTAGTCGAAAGCTGCCCGTATGAATCCAGGGAATCAAAGGAAGCGCCGGAGCCGACCTGCGCAGTCCCAATCGCCTTCGATCCGTTATAAAAGGTTACCGTTCCGCTCGCGTTAGCCCCACCGGAGATGCCAGCCTCCAAGATTACTGGCTGGCCTTCCGTCACGCTGGTTGCAGGAGCAATGACGATTACACTCGTTGAAAACTTGTATTGTGAGCCAATGCCGCCCATGCACCCGGTAAGCGACAAAATCAAGAGAGGGAGAAGTGGAAACAGATTTCGGCAGTAAAAGTTTGGCATGACGTTTTCTTTTCTCCTCGGTTCTGAGGGGACTATGAGCGATGCATTCATCCATGCGAACCCCGATTTGTGGGCGATGTTGCGAAAAATCAATTCACTCTTCGAATTAACGGCTGAGGATTTGACCTCACGCTCACGGCTGAAGACTCTTCGGCTGCCTTTGGGAACTGTGCAACCCTCCCTTGCGTACACTAAAATTGAAGAGACCGGAGCACGCTTATCAAATGAAAAAGATTCTTTTGATTATTCTCGCCGTGGTGGTCGTTGCCACACTTGTCGCCGTCTTCATCTGGAGGCAGCAGTCTGGCTACACCAAGGTCCTCACCGCCAAGATCGCGCGCCAGGACTTGGCCACGGTGGTCAGCGGCACCGGCCAGATCAAGCCCAGGACCTACGCCAACCTGGGCGCAACCGCCATGGGACGCGTCACCCACCTCTATGTAAAAGAGGGCGATCTGGTCAAGAAGGGCCAGACCGTCGCCACCATCCAGAATGTGCAGCAGGAGGCCGGCGTTACCGGTCAGCAGGCCGCCATCGCTGCCGCCAAAACCGATATTGCCGCCAGCATCGCCGCGGAAAAAACTGCCGAAGCCAACATCGAAAAGGCCAAAGCCGATCTCGAGCAGAAGAGGCTCGATTGGGAGCGCGAACAGCCCTTATACAAGGAAGGCATCGTCGCCAAATCTGATTTCGACGCCAAAAAATCGGCCTACGACACCGATGTGGCCTCACTCAATCAATCTGTCGCCGCGCTCAATCAGGCCAAGGCGCAGACCGATTCGCTGCGTGGGCATCTGCAAATCGCGATGTCCACCCTGCGCGCCAATCAAGACATGCTCGACCAAACGATCTTCCTCGCTCCCTTCGACGCGATCGTGACCAACCTCCCGGTGCGCGAGGGAGAGACCGTCGTCGCCGGCATCCAGAACACCGAAGGCTCAACCCTGATGACCCTGGCCGATATGAGCGTCATCACCGCCGAGGTCAAGGTGGACGAAACCGATATCGTCAACGTCAAGATCGGACAGCCTGCCGACGTCACCGTGGATGCATTGCCCGGCAAAGTCTTCAAAGGACACGTAACTCTCGCCGGCGATCAGGCACTCTTGCGATCCACGGGCGTCGCCACCTCGCAGTCCACTTCCGGCACTGAAGAGGCCAAGGACTTCAAAGTCGTGATCACCCTCGACGAGCCCTCCACCGATCTGCGCCCCGGACTCTCGACGACCGCCAAAATCACCACCGCGCACAAGGCGAATGTGCTCTCGCTGCCCATCCAGGCGCTGGCCATGCACAACCCCGATGACGACAAGCCCAAAGGCGGCGTGCAGGCAGCTTCATCCTCCTTTAATCCCGCCGTCAAAAGCGCGCCGCAACAGGGCGTCTATGTGATCCAGAACAAGAGCGGCAAGCTGCGTACAAAGTTCGTGCCCGTCACCACAGGCATCACTGGAACCACCGATATCGAAGTGCTCAGCGGATTGAATGAAGGCGACGAAATCGTCATCGGTCCCTACAAAACGCTGCGTACTCTCAAGAACAATGCGCTCATCAAGCGCGACACCACCAAGCCCACCGCGCCGTCAGACAGCGGCTCTTAACGAACGACCAATGAATTTAAACAGCGCGGCCGTAGAGTAGTTTCATGGATTCCGGGTGTTCCATCCATTCCGCGCTTTTTGTGGAATGGGTGGGGTACCATGCAAAGGTATACAGCCCTGAGCGAATGGCTCCAATCAATTCGTTGCAGGCAATGGATGAGGTTCACATGGCTCTGTTCGGCACCACGGTAGAAGAGGAAGTACAGCACACGGCTCCGCCCAGCGGAGACATGATTATCGTCGAAGATCTCTGGCGCACCTACGATATGGGCTCCGAGCAGCAGGTTCATGCCCTCAGCGGCGTCTCACTGCGCATTAAACACAACGAGTATGTGGCGATCATGGGTCCTTCTGGCTCGGGCAAGTCCACGCTGATGAATCTGATCGGCTGCCTGGACACACCCTCCAAGGGAAAATACTGGCTCAACGGCCAACTGGTCAGCGAGTTGGACGACGATCAGCTCGCAAGGATCCGCAACAAGGAGATCGGCTTCGTCTTCCAGACCTTCAACCTGCTCGCCCGTGCCACTTCCCTGCACAACGTCGAGCTGCCCCTCATCTATAACGGCACTCCAGCCGCGGCGCGCACTGAGCGGGCCAAGGAAGCGCTAGCCAGCGTCGGTCTCGAGTCGCGCATGTTCCACAAGCCCAACGAACTCTCCGGCGGCCAGCGCCAGCGCGTAGCCATTGCACGCGCGCTCGTCAACCGCCCCTCCATCATCCTCGCCGACGAGCCCACCGGCAATCTCGACTCGAAAACGGGCATCGAAATCATGGCCCTCTTTGACACCCTGCACGCCGGTGGCAACACCATCGTCCTCGTCACCCACGAGCCCGACATCGCCGAATACGCCCATCGCGTAGTCCATATCCGCGATGGCCAAATCTACTCCGACGAACCATCCAAGCGCTTCCGCTAAGTCTTTTCCACGGCTCGGATAAAAGTCTGTGTGCCCCAGGTCTTCGTCGTTGGGATGAATGGGGTGGGATAGGGTGCGGCCCCGCCCGCCCAGCGAAATCAATTCACGGCGCGTGCGTCCCCCAACCCGAAAGAACCTTTCTCTTTCCCGTTCATGTTTTTTCCTCTTTCGCCGATGAAACCTCTGTCGGGCTTGGAATCATTCTTGGAGCCCCGGAGGCGAGGCACGTTGAGAGCCATGAACAGCTCCGTTCAGTTCCAGCCCCAGCCTTCGGTTTCCCGTCTCACTCTAGTGGAAACAGAATCTCTAATCGAGGCACAGCCTGTAGGGGTCAGCGCGGCATGGCGCAAGCTCCTCATGCAGGCGGATATGGCTGCCCCCCACGTCCACATCGCCACTATCGAAGGAGAACAAGGCGCTGGCAAGCACACCTTGGCACGCTATCTCTTCAGCCGCTCCTCGCTCGCAGCCACTACGTTCCAGCGTCGCGACGCCCGCGAATGGCTGGTCACCGACGCCGATCCTGCGACCCTCGCCGGCATCACCTATCTGGATCGCGTTGACTTGCTCGCGCCTCCCGGCCAGGGTTTGCTGCTCGGCGTTCTCAAAGCGCTCCAGGATCGTCCGCCGGGCCGCTTCATCATGCTCGCCTCGTCCCAAACTTCCTTGCGTCAGATGGCAGCCCAAGGCCTCTTACTGCCCGATCTCGCCTTCCGTCTGACCGCCGTGCGGTTTGCCATTCCCCCGCTGCGTCAGCGCCGGGAAGACATTACCGTCCTCGCTCAGTCCCTCTTAGAACGCATCTGCAAGCTCTATCAGCAGCGACCTGTCATTCTTGGCCCCGGCACGCTCGCCCGCCTGCTTCAGCACAACTGGCCGGGAAACGTTCGCGAACTTGCCGCCGTTCTTGAAACGGCCCTGCTCGAAGCCGTCAACGGCATCATCCGCCCTGACGACTTGGCTCTGCCGAGCGGCCTTGAGGCTCAGTCCGAGTTGCTACTGCCCGCCTCGCGAACCGACAGCCTCAACCTCGACGCCGTCATTCAGCATCATGTGCAATATGTCCTCGACCTCAATCGCGGCAATAAGCTGCGCGCGGCCCGCCAGTTAGGCATCAGCCGCTCCACGCTTTACCGGATTTTGGGCAACGAGAACATCCTTGCCCATTAAGAGGGCAAGCCAGCAAATTGTAGCGCTGGCTTCCCGGCCGGCTGTCGCGTGGACCTGAGGTCCGCGCCCCATTCCGAATACATAGGGAAAATGCGCTAATCCGCCGGAAAGCCGCCATTCACTACACCCATCCCCGCAACCGCCCCAACAACCCATTCATTCATAGGATGAAGTTTTCGACAGTCTCCGCACATCGTCACTGGATACTGCGCCCCGCAATGTGGACAAACACCGCCAGTCAGAAATGTGTCAAACGCCTGCCCGCATTTTCCGCACTTCCATTTCTCTCCCAACAATGGAGCCGTCTGGCAACTAGGGCACGCGAACCCGGCCCGCCGCGGCAACTTCTCTTGCTGCAACAGCGCCCGCGCCCGCCGCAATCCGGCCCAGCAGTTCATCAGCATGAAAAGAGCAACCGCCCCCATCCAGATGGACTCTTTCTGCAACGCCAGAGCGAAGAACCCCACCACGCACACCAGCCCGATAACCGTGACCGCGATCAGGCTGCGGCCGCGCCCAACCACAAACCACAACAGAGAGCGAAGAATCTGTCCGCCATCCAGAGGATAGGCAGGCAGTATGTTGAAAATCAGGAGCCGTACGTTCATCCAGGAAACTGCCCCAAGCAACAGGTAGACATCGGGCATTGATTGTTCCCATCCCAGCGACCGGCTCATCTCAACTGCCGCATACAGAACAGGAAGTAACGCCACGTTGACCAGCGGACCCGCCGCAATGCTCCACAGCGTAGCACCCGGCCGTTGCGGCGGATCGACAAACGCCACACCGCCCAGTGGCCAAAGCACGATGCGGTTGGCGGTTCCACCCACCTGCCGGCAGGCCAACGCGTGTCCAAACTCATGCAGAAGAACAATCAGGAAGAGCGCCAAATACTCCAGCACGTTCCACACAATAGAGCTGTATGCGCCTTGCCGTCTCTCGATTTCATAAGCCGCCACCAGAAACCACGACCAATGCAGAAACAAGTCCACTCCAGCCAGACGAAACAGATGAAAAGAACCTTGGCGAATGTTTGACATGCCAGTAGCTTACTTCATCCGGATCACTATGCGCGATGAGCCAACTCAAAGCAAGGTGCCATGAGATGGGCTGAGTAACACCTCGGTAACTCCCGCTGCCTTCTTCGCGGGATTGGGTGGGCTGGAAGCGAGCCGTTTACCGCTCAGGCAACAGAGAAGAGAAATCTGAACTCTAATTGCTCCAGCACGTTTGGAAGTCTTCTCTTTTGCCTTGGGAGGTCAAGGATGTTTCCGCGTCGTAGCTGGCTCACTGCTGTGGTGGCTGCTTTTGTAGCCCTGCCCGCCTTCACCCAAACCAATTTTTCTTATCAGGCTTATCCCACACCGGACGCTGGGGGTGGGCCCCTTGTTGTGTCCAGAGGGCACGTTGCCGACTTCAACGGTGACGGTTTCGCCGACGTTGTGCAGGCAAGCAATTACGTTTGCTCGAACGGAACCTGTCAAACCGGGTACGGACTCACCATTTACTTGAACAACGGCTCCGGTGGGCTGGACGCCGGGCAAGCGCTCAATGTGTTTGGAGCAGAGACTCCCGCTTACTCACAGCCATTTTTCCAAGCTATTGGTGATTTCAACGGAGATGGCAAGCTGGACATCGCCGTTCTGCATGGGAGCGGGCTCATGTCCATCCTCTATGGCAATGGTGACGGTACCTTCGCTGCACCGGTTCTATCGAACCTTCCCTCGGGAAATTACAGCTCGCTGGTAGCGGCCGATTTCGATGTGAATGGCACGCAAGATCTGGCTGCGCTCAATCAGAACGGTCAACTGGTACTGCTCCTCAACGACGGAAAAGGCAACTTCACATCGCAAACGGTTACCCTCGATACGCCGCCGGGAGGCGCCACAGCCATGAATTTAACGGTTGGCGACTTCAACGGGGATGGCAGGCCGGATCTGGCTTGGGCTGAAGAACCCAGTGACGGAGTGAGCCGCGCCGCTACCCCTGTCATGAGTGCACTGAATACATCGACGGGCGTCTTCAGCGATAAACAGCAGGTGGGTACGAGCACGGTCGGCGGCTTTGTAGAAATCGTCTCCGCCGATCTTGATCTGGACGGCAAATCCGACTTGATCATCTGGACCTCCGAGCTTGACGGCTGCTGCTCCGGGTTTCCGCAAACACTTTATTACTCGAACGGCGATGGAACGTTCACCGGCAAAGAACTGGCGACAATTGAAGATGCCTTCGACGTGGAAGTGGCCGATAGCAACGGAGACGGCAATCCGGATGTACTGATCAGTGCCGGCGGTGGAATCGAGATCTACACAGGCAATGGCGATCGTACCTTCACTGATCAAGGCAGCTACAGTTCCCTGCCCGGAGGAGCAGGACAGATGGGCCTGGGATTTTTCACGGGCAGCAACGCGGTGGGCTTCGCAGCGCCAACTGCGGGGACCTTGGGGACGATGACGCCGCCAGACGACAGCTTGTTCGTTGTGGCGAACGATAACACGCAGGAGAGCTGCCAGTATCCGCCCAGCCCGGGCGTGACCTTCTGCTCGGCGATGCAGAACGGCAACGTAGCGCAGGTACGCGGCACGGCGCGAGCGCAGACGCAGCCCGTGCGAGAGATTCAACTTTGGGCCAACGGGAAGGAACTCTATCACGTCGAGTCCGACGAGTTCAACGCAACGCTGGATGTAGCCCCCGGGACGCCAATCACAGCAGTGGAAGTGGAAGCAAATGGGAAATCCCGCAGCGCATCGGTGACGCCCGGATCTGTACAGACGTGCTCCGCGCCAGCTTCACCAGGTGTGAACGTATGCTCGCCGACGCAGGGTGAGTCAGTGGCTTCGCCGGTGACGGTGATTGCCAGCGGCACGGGTGCCAGCGGGAGTGTGAATCACCTGGAGCTGTGGATCGACGGCACTAAGATCGGCAACTACAGCGGCGCAACGATGAACGCAAGCGTGCCGCTGGCCGTAGGTTCGCATGCGCTCACGGTGATTGAGGTCGACTCGAACTGGAACTACGTGAAGTCGACTGTGGTGAACATCACGGTTGGCGGAACATCCGGCGGCTGTGCAGCGCCGAATGCGCCAGGGGTGAATGTCTGCTCGCCGACGCAGGGCGAAACTGTCTCTTCGCCGCTCACAGTGACGGCCGCCGGCACCGGGGCCAGCGGGACGGTGAACCATCTCGAATTGTGGATCGACGGCACTAAGATCGGCGACTACAGCGGCGCAACGATGAACGCAAAAGTGCCGCTGCCGGTCGGTTCTCATGCAGTCACAGTGATCGAGGTCGACTCGAAGGGTGCTTACATAAAATCAAACGTCGTGAACGTGACCGTCGAAGCCGGATCGTGCGGGGCGCCGAGCTCACCCGGAGTGACCGTATGCTCGCCCGCGCAAGGTGTCACGGTGGAGTCCCCGGTGACTGTGACGGCTGCCGGCAAGGGCGCCAGCGGCACGGTCAATCATCTGGAGCTGTGGATTGACGGCGCCAAGATCGGCGACTACAGCGGCGCGACGATGAACGCGAGTGTGCCGCTGCCGGTCGGTTCTCATGCAGTCACAGTGATCGAGGTGGATTCTCAGTGGAACTATGTGAAGTCGAACGTGATAAATGTTGTGGTGAAATGAATCGGCTGTTTGTCTGGTTTTCAGGAGCCCGGCCTATCACCGGGCTCCTCTTTTTTGGGGAATGAGACCAACGGAACTTGGTAACGCTCAGGTCTTAGGAGGCAACACGAAATGCCTGGGATCAACTCGCGCGTCCAGTCATTCGGCACGGTTTCAAAAGCACAACTATCGTCAGCTGCACCGATTTCCCAATTTCAATAACCTGGACCTTTCCACTGCTCCCAAACCTGAGAAGCGCCAGCTCACCACTTTACCCGAAACCAGTAACCCAGAGCTTCACATTCCGGGGGTAAACCAACAACCCATAGCTTCTCAATCGCGAAAAACGGATAACCTATAACGCACGGCTTTCGCCCTATTCCCTGTTCTGCGCCTTCCTGCTCTAAACTCAAGGGGTAGGCAAGATTTCATCCAGAGGTCCACCCCCATGAGAACTTTCCCCCTCCCCATGCTCGCCGTCGCCGTCTTTCTTTTGCTTGCGTTCCTCCCCAAATTGCGCGGACAAGCCATGTCAAGTCTGACACTTACTCCGACCACAACTCCGCTCGAAGACCGCCGCAAAGCCCTCAATGCTCTCTTTGACGAGTACTGGCAAGCCGTCCTCGAGCACGATCCGGAGTTTGCCTCCGAGTTGGGCGACAATCGATATAACGACCGCATCGACGACCAATCCGTCAAAGCGGAGAACGAATGGCTGGCCCGCGAGATGACCTTCATGATGCGGCTCGCAGCCATTGATTCAACAGGCTTTACTGACCAGGAGAAGATCAGCCGCGATCTTCTCATGCGCCAGTTTGCTGACGACACCGAGGCCGCCGAGTTCAAAGAGTGGGAGATGCCCCTGAACCAGATGTCCGGCATCCACACCACTTACCAGCGCCTCGTCGCCGAGCTAAACTTCACCACCGTGAAGGATTACGATGATTGGATCTCTCGCCTTCACGCCATTCCCAAGGCTTTTGACCAGGTCACGACCAACATGTCCATCGGCATGGACGACCATCGCGTGCCGCCCAGGTATCTGCTCGAAAAGGCTTTAGCGCAGGTCAAGGAACTCGCCAATCAAAAGCCTGAAGACTCGCCGCTGGCCATGCCGCTGAAGAGCTTTCCCCCCACCATCAAGCCCGCCGAGCAAAAGCGCATCAAGGCCGAAATGCTCGACGCAATCGGCAAAGAGGTGCAGCCCGCCTACCTGCGCCTAGCCCGCTTTCTAGAAGCCAGCTACATCCCCGCTGGCCGCACCGAGCCGGGTCTCGCCGCCCTGCCCGACGGGGCTAAGTACTATGCATTCAACATTCGCCGCACCACCACTACCGACCTCACCGCCGAGCAGATTCACCAGATTGGCCTTGACGAAGTCAAGCGCGACGAAGCTGAAATGCTGGCCATCGCCCAGAAGCTAGGGTTTGCCGATCTAAAGACCTTCCGCGCCAGCTTCAAGGCCAATCCAAAACTGCACCCAACCTCGCCAGAGGCCCTGTTGGCGGCCTATCGCGCCTATCTCGGCCCGATGCAGGCGCGTCTGCCGCAACTCTTTGGCCGCCTGCCCAAAGCGCCTTTCGAGGTCGCCGCCGTCCCTGAATACCTCGAAAAAACCTCAGCCCCCGCCTACTACGAGCCCGGCACGCCCGACGGCAGCCGCCCCGGCCGTCTCCGCATCGATACTTACAACGCTACCGAACGAAATCTCTACAGCGTAGAGGCCATCGCCTACCATGAAGGCCTTCCCGGCCATCATCTGCAAATCTCTATAGCTCAGGAGCTTACCGACGTTCCCACCTTCCGCAAGCAAGGCCGCTATACTGCTTACGTTGAAGGCTGGGGGCTCTACTCCGAGCACCTGGGAAAAGATGTGGGCCTCTACCAGGATCCCTATTCCGACTACGGCCGCCTCGAGGCGGACATCTGGCGCGCCATCCGTTTGGTCGTCGATACCGGCGTCCACTCCCAGCACTGGACCCGCCAGCAAATGGTCGATTACTTCCACGAGCACTCGGCCATCGACGAGACCAGCATCCAGGCCGAAGTCGATCGCTACATCGCCTGGCCCAGTCAAGCCCTCGCCTACAAAATCGGTCAGCTAAAAATCCTGGAACTGCGCGACCGTGCCAAAAAATCACTAGGTGAAAAATTTGACCTCCGCGCCTTCCACGACCAAGTGCTGGACTCCGGGGCTCTGCCGCTCGACGTGCTAAGCGACCGCATCGATACGTGGATCGCCACCCAGGAGGCGGCGGCGAAGAAGTAGGTTTGCACCTGCCATGAGGACTGTTGCCTTGACACTATTTCTGCCGCGTTAGATCGCGACACTCGCCGCCATTGCCCCCGATGCGGCTGCGGGACTTTTGCCTTTCCGCCGCACAGACTGTGGAAGCGTTGAATATTTTGGATTGCCATTGCCCAAGGCGGTGGGAAATGCCTCAGCAGTGGTTCTTTGCGGAGATTCGCTTGCAACAGTGAACTGGAAGCGGCCTATTCCGGCATCGTAAACTGGGCTTGGAAAGCGAGTGAGGGTTGACTTCTGAGACAACGAAAAGGCTGGATATATTTTTTGGCGGATTTGCGGGATTCGCGCGACCGCTTTTGCTGCTGGACTACGACGGGACGCTGGCTCCGTTCAGAGTGGATCGCTTTAGGTCGCGGCCCTGGGCTGGGGTGCGGAATCTGCTGAGGCGGATTCAATACCGGGGCAGGACGCGCATGGCGGTGATTACTGGGCGACCGGCGGCGGAGATTGCGCCGATGCTTGATTTCGATCTGCCGCTGGAAGTTTGGGGGTTGCACGGAGCCGAACGGCTCTATCCGGACGGGCGGCGGGAGTTGGAGCAGGCTCCGGCGGCGACGCAGGCCAAGCTGAATGAACTGCGTGAGCAGCTGAGACACGACAGCCTGGGCGGGCTCTTTGAGGACAAGGCCAATGGCGTGGTGATGCACTGGCGCGGGGTATCGCGCAAGAAGGCGGCGCTGATTGAGCATCGTACGCGGGCGCTGTTTGAGCCGCTGGCTCAGATGCCGGGGCTGGCGCTGCTGGAGTTTGAGGCCGGACTGGAACTGCGTGTGGGCCGCAACAAGGGTGGCGCGGTGGAGGCGATTCTGGCCGAGGCTCGTGCGGCCGGGCCTGTGGCTTTTTTAGGCGACG
>Ga0208035_1000038_pt1 | contig 48901 bp, 39 predicted proteins | sample June2015DPH_11_1_FD_184704 | JGI IMG/M metagenome (GOLD analysis project Ga0208035, IMG submission 184704) | Peatland microbial communities from SPRUCE experiment site at the Marcell Experimental Forest, Minnesota, USA - June2015DPH_11_10... | ecosystem: Environmental > Terrestrial > Soil >...
ATCCAGACGGCGAATTCCGCGCGACCACAGAACCTCCGAGACAATCTCTTCGCCGATGTCGAAATCCTGCGGAGCCTGACGCGGGCCGCCACCGTGGCCGCCGCCATCTACCAGCAGAGTTTTGCCGTCGGGCGTAATGAGCAGAAGACTGTCGCCCTGCCCTACGTCGATGGCCTCCATCAGAAGTGCGTCACGCGGATGATCGATGGGACGGGGCATGACGGCGATGAAGGCAGCGATCAGCAGCGCGAGCAGAGAAGCGAGGACGGCGCGACGGGGCCAGCGGATTCCAGGGGAATTCGCCAAGCGGGCCAGCACCACGGCCACGGCCAGCAACGCGCAAAAGGCAAGCGACTGCCAGAGCAGAGGCGCGGGAATGCGAAGGTCACCCCAGGCCATCGAACCGAAGACTCGCACCAGCCAAATTCCAAAGTGAAGAGGCAGCGCTACGGCCATCGCCGGCACTACGGCGGCTGGGGGCCAGATCAGCAGCGCCAAAAAGGTGACCAACGCGGCAGGCATCAGCACGAGCAGCAGCGGCAAAATGAAAATATTCACCGGCAACGCGAAGACGGTGATGCGATGGAAGTAAAGCGCCATGGGCAGTGCCATGGCCAATTCCGCCACGCAGGAGACGGCGACAAGTTCAAAAGCACGGAGAATGAAGCGTAGCGTAAAAAGAAAGCCGCGCCACGCCATGCGGGCTACGAGTTTTTGGCTTGCGGCCTCTTGCAACACTTCGGTGCTCGGCGCGGCTGGAATCAGAGCGAGCGGCGGTTGCCCTTCTGCCACACTCTCAGTCGGGATGGGTTCACGAGAGGCTGCGCGCCGGGAATGGAAGTCTGAATGGAAGGCAGCCGCCACCATGCGCAGCATAACCCGAAATTGAGCCAGGTGCGGTGGCTGCTTGATGTCGAGGGCGATGGTGTCGAGGGCGCGCGTAGCCGTCAGATAAGGGTGAATCGTGCCCTGAAGCAGCGGAGCGGCGACGCCGCCGATGGCGACCACGGCAAGTAATGTCATCTGGAAGCTGGCATCGAAGAGACTGCGCGGGCTGAACGCCAGCAGGCAGAGCGCGGCAAAACCGATCGTGTTCAGCGCATTGCGTTCGCGATAAAGAAGCCTGCCGAGCAGGTAGAGGGTGACCATCCAAAGCGAACGCTCGACCGGGGTGGCAAAGCCCGTAAAGAGGGCATAGGCGAAAGAGGCCAGAATGGTGAGGAGTGTGGCCGGAACGCGCGGCAGCCGGAGTTGTTTTGCGACCCAGAAGATGCAGCCGGCCACAATCGCCAGGTGAAAGCCCGAAACCACGAGCATATGAAAGGAACCCGTGCGCTCGAAGCCCACTCGCAACGAATGAGTCAGAAAGGTGCGGTCGCCGGTGACCATGGCGGCGAGCATGACGGCATCGTCTTCTGAGAGCCGCAGCGGAGCGGGCAGGCGGCGCATGGACGCGGGCAGCGCCAGCAGACGGGCGCTCGATGCACGCTGCAAGCTGCTCAAACGGCAGGCAAGAAGCAGGCCGGGAGTCTTCCACCCCAGCGACGAAGATTTGTCGTTGGGGGCCCCGGCCTTCCCGATGCGCATCACGCGGTCGATGCTGACAGGCGCGGCCGAAGTGATGCCCTGGTCGACCAGGAAATCTTCGCGGCTCCAGACGCCAGGATCGCGATAGTTCTCGGGAAACCGCAGCTGGGCTGTGGCCCGCACGCGGTCGCCGCACTGAAAGGGCTGTTGGTCAGCCAAACCTTGCGGCCAGTGAATGGTCAGGCGCACTCGCCCATTCACCGGCGTCTGCGCGTCGTTTGTGTCGGTTACGATTTCCAAACTAGATACACTGAGATCAATGCGCTGCGTAGGACGCTCGGCCGGGTCGGCGGGTTCGCCGTGGTCGTCCTGATCGATCAGGCTTTGCTCGATCTCGCCACGCATTGGTCCCGCATCGACGACCGTGCCTTCCACATCGCGAGCCAGACCGTTAGAGAGTGCGGCCAGCGCGGGCGCGGGCGCGGGCTGCGGCTCCATTTCCGCGCACCATGCACCTAGCAGAAGCCACAGCACGGCCAGCGGCAACCAGGCAATGCGCTGCGCGCGGAATGCGGCGACTCCGCAGAGCACGGCCACCAGCGCCAGTGCAACGAGCACCAGGCTGGGCGGCAAATAGAGAGCCTTGGTAGCCGCAATTCCACCGGCAAAGAGCCAAGCCGCATGAAAAAGCGGGACCGGAGCCGGCGCGGCGCCCGGGGCGACCGAAGTGATCGGGCCTTCGGCGAGCTGCTCGAAGTTGGGAGAGTTGGACTGCATTGCGCCTGAAACTGAAAAGCTGTTCTGGCCCTCAAGCCTATCAGGCGCGCCGCAACTGGACCACTGTTTCCAAATGAAAGGTCTGGGGAAAGAGGTCGGCGAGTGTGATGGATTGGATTTGGTAGCCCGAGGCGAGCAGGGCGTGCAGGTCGCGGGCCAGCGTGGCCGGATCGCAGGAGACGCAGGTCATGGCGGGCGAGGCGATCTGGGCCAGCAAAGCGCAGGCCTCCGCGCCCAGACCGGTGCGCGGCGGGTCTACGACAATCAGATCCGGCCGTTCATCCCTGCGGCAGCGTCGAAGGAAGTCAAGAGTCTCAACTTCGATTGCCTCGCCCCCCGTACCGCGAAGATTTTCTCTCAGCGCAGCGGTCGCCGAGGGAGCCGACTCGACGGCCACCACGCGCTCAAACCGCGGAGCTAGCTGCCGCGCGAAGAGTCCGACGCCTGCGAACAAATCCCAAGCCAGCTTGCCTTGATGGCCGGTGACAACCTGCTCAATCAGCGAGTCCACCAGCCAGCGATTGACCTGAAAGAATGCGCCGTGATCGACGCGATAATCGAAGCCGGCGGCGCGATAGTTGAGCGAGGTTGCGCCCCACTTTGCTACGGTCTGCTGCGGAAGGCTAGCGCGGCCCTCGACCACCAACTCCGCGCCGGTGAGCGCCGGAATACGTTCCTGGAGTGCCAGGGCCAATTCGTCGAAGCGCAGTTTGGGCGGGCTTGCGGTGAAGACAGTAGCCAGCAGCGCGGTTTCAGAGGCATCGCAGAAGAGCGCAATTTCCGTGGGGCGCAGCAATGAGGCAAACTCGCGCGTAATCTCAGCAAAGGCCATCGCAGCCTTGATCAGCAGTGGCGCGGCGATCGGACACTGGCCGATGGGGACCACCGCATGAGAGCGCCGTCCGCGATAACCCAGGTTTCCAGCCGCATCCGGGGCCAGGCGGACGCGATTACGATAACCCCATTGTTCGCCTGAGAGTACGGAAATCTCCTCGGGCACAGCGACGTTGGCGCGCAGGAGAGTTTCGCGCAGGATGACCTGCTTGTAGGCTAGTTGGCTCTCATAACCCGCGTGTTGGTAGTGGCAACCGCCGCAGACGCCAAAGTGCGGGCAAGCGGGCAATACGCGCTGGGGCGCAGCTCGAACAATCTCTTCGGCCTCGGCAGTCGCGTAGCCGGGCTTGCTCTGCACGATGCGCACCCGCGCTTGCTCGCCGGGCAATGTGAGCGGCACAAAAACAGCTTTGCCCTCGAGGCGAGCCAGGAACGCGCCACCATATACAGGCTTTTCGATTTCGACGAGCTGCGTTTTGGAGAGAAGCGCGGGCTTCAGCTCCCGCTTGACGCCGACAGCATCAACGCGGACTTTAGCGCCGGAGGAATTCTTTTCGGGCTTTTTGCGCTCGGCCGAATGCTTTTTCGCGGCCTGTTTGGCCCGTCGCTGCATCGTAATTTGTTTTCTGGGCGTCATTGTTGGCTCATGTAAAACAGGCTCAGTCGCGGCAGGTTGTAATGCACCAGCAACTGCTTCTGTACAAATTGCCGTTCCACTTGGCGCAATTGCACGACGCCCATGCGGCTGCGATAAGGAGCGAGTTCGCGCGCGGCGTGCTCCTTCAAGCCAACCAGCAGTTCCTCGGGAGCCGCTGCTGTCAACGCGGCAAATAGCTTTTCTTCAAGCACGGTGAGGGTCCGTTCAAGAGCTTCCAAATCAAGGGTCGCGGCGTCCTCTTCCGTTGCTTTAGCGCGCACCTCGGCAGCCAGTGTGCGCAGGCGGGCAGCGGTTGCAGAGCAGGCTTCAGAGCCCACCAGAGCCGCATCGAGAGCGGTGGCCGCGGCTTCAAGGTGTGCGGCCACGCGCTCTTGCTCAAAGCCCGATTCGCGCACGGTCATTGTTGCCGCAGGAGCCGTGCCAGCGCCAGCCTCACGCAACTCTTCGGCAGCCACCATGACCGCCTGCGCGCACCAGGCCAGGCCATTGACGCGCCGCATGCGGCCACGCTTTTGCCGCGCCTCGTACTTGTCGAAGGCCGCATCGATGCCGCGCAGCGCCGCTTCCAGGGGAACGCCGGCCTCGCGCCAAGTTTCGATCAGAGCCCAATCGAGCGTCGAGAGCAACAAGAGCGCCCCGCGTCGTTGCTGGAAGCGGTCTTCGATTTCGGTGAAGTAGTTGAAATAGTTCAGCACATCCGCGCCTCAAACTCTCAGTGCGCTTTGCCGCGAGGCTTGGCGATGCGGTTGCGCTCGAAGAGAATCAGCAGGCCGTCCAGCGTAAGCATGTCGTCGATTTCGGTGATGAAGCGGGAGTCTTCGGAAATCTGCCGCGCCAGCCCGCCGGTGGCGATCACCCGCGGCTTTGCGCCAAGTTCGGCAATGATCCGCTCGAGAATGCCGTCTACCAGGCCGATGTAACCGAAATAAAGTCCGCTCTGCAAATGGGTCACCGTATTGGTGCCGATCACCTTGGCGGGGCGTTTGATGTCCACGCGGGTCAGCCGCGCGGCGCGGGAAAAGAGCGCTTCGGCGCTGATGCCGAGCCCCGGCGCAATCGCTCCGCCCAGGTACTCGCCTTTGGCCGAAATCACATCAAAGGTCGTTGCCGTGCCGAAGTCCACAATCACGCACGGCCCGCCATAGCGCTCAAAAGCAGCAATCGAGTTCACCAGGCGATCCGCGCCCAGTTCGCTGGGATTATCCACCAGCACCGGCATTCCGGTCTTGATGCCTGGCTCAACAAACAGCGGCTCGGTGTGAAAATAGCTTTCGCAAACCTGGCGCAGCGTGCTTTCGACCGGCGGCACCACGGACGAGATGATGATGTGATGCGCCAGGCTGGGCTTCAAACCATTCATCTCGAAAAGATTGACAAAGAGTACACCGTACTCGTCGGCAGTTTGAGCGCGATGCGTGGTGACGCGCCAGTGCGCGACCAGCTCGGGCTTTTCATCACCCCGGCGACCAAGATCCGTCGCCGGGGACCCCGATCCATCACCGAGTTTGTAGAGCCCTAAAACCGTGTTCGTATTGCCTACATCGATCGCCAGTAGCATCGTCTTCTCAGCCTATTTCTGTCGCGCGAATTCCGCCAGTTTGTACGGTAACGGTTCCATCCTTGGTCCGCACCAGCAGGAATCCATGCTCGTCCAAGCCAGCCGTCACTCCCGTGCAAGCCTGCGGGCCATGGACCTCAACCCGTCGTCCGCGAATCCAGGTCGAAGCCTGCTGCACACGCGCTGGAATCGCGACGCCCGCCGATGGATCGGCTAACGCAAGCGCCTCACGCTCCAGCGATTTTAGCAGCAAGACGAGTAAATTCTGACGTGAAACTGGCCGACCGGTTTCCAAATCAAGCGAAGTAGCGGGCGTAGCCAAATCAAAATCGAAGTTGCTTTGATGGACGTTGATGCCGACGCCGACCACGGCGAAATCAACCGCGCCGCTTGAGATTTTCGACTCAACCAGAATCCCGCCAACTTTACTCGGTCCAATCAACAAATCGTTGGGCCATCGCAGGTCCGCAGTCAGGCCGGCAACGACGCGAATCGCCTCGGCGCTGGCCAGTCCCGCAGCCAACGGAAGCAGCGGCAAACGTGTAGCGGGAATGCGCGGGCGCAGCAGCACGCTCACATAAAGTCCAACGCCTGCGGCCGAGTGCCAGGTGTGATCTCCGCGCCCGCGTCCCGCCAGTTGCTCATCGGCAAAGTAAACCGAACCGTGCGGCGCGGCAGCCCGTGCGGCAGCCCGCGCGTCGGAATTGGTTGAGTCCGTGACCGGAGAAAAATGCAGCTTGCCGGCAAAAACCGTGCCTGCCAGCGCAGCCTGCAGAGCCGCCAAGTCGAACACGGCTAGGCAGTCTCCGCGCTGATGCGCATGGAAATGTCAGCCGCTTTGGCCGAATGGGTCAGGGCACCGACGCTGATAAAGTCCACGCCAGTCTCGGCATATGCGCGAATGTTTCCCAGCACAATGCCGCCCGAAGCCTCAATGGGAATGCCATTCCCCGCCTTATCCGCGGTTGCTTTTCGGATGCGCTCAACAGATAGCTTCACCTGCTCGGGCGTCATGTTGTCCAGCAGAATCGCCTCTGCGCCGTGTTCAAGAGCTTCTTCAAGCTCCTGGGCCGAACGCGCCTCGACCTGCACATGCTGGCTCTTCTCGCGCTGTTGCAGCGCTCGCTTGAGCACCACAGGCAGTCCGCCGCCGAGCGAAATGTGGTTGTTCTTGATGAGGATTCCGCTGGCCAGATCGAGCCGATGATTGGTTCCTCCGCCGCATAGCACGGCGTACTTCTCCAGCACTCTCAGCCCCGGCACAGTCTTGCGCGTGTCCAATACGCGGGTGCCAGTACCGTCAATCGCATCCACAAATTGCCGCGTTAGCGTGGCGATGCCGCTCAGGTGCTGCATCAGATTTAGAATTACTCGTTCGCAACTTAGCAGCGCGCGCGCGTTGTGGCGAATGACGGCCAGCACCTGGCCCGTATGCACGCGCACTCCGTCAAAGATCTCCGGATGGCTGACCACCTCAAAGCGAGTCTGCGCGGGAGCACGCCGGTCAAGCCGCGAGAAAATCTCCAGGAAGCGCGGAACTGCTCCCAACCCGCAAACCACCATCTCCTGGCGTGCCAAAATCGAGCCTGTCGCTCGCAGGCCAGGCTCAATGGTGAGGTTGGTGGTGGTATCGCCGGCAGCCTGATCTTCAATCAGCGCCCGCTCCAGCAATGCGTCGATGCTACTGCTCTTCCAATCCATGATGCCTTTTCGCGCGGTTAGGAATGTGCTTGCTATTTCCTGCTCAACAGAAAGTCATAAATCACTTTCTTGACGCTGTCGTCCACCTGATCGGTCAGTGAGAAAAAAGGAGTTCCGTTGTTTCGGTAGATTTCAAGCAGATATCCCGTCTGACCTCCGGCGAGTTTTTGCCACAAACCAGGTTTGCTTTGCTTTTGCTTGTCAACCAAGCGGACCTCTCCCAGGTCCTTATACCAGAGGAGCGACACCATGTTGCGGCTATCACGCACCATAAATCCAACGCTACCCAAGAGAAGGAACTGGGAGTAACTTCCCGCGCGCGATCGCCCACGCGCGAGATCAACGATTGCAACAGCGGCACCGAGTTTTCCCAGGTTTGCGGAGATCACCTCTTCTGCCTCTGGGGTGAATGGAGCGGTCTCGCAGCCAGGCGCGCCGCGAAACGAAATGGAGGGCGCGGAGGGTGTGAAAGGTGCGGCCTCAGGTTTGTATGAGGGACTCACGGTCGAAGATTTCACTGGCCGCTCTGTCAACGCTTCCACTGGAGCGCCGCCGCTGTGCTCCTTTAGCCCGCGGTAGGCGACCTGAATCTCCTTGAAATGCTCTTCAGCATCCGCCCGCAAACTAGCGTAATTCTCGTAAAGATCAGGGTGCCATTGTTTGATCCCCTCGCGATAAGCCTCTTCAACTTCGGGTTCCGAGGGTATCCCATAGGCGATTCCTAGCGTCCGATAATGCTGCTTGCATTGAGCACAATCACAAGACATGGCTAATCTTCCTTTTTGAGATTTTCAAGCGCGGCCCGAGCTTTTTCCAGAAGCAGCCGCGTTTCTGCCTCCTGTTTTTTCAACCCCTCAACTACCTGCGCCGGCGCCTTGGCCAGAAAGCTTTGGTTGCCTAATTGACGCTCAGCTGACAGTAGACCTTTTTCATACTTCGCGATGTCTTTTGTCAAGCGCTCACGCTCGGCGGGGATGTCGATGGTGCGCTCATAGAGAATTTCAACGTCATAGCCAACTTCTGTGCGCACTTCGATACCAGGTAATGGCGGTTGATGAAGTATCTCGATATTAACTTTGGCCAGATATTCAGCCAACTCTCGATTTGCACTATCGGTATCCCGCCAAATTGCGTCCGTTATCTGTGCCCCATATTGGCCAATGTAGATTCGTGCTGAAACCGTGTCCTTCTCAGGTACTCCACAAGCTTTTCTTTGAGCACGGAGAGCCGTAACAACTCGCTGGATAGTAGACATTACCGACACATCCGTTCCCTGAGGATAATTCTTCAGAGATTTCGCAATGGCTTTGTCACTTTGCGGATAACTCGTCAACGCAATCGACTTGGCCGGTGGGTTGCCGTCATAAAGGGCGTGCCAGATTTCTTCGGTAATGAATGGCATGAAAGGCGAGAGTAACCGCAGCGCCGCTTCAAAAACCGAAACCAGCGTGGTAAGGGCTGCATGTCTGCCATCATGCTTCCTAGCCTGCTCGCTCGCTGATTCGCCGGCTGGCCCATCCATCGAAAAATCAAGTCGGAGTTTTACGATTTCAAGATACCAGTCACAGAAACTGCCCCAGAAGAATTGATAAATTGTATTGGCGGCGTCGTCATAGCGGTAATCTTCCAGCGACTGGTTGACTTTGGCCGCGGTTGCATGGAGTTCGGCCACGATCCAACGGGCTTCGAGTGGCGCATCTTCCGCGGCCGCCGGCATTCCGCCCAGCGCGGCCGGATCGACCGTGATGCCAATCTCGGCGGCGCGATCTACGTTCATGAAGAGAAACCGTGCGGCGTTCCATATCTTGTTGGCAAAGGCGCGATAACCTTCGGTGCGAGCTATGTTGAAAGCAATGTCCGTCCCGGGCGAAGCCATCGAGGCCAGCGTAAATCGCACCGCATCAGTTCCGAATTGCTTGACGATTTCGATGGGGTCGACGACGTTGCCTTTGGTCTTGGACATCTTTTCGCGGTTGGCATCGCGCACCAGCGCGTGAATGTAGACCTCGCGAAACGGCACTGAATCCGCGAGCGAGCGCGGGCTGCCGTCTGGCATTGCCGGGGTCCCCAACGACGGGTCCTTGTCGTTGGGGTGGATAGGCACGTCGGCGGCAAACCAGCAGCCGAGCATGATCATGCGCGCGACCCAGAAGAAGAGAATGTCAAAGCCGGTAACTAATAGGCTCGTTGGATAAAAAGCGTCGAAGTCTGCGCGATTTTCCTTCGTGATATTCGGCCAGCCGAAGACAGAAATCGGCAGCAGGCCCGAAGAAAACCACGTATCCAGAACATCGGTCTCCTGCGTAATTTTTTCGGAACCGCAGTGCGTGCAGGCAGTGGGATCGACGCGGGCGACGGTGATTTTGTGGCACTCGGAGCAATGCCACGCGGGGATGCGATGACCCCACCAAAGCTGGCGCGAGATACACCAGTCGTGAATATTTTCCATCCAGTTGAGATAGGTCTTCTCGTACTGCTCTGGTGTGAACTTGATTGCTTTTTTGCCATCTGGACCGGGCTTGACGGCTGCAATCGCCTTGTCTGCCAGCGGCTGAATCTTGACAAACCATTGCGTCGAGAGTCGCGGCTCAACAGTAGTTTTGCATCGATCGCAATGGCCGACATTGTTGGTATGGTCCTTGATACCGGCTAACAGGTTTTTTGCTTCCAAGTCGGCAACGATGCGTTTGCGAGCCACGTAGCGGTCAAGACCGGCATAACTCCCGCCTTCGGCATTGATGCGACCTTCGGCATCCATGACATTAATCGAAGGCAGATGATGGCGCTCGCCGAGGGCAAAGTCATTGGGATCGTGCGCCGGAGTTACTTTCACTGCGCCGGTGCCGAATTCGCGACTTACCCATTCGTCGAGAATGATAGGAATTTCGCGGCCCGCCAGCGGCAGGCGAAGCTTTTTGCCATGTAGGTGAAGATAGCGCTCGTCTTCGGGATGAATGGCTACGGCTACATCGCCCAGCATGGTTTCAGGCCTTGTAGTAGCAACTGTGAGAAACTCACTAGTATCTTTACCATCTTCTCCAATTACCGGATATCGTATCTCCCATAAGTGTCCCTTTTGTTCCTCGTGGAACACTTCCAAGTCACTAATTGCCGTTTGACAACGCGGGCACCAGTTCACGATGTATGCGCCGCGATAAATTAAATTCTGCTCATGTAATCGAACAAATGCTTCGCGCACAGCAACCGACAAATTCTCGTCCATCGTGAAGTATTCACGCTGCCAGTCAACCGACGTGCCCAGCCGCTTCATCTGATCGAGAATCGCGCCGCCATAGTGATGCTTCCACTGCCACACGCGCTCGACAAAAGCTTCGCGACCAAGCTGCTGGCGGCTCTTGCCTTCGCTTGTCAGCTGGCGCTCCACCAGCATCTGGGTCGCAATTCCCGCGTGATCTGTGCCTGGCACCCAAAGGACGCGATCACCGCACATACGACGCCAGCGGATGAGAATGTCGATCTCCGTGTGCTCCAGCATGTGACCCATGTGCAGGTAGCCGGTCACATTGGGCGGCGGGATCAGGATGGTAAAGGCATCGTTTTGCTGGGCAGCATCGGCAGGGGGCGTTGGCTGGGCGAATAACTTCTCTCGTACCCAGTATTCCGCCCAGTGATCTTCAAGATCGGCGGGGTCGTAAGCTTTGGGCAGGTCGTGAGGCATAAGGGTTATCTTCCAGCCGCCGATGGCTTGCGTAAGGCCCTCTTGCGGAGAGGCTTTCGAGCTAAGGGAGTGCCCCTCTACTTTATCAGACGCGGGTTTTGGAGCGATCAGAAACGCGCCGCAGAACCCCCCCGAGCCTGGCGCGGCAATTTGTCGCCGCGCGAGGGCTATCGAACGATCTTTTGACGCAACGGGCTTGCTGACTGGCTTGGGGAATCCGGGTAGGAACTGCCCTGGTCGCTGGCATTCGTCCGTTTGCCGCGTACCTTGAGCAACTGCTCGGTTCTACAGACGGAACATCTCCAGGGAAAGTAGCCAAACAGAGGAGCCAGTGTCGTTCGCAGGAATCCTTCTCTCGTGATCCGGCGTAATCGATGGCTTTGGCAATTGACGCACACCATGAGCGTTCGCTCCGTGAGTTCAAAATTTGTTTGGGAAAAATGCTCTCACCTCTATTGAATCGTCTGGAAACGCGTTGTGATGAAGAGATTGATTGGTCAAGGGTGTCGAAGGTAATCATTCGCATGGCTTTTCGGTCACCGCGATTGAAGACAGCCTCGGCCGCGGCTGGTTTCTTGACGCGCCCCTTGCCCGTCTGCTTTACTTCAATCAACGTCATGCACACCCGCGGCGCCAACACGAGCTTTTCGAGAGTCCTGCTGATTCCCTCGATGCGAATTATGGGCTCCAATACGCGCGCGGGAAACGAGGCCTGACGAACCAGATTCAATAGGACAGCAGCACACAGGCCACCACCCGCGGACGCGGCTGGTGGTTTTTTTATTTCGATTTTCGCTCAATCGATTTTCGCTCAATCAAGGAGGCAAGCTTTGGAATCCGTCACTCTCTCCAGCATTCAAGCGGCACGCACGCGCATCGGCGAGTCCATCTACGTTTCACCCTGCCAGCTTTCCTGTGATCTCTCTGAGTTGACCGGTCTGCCGCTTCACTTGAAGCTGGAAAACCTGCAACGCACCGGCTCCTTCAAAGAGCGCGGCGCGCTGAACAAACTGCTCACTCTGAGCCAGGCGGAGCGAGCGAGCGGCGTGATCACAGCCAGCGCCGGCAACCACGCGCAGGGTGTTGCCTTCCACGCTGCGGCGCTCGGCATTCGCGCGCAGATTGTGATGCCTTTGGCCACGCCGCAGATCAAAGTCGCCGCCACACGAGGCTTTGGCGCCGAGGTCATTCTCCATGGGGCAAATTACGATGAAGCCGCCGATGAGGCTTTGCGCCGATGCCAGGCCGAGGGCCGCACCTTCATCCATCCCTTTGACGACGCGGAGGTCATCAACGGCCAGGGAACCATCGGCCTGGAATTGCTGGAGCAGGTGCCCGACCTCGAAGCCGTCGTGGTTTCTATCGGCGGCGGCGGACTGATCAGCGGCATCGCCTGCGCGCTGAAAGAGACGAATCCAAAAATTCGCGTGATCGGCGTCGAGCCGGAGAAGCTGCCCTCGATGCTGCGTGCCCGCGAGGCCGGCGCTCCGGTCACCATCAACGCCGAGGCCACCATCGCAGACGGCATTGCCGTTCGCCGCGCCGGCGATCTGACGCTGCCTCTGGTCAGCCGCTACGTGGATGAAATCGTCACGGTGGACGACGAGGAAATTGCCAGCGCTATTCTGATGCTTTTGGAGCACGAGAAGACGTTAGCTGAGGGCGCGGGCGCAGCGGCCTTGGCTGCTTTGCTTCAGTCCAAGACCAACCTCCGTGATCGCCGCACCGTGGTGCTGGTTTCGGGCGGCAATATCGATGTGACTTTGCTGGCCAAAATCATTGAGCGCGGCCTGGTCAAGGACGGCCGCCTGCTGCGTATTCGCGTTCACCTTCAGGACCGCCCCGGCGCTCTGCTCGGGCTCACCGAGGTTCTGGCCCGCGAACGCGCCAACATTGTTGAAACCATCCACAATCGCTCCTACTACGGCGTCAGTTTGGGCGAAACGGTGATTGATGTAACGCTCGAAACGCGCGGCGCAGCTCACATCGCGTCGATCAGTCATGCCCTGCATGAGGCTGGCTTCGGCTTTGAGCGCATCGAGTGAGTATCATTTGATAACGATTCTTTGCAGATTCATGCCCTCGGACTGGGAATTCATGCAACAATAGGCGGGTCATGAATCTCGGAATGAAATTGTTGCTTCCGCTTGCAGTGCTGGCCACGATTCCTGTGTTTGCGGATGACGGAGCGGCCTCTATTGCCGCCGGCGGGCTTGTGGTCATGGGCAAGGAACCGCGCATCGTCATGGCAAGGGAAGTTCTGCAAATCTCCATGCACAAGGTAATCGTCGACTATGACTTTCGCAATGACAGCGACCAGGAGATCACCACCGAGGTAGCCTTTCCCATTCCGGAATACGGCCTTCCAGATATCGACCAGCAATGGGGAGGCTTTGATGATTTCCGGCTGTGGGTCAACGGTGCGCCAGCCCGCTCTCAAGTTGAGGCGCGGGCATTTCTGAATAACAAAGAATACACGCGTCTGCTCAACAGAATGCACGTTGACGTCGCAACTTTAGGCCATCAATCTTCGGACAAAACGGGGAAATTCATGGCGCCCGATATTGAGAGACTTACTGCGGCTGAACACAAGCAACTCGAAGACGCTGGGTTGGTTGCTTACAACGAGACCGTGTATGTCGCATTCACCCCTGAATGGCATGTCCGGAAAAAGTATTATTTGAAGCAGATCTTTCCGGCACACAAGATCGTTCACGTTCGACATGAATACACGCCTGCGATAGGCTTCGAGGACAACCTTGAGGCTGGATTACGCACCATCGATCCCGACCCGGAAGCCGCCAAATCCCTCAGAGAATTCTGCATCGATGACCGGCTCAGCAAGACTTTAAAACAGATTGCTGACGGCCCAGGAAGTATAGACGCACCTGATTACTATGTCGATTTTATCCTGACCACAGCCAACACCTGGAAGACGCCGATTGAGGATTTCACACTCATTGTCGACCGTCCGCATGGCTACAGCGATTTCCCTAACCAAGTCAGCTTCTGTTGGAACGGGCCAATCAAAAAGATTGATGCCAACCATTTTTCAGCTCATGCCGTGAATCTTGTTCCAAAGAAAGAACTCCACATCGGATTTTTTACTGTTTACGACCATTCGCTTGACGTCCCCAACATCTCACATTGACTTGCAGGTCCGGAACTTTTCCTGATCCGGGGTTGACCCACCTCGCACCCTCGGAATTGCAGACCCGTAACATCGTGCCGTCAAACCCATTCCGCTGTACAATCCCTACAGGACACGTTAAATCGACTTCGCATCTTGAGCCGGCTTGGCGCATCCAATTCTCATGGTGTCCCGATGACTGCATCTCGCGAGAAAACTGAAGCGCGCAAACTGCCCATGATGCCCATCCGGGACATGGTGATTTTTCCTTACATGATGACGCCGTTCGTGGTGGGCCGCGAATCGAGCGTCCGCGCGCTTGAAGAGGCGCTGAACGGCGACCGCAAGATCTTTTTAGCCACGCAACATGATGCGGCAATTGACGAACCCAAGGCCAAGGAGATCTATCAGGTCGGGTCCATTTGTAATATCGTGCAGAGCGTCAAGATGCCCGACGGCAATATTAAAGTTCTGGTCGAGGGTGTGGAGCGCGCCAAGTCCGTCGAGGTGAACGACACCGATGGATTTTTCGTGGCCACGGTGCGCACCGGCAAGACGCAGTTTGAGATGACTCCGGCGGTCGAGCAGCTGATGACGCGCGTCACTACGCTGTTTGAGCAGTACGTCAAACTGCAGCAGTCGCTTAATTACGAAACCATTATCGCCACGGTGCGCATGGATGAGCCGGCCAAGCTGAGCGACACCATCGCCGCCAATTTGCAACTTGGCATTGAAGAAAAGCAGGAGCTGCTGGCACTTTTTGATCCGGCCATTCGGCTGGCGCGCATTGCCGACGTGCTGGACATCGAGATAGAAAAACTCGACCTTGACCGCAACATTCAGTCGCGCGTGAAGCGACAGATGGAACGCGCGCAAAAAGAGTATTACCTGAACGAAAAGATCAAGGCGATTCAGAAGGAACTGGGCCGCGGCGAAAAGAGCGAATACGACGAACTGCGCAAGAAAATCGAAACCGCCGGAATGCCCAAAGAGGTACTGGACAAGTCGATTCAGGAATTGAAAAAGTTGGAAGCGATGCCGCCCATGTCGGCTGAATCCACCGTCAGCCGCAACTATATTGACTGGCTGCTTGCCGTGCCGTGGAAGAAGCGTTCGAAGGAGACGCGCTCCATCGAGTATGCGGAAAAGGTGCTGAACACGGACCATTATGGGCTAGAGAAAATCAAGGAGCGCATTCTTGAATTTCTTGCTGTGCGTCAGTTGGTAAAGAATCCCAAAGGATCGATTCTTTGTTTTGTCGGACCTCCGGGCGTAGGCAAGACTTCGCTGGGCATGTCGATTGCGAAAGCTACAGGCCGCAAGTTTGTGAGGCTATCGCTCGGCGGCGTGAGGGATGAGGCGGAGATTCGTGGTCATCGACGCACTTACATCGGCGCGATGCCTGGTCAGATTATTCAGCATATGAAGCGGGCGGGGACGAGGAACCCTGTATTTCTGCTCGACGAAGTGGATAAGATGGCTTCGGATTTTCGCGGCGACCCGGCCTCGGCGTTGCTCGAAGTGCTGGACCCGGAACAGAACACCACCTTCCAGGACCACTATCTGGATGTGGATTATGACCTATCGCAGGTACTTTTTGTTGCCACGGCGAATGTGCTGCACACCGTTCCGGCGGCCTTGCAGGACCGCATGGAGGTTCTTCGCCTGCAGGGTTATACGGAGCAGGAAAAGCTCGAAATTGCGCGCCAGTATCTGGTAAAGAAACAGCGCGAGCAGACGGGCTTGAGCGAGAAGAACATTGTCTTCACCGACGACGCGATTACCGAGATCATCCGCAACTATACGCGTGAGGCCGGAGTGCGCAACCTCGAACGCGAAATCGGCAACGTCTGCCGCAAGGTGGCGCGCCGCGTGGTCAAGGATGGCGGCAAGCACAAAGAGGAACTTACTGCGGCGAACATTCACGAGTTTCTCGGAGTGGCCCGCTTCCGCGACTCCGAAGTGCATGAGAAGAGCGAAGTCGGTTTGGTTACAGGCTTGGCGTGGACCGAAGTTGGCGGCAGTATATTGACCACGGAAGTGCAGATACTCGACGGCAAAGGCAAGCTCACCATCACCGGCCAACTTGGTGATGTGATGCAGGAATCGGCGCAGGCCGCACTGAGTTATATTCGCGGGCGAGCGCAGGCGTTGGGGCTGAGCCGCGAGTTCTATCGTAATGTGGACGTGCACTTGCACGTGCCCGAAGGCGCAATTCCCAAGGACGGCCCTTCGGCAGGCATCACGATGGCCACCGCGCTGGCTAGCGCGCTGGCAAGAATTCCGGTGCGGCGCGACATTGCCATGACCGGCGAGATTACTCTGCGCGGCAAGGTGCTGGCGATCGGCGGACTTAAAGAGAAGTTACTTGCAGCTCTCCGCGCCGGCATTTTTGAAGTGATTCTTCCTCGCGCCAATGAGAAAGACATTGCCGAGTTACCCGATAACATCAAGAATTCAATGAAAATGCATTTTGTGGATCAAATGGACGAGGTACTCAAGCTTGCTCTTGAAGGTCCATTGCCCACAGCGCTGCCAGCCGCAGTGGATGTGCTTACCTCTGTACCGCCTCCAGATCTGACGACCACTCTGCCAGCGCCGCAGTGACACGTATTTGTGACGTTGAATTCTGACAGATCTTTGTTCCATGCAGTTTTTTCTGGCTGGAAGGATAGAGAAAATGAAACTCCCAATCAGGGAAGTTATTACGCTGCTGCTTGTGTGTGCGAACGGTTTTTCATACGCTCAAACCTGCGCTGGCATGGCTCTTGGCAACAATGCGAGCCTGAATGGATTCGTTCCTTTTCCGTCAACAAATGTCTGGAATACAAACATTGCGTCGGCTCCTGTTGACCCGAATTCGGCGATGATTACATCCGCGCCGGAGTTTGCGGGGTTCTATTTGCACCCCGATTTTGGCTCTGAGAGCTACTATGGAATTCCTTACGTTGTCGTGGACTCTACGATAACTCCTACCGTGCCGATCAATGTGATTGATTACGCCAGTCAGAGCGATGTGGTTGTGGCGCCTTACCCTATTACCGCTCCTATTGAAGCTTATCCTGCCGATTGTTCCGGCTGGCCGGATAGTGATAACACCGATGCTCATGTATTGGTGCTCGACCGCGCAAAGTGTTTTCTCTATGAGACATTTAATACCAATCGTTGCAATGGTCAGTGGGATGCATCGAGCGAGACGATTTGGGATATGACTAACTATGAGTCGCGCCCCTGGGGGTGGACTTCGGCGGATGCCGCCGGATTGCCTATTTTTCCTGGGCTGGTGCGCTATGACGAAATTGCTTCCGGCGCGATCAATCACGCCCTTCGGTTTACCATGGCAAAGACAAAGGACGATGCCAACGGCGGGTATTTTGTAACTCCTGCTTCTCATGCCGCGGGCAATCTTTGGGGGGCGGATAATGTTATCGGGATGCGGATCAGGTTGAAGGCGAGCTTTGATATCTCCGGCTACTCCGCGGTGAACCAAGTTATTCTGACAGCTATGCAGCAGTATGGGATGATTTTGGCGGACAATGGCGGTTACTTTTATTTTCAGGGTGTTTCCGATCCGCGCTTTGACGACAATGATTTAAATAATTTGAAGGGAATTGAAGCTTCAAACTTCGAGGTTGTGCAAGCGACACCCGAATTTCCCGGCTGGGATTCCCAGACCGCACCCGTCGGAGCCGCGCCAACCATCAACAGCTTTACGGCGTCAGCGCCAAGTGTAAGTTCGGGTTCTTCGGTCACCTTGAATTACAGCGCAAGCAATGACTCCTACGATTTCATTGATATGGTTGGCCCGGTCGCAGCCGGCAGCGGAAGTGTAACGATTACTCCGACGACAACTCAGACTTATACATTGAACTCTACGAACGCTTATGGCAGAACCACGAGCTCACCGATTACAGTTACCGTGCCTGGTTCCGTAGTGGCTCCGCCGATCTTCATTCCCCCGGCCGGTGCTTATAGCTCCGCGCAGACAGTGACGATCAGCACGATCACGTCGCCGTCCGCGACGATCTATTACACGACTGACGGAAGCACGCCGACGACTAACTCAGCGGTTTTTTACCTCTCCAATCCGATCATTGTTTCTTCTCCGCAGACGGTGCGGGCCATCGCCGCAGTTACAGGCTACTCAGCGCCCAGCGCGGTCGCTTTGGCGGCTTACGTGATTGGCTCGCCGGCAGCTATTCCGACCTTTGGCCTGGCGGCAGGAACGTATCGATCGACGCAGACAGTCAAGATTACCGACACAACCCCAGGGGCAACAATTTATTATGCGCTGGGCAGCATTTTGCCTACGACAACGCTGACACAATATACCGGCCCCATTACTGTTTCGGCGACAGAGACTATCTCGACAATGGCCGAAGCCACCGGTTACACGAATAGCGCAGTCGCCTCGGCCACTTATACGATTATGCCGGCGGTTGCCACACCCGTTTTTTCGGTGGCAACAGGAACGTATGGCGCGGCGCAGACTGTCTCCATCTCCGACGCTACCCCGGGAGCGACAATCTATTACGTAATCGGCAACCTTACACCGATAAGCAAATTGATCAAATACACGGGTCCAATTACCGTATCTTCAACCGAGACCATCGTGACACTTGCCGAAGCTGCCGGTTACATGAACAGCGCGACCGCAACGGCCACTTATACGATCATTGCTTCACCGAGCGCGCAGGTAACATTGGCAGCGTTCAGCACGCCGGGATAGGCATGTATGCTCGGCTGGTTTTTGCCGATATGCCGGGTGAGTTAGGCACAGGCGCTCAGGCGCAGTAGAGGAGAAATCTGCGGCTATTGTGCTCGCACGCAGGTGAAGCCCAGTTGCAGTTTCTTCTTATAGCCTTGGTCATCTGGGCTGGACGGATCAAAAAAAGCCGCATCGTAAGGATCGCCTCGTGCCTCGAGGTGCTGCGGGCTTAGCACAGGATCGCCGAAGACCCGATCAACAATAAAGCCATCGGCGCAGTGTCCGTACAGGACATATCCCCCGGTCAGAAAATAGCTCGCATACGCCTGCCAGGGGCGTAACTCCTTGCCTTCACTTGTAACGCGAAGGAAGATCGGACGATCGGTCTGCTCGAAATCGATCATCATTTCAACTCGAAATTTGCGAATGGACTTGTCGGGCTTCGCTTTCGAATAATCCGGAAGCGGTGGCTGCCTGGTACACTTGCCGATTGGTTCGATCTCCCCCACCCCCTGATTGACATTGAGGGTGTAGTAGCCCGATGCGGGGCCACCAAGAGACCCTTCTGTGCGGACGCGGCAGCCTCTGAATGTTTCAAGCCCATCTGGCCTGCCCGGATAGAACACATTGCGTCCCGGAAACAGCTCAACAGATGGTTGTCCGCAGACAGGCCGGTCCAACTTGAGCTCAAACCACTTGCGCATCCCGTCGTGGTAGATGAGTTTCCCCTTAAGCGCTATTGTCTCCTGTTGCTGGCCGGAGCCGCTGGTATTCTCTCCGGGGCACTGTTGACCATGCGCGAAGAGAGAAGCACAGACCAAGATTGCCGATACAACCGCAACTATATGACTCATCGGTTTCATAGGTGACATCATATGCCTTGCCGCACGTGTGCCCACAATATGTTGTGAGCAGCTGTTGAGTTTCTCCGCCAGGAGCAATGTGCCCCCCTCCTGTATCCTCAAACCAGATGCGCTATACGACACAATTTCTTCTTTCGGCGATGGCGGCAGAGCAATTTCCTACGCCGGATACGCCGGAGATTGCCTTTTTGGGCCGCTCGAATGTAGGCAAATCGAGTTTGCTGAATGCTCTGGTGGGTGAGAAGGCGGCTAAAGTTTCGCAGACTCCGGGACGAACGCGAGCTATCAACTTTTTCGCGCTTTTGGACCCTGGTCAGCGGCGCAAGCTGATTTTTGCCGATCTGCCCGGCTATGGCTACGCAAAGATTTCCAAGTCCATTTCAGCCGGTTGGCCGGCGTTTATTGAGCCATATCTTGCGATTCGATCGACTCTCAAACTGTGCGTGTGCCTGGTAGATTCGAATGTGCCCGCGCAGGAGAGCGACCGCCAGTTGGTTGATTGGCTGCGCGCCGCCGGACGCGAGTTTGCCGTGGTAGCTACGAAAATTGACCGGCTCAGCGGCAACGAGCGCACCCGCAACCTGCTGGCTTTGAAGAAGGGTTTGGAGTTGGATGAGGTGCTGCCCGTCTCTGCCAAGACCGGCTATGGAGTGAAGGAACTTTGGGAGCGAATCGAGTTAGCAGACTAATGGCGTAATGCGATGCCGCTCCGAGTGCCCGACGCGACTCAGCCTGACCTCGACTGTCACTTCGATCTGCGCGCTTTCGACCTGTTCGCGCATCCGCTCCATGAAGATTGCGGCGGAAGTTTCGGAGCAGCGCATCAACCGTTCGCCTTGCGCCAATTTGCCCAGATAGCGCGGAGCGAGACGCAGCCAACGGCGCGCGGCCTGGTTCTCGGGCTCAAGGCAATCGGCAGCCACAGCATCCAGCTTTGGTAGCCAGATGGCGGGCGCGGAGTCAACGCGCCAGGCGAGCAAAACCTGGCCTTCTTCTGAAGTGGCTGAGGCGGCTGGCCGCTCGAAGTCGGGGAGGACGCCGCGCTCGACCATTTCTTGGGCAAAGTCTGCTTCGCTGGTCCCCGGCGGCAACGCAACGCAAACGGCAACCGTCTCACGCTTGCGAATCTCGTTTTTCAGGATGCGCAAGGCTTCGTCGAGAGTGGTCACCAGGAAGTCCACGACCCCGTCGCGGATGGCCTGCTTTCCTGCGGACGCATCGGCCGAGATGGTCATTGAAGCAGCGCCGGCAATGTTAGCCGCTATCAGCAGCGCGCGGGCTTCAGCGTTGAGTTGCCCAGCATAAAGAAGTTTGCCGCCCAGGCTTGGCTCAGAGCCCGGCATAAGGTTCACGGTCCGAATCAGTCCGGCATAGTGCCGCTCAACCAGAAGAATAAAGCCAAACGCATCTGATTCGATGGGATCAAGCGACAAGGAAATATCCTCTCCACGGCTCGGCGTTCTGCTTCAGCCTCAGAGCAGTTCCAAAGATGCTATAGCCCAATTTGGTGGTATCCCACCCATTCGCAAAGAACGCGAATGGATGGGGCACCCGATTATTCCAGATGTTTGGGTACAGCAACTATAGAGCAGCCTCAGAGCAGTTCCAAAGATGCTATAGCCCAATGTGGTGGTATCCCACCCATTCGCAAAGAACGCGAATGGATGGGGCACCCGATTATTCCAGGTATTTGGGTACAGCAACTACAGAGCAGCCTGCGAGCATTTTCGGAATTTGTGTCGACCAAATTTCACGAGCATCCCAGCATTGGTACAAATTCATTTGTTCCGAAACCTAGTGCGCCACGAAATCTTCGTCCGACTGCTCCCGCCAGTTCTTTTTGCGGACGTAGAAAACAAAAACTCCAGGTTTCAGGACGGGACGGAGTTTGGCGGATTCGCTGGGCTTGACGCAACTGTTGGGAGCGATGACACCCGTGGTCTGAATCTCGGAGACCGCATACCAATGGTCGATGGGGTTTTCTTTCTGGCTTGCGGAGTCGCAGTTGACGTAAATCTCCTCGGAACGATCGTAGGTTCCTTGAACGGCGATCAGGGAACCGTTCTTGGGTAAGGTCAACTTGCCGGTGCCGTCCTCATTCTGGACCACCCAATCGGCATGGAGGGTTTGATCGTGATTGATGCGCACCAGGAAATTCGACGTTGCGATGAGCCTTCCGGTTTTGCCATCCAGCATCCGGATGGTGATGGTCTTCTCGGTTTGCGCATTTTGCGCACTTAGGCAGCTGCTGAGTAGTGCGGCCATACAGAACAAGAGCGTAAGTACACGGTGAATCTTTCGTATCATTCCTGCCTCTTCAATCACCAGGTCGAGTAAGGCTGGCCGTCCGAGCCCAATTCCTGCGAGCCGGAGTGGACATCGTCGATGCCAGGTTCGGACTGGTCTAGCGAGTGCAGCGAGTCGCTCGAGTCGGTCACCCAACTATCCTTGGTCTGGGTAAACGGGTCCACGGGAACGGATCTCAGATAACCGTCCGTGATGAGGTCGTCGAGCGATTGCGGCGCCTTCTGTTTATCCATAGTATAGGAGTCGATGGCTGCGCGCAGCACGTGCAAGTCTTCTTTGAGTACCGCTTCCCGGGCCTCTTTGATAGCTCCCGAAAAACGAGGGATGGCCACCATCATGAGGACGCCGATAATCGCCATCACGATCATCAGCTCCATCAGCGTAAAGCCCGCGTCTTGTTTGCGAATCCTGCTCACTGCATCCTCTGCTGACAAGTGGTGCCCTACCAGTCAGAATACTTGGTTCCGTCGAGGGCCGTGCCCTGCGACTTGGAGTACACGTCGAAAACGCTATCTCCACTGAAAGAATCTGATTTGGGATCGTCCTTCATCGAACGCAATCCCCACTCCGCCTTTCCGGTCATGGGGTCCACCGGAATGTGGCGCAGAAACTTCACTTTCTTGGTCTGAACTTCCACGCCAGTGACCAGCGTCTCCAGATCGGGCGGGTAGCCCTGGCTATCCACTTTGGTCTGGAACGCATTCTTGTCGGCAGCATCCTTGTACTTGTCGATGGCGTCGCGCATCATCCAGAGATCGTAACGGAGGTAGCGCTCGTTCTGCCGTTTCACCTCAAAGCGCGCAACGGGAAAGGCCGCGCCGGCGAGGATGGAAAGAATCACCACGGTCACAATCAGCTCGACCAGCGTAAGGCCTCGTTCTCCAGGGCGAACGATCCGGATTGGCCGTGCTTGCTTCATCGATCCGAGCCTCCTCGGCCTTTTATTGCACCTGAATGCTGACCCGCGCGCCCTGGGCCGGCAACGGCTGCTGCTTGCTGGTGAGCACCCCAGGACGGGTGATCACCACGGCGCTTTCTCCTGCGGTTTTGGCCTGGAAGCTAAGGACGCAGACCACGCCTGACCCGCTTACGCCAGCCGCACCCTGCGGACGCGAAGCGTTGATGACGATCATGCCCGGTCCATCGTCGCGATGAACCAGCGATACGTTCTGGCCATCCTGGCCGAGGAACTCTCCGCTGTCCACATTCACCAGCGAAAGTTTGGCCGGATCGTACTGAATCTGCAAAGGAACCGAACCAATATCCGCCCCTCCGTTCAATACCACAGGAACTTTGAATGTTGCGCCCGATGCAACGGGGCCGGACTGCGGAGCGACCAAGGTAAAGCTCACTCTTGCCGATTGCGCTGGAGTAGACGGTGGGGCCGCCAAACCGTTCGCCGCCGCGTTTCCAGTTGCATCCGCTGCATGGCTCATTTGGGCCAGCGCTGCGGGAGCTGCCGCCATGGCGCTTTGCCCGGGAACCGTACCCACGGCGGAGTGAACATTGGCTGGCGGCTGCACCGGATGTGATGCGGGATCCAGATCGGAATTCGAGCCGGGGCCATCGCTGGGAACGTGGCGAATTTCGATGGACTGACCAGTTCCGGTATCGATCGTACGCAGATTCACCTCATCGAGCGATTGCGAACGAACCACATGAGGAACCACTAGAAAGACCAATTCGTCGTCAGAAACGGTGTGATCCTTGGAGCCGAAGAGGTACTTGAGAATCGGAATCGAACTCAGTCCGGGGATGCCTGTCCAACTGGTCTGGTCCTGCTTGTCCTGGATGCCGCCGAGGATGCTGGCTTCACCCTCGCGGAGGCGAATCACCTGGTCGACAACGCGCTGACTCAAGATCGGTTCCGTCACGCCGCTGATGGTCACCGAACCGCTCTGCGAGGTGACCTCGATCTTGATTTTCAGGGTCACATCGCGATCGAAGTGGACGGTCGGCGTCATCTCAACATTGACGCCCACGTCCGTGTACTGGAATTGCGTATTCACGAGCGAACTGACGACCGCGGTAGCTGCGCCGGTCTGGTAGGAACCGGTGGCGATAGGGATTTTGGAACCGACCTTGAATGTGGCTTTCTGCGCGTCGGTTGCCCGAAGGCGGGGATTCTGGAGAATCTTGGTATTCGAGTCGGTCAGCAGCATATTGGCTGTGGCGGAGCCGACTGTGACGGCAAAGTCGTATGCCTTCAGGTGGGAGAGCTGGTAGAGCGTCACTCCAGCGGTGGAGGCGGTACCCGTAGTACTCGTGGTGGTCGAGGTGGTGGAAGTGCTGGTGGGCGGCTGGAGCGCGACCCCCACGCTGCTGGGCCAGGCGATGCCCAGAGTCTTCTCCCAGTTCTTGCTGACCTCGAGAATCGCGATGTCTACCACAACTTCAGGCCGTGCTTTGTCCAGGTCGTTGACTAGTTTTTGCGCCAGCATCAACTCGTCCGGCGTACCCCGCAGCACAATGGCATTCTGACTGGGGACCGGATAAGCTTTGGCGTTGGGCAGCACATTGCGAATGGCAGTGGAAACGTCGGTCAGGTCGGTCTGTTGCCAGGCGTTCGACAGGTAAAAGGTCTGCACCGCCTGCTCGTCCAGCTCGGTGCGCTTGGCACGGGTGTTGGTAGCAACAAAGATTGTGTTGTCGGTGACGGGACGCCAGAAGGTATTGGAGATGGTGCCCACAATGCGTAGCGCGTCGAGCAGGGATACATTGTTCAGATCCACCTGAATCTGTTTGGAGGTGAAGTCTGGATCGAAGAGGACATTCACTCCGGCGGCTTTACCGACAGCCTGATAAACGACCTTGGAGTCTTGCTGCATGTGCAGGGTCAGCGGCTCATTTGAGACCGGTTTGAGCACGGCCGGAGAACCCATCGAATCGAGCTCCTGCTGAGCGCCCTCCGCTTCAGGGAGGCTGGTATCGGTGGTCGTCGTAACCTCGCCATTCTTCTTACGCAACCGGGCGATGGCTTGCTGCGCGGACTCGTTGCCGGGATCAATTTCGGCGGCGTGCAGAAACTCGGTGAGCGCTCCTTGATCGTTGCCTGCATCCAGCAACTTGCGGCCCTTGCTGACATGCAAGGCGGAAGCAGAAACTCGCACGCGGTAGAACGCTGTGCGATACTCCAAGTCCTTGGGAGCCTTTGCGTTGGCCTTCTGGTAGTTGTCGAAGGCGGCATCATAGTCCTGGCGCGCTTCAGCGCTTTGGCCGCGCTTGAAAAACGTGTTGGCCGACTCGGCGCTCAGCACAACGCTCGACAGGCCGAAGACGGCCAGAACGGCGATGAGCGCAATCCAGAAAGCCGCCCCAGCAAAGACCGATCTGGGCGCAGCAGATGCTTGTGCACGGCTTTTCATCGAACTCCCACCCGTCTTCCGCGGCCCGCGCTTCTCACCGGACCTTTGCAGGCTGCCTTGGCCGCCCCAGACGCTATTCCTATCGCAGTTTTTATCGGTAAGACTTCCATCCAACAATGCCTCATTTTAGCTCATCCCCATGGCGAAACCTCTGAAACCCGCGCCAATGCTAGGATGAAGATTCGAGGATGCTTCCTGATGGCTCGCCAAACCAGCCACGTCATCGTTCAGCCGACAGTCACCGGCCCACAAAAAGCCGCCAAGCCCCGCGACCCGGTGGCCAGCGGCGAGCGAGACGCCGCGCACAATCGCGCTGCCGGCCATAACTACTTTTTGCTCGAAAAGTTTGAAGCGGGCGTGGCGCTGCGCGGAACGGAGGTCAAGTCGATCCGCGAGGGCAAGGCCAACCTCAAGGACTCCTACGGGCTGATCCAGAACGGCGAAGCCTTTTTGCTGAACCTTCATATTGGGCCTTATTCTCACGGCAACATCTCCAACCACGACGCCACACGTACCCGGAAGCTGCTGCTGCACAGCGCGGAAGTTCGCAAGCTACTATCGAAGACGCAGATCAAGGGTCACACGCTCATCCCCACGCGGCTTTACTTTCGCAACGGGCGGGTCAAATGCGAACTGGCCGTGGCGAAGGGCAAGCAGGACTGGGACAAGCGCGAGACCGAGAAGCGGCGGGAAGGCGATCGGGAGGCCCGCGCCGCCGTCAACGCCAGCAAACACCGTGTGGGGCGGTGACGCTGTTCCCTCTTGACTCGCGCAGGAGCCGATTGAGGTCTTGTTATTCAATTCCCTGACCCGACGGTGCATTAGAAAAGCTGCTGTTTTGAATGGGCACGACTGGTAGGCCGGGGATTTATCCCCGGCAATCCTAGAGCCAAATGACCTGGGCTTTAGCCCCTGAGGTATGCTTTTTGTCTGAGTTAACTCAATCTACAACTCATTGAATATAAAATGTGTTAGATCGATTCTGTCAAGATAGCGCGTGTGGACAAACTCGTGGTTCACAAGCCCTCGTCGTTCGGGATTGGCCGCGATATAGTCGAGCTGGTTGCGAAAGTCCTGGCCATCGCGAATCCGATGCTCGAGATATCCTGCCTGCCAGACCTCGCCCTTAAACTGATTCCGGACTTCGTGAGAGAACCCGCCTTTGATGCATTGGGCGCAGCGCTCAATTGTTTGATTGAGGGAGGGGGTGAGCAAAACATGCAGAATTTCGGGCATGATCGCGAAGCCGTGCAACAAATATCGGCCTTGGTCGCGGTAATGAAAGAGTGTTTTGACCAGCAACTCGGCATTTGCGGTTCTGACGAAGAGAGCACGTCGTTGATAGGTCGTGGTAGTGAGCGCATAGGTATTCATGGCGGATGACGAAAAGCATACCTCAGGGGCTGAAGCCCCGTCGATTGGGGTGGCTATATTGTCGGGGTTAAAACCCCGACCTACCATCTGGCCTCAACCGTTGGTCTTGCCTTCATCCCGTCCCTCACAGAGCGAAGCGCAACGCAAAACAACTGTCCGAGCAAGTATAGGTCGGAAAATCACCGGATCACTTCGATCTCAATTCCCAAATCGAGCTGCTTCCAGACGCGATCGGTCGTGTAGACCGTAGCTTTGCGCTCAAGGGCGAGGGCCAGGCATGCGCGGTCGCCCAACGAAAGGCCAAAGGGACGGGTGATGGACCGCAACTCAGCCGCCAGGCGCGCTTGCGTATCGCTGAAAAAGCAGGCTTCGCATTGCAAGCTGGTGATCCAGCTCCACGCCTGCTGAGCCCGCGCGCCACTCTCCAGCATGCGGGTGTGGACCTCGGCGAGGTTGATCGTGCTGAGCAGCGCGCCGTGCAGGATGGGAAGAACAATCTCGGCTCCTGGCTCGTTGAAGAACACGGCGAGAATGGCGGAAGAGTCGATCACCGCCAAGTCAGGCAACTTGATCCTCCTTGAGCCAGCCCGTGCGGCGTGCGGCCTCATCGCGCGCGATTTCTTCTTCTTCGCGGCGCGCTTCTTCGCGGCGCTCGGCAATTAGTTCGTCTGAAGCCAGAATTCCAGGTTTGGCGAACTGGGCGATCTCGCGCTGAATGCGGCGGATGCGGGCATGATAGGACTCAATGCGCAGTACTCCATCTTCGACCTCCATCAGAAGGGATTCTCCCGCCTTGATTCCCATTTGCTGTCGAATTGCAGAAGGGATGACGATGCGGCCATTCTGGTTGATCTTGCTACTGACAGATCTTTGACTGGTGACAATTGTTTCCATAATGCCTCATTTAAGGATTATGTCATATCGTTACTGAAAAGACAATCGTGTTACGGCGGTCATTTTATCCGGTTTTAACCCTCTACCCGTTGTCCGTTGTTCGCTGTAAACTGAGACCATGCGGACCCAACTGTCTTTCGCTCCCCTCGCTGAGATCCAAACTGAACTGCTGGCTGTGCTGGCGGTCGATGCCCAAACTTCGAAGGCTTCCGAAGCAAAACCCCAACCCGTGCTGCTGACCAACGACGCTTCCGTCCTGAGCGCAGCGAAGGCCGTGCTCTCAAGCGGCGAATTCAAGGCCGGCGCGAACGAGACGATACTCATCCATGCCCCGGCGGGTCTAGCGGCCAAGCGCCTGCTGATCGTCGGTCTGGGCAAGCAGGGCAAAGCGACGGTCAGCTCAGTGCGCAACGCTGCCGGAACGGCCGTCCGCTTCACCAAACCCCGCGGCATTCGTGAGTTGGTGTTCGCGCTGGCTGCGCCGGGCGTCTCCGTGTCTGAACTGGCGGCCCTGCCCGCTGTTGGCTGCACCCGCGCCGCCATTGAAGGCGCATTTGTCGGCGACTTCGACCCCGACACCTATCGCAGCGACCGAAAAGATCAGAGCGTGGAAACCTTCACGCTGGTTGCGCCGGTTGCCGCTGCACCCGCCGACACGGACAAGAAAGCCGATGCGGAGAAAGAAGAACCGGCCGCCACGAAAAAGGCTGATGCTGATCAAGCCGATGCGAAAAAGGTCGACGCCGACAAGGCGGATCTAAAGAAGGTTGAAACAGGTAAAGCCGACGCAGACAAGGCTCATGCGGAAAAAGCCGACAAAAACAAGGAGGTGAGAGCAGAGCTTGAGGCTGCACTTGCCGAAGCCGTCATCATCGGTGAGAGCCAGAACTTTACCCGCTCGCTGGTGAACGAACCCGGCAACAAGCTGACCCCCAAACTTCTTGGCCAGCGCGCTGGGCAAATGGCGGAACAGGTGGGCCTCAGTTGGAGCAACTTCTCGACGGACAAGCTGCACGAGTTGAAGATGGGCGCGTTCTGGAGCGTTTCGCAAGGCTCGGCCGAGCCGCCCGCCCTGATCGTGTTGCGCTATGAGCCCAAAGGCGTGACCGAAGGCCCCATTCTGGGGCTGGTCGGCAAGGGCATCACCTTCGACTCCGGCGGCATTTCGATCAAGCCCTCTGACAATATGGAGAAGATGAAATACGACATGGCCGGCGGCGCGGCGATGATCGGCGCCATGCGCGCCATCGCCCTGCTCAAACCCAGAGTGCGCGTGATCGCGGTCATCTGCGCTGCTGAAAATATGCCCTCCGGCACTGCGCAAAAACCGGGAGACGTGCAAACGGCCATGCCATTTTCCGCCGACAAGCCGGGAAAGACGATCGAAATCATCAACACTGACGCCGAAGGCCGTTTGGTTTTGGCCGACGGTCTCACTTACGCCCGTCAACTCGGCGCAACTCACCTGATCGACGCTGCCACCCTCACCGGCGCCTGCGTTGTCGCTCTTGGCTATGCCAACGCCGGAGCATTCTCGAACAACGACGAGACTTACGCCAAGTTTGAAGCGGCCCTTTCAACCTCGGGAGAGAAGTTCTGGCGCTTGCCGCTGGGAGAGGAGTATGCCGAGCAGATCAAGAGTGACATTGGCGACATCAAGAACACGGGCGGACGCTGGGGCGGCGCGAGCACAGCAGCCGAATTCCTGAATGTCTTCGCCGACGAAACCCCATGGATTCACCTCGACATTGCCGGCGTGGCGTGGGTCGAAGAGAGCAAGCCCTACATTGCCAAAGGGCCCAGCGGAGTGGCCGTCCGGTCAATTCTGGAGTGGGTGAGGAGCTATCAAATCTGACTGCGTCGATTCTGACTGCGTCGATCGAACAGTGAAGTTTTCTGACCTGAAATGACGCGAGGCTTTTGCGAGCGACCAGCGAGGTTTTGGCCCCGCTGCTGGTGGTTGCAGATTATTTGCTTTCGTCGCTGCACAATAAAGAGATCAAGGTTGAGGGGATTTTCGCGGAAAGAAAGCTGTACCCCCCACCCCCCTTTTTATATTTATATTTCCACAGAAAACCTTGCCGTTAATTAATTGGTAAACAACAGGGCCACTCGCAAAACTCCAAGATGAGTAAACAATTTTGCAAGTGGCTCATATGCAGCCGGAATTCGAGAAGATGCGCTATTGCTTGGTTTCCACTTTTGCTGAGCGCTTCAATTCGTTCCAATCCTTTTCAGTCTGGTCTGCGTAGGCGGCGCCGAATTTGGCGAGAGCCTCGCCAAAGCCGTCGCCGGAGCCGATGTAGCCGTTCAAAATGAGCGAGTCGCTGGAGCGGGCGTGGCCGCGAGCCAATAACTCGCCGCAAACTTCGCCAAAAGCCGCGAGGGCATCGCCAGACAAATCTTCCAAATCGATGGAACCCTTGTGGTCGTTGAGTTGACGCACCAGATAGTCGCGCCCACCGAAGCGCGTCCAGCCGAGGAAGGGATCGGACTGCACTTGCATAGCCTTCTGGCCTTCGGCGGAACGCTGCCCATTGTGACGGGGCGATTTCGCGTCAGGCAGATAAAGAGCGTAGCCGGAGGCGGGCTCCTCTTTGATCTGCAAAAAGAGCGGATCGTCGGGACCGTTGCCCTCGAAATAAACGCAGTAGTCGCGCAAACCCACCGAGCCTGTGCCGACGATTTTGAAAGCCACGTCCACCGGACGATAGAGCGACAAGAGATGCTGCCGCTGCGGCTCCAACATTTTGCGATAAGGGTCGAGGGAGGCCAGAACAGCCGCCGCCTGGGAGCCGGTGACGCGGGTGAGGCAGGGCTTGATCACCTTGAAGCGCCGCTCCGCATCGGACTTTCCGCCGGACACAGGTTCGGTCAACTGCGCCAGCGTGTGTTGAGGCGTAGCTCGCTCAGCTTTTATCAGCGCCTGGTGAATAGGCGCAACCTGGCTCATGCGGTGAACCTGATAATGGGCTACTTCGACACTCGGCATCTGGGCAAAGGTCCGCATCTGGGCGCAATAGCGGGCCACAAACCGTTCCACAGTCGCGCGAATGGCAGATTCCTTGTGACTGGAGCCTCGGCCGGCCAGCACCAAGGATGCGGCCATGCGCTTGAGATCCCACTCAAAGGGGCCGCGGATGGTCTCGTCGAAGTCGTTGATGTCGAAGACCAGGCGGCCATCGGGAGCGGCAAAGGCGCCGAGGTTGCGCACATGCGCATCGCCGCAGAGCTGACAGATGAGGCCTGTATTCGGCAGCACGGAGAGGTCGGCGGCCATCACCGGCACCGCGCCGCGAAAGTAGCCGAAAGGTGACTCTGCCATTAGCTTGTATTTGAGCTTGATGAGCGCAGGGACGCGGCCCTTCATCGATCGATCAAGAAGCTCGAGTGCGGATGTCTGCCTCGCCTTGGGTTTGAGTTCGTCGTGTTGCTGGCGGCCGACTTGCTTGCGCCCCGCCTGACCTAACTTGCGCCGTTCCTGTGGAGTTGCCCAGTGCATGAGACGGAAGATACAACGCTGGGGCGGTTGTGTGCAAATTATTAGACCAGGCGAGTTACACTTCTGGCTGGACTCCCGCGCATTTTGACGGCGGCTTGGAAGGCGCGGAGGCTTTGTCACCAGAGGAGTTTCCAATGGCTCGTGCTACCGTTCTATTGCTCTTCAGTTTCGTTGCTGTTTCCTTTGCGCCGCTTTCTGTGGCTGGGCAAGTGCCCGCGAAGCCGCTGACAGTGGAGGCGATTTATGCGCATGGGCCGCTCATTGGAAACCCGCCTGACGAACTTACGTGGTCGCCAGACGGAAAGCATTTGACTTACCTTGACAACGGAGCGCTCGTGGAGATGGAGCCGGGCTCAGAGGATGCTTACATCATCGTGAGCCGCAGCAAAATGGCTTCACTCGACGCTGGGAAAGACACCGAGACAGACCGCGACCATCGCGCTCGCTATGGAATGGCGAGTTATGTTTGGGCGCCGGATTCGAAGCATGTACTCTTCGACGCGAACGGCAGACTGTGGCTTTATGACTTGCAAAAAAACGCGGCCGTCGAGGTTGCCTCGACCGGAATGGCATCGGGCGACGACCCCAAGTTCTCGCCCAACGGCGAATATTTTTCGTTCGTTCGAGAGCATGGACTGGCAGTGGCGCGACTGAAGGATCACGGAACGCCGATGACGATGGTAGCACCAGCGCCTGACTCGGCCACACTCAACGGCGAGGTGGATTGGATTTATTTGGAAGAGTTAGAGACGCGCAGCAATTATTATTGGTCGCCTGACTCAAGGAATGTTGCATATCTCGAAATGAACGAAACTGAAGTGCCAAAGTATCCCATTACCGACTGGATTCCGACCCATGCAACGGTCGATGAGCAGCGCTATCCGCAGCCGGGCGACCCCAATCCCGCAGTGCGCGTGGGTGTGGTGAGCGTGCGCGGGGGTAAGACGGCGTGGATCACTCTGCCCATTCGCGCGGGTCAAGATTACATTCCGCGCTTTGGCTGGGTGGATGCGAAGACATTGTGGATTGAAACGCTAACCCGCGACCAGAGGCATCGCGATATCTACTTTGCCGACGCCTCAACCGGACAGGCGCATCCGGTGCTGCAACTTGGCGATGATAAATTTTTTGATGATAAGTACGATGTCTTTGTAAGCGACGGATGCATCGTGCTCACTGAATGGAGCGACGGGCATAACCATATTTATTTTTACAGCTATGAAAAGGGCGACACGGCACATACCCTCGCCAAACTGGAACATCAATTGACGCAGGGTGATTTCGAGATAAGCGAAGTTTTGCGCGTAGATACGGCGGACAAGCTTATTAACTATGCGTCGAATGAGGGCAGCGCGCTCGATCAGCAGTTATGGCAGGTGACCTTCAATGGCGAGCGGAAGCAGTTGAGCACAGGCACGGGCACTCATGCCGGTAACTTCGCTCCCAGGGGCAGCGCGTTTGTTGACAAGCAATCGGCACGCATGGAGCCGCCGACATTCAGACTATGCGCCCAGCCTGGTAGTTGCAATGTCATTTGGACAAGTTGGGAGCTGAAGCCTTACCGCCTGCGCGCGCCGGAGCAACTTGAGGTAAAGGCGCATGACGGGACGATGCTGTTTGCCACGCTACTGCTTCCTGAAGGGACCGCGGCCGCCTCTGTGCCGCTGATTGTGAATCCCTACGGCGGGCCGGGCGCTCCGGCAGTAATCAATCGCTGGGACGAACGTTTGCTTTTCGATGAGTTACTCACTCAGCATGGATTTGCCGTGCTCCATACTGACAATCGTGGCATGGGCGGACGCGGACGCGCATTTGCCCAGGCGGCTTATCATAACTTCGGCGCAGTGCAGTTAGAAGATCAACTTACAGCAATGGACGCAGCGCTGGCTCAGTTTCCGCAACTCGATGCGAAGCGGCTTGGCTGGTGGGGATGGAGTTGGGGCGGTAGCTTCACGCTTTATGCAATGTCGCACTCGGACCGCTTTCGCGCAGGAGTTGCGGTGGCACCGGTGACCGACTGGCGCAACTATGACTCCATTTATACCGAGCGCTACATGGGTCAGCCGGCGGAGTTTGCGGAGGATTACAAGAAGTTTTCCGTCAGTAACTCAGCGGCTAACTTGAAGGGACGCATCTTGCTGGCGCATGGAACCGGCGATGACAATGTGCATATGGAAAACTCAGTGCAGTTTGTGCAGAAGTTGATTGAAGCTGAGATTCCGTATGACCTGCAACTCTATCCGCGCAAAACTCACTCGATTACCGGCGCGGATGTGCGCACGGAGTTGTTCAACCGCATTCTGGCGCACTTTGAGGAGTACTTGAAACCGGGGGTCGAGTGAGGGACGATTCGTTTGGTGAGGGACATCAGAAGCGACGACGGCGAAAAATATCGTCCTCGTCGCGGCTGGGGCATTTCGAACACTCCAGACAACAAACCACCAGTACGGCTACGCAAGCCGTCACCATAGCGGCGAGAAGGTTATCACCGGTCGCAATCCAATGGAGAAAGCTCTGCATACTCAAGCTCCCTACCATTAGACGCCTAAAACCGTGGCAGAGGTTATACGTTTGATCAAAGGATTTTGAGTTTTTTAATCGCGGCAATTCCCGCTGCAAGGGTTTCCTCGGTGAACTTCCTGCAAGGAATTGATATTCCGCTTGCTAACTAGCGAATAAAGAGCGAATATAGAAGCCGTATGGAGCCTGTTTCCAATCCTCCGCCGGCCAGTGGTTCTGAAGACTCCCGGGGCCCAAAGCAAGCCCTGGGTGGCGCAGAGAGCGGTCCGCTTCTGAATTGGCTGTTCGTCGATATGAACTCCTATTTTGCCTCGGTGGAGCAGGATGCGCGGCCTGAGTTGCGCGGTCGGCCGGTGGGTATTGTCCCGATGATGGCCGACACAACTTGCTGCATAGCGGCCAGTTACGAGGCAAAGGCCTTTGGCGTGAAGACTGGCACCATTGTTGCGGACGCCAAACGGATGTGCCCCGGGCTGGTGCTGGTGGAAGGACGGCACGAGCTTTATGTCGAATACCACCGCCGCATTGTCGAGGCCGTAGAGAGCTGCCTGCCGGTGACGGCGGTGTCTTCGATCGACGAGATGGCCTGTCGGCTGATGGGCCGGGAGCGGCCACTTTTGGCTGCGATGGCGCTGGGACGGCAGGTGAAGGCGCGCATTCTGGAACGCGTCGGCCCCATGATTCGCAGTTCGGTGGGCCTCGCCACCAATCGCTACCTAGCCAAGGTGGCCAGCGACATGGAAAAGCCCGACGGCCTGGTGGCGCTGACTCCCGACATTCTTCCGGAGGCGCTGCGGCAGCTTACGCTCCGCAGCCTGCCCGGCATCGGCGCGCAGACGGAGAAACGGCTTAACGAGAAGGGGATTCAAACCATGGATCAACTGCTGGCGCTTGACTGCGAGCAGGCCGGCGAGTTGTGGGGCTCGGTGTGGGGCGAGCGGCTTTGGCATTGGCTGAAGGGCGAGGACTTCGACATGGAAGAAACCGAGCACCTCAAGTCAATCAGCCATCAGCACGTGCTCGGGCCGGAGATGCGCACGCCGGAGAAGGCCTGGGCGGTAGCGCACAAGCTGCTGCACAAGGCGGCGATGCGGTTGCGCGCGGGGGGATTGTGGGCAAGCAGCATCGGCCTGGCTATCGGCTTCGCCGTGCCGCGCGGCGAGAAAAAACCCGTGAGTACTTATGGCGTGCCCGCCCGAGGATGGAAGGCCGAGTTGCGCCTGAGCGAATGTCAGGACAATCTGACGCTGATTGCCGCGCTGAGCCGCTTGTGGGCTTCGCGGCCTACCGGGGCGCAGTTTGAACACCCATACTTTATCGGCGTGCATCTGAACGGCCTGGTTCCCGACAGCCTGCACACGCTGAACCTCTTTGATGGATCGGAGGAGGAGCAAAGCCACACGCGCCTGCTAGCGGCCATGGACGCGCTGAACAACAAGTATGGCCTGAGCACGCTGGCGCCGGCCACCATGCTGACCGCCTTCAAGGCGGCGCCCACACGCATCTCTTTCCACACGATTCCGGAGCTGTTTTGAGCGGAGCACTCGTCTCCCCGCGAGCTTTCGCAGCGAATAATTCCGCTGGCCCGCGCTCAATTTGTGATTTAAGATGATAGCGTTATCAGTATTCACAGGGCTCGTTATATTGATGTGGCACCGCTTAATCCGGAAGCGGCCTCGGAGCAGACTGGCAAGAGCGGCACAATTGAAGGGATGGGGTATCGTGATGATTAGTTCGTGGCGGGAAGTGGCGGTTAGTGCCGGAATCGGGCTGAGCCTGTTCATGACGGCTTGCGGAGGGGGTTCCTCCACCCCCCCACCGACAACAACTTATATGCTGACTGTGAACTCGACGGGCCCGGCCAGTGGCGTGGCGATTACCGTTTCTCCGGCGGACAACAATAGCGCGGCAAACGGAAGCACCAGTTTTACGCGCACCTACAACGCAGGGACTTCGATCATACTGACGGCTCCAGCGATGTCTGGAAGCAACACTTTCTCCTCGTGGACCGGTTGCACGACAACGACTACTGTAACCTGCAATGTGACGCTGGGCACTAACACAACGGTCACGGCCAATTACACGGTCCCGGTTATTTCGACTTATGTGTTGACGGTGAATTCAACCAACCCGGCCAGCGGCGTGGCGATCACCGTCTCTCCGGCAGACAACAACAGCGCGGCAAACGGAAGCACCAGCTTTACCCGCACCTACAACTCGGGCGCCGCTGTTATCTTGACGGCTCCGGCCTCGTCAGGAGGCAATCTCTTCTCTTCGTGGACCGGTTGCACGACAACGACTACTGTAACCTGCAACGTGACAATGAGCGCCAATAAGACGGTCACGGCAGGCTTTGCGATCACGCCGACAGCCACAGTTACGGTGAACCAGTCGAGCACTGGCCCGGCCGTGAACCCTAAGATTCTCGGCATGAATCTTGCCGCGTGGTACGACGTGGTAGGCAATGCGACGGCTGTCAATGCTGCCTTCGCGCAGGCTGGCATACAGTCCATTCGCTGGCCAGGTGGCTCATGGTCTGACGAATATCACTGGCAGACGCCCAACAGCTCGTCCAATCCCAGTCTGCCTTACATGTGCCATAACAACTCAAGCGGGGTTCCAGATGGAACCACCTCCTGGGGCGGCTACAACACCTTCGCGCAGTTCGTCACCGGCATCGTGCAGGGCGGCAGCTATGACCTTGCCCTAACCGCCGACTATGGCACTAACCCTGCTTGCACCGGGCCCGGCCAACCGAGCGAGGCTGTCGCGTGGGTTACGGCCGCGCTAGCCGATGGCATCACGGTGAGTCACATGACGGTGGGCAATGAGGAGTATGGAAGCTGGGAGACAGACCTGCACACCCTTCCTAACAACGCGGCAACCTACGCGGCTGCCGTGGCGGGGAGCAGCGGCTACTACGCCCTCATCAAGGCTGCCTCTCCCAACACACAGGTGGGCGTCGTCGTGAACCCAGGGAACAACCCGGCATGGGATCCGACCGTTCTGGCCAACGCTTCCTATGATTTCGTCGAGTACCACTACTATCCCCAAGGTCCGGGAAGTGAAAACGATACCACCTTGATCCAGACGGATGCGCAGGCACTCACCACGAACATCAACACGATCAAGGCGGAACTGGCGACGGCAGGTCATTCGGGCACGCCTATTTATGTCGGGGAGATGGGCTCGGTCTACACTCTTCCCGGTCGGCAATCGTCATCGATTACCCAAGCTCTGTTTGCTGGCCAGGTATTGGGCGAAATGATGAACGCCGGAGTCTCGCGCGCCACCTGGTGGATTGGCTTCGGTGGTTGCGACGATACAACTTCGTATCAGACGCTTGGCAATGGAACCCTGCAATACGCAAATTTTGACACCGCTGGTCTTTCTTACCAGACGGACGTCTATGGCTGGCAGGACTTTGGCGGCTACATGGTATTTGCCGATGGGCCTTCGGAATCCAGTTGCGAGGGAGCAACTCTGCCGACGGGAACCCTGCTTCCCACAGCGCGAGCGTTTCAGCTTTTCAGCAACGTGGCCGTGAGCGGCGCCAATGTGCTGACTGCGAGCGTGACCGGCGATACCACGGATGTGGTAGCGTATGCGGCAACCCATAGCGGCGGCACGGCGCTGGTGCTTTTCAATCGCAATGAAACTAGCAGCGAGCCGGTCTCGATCAAGTTGTCGGTGGAAACAAGCTCCACAGACGTTAAAGTCATCACCTACGACAAAGCCATCTATGACCTATCCGGTTCGCCAACGGGAACTCCAGCGGACCCGGCGGGAACCAACACCTGGGCAGCGCCAACCACCACCGATATGGGCGCACAGAGTTTTCCGCTGACTCTTACTCTCGCCCCGTGGAGCATGAACGTGGTGATCATTAACTAACTAAGGCGCAGGCTTCGCACAGCAGTCTTAGTCGCCAACGGGTTGCCCCAGTTCTCGTGAGAGCTGGGGCAACTTTTTTAGTAACAGCTCTGGCTGTGCTGGCTACACTAATATCCAGCATGGCCAGTTTGATTTCGTCGACGGTGTCGAGTTATCGCGGGCGTCTTGCCCCATCGCCTACGGGCTATTTGCACGTGGGTCACGCGCGCACCTTCTGGACGGCCTATCACCGTGCCATCGCCGCGGCCGGCACGCTCGTGATGCGCATGGAAGACCTCGACCCGGATCGCAGCCGGCCCGCCTATGCCGAGGCCGCGTTTGAAGACCTGCGCTGGCTGGGAATTCGATGGCAAGAAGGCTCGGACGTAGGCGGGCCTTATGCCCCCTATGCGCAAAGTCAGCGACTGGATATGTATTTGGCTGCATGGCGCAAGCTGCTGCGGAGTGGCTTTCTTTTCGCCTGCCGCTGCTCGCGCAAAGATCTGGAAGCTGCACTCAGCGCGCCCCATGAAAGCTTTTCGCCGGGCGCCAACAACTCAGGTGAGTTCGATCCTCTGGATGATGAGCCTGTCTATCCTGGCACCTGCCGCAAGCTTGCGGGCGACATTTCGCCGCAACTCAATTCCGCGACGAACGAGATTGAAGTGCCGGGCAACTTCAACTGGCGTTTTCGTGTTCCTGACGGAGAAGTGATCGAGTTCGAGGATCGAAATCTTGGTCCGCAGCGGTTTGTGGCGGGCCGCGACTTTGGCGACTTTGTGGTTTGGCGGCGCGACGGCGGTCCGAGTTACCAGCTCGCCTGCGTGGCGGATGACGCGGCCATGAAAATCACGGAAGTAGTGCGCGGCGAGGATCTGCTCAAGTCCACAGCGCGGCAAATTCTGCTCAACCGCGCGCTGAACTTCGAGAATCCGGGCTGGTTCCATTGCCGCCTGACTGTGGATAGCAACGGCCGTCGCCTGGCCAAGCGCCACGATGCGCTGAGCCTGCGCACCCTGCGTCAGCGCGGTCTCACGCCTGAGGACATTCTGTCAGGGAATCTGCCGATGGATTGATGAGACAAAAAAAGATCTTATCGAGCCGCATTTTCTCTTCAATAGAGCATCAACGATAGGGACTCGACCGCCAGCCGGGGACCGATGAGACGTTGCGTGATCAGGGCAAACGCATCTCCTTCATTTCGGTTACAGAAAATAACCTCCCATCGGCGCACAATCAAAGCATGAACCACGACGACAGGCGCGGGCTGTTACTGTTCCCTGTTCCCTGCTCCCTGCTCCCTCGCGTACCCCCCCACCCCCCCCTAAAATATTTTTTATTCGTGCAGATAATTACGCAGCTGGAGAAGAAAACGAAGCGATGAAAGTGAAGAATACCCGCGTCATTACTGAATGAAACTCAGTTTCAGGAAAAATCCTCAATGTGCGCGAAATCGCACATAAAGTACCGTGATGCAAGAAAGGGCCTATCGGAATCGAGCGATTTTCCCCCAAAAAAGGAGTGTTTTGCCCTGAAAATGGCCTAAAAAGCCCACAAAAAGGCCTGAAATGAGTAGAATTTCAGCTCTGACAATGAATCAAATCGACCGCCCTGCGAAACGCCTGACGCTACGGTGCAGCAAGAGTTACTCGCCGTTTCTGCGAGGAATCTTATCTTGCGTTTGCCCGGGTTGCGTGATGCACTTGTCACTATGCGCGGCCCGCGAACTCCCGCGTCTCGGTGAAGATCTTCACCTTTTCGCCTACCTGAATATAGAGCGGAGCCTTGATTTCCAAGCCGGTTTGAAGCCGCGCCAGCTTGGTCACGTTGCCGCTGGTGTCGCCGCGCGCGCCACCCTCCGTGTACTCGACCTCCAGCTCGACCTTCTCTGGTAACTGCAAGCCGATGGGATTGCCATTGAACTTATGCAGCTGGATAATGACGCCCTCGACCAGCAACTCCAGTGCGTTGCCCATCATATCGCTGTTGAGCGTATGCGTCTCGAAGCTCTCCTGATCCATGAAGTGCGATCCTTCGCTGTCCGAGTAAAGGTAAGAAGCCTCGACCAGCTCCAGGTCCGGCTCCTTGAAGCGCTCGCCAGCCTTGAAGGTCTTGTCGAAGACTGCGCGTGTGAGCAGGTTGCGCATCTTCAGCCGCACCAGCGTTTGGCCGCCGCGCGCCGTGGGCGTCGAGACTTCGGCATCCATGCAGTAGTAAGGAGTGTTCTCGAACTCGAAGTACATCTTGCGCTTGACGGTAATCGCTTCCAGCAATGCGGCCATACGGTCCTCAAAAGTCAGCGTTTGCAGCCGAATAGAGCCCATCGGGCCCTTCCCCGGCTTCCTATCCATTATAGGTGAAGCGCGGCCTCGCCCGGCTTGCTTCTATTTCCGGCCAGCCGCATCAAAGGGGTGAGTCCGCTTGAGCGAGAATTTCTTCCCTGAAAGAGAACGAGATGGCACGTGAACTACTGACCGCCCGCCTTGAACGCAAAGATTGCATCTCTGAGGTTGCCCAGTGTTACCACTTCGTCTTCGTCCTCGACGAGGTGGAGAGCTTTCCGTTTACCGCCGGTCAGTTCGTTTCTGCCGTGGCCGCGGACGCCAATGGCAAAATGCAGACGCGCGCCTACTCGATCGCCTCCGCAGCCAAGGACAACCGCTTCGAACTATGCGTTAATCGTGTCGAAGAGGGTTTTTTTTCCAACCATTTGGCCGACCTACCCGACCTGCCTATCGGCGCGACCATTCAGATTCATGGCCCGCACGGACACTTCATTCTGCACCAACCCGTCACTGACTCCATCCTCGTGGCCACCGGCACTGGCATTGCGCCCATGCGCGGCAAGTTACAGTGGCTCTTCCCGGAGGGCGGTCCCGACCGAAGCAATGGGAAACAAATCTGGCTAGTTTACGGCACGCGCTACGAAAGCGACATCTACTACCAGGCAGAGTTTGAGGCGCTCGCCCGCCGTCAGCCTAACTTTCACTATTTACCCACTCTGAGTCGCGGGTCTGAGAGCTGGACAGGCCTGCGCGGTTACGTTCAGGAGCACGTGGCCCGCATTGTCGAGGAGCGCGCCGCCCGGCTCGGTCAACTTTTGCCCACGCCCCCTCCCGATCCCACGTTGCTGCCATCGGAGCTGAACTTCGACATCTATGCCTATATCTGCGGCCTCAACGAAATGGTTTCCGGCGTTCGCGAGCGCCTGACCGCCTTCGGCTGGCATCGCAAGCAGATTGTCTTCGAACGCTACGACTAAGCGAACGCGCGGCTGGCGGCACAGTGAGTAATCCACCCAGCGCGCTTTGCTACACTCCTTGCAGGTCAATCCCCGTTTGACCTGAAACCAAGACCACATTGAGCGGCAGGAGAACTATGCCAGTTGTCGAACTCGCGGGAGTGACCAAGGCCTACGAGAGCAAGGTTGCCGTCAACAACCTGAGCCTATCGATTGAGGCGGGCCAGATCTTCGGCCTGCTGGGACCAAACGGAGCCGGCAAAACCAGCTCCATCCGCATGATGATGGGCATCACCGTTCCTGACTCAGGCCAGGTCAGGCTTTTTGATAAGCCCTTCGAGCGCGACAGCCTGGAGCAAGTCGGCTACCTGCCCGAGGAGCGCGGTCTATACAAGAAGATGAGAGTCCTCGACCAGCTTGTCTTTTTTGGCTGCCTGCACGGTTTGAGCGCCGAAGAAGCCCGCCGCCAAGCCACTGATTGGGCCACGCGCATGGAGATCGCGGACGCGCTTGCCAAGAAGACCGAAGAGCTTTCCAAGGGAATGCAGCAGAAGATTCAGTTCATCGCCACGCTGCTTCACTCCCCCGGCCTCATCGTAATGGACGAGCCTTTCAGCGGCCTTGATCCGGTGAATGCGGTCCTGGTGGAGCGCACGCTGCTCGAGTTGAAAGACCAGGGCAAGGTCATTTTGTTTTCCACGCATCGCATGGATCAGGTTGAGAAGCTCTGCGACTCCATCTGCCTGATCAATAATGGCGAAGCCGTGCTGACCGGCAACCTGCGCCAAATCAAGTCCCGCTACGAGCGCAACCATGTCATCGTCGAGTTCGAAGGAAGCCCCGCTTTCCTCAAAAGCAACGAGATTGCCGAAGCCAAAAACTTCTCTGGCCACGCTGAAATCAAGCTCAAACCGCATGGCGACGCGCAAAAGCTATTGCATGAAGCTGCGGAGGCCGCGACGATTTATCGCTTCGAGTTAGTCGAGCCGTCGCTCGAAGAGATTTTCATTGAGACGGTGGGAGGCAAGGCCAATGCGTAAAATTCTCCTCATTGCCAAGCGCGAATACCTGGAGCAGATTCATGGCCGCGCCTTCAAGTTTTCTACAGTGCTGGTGCCGTTGCTGATTGTCGCACTGCTGGGCTGGAGTTCGATCACCAATCGCAAAGCCACAGCCGCAATGCGCGTAGCCATTACCTCGGACAATGCGGAACTCGCAGACCTGGTTCGCCGCCAGTTGATTGACGACAGGGATGAGCATTTTACGGTCGAGGTGGTAGCTCCGGCCAGCGAACAGAATCGCGATGCTCTTCGCAAACAGGTTCAGAGCAAAACTATCGACGGCGTTCTGGACATCAATTCATCGGCGGATGCGACGACTGCCACCTACACCTCTCTCTCTACCGGCGGCTTCGCCGATACCCACCGCTTGCGCGATGCCTTGAACCGCGGCGTGGTCAGCCAGCGCCTGATCGCCAAAGGAATCAATCAGACGGACGCCGATGCCGCGCTCAAGCCGGTTTCAGTCGAGAACCTGCAACTCAACAAAAATGGCACGACGGGCAAGAGCGAAGGAGCATCGCCCTTCTACAAGGCTTTCATGATGATGCTTTTGCTCTCCATGCCCATCATGCTTTACGGCTTGGATATGGCCCGCGCCATCATCGAGGAGAAAACTTCGCGCATCTTCGAAGTCATGCTGGCCATCGCTCGCCCCGACGATCTGCTCGCCGGCAAAATGGTTGGCGTAGGAGCGGTGGGACTTACGCAGATGGCCATCTGGCTTATTGTGGCAACCCTGTTCCTGGGTTCTGCCTTGGCCGCGACCGTGCTCACTGGCAACTTTGCGATTCATTTTTCCTGGATGGAGGGCGTCTTCTTTCCGGTCTATTTCGTGCTCGGCTTCGCGCTCTTCAGCGCGATGTTCTCGGGCCTTGCCGCCACCTGTGAGACCGCGCAAGATTTGCAGAAGTTCATGCCGCTGGCCATCATCCCGCTCTATCTCAGCATGGGTCTGCTTCCGGTGCTGCTCAAAGATCCCAACTCCATCTGGTCCATTGCCGCAACGCTCTGTCCGCTCACGTCGCCTTACGTCATGCTTCCGCGCATGGGTTTGGAAACGGTGCCGCTCTGGCAATTGGCAGTCTCTATCGGCCTGCTGATATTGAGCATCTGGGCTGCGCTCTGGCTCTCCTCGCGCCTTTATCGAATCGGTATCCTCATGTATGGCAAGCGAGCCACGCTGCCCGAAATCGCGCGCTGGCTACGCTACAGCTAACCACCACCTGCGGTGGGGCCAGCCCCTTCGGTTGGCCCGCGCCGGAAAAAAGGCGCGGGAGAACCTTATAGAATTCTTGCGAGACAAATCTTCAAACGTTAATGGGTCTGCTTTTTTTCGCCCCTGACTTCACGGAGACTTATAGTCCCATGAAGCTCCTTCGGCAGTCCAACAATTGTGTCTACATTAACCCGCGCCGCTCTGTTTGTATTTTCGACATTACCCCAGAAATAAAACTCATTTTCTCGATCAAAAACAATTTCCTTCTCGTGGTCATCTTTTGAATCCATAACCTGTAAATTCCATGATTTCGCGGAATAAAAGCCATCATGATCATGGAATTTCGAAATCTTCCAGAGACTAAAATCGAACAGTCTTGACGATGTATGGCAGGTTACACTGTAGAACCAATGGTCGCTTACTGTCGGCAGTTTCCCTGACAAATGCACTGTTTGACCTGAGACGGTAATGGTATTGGAGTGAATTGATAATTCTGGTGGGTCGGTGCATTGGCAGAGTTTCGCTTCTTCACCGCATTGACAAGCAGAAATTTTAGACTGAGCAATAGTTCCCAATAGGAAAATAGCAATCAATACGATCCGCATACTCGTCCTCCAGCGAAGCAGATTTCGTCGCCTAGTCGTCTGCGCCCGCCTCTACGGATAAATCCGATGCAGCGTGCGAGCAAACGGAATCGTCTCTCTCACATGATCGAGGCCGCAAATCCAAGCCACGGCGCGCTCGATGCCCATGCCAAAGCCCGAGTGGGGAACGCTGCCATAGCGTCGCAAATCCAGATACCACTGGAAGGCTTCCTTGGGCAGGTTATGCTGCTCGATGCGAGAGTTTAGTAACTCATAACTCGAAACGCGCTGCGAACCGCCGATGATTTCGCCGTAGCCTTCGGGCGCCAGAACATCCACGCAAAGGGCCAAGCGAGCGTCGACGGGGTCGGGCTCCATATAAAAGGCCTTTACGTTGGCGGGATAGCGATGAACCATGACCGGACGGTCGAATTGGCTGCTCAGCCAGGTCTCATCCGGAGAGCCAAAGTCGTTTCCATATTCAAACGGCGCCTCAAGCTGGCCGGTTTTGTGCGCGGCATTGAGCATGGCCGCTGCGTCGTCATAAGTAAGGCGTGGAAACGGCGGGCAGATGGCTTGTAACTTGGCTGGGTCGCGGCCAATGACCACTAACTCGGAGGCGCGGCTCTTGAGCACCGATTGCACGATGTGGGAGAGAAAGTTTTCGGCTAACTCCAGCAGGCCGTCGAGGTCCATGAAGGCGACCTCCGGTTCGATCATCCAGAACTCCGTCAGGTGACGCCGAGTCTTTGATTTTTCAGCTCTGAAAGTGGGGCCGAAGCTATAAACCTTGCCCAAAGCCAATGCCGTTGACTCAATGTATAACTGCCCAGATTGAGTTAGATAGGCTGGGTCGCCAAAGTAATCGACAGGAAAGAGCGTCGAAGTGCCTTCGCAAGCCGCTGGTGTAAGGATCGGCGGGTCGGTGCGAATGAAGCCGTTCGAGTCAAAGTATTCTGCCGCTGCTCTCATAATCTCTGCGCGAATGCGGAGAATCGCGGACTGGCGCGGCGAGCGAACCCAGAGATGGCGATGCTCCATGAGAAAATCAACGCCGTGCTCCTTGAGAGTAATCGGGTAGGGGTCTGACTCAGGAACGCGCTGAACGACCTGTATGTCCAGGACGTCCAACTCGAAACCGCCGGGGGCGCGCTGGTCGGCGCGGACCTTGCCAGTGACAATCACGCTGGATTCCTGCGTGAGCCCTTTCAGTGTCTCGAAGACGGCAGGCGAAACGCTCTTGACGTGGGCGACGCCCTGAACGGTGCCGGTGCCATCGCGAAAGATGGGAAAAAGCAGCTTGCCACTTTCGCGAAGGTTGTAGAGCCAACCGCGAAGAGTGACGGACTGGCCTTCAAATTGGCCCAGGGTCGCGATGGTGGCGATGGGAATTTCAGGAGCAGCGGCGGGCGTGATTTCTTCAGGCATAGGTTTTCTTGGTGGCCTCGGAAGTCAGAATCTTTAGCATAGCGCGTGCCCCAGTGGACTGGCTGCTTCGAGCCTGCATCTAAGCAATTGACAACCGAGGAAAGGCTTTCCGTTTTACTAACAGAATGGGATTGCCGTTGAATCGATATTTTGGTAGCATGAGAATTGTTTTTGATGCACGCAACATTCCCCCGGCGCGCGCCCGTTTTGCCGTCGGCTGGAGGGTCTATGAGCGAGTTGGCGGTCGTTCACAGCGAAGAGACGCAAAAGTCGCAGGTCGATATAGAGACTACCGAGCAGGTGATTGCCGAAAAGTGCATCGGCGAGCGGATCAGGCGGTTGCGGCTCAAGAAATCCATGGGGCTGGTAGAGCTAGGCAAGCACACCGGGCTTTCGGCCAGCTTTTTGTCGCAGCTTGAAACCGGTCGTGTGGTGCCAACTCTGCGTAACCTGGCGCGGATTGCCATGGTGTTTTCCAAGGATCTCTCCTATTTCTTCGAGAGCGACCCTGCGGCGGTCTTCCGGATTCACCGGCGCAACGAACGTGTGCGCTTGCCGCAAACGGGAGTTGAATTTCCGACTTACTTTTTTGAGAGTCTGGGCTACATGGTTCCCGACCGGCACATGGACCCATACCTTGCCCAATTTGTTCCGCTGACCAAGGAGATGGCGCCTACCGCGCACATGCATGCGGGCTTCGAGTTTCTCTATCTGCTGGAAGGCGACATGGAGATTCATCATGGGGAGCAGGGGTGCGTGTTGGAGGCGGGCGATGCGATCTATTTCGACGCCTCCACGCCACATTCCTATCAATGCGTCGGCAAGAAGCCGGCCGCGGCGATTATTGTGACCATGCATCAAGCGCCGGCGCCGATGCCGATGCGCGCTGTGAGCCCGGCGCGAACGGCATCGAGCACATTGAATTCGGCGCAACCCACCGGCCATAACTTATAACCGCTCGACGCCGTGCCTTCCCACGGCGGCGAGCGGCGCCACAAGGATAGACCGGAGCGTCTATCGCTTGACGATCTTCGCCAGACGGGGATCCTGCCACAGCGCGGTGAAATCCGGGTCGGTGTAGACCTTGGCCAAATCGGGGTTGTGCAGATCTTTTGCCCGTTGCAAATATTCCACAGCTCCATCCAGATTGCCGCGCTTCGCATACGATTTCGCGATCATGTACATGATGCGAGCGCGCTGCTGCGGCGTACTTACCTGAGCGATCACTCCCGCGTCAGTGCTGGTGAGAATATCGGCATCCAGTTCCAGGGCCCGGCTGTATTCGGTCATGGCGTGATCAACTTCACCCAAGCCCATCCAGGATTCGGCAAGGTTGAGATGCGTGGCTGCGGATGTCTCATCCATCGCCAGCGCCTGCTTAAAGTAGTCGACGGCGCTCTTGTACCTCTTGTCCAGAAGGGATGCGGCTCCAAGGTTGTTGACCGCGGCGACTAACTGAGGGTCGAGCTTCAGAGCCTGCGAGAAGTTTTTGCGCGCCGCTCCTCTTTGGCCCTGCTGCAGCTGAACAATTCCCAGCTTGTTATAAAGCCTGGCATCCTGACGGGAGTAGTGAATGGCAGCCTGATAGTAGGCGCCCGCCACTGCAAAGTTCTTTTTGACCCGTGCCACGTCGCCTTTTTCTTCCGCCTTCCGGGCATTCTCGAGTTTGTCGTTCTTAGGCGCGCTGGGGTCCGTCCTTCCATACGGCGCAGCGCAAATCAGCAGGCCCGCCGCCATCAGCATCATCGCTACTTTTCTCATATACCACCTCTCCTGACCAAGGGCATTTCGTGCGGTGCGGCTGTTGCGCTTCCCGGCTCCCACGATCGGCGCCCTGCATCCCTCTCAGTAGAGAGCGAGCGCGGGCAGTCCACAACGCTATACCTGCTACCCACCCGTTCCAGCGGGGTTAAATCGCGGGCAGAGGAAGCCGAAGTCCATGATATTGCTTTTATTTACAGACGCCGGCACTCTCGAGCGGTCAGGTTCGAGTGAAGAAGTCGGCAGAGGTTAAGCGCCGTTACACGCTCATTTCCTGGGCTGCGGCAACCGTTAAGCACTAGCCAAACCGGCAAGGATCGATAGCATTACAATCAGTCCGGGGATAGTAACAATGGCGATCGAAGGCCCAGAGGCGATCAATCTCAAAGCAGAGCGCGCTGAGCTCGAAGCGGTGCTGCGTTCCGAGATCTTTACGCGTGCCCCCACCCTCACTCATTTGCTGTCCTATTTGTGCGAGAAGCTCTTCGCCGGAGAAGCCAACCAAATCAAGGAGTATTCGGTCGGAGTGGAGGTCTTTCATCGCGGATCGTCCTTCGATCAGAACGCCGACTCGATTGTGCGGGTCGAGGCCAACCGCCTGCGCAAGCGCCTGGCTGCCTACTATGCTGGCGAAGGCGCATCTCATCGGCTCCATATCAAGATTCCTTTGGGCCAATATGTCCCGGAATTCACCGCCGGTCCTCAACACGAAGCAGGATTGCCGGTGTCTACCGATTTTCCTGTGGCGAACCTGCCGGGAATCGAAAGCCCTCTGGCGCGCCCGGCAGATGACCGGTTTCGCCTCTCGGGCCGTCGGAGCTGGTGGCTGATCGCCGCACTCGCGCTGCTCTCTCTCGGTCTCGGTTGCGCCTTGCTGATTCTGCGCCAGATGAAGCAGAGCCCGCCATCGCCAGCGGGATCGAACCAGTCCTCTTCCAACGGCTCGGAATCGCTGCTGGGTCCGCCGGTGGGCGAAGAGGTCCGCATCCTCGCCGGCTCGGGCCGCAGCTTTGTCGATCACGCCGGCAAACTGTGGAACGCCGACGCCTGGTTTGATGGCGGCACAGCGGTTAAAAACTCCGTGCAGCAAATCTGGCGTACACAGAATCCTGATTTCTATCGCACCAGCAGGCAGGGAGATTTTCGCTACAATATCCCTCTGAACAAAGGCATCTATGAACTGCGCCTGCACTTCGCCGAGACGGTCTTCGGCCCCGAATCGACGGGTACTGGCGGAGAAGGCAACCGCATCCTGAGCGTGCGTGCCAACGGCAAGAAGCTGTTGACCCGATTCGATATTGTGGCCGATGCCGGAGCCAGCCGCACCGCGGATGTGAAAGTCTTCACCGGCATTGAGCCCGCGGCCGATGGACAATTGCATCTCGATTTTTCTGGCCAGGAAGGCAAGCAGGCCCTCTTATCGGCTATCGAGATTCTGCCTGGGTACCGCGACCATATCCGACCCGTGCGCCTGCTGGCCCGTCAAACCCCCTATTACTCCAACGATAGCCACTGGTGGAGCCCGGATAACTACTTCGAAGGCGGCCAACTGGCGACGTACACAGCGCCGGTGAAAGGAACCGACGACCCTGAACTTTACGAAACCGAGCGGTGGGGCAACTTCTCGTATGCGATTCCGGTTTCCCCTGGCAAATACACACTATGGCTGCATTTTGCGGCGCGCGATGGAGACTGGGATCAATCCGCCTCTTCATCCGGCGAAAACCGGACTGAGGTCGCCCATATCTTCAATGTCTATTGCAATGGAAATGCTCTTCTGAAAAACTTTGACCTGGCCAAAGAGGCGCGGCAAACGCAGGTAGTTGTACGAAAAGTTACAGGCCTTGAGCCAAATGCCCAGGGAAAACTGCTCTTGAGCTTCGTACCGGTCGAGGGCTATGCAACTGTGACAGGAATCGAAGTCCTTCCACAATAATTCTCCAAGTCCGCGTGAGCGCAAAAGAGCGCCGACCGCTTTCGCAAGGGCAAACGCATCTTGCAATCCCTTGTGGCAAGCCACTGTTGCTCCACCGCTTTCAAATGATTTGCAGCCTGGTCGCGGATGGGATCTCCGATCGGTTTGCCGAAGCTAAAGCCTTGTAAAAAACCGCCATTTGCCATCAAAATGCCCGTTTTTCTGAGGGAAAACGCCGGTTTTCAGACGAAATTCGTACGTGATTTAGAAGCCATTTCTCACGTAGCGGTACAAAGCGTGCGTTTTCGCGCACATTGACGATTTTGCCTGAAACTGCGTTTTGCTCAATAAGGACGCGGGGATTCATCGCTTTTGCGGTCTCGTTTTCTTCTCCAGCTGCGTAATAATCTGCACGAATAAAAAAT
>Ga0208035_1000042_pt1 | contig 47003 bp, 43 predicted proteins | sample June2015DPH_11_1_FD_184704 | JGI IMG/M metagenome (GOLD analysis project Ga0208035, IMG submission 184704) | Peatland microbial communities from SPRUCE experiment site at the Marcell Experimental Forest, Minnesota, USA - June2015DPH_11_10... | ecosystem: Environmental > Terrestrial > Soil >...
TCGTCCATCGGCATAAGGAAGTAACCTGCACGCAAGATGCCGCGCTTGTCGCCCAGCGCGCGGTCAAAGGCCTCGCCGAGCGCGATGCCGACATCTTCGACGGTGTGGTGTTGATCAACATCAAGGTCGCCGTCACATTTTAATTCGAGATCGAAGGCGCCGTGCCGCGTGAACAGTTCTAACATGTGATCGAAAAAGCGAATGCCGGTGGAGACTTTGTATTGGCCACCGCCTTCAATGGTCAGCTTGATCGCGATGCGCGTCTCGGTCGTGTTGCGTTCAAAGCTCGCGGTGCGCTTGCCCTCGGTGGCAGCGATTTCTTTGGCGTTCTTGTTGCTCATTCCGCCTCTCTTCCGGCCCGCAACTGGGCCAGTACATCATTGAGTGCTACGGCCGCACGCTGCATCTGTTCTCGCGTTCCGATAGTGATGCGCACGCGTCCATCGCAGCCAGGATCGCTTGAACGGTCACGCACCAGCACGCCAGCGGCGCTCATCATGCGCGTGAACTCCTCGTGCTGTGCACCGATTTCTGTGAGGACAAAGTTGGCGTGGCTAGGCCAGCGGCGTACTCCGGTTTCATCCAGCGCTGCTTCAAATTCCGTGCGCGCGGTGAGTACCTCGCCCACGTACCAATCGAGATAGGCCGCATCTTCGAGCGCCGGCGGAAGGCAGGCCAGTGCCAGCGAGTTCACGCTGTAAGGCGAGAGCACGCGCTTGACCCAGCGCATCAAATCTGCGGGACCGGCAAGCAATCCAAGGCGAAGGCCGGCTAGACCATAAGCTTTCGAAAACGTGCGCGCCACAATCAGATTGGGAACCGTGCCGATTAAATCAATAACTGTTTCGCCGTGAAAGTGGAAGTAGGCTTCATCGACCAGCAGTACGGCGTGTGGGGCGCGATTGGCAATCTCAAGTAACTGCGTGCGCGTCGCCGCTGAACCGGAAGGGCTGTTGGGATTGGCGATGGCGATGATCTTGGTGCGCGACGAAATGGCAGCGAGCAATCGCTCGAAAGGAAACTGCAAGTCGGCGGCGGCGAGCACAGGAACCGCACGCGCATCCGTTGCCGACGAGTAGATCTCATACATTGTGTAGGTCGGCACAGGCAGCAGCAGTTCGTCGCCGTCTTCGAGGAAAGCCTCGAAGAGCACGTGAATAGCCTCGTCTACACCGTTCGTGAGCGCAACCTGAGAGGGCGCAAGACCGAGATGCGCTGCTACGATGGCCTCCACCGGTTCGCGCTCGGGGTAGCGCGTGAGGCTGCATGCGCTGATCCGGCTCAGCACTTCGCGTACCTTCGGCGAGCATGCCAGCGTGTTCTCATTGAAATCCAGGCGCAGAGCGTCGCGGCAGCCGAGTGGAGGGTGATACTCCTTCATCGCCTGCACGCGACCACGTGGTGTTGGGCTGAGTTGTGTCGGGGCATTAGTCACGAGGCCTCCTCTTCAACCGCACACGAATCGCTTCAGCGTGGCCGGTTAGGCCTTCAGCTTCGGCCAACAGCGCCGCCGCGGGACCGAGAGCGCGCAAGCCTTGAGCGGTGTATCGCTGGACAGTGATGAGCTTCACAAAATCGTTCACGCTCAAGCCGCCGCGCACCCGCGCCATGCCGCCGGTCGGCAACGTGTGGTTGGGTCCTGAGACGTAATCGCCCATAGGCTGCGCGGACCAGCGGCCGATAAAGACCGAGCCCGCGTTCTGCACCCAATCGAGATCGCTCGGCGCATCGACGGTGAGATGCTCGGGCGCAATACGATTGGTAATTTCGCGCGCCTCCTCCACACTCAGGGCAACAACAACCAAGCCGTTGCGGTCGAGAGCTTCACGCGCAACAACATTGTTGTGGCTACGCGCTTTGGCTTCCACGATCACTGCATTCGCCAAATCAACGCGCGTAGTGATGAAGATGGCCAGCGCTTCTGGATCGTGCTCGGCCTGCGCCACAAGGTCGGATGCAATGCAGGCTGCGTCACCAGATTCACTGGCAACAACAATCTCCGTTGGGCCAGCGAGCATATCGATCGCGCAATCAAAAGCAACAAATCTCTTGGCCGCGGTGACATAAAGATTTCCCGGCCCAACAATCTTCTCCACACGCTTGATCGTTGCGGTCCCATAAGCCAGCGCGGCTACAGCGTGCGCTCCGCCCAAGCGATAGAACTCCGCAATTCCGAGAAGATGCGCAGCGGCGAGCGTCTCCGGCGCGGGCTTAGGCGAAACAACAGCGATGCGCTCGACGCCGGCCACCTGTGCTGGAATCGCCGTCATCAGCAGCGTGGAAGGCAGCGGATGGCGGCCACTGGGAACATAGCAACCCACCGAGCCAAGCGAACGAACTAGCTGGCCCGTGGTGAGGCCTAGGATCGGAGATTCGCTGAAGGAAGCAGGCAGTTGGGAGACTGCGAAATCACGTATCTGATCAGCGGCAGTGGTGAGAGCCTCGCGCATTGCGGGCGTGATTGCACTCCAGGCAGTCGCCATCTCTTCGGCAGTAACACGCAGAGCGCCAACGTCTTTAAGACCATCAAATTGTGTGGCGTAACGAAGCAGGGCACGGTCGCCATGCTTGCGTACGTCGGTCACAATGCGTTTGACGGCCGGCAACACAGCATCGAGGGATGCGCCTCCACGCTTTTCGAGAGCAGCGAGCATCTCCATTGCCTGCCGCGCACCGCGGCCTTTTGTCCGGATCACTTTCATAGTCTGCCTCCGGCTTACAGAACCACTTTGTTGAGTGGATATTCGACGATACCCGTCGCCCTAGCTGCTTTTAGCCTGGGGATTACATCGCGAGCCACGCGCTCTTCGACAATGGTGTTCACCGCGACCCAGTCGGAGTTACTGAGCTGAGAAACAGTGGGCGAATTCAATGCGGGCAGCACTGCAAGCACCGCATCCAGGTTGCCGCGCTGCACATTGAGCATCAGGCCGACCTGCGATTGCGCATCGATTGCGCCCCGCAGCATGAGCGCGATCTGGTCGAGCTTCTCTCGCTTCCATGGATCGGCGAGCGTCTTCTTGCCCGCAATCAAATGAGTCTCGCTTTCCATGATGGTATCAATGATCTTCAGGTGATTGGCTTTGAGCGAACTGCCTGTCTCAGTAACTTCGACAATGGCATCGGCCAGCATGGGCGGCTTCACTTCCGTTGCGCCCCAACTAAACTCAACCTTAACGTTCACGCCCTTGTTGGCGAAGTAACGCTTGCTCACTTCAACTAACTCAGTGGCCACTATTTTCCCTTCAAGGTCTTCTGCCTTTTCGAAGCCGCTGCCTTCAGGAACCGCAAGCACCCAGCGCACTTTGCGGCGGCTTTGTTTGGCGTAAGTGAGCGTGGTAACACTCGTAACATCGAGGCCGCTTTCGACGACCCAGTCGATGCCTGTAAGGCCGGCATCAAGAACGCCGTGGTCGACATAGCGTGCCATCTCCTGCGCTCGAATCAACATGCACTCGATGTCTGGGTCATCGATCGATGGAAAATAGGAGCGGCCGTCCGCGTAGATATTCCAGCCGGCGCGCTTGAAAAGCGCAATGGTAGCATCCTGCAAACTGCCTTTTGGAATGCCGAGTCTTAGCTTGTTAGCCACGAGTTTCCTCTTTCTTTATTCCAGATTCTTGGTTGGCCGCTTCAATGCTCAGTAACTTGGTGAAGCAACTGACCGTGCCTTCATGGCATACGAGCCCATCGCCTTCGACCACCACGCGAAAAAGCAGCGTGTCGTTATCGCAGTCGGTTGCCGCGGAGATCACACGCAGACGATTGCCGCTGGTTTCGCCCTTCATCCACAGCTTTTGGCGGGTGCGGCTCCAGAAGGTGACGAAGCCGGTTTCGATTGTCTTGGCATAACTGACGGGGTTGAGAAAGCCCAGCATCAGCACCTCGTCCGTTTGCGCATCCTGCACAATGCCGGGCGCGAGGCCATCCATCTTGTCAAAGTCGATTGTTGGATTCGTATTGCTCATTGTCATCCTTGTTTTGGCGTTTTTCTGATTTTAGTTTCGATTGGCATTCGCGCGTAAAAAAGCCCACCAGCATGGGTCGCCGGCGGGCTTCAACTTTCTTCGATCTCTCTGGCCGTTTACATCAGGCCATGACAGTCCGCCGGCATGGAGGTTCCATGATGATGGTGGTGACCGTGATGGCGGTGGCTCTGCATCTGAAGTCAACATTATCGGAAGGGCAGTAATCTTGTCAAATCTTTCTCTTGCGGACGAAGCGCCATAGGGCGGAGAATGGAGCCGTGCGAGTTAGGATTCGATTTGCAGCCTTGTTTGCAATCTTGATAGTAGTGATGCTGGGGGTATGCCCGGCTGGGATGCCGCAGGACCAGGACCGGGACAGCAACGGAATCGCCAAGACATCCGAAAATGCTCCGCCGCCGGAGGAGCGAATTGACATCAATCACGCTAGCGTGGATGAGTTGCTGAAAGTTCCCGGCATGACGCGCAGTTGGGCTGGACGCATCATTCGCTTCAGGCCTTATCGCACGAAGCAAGACTTGGTGGAACGCGGCGTGGTGACAGACGAGGTTTACTATCGCATTAGGGATTTTGTCATCGCGCACCAGAAGGCGCAGTGACCCGACGATTCTGCGTGAAAGTCGAGGATGAACCGACTGCCATGACTACTATCGGATAACGCCATTCAGTCGCGTTGTTGGATAAACTCGGCGACGGCGTCAGCTGCTCGATAGGGCTCTCGCTGAAGGATTAGATGAGGACCGTCAAGCGTAGCGATAGTCGTCCGAGGTTTCATTCGTTGAATATCTTTGAGACACGAGGCGCTGACCAAACGGTCTCGGCTCGCTTGGATATACAAAATAGGTATAGCAACTTGGCCGAGTTCTGCACGTGCATCGCATGCAAGAAGGGCACGGAGGCGCGCGGCAAGTACCTTCGGCTGGACGGTCGAAACCGCGCCCCGCACACTTGTAAGCAGCGAGGGAGGCCCATCCGGCCCAATCAGCCAGAACTTGGCCGCGCATTTAGGCAGCGCAATACGGAACAGTATCGGCGCAAATAACAGAGCGAAAAGGCGCCGCCAACCTCGGAGGGGACGTGAGGCAAATCCGGCACAAAGAACCAACGCCGTAAGATGAAGTGGATTCGTTGCCGAATACTGGATCGCGAGAGGCGTCGAAAATGATTCGGCAACCAGCACATACGGCTCGGATGTCGGACAAGATGCGCGCACGAGATCCGAAAGTTCCGAGTACGAAAGAAACCGCTGGGTAGGATACCGCACGATCACAGTTTCGAAAGCCTCAGGCAACGCATTCGCGAAATCTGCGAACAAATCTCCGGTCCCGTCCATTCCCGGAAGGAGAACAAGCTTCAGGCGCGGTCGGTCGAGGACGCGCGAGGACGGAGTATTTCTCATACTTACCCATTTCATCCGTTTTTCGCCGTCATCGAATCCACCGAATTACCCCGGCGTCCCAAGTTTTTAGTGGCTCTCGGACGCGATCTCCTGCGGCAAGCTTTCATCGCCGCGGCCCAGCAGCCGGCTCAAAATCACGTACAGCACGGGAATGAAAAACAGATTCAGCATGGTTGAAAGCAACATGCCGCCGACAACTGTTGTGCCTACTGAACGGCGGCCCAGGGCGCCCGCACCAGTGGCGAACACAAGCGGAAGCACGCCGAGGATGAAGGCGAAGGATGTCATCAGAATCGGCCGCAGCCGCAATTCACCAGCCTCGGCAGCCGCATCGGCGATTGAGCGACCCTTGCGCCTCAACTGTTCGGCAAACTCTACGATCAGAATCGAGTTCTTCGCCGAGAGGCCGATTAGCATGACCAGGCCTATCTGGCAGTAGACGTCGTTCACGAGGCCGCGCCAAGCCACCAGACCCAGTGCTCCCAGGACCGCCATGGGAACGGCCAGAAGAATGATGAAAGGAAGCGCAAAGCTCTCATACTGCGCTGAGAGTGTGAGGTAGACAACCAGAAGCCCCAGCCCGAAAATGATGAGCGCTTTGCCGCTCGACTCGATCTCATCCAGCGTCAATCCAGTCCATTCAAATTTCATGCCGGGCATCATCGTCTTCGTGGCCAGATCTTCCATCGCAACCAGCCCCTGCCCGGAACTTTGACCGCGCGCCGGCGAGCCATCGATTTCCACCGCTCGGAAAAGATTGTAGTGCGTAATCACGGGCGGCCCTGAACTCTCCACCACCTTGACGAGGTTGTCCAGCGGCACCATCTGGCCCGAGTCGGAACGAACATAATAGCCGTGCAGATCACGGGCCGACATACGGAAAGGCTGGTCGGCTTGCACAAAGACGCGATAGGTGCGGTTGTTGTAATCGAAGTCGTTGATGTATTCCGAACCCATGAAGACATTCAGAGTTGTCGTAATTTGCGAGAGGGGAATACTCAACGCCTTCGCCTTCTCGCGGTCAATGGTGACCAGCATCTGTGGGTCGTTGGCGGAAAATGATGTATAGAGGCCAGTAAGATTCTTGCCCGCATTGCCTTGGTTCACCACCTGGTGGGCCACGCGGTCCAGATCGCTGAGCGTATTGGCTCCCTGATCCTGGAGCATGAATTGGAATCCGCCGATGCTGCCGACGCCGTTGACAGCGGGAGGCTCGACGATCAGCACCAGACCACCGTTGGGGGCGAACATCAGGCTCTGCAGTTTGGGCGAGAGGTCGGCCACAATGTCGGCGGCTGAGTGGCCCTTGCCGCGCCGCTGATCAGAGGGCTTGGTGGCGATAAACATCATGCCCGCGTTCGAGGCGCCGCCAGAAAAACTGAAGCCCATGACTGAGAAGGCTCCTTCTATGTCCGGATTCTGGCCGACGATGGCTTCCGCGCGATCGGCAAGCGATGATGTGTATGCCAGCGAGGAACCGGGTGGGGCCTGCACAATCACCATCAGAAAGCTCTGGTCTTCCTGGGGAATGAAGCCGGTGGGCACATGCTGATATGTCCACACGGTTGCGCCCAAACCCGCAAAAAACAACACCAGCAGCACGTAACGCAATCGCAGAGCAAAGTGGATGGATTTTGCATAGGTGCTGGACAGCCAACTGATCTGAGCGTCGGTGGAGTGAATGAACCTTGCGAAAAGACGCGAGACTGGGGCGATGTGCAGGAAGTCGAGTTGCTTGGGGCGGTCTTCCTCGCCGCGCAGGAACATGGCCGAAAGCGCCGGCGAAAGCGTCAACGCGTTGAAGGCCGAGATGGCGATGGCGAAAGCGATAGTCAGCGAAAACTGGCGGTAGAGTATGCCGGTCGTTCCTGGGAAAAACGAAACAGGCACGAAAACCGCAATCAAAACCAGCGATGTCGCGATGACCGCACTCGTTACCTCGCCCATGGCGCGCGAAGTCGCCTCGTGCGAATTGCTGTGTTCCATGGCGATGTGCCGCTGCACATTTTCAATCACCACAATCGCGTCGTCCACCACCAGTCCCGTTGCCAGGGTGATGCCAAAGAGCGTAAGCGCGTTGATCGAAAAGCCGAAGATCTTGATGAACGCGAAGGTGCCGATCAGCGAGACAGGAATAGTAACTGCGGGAATGATTGTGGCCCGCCAATCCAGCAGGAAAAGAAAAATGACGGTGATGACAATGAAGACGGCCAAGGCTAGAGTGGAGAGCACCTCGCGGATTGAATCGCCCACAACCGTGGTCGAGTCGAAGGCAATTGCATATTCCAGTCCCGGCGGAAAATTCTTCGCCAGATCGGCAAGCGCGGCCCTGGCATTCTTGTCCACTTCAAGGGCGTTGGCGTTCGAGAGTTGCTCAACACCGACACCCATTGCTTCGCGTCCCGAATATTTGAGCTCCGTACTATAATCTTCTGCGCCAACCACGGAGTGGCCCACATCCTTCAGCAGCACCAAGCCGTTAGCGGAGTTCTTGACAATGATGTTATCGAATTCAGCGGGACTGGAGAGCCGGCCCACCACGCGCACCGGAATCTCGAAAACTTGCTTGGAATCTGACGGCGGCTGGCCAAGCTGTCCCGCGGGGATCTCGACGTTCTGCTCCACGAGAGCATTCACCACGTCGGTCGCAGTAAGATTGCGCGAGGCAAGCCGCTCCGGGTCAAGCCATACGCGCATCGCATACTTGCGCTCACCAAAAATGATCACATCGCCCACGCCGGGCACACGCTTGAGCGCATCCTTCACATAGACGTCTAGATAATTGGATATGAACTCCGGCGAATAGCGGCCATCGCGAGTGTAGAAGCCCGCGCCAAAAACGAAGTTGCTGTTGGATTTGCTGATGGTAATGCCGGTCGCGTTGACAGCCGCCGGTAGCCGGCCCTGAACGCTGGCCACGCGATTTTGTACGTCCACGGCCGCGATGGAAAGATCGTAGCCGGTCTTGAAGGTCGTGGTGATGGAACTGGAGCCGCTGTTGGTGCTCGACGAACTGATGTAGCGCATACCTTCTACGCCATTGATCGATTCTTCCAGCGGTATCGTCACGGCTTTCTCAACCGTATCGGCGTTGGCACCCACGTAGTTGCAGTCCACTTCAACCTGCGGAGGCGCGAGCGTCGGATACATGGCGATTGGCAAATTTGGAATGCACACGGCTCCCGCAAGAATAATCAACAGTGCACACACCGTCGCAAAAACGGGCCGATGAATAAAGAAATCGACGAACAAAACTTGCCTTCCTTCCGAAATCTTGACTGTCGCGAACACTCTCGGCCGCGATCATTTGCTCAATTGCGATTGGCTCGAAGCGGGGCTAGCTCGCTCGCCCGCAAACCTCTTAGGCTTCCTATCTCTCTCTTGAGTCGAGAAACCACAAGCCTGGCCCAGCTAATTCCACCAGAGGCGGTACTGGCAGAGCCTTCCGACCTTCCCGCACTCTGATCGCGGAAAGAATGGGAGTCCATAAATCTAAATTGGCTCCCTCAGCCACCCAATGGCATGACCGGCATACCATTCACCAGGAATTGTGTGCTCGACACAATCACCTTGTCCCCCGCGTTCAGCCCCACAGAAACGGAGTAGTTGTTGCCCACAGTGTCGCCCAGCGTGACCGCTGTTTGACGAGCCATAAAGTGTCCGTCTTGGGGCTGCGCCACGAATACAAAGCTCTGCCCGCCCTGTCGCGTGACCGCCAGCACTGGCACCACGGCCATCGGCGTCGTATTCCAGATCACCCGCGCCTTGATCATTTGAGCGTTTCGCAGCACCTCTGGCGTAGCATGAACCGGAGCCTTCACCAGAATCCCTTGCAACGTGCTATCCACCTGCGGCGAAAGAAAACCGATCTTCGTCTTCTCGATCAACTTGCCGCTGTTATCCGTCAACTCCACATCCAGCCCCAACCGCACCTGTCCAGCGCGCTCTGTCGGAATGTAAATGTAGGCTTCCAGATCCCTGCCCTCGTCCACCGTGGTCAGCACGGTCGCCGGAGAGTTCTGCGGCGAAGCAAAGTCGCCCACATGCACCGGAATGTCGCCCACTACCCCGTCAAACGGCGCACGGATTCTGTAGTAGGCCAATTGCTCTTCCTGCGTCTTGCGCAATTCCACCGCCGATTCGTAATCCGCCTTGGCGTTGCCGAAAGACTGCTGCGCTTGGTCGTAGGCGTCGCGACTGGTCACGCCGGCGTCAAAGAGTTTCCGCTGTCGCTCGATTTCCACCTCGTTGTAATCGTACACAGCCTTCTTCTGCCGCTCGGTTGCCCGCGCCGATTCGACTGCCGCCATCTGCAGCCGCGGATCGATCTCCATCAACAACTGGCCAGCCTTCACGGCTTGGCCTGATCGAACGAGAATCTGTGTCAATACCCCGCTCACCTGCGGCAGAAGTGTTGCCGAACGGCGAGACTTGATCGTAGCCACATACTCGCTTGACTGCGGCACCGGCGTCAGCGCAATTGTCGCCGTTTGCACGGGCATAGCCTGCATTCCGCCCATTGCAGCCACCTGCTTCTTCTGGCAACCGACTGCCGCCAGTCCAAGAACAACACAGCAACCCATCCCAACAATGCGTCTCAAATCGTCTTCCTCTTTAGACATTTTGTGCGGTAGTATTCACGTCAAAGTTCCTTCATAGCAACGCCTCGTGCTACGTGTCACACAAGTCTTTCATGCCCCACGCTTGAGGATTATTCATTCGCAGGGACGGGAAACCAGGACCCAACTAGTCTGATTCACCCGAATCGAAGCTGGACGAGAAGCAGTCCTCCCCAGATGCATCTCTCCTCGCCGTGATTTTTGAGCATCAATCCCCCTCTCTATTGTGACGCGTCCAGGCCAGACATTGACGCAAAAAATCGTTTCATTCCCCCTCTCGCTTTTACAAGGCTTCTGCGGCTTCTGCCGGAGTTCACTGGTTTTCCAATTCGGCTCAACTTCTTTGACACGCCCCGCTTGAGTTGATAGCCTTCATTAAGGGCGCATTTGGTCAATCTCAGCTGATTGTCGGCCCTTCCAGCGTCCCCGTCGTCTAGCCCGGCCTAGGACACCGCCCTTTCACGGCGATAACACGGGTTCAAATCCCGTCGGGGACGCCAAATTAATCAATAACTTAGACGAAATCCCCAACTTCGCCGCCGGTCCAAAAAGGTCCATTAAGGACATCATTCGTCCCCCGGAGCCTTTTCTGAATCGAAAACCAGCCTTGCGATTTTGCTCTGCGCGTTGCGCTTGATGTCCGTCACCGCCTGCGCGTAGAGGTTCATGGTTATGCTGCTATTGGCGTGCCGCAACAATTCCTGCACGGTTTTCACGTCCTCCCCATGCGACTTCAAAATTGTCGCGTAAGAATGGCGGAACGTGTGCCAGCCCACCTTCCCCGTGATCTCTGCCGCCTTGAGGGCAGGTCGGATATACACGCGGTAGAGTGAAAAAGACCAGTACGGCAACTCTCCCCTGCTGGCGGGACTGGCAAATACCCAATCGTCATCCATCGGGTAAGGCGACCGTCTGCGCCACATTAGCAAAACTTCGGCCAGTTCAGGATCGAGCGGAACCGGCTTCTGCGATGCCTCCGTTTTGCATGGCCCTACGCGCTGAAGAGCAATGGAACGGGTCACGTGCAATTCGAGGTTCTCGAAATCCACGTCCGACCATTTCAGCGCCAGCAACTCGCTCACACGCAGACCAGTGAGAATGTCCAGGAGCACCGCAGTCTTGCCCGGCTCCTTGAGATGTTCGAGCAGCGACTTGAGCTGCGCGATATTCAACACAACGGGAACCTTCAGCCGCTTGGCGCTCTGACGCACCTGCGTAATAGGGTTTCGGTCGTGCCACTCCCAGCGAACTGCGTGATTGAAGATTGTGTGCATGAGGTTGCGGATTTTTGCTTTGCTGCCATTTGCCAGCGGAAGGGAACGCAGCCACTCTTCGACAATGACTGCCTTCACATCCTTCAACCGGTACGAAGACCAACGTGGAAGAATCCATCGTTCCAGATAGCCTTCATTTGTCCGAATGGTGGCAAATGTCTTTCCTGCGCCCTCGCACAATTCCTTTTCACGATAGTGCTGCGTCAGCGTTTGAAAGCTGATCGCGTCGATCTGAGCACGAGGGGTTTCTGCGTTGACGTTTGCCCGAAGCGCGGCGACCGCTTTTTGCGCAGATGATTCGGTTGGAAACTCGTGAAATGTTCCAATCATTGCGCTGCGACGTCTGCGAGTACCATCCAGTTGTGTTTCATACCAGCGGTACTCCCAAACGCGGTTTCCGTTCGCGCGTTCTTCGAGCCTAAGTGTTCCTTGCTGAAATCGAATCCGCTTCATGGATATTCTCCTGTCAGCGGAAACAGGTGGCTATTGATATGATATTTGATCCGCGCCTGCACCGCCATCGAATTCAGATAGGATTCTGACTCTGTGTCTTGGCCTTCATCCACTGATCTATCGCCGACTTTCTGAAGCGCCAGAGTCTACCGAATTTCACCGCTGGGATCATTCCACTGCGTGCCCAACGGTGCAGGCTCTTCTCTGAAAGTTTGTACTGCAACGCAACCTCATGGCTGTCGTATAAGGGTTCCAGATGGTTGCGTCGCGTTTGCTGTGAGCTTTCAAGTGTCAATAAACTTTTTGCCATCGCAGCACCTCGTCTTCATGATGCTGTCATCATGAAGGATCACCAAATGGGCGTCCAATACTTTCTATCTATGCCGCCATAGTTTTTATCTATGGAAGAACCGGATATATCTGCAAAATAAGGGGAACCAAAAGGTGCCCTATTGACAGGGCAATAACTTCTGTTGAATCTGAATATCAGATCGGCTTCTGTAAGGTTGCTTCACTTATTGCCTTGGATACAACCCTTGAGTATAGGAGGTCACGTCCATGTCCGATCTCATAGAGTTCAGGCATTTGAAGTACATCATCGCAGTGGCAGAAGCAGCCAACATCACGCGCGCTGCCGAACGACTCTTTCTCGCTCAACCATCTTTGAGCAAGCAGATCAAGGATCTTGAAGACGAACTCGGATTTCCGATCTTCGTCAGAATTCGCGACGGCGTGCGCATAACCGCAGCAGGTCAGATGATTATTGCGTATGCACGAGAAGCACTCGATGCACGGGCCAAGATTATTTCGATGGCTGCTGCTGTTCATCGGGGAGAAGTGCCTCCCTTCCGACTTGGCTTCTCATCTTTCATCGATCCAAGCCTGTTACAACTATTCCGCAGCGAATACGTGAATCAGTTGCCCGATTGTTCAATCCAGTTAACGGGTAAAGATCCTGCGTATCTTCTTCAACGGCTGGAGTCGGGAACACTCGACGCTGCATTGCTACCAGCGCCAATTGACGGTCCAGACTGGGTGGTGCAGCAAGTTGCGCGCAATCCCTTGGTAGTATGTATGCAGAAAGATGATCCTCTGGCTCGTGAAGCTCATGTTTCGCCATCCAATCTGGCCGAGCGCCTGAAGGTGTTCTGCGATCCAACGGTGCATCCATCGGCACATGACAGGCTGATGAAAATGCTCTTGGAAGTTGGGATAGTACCGGAGGTTGCATGCTCTGCTACAACACCGATGGATGTTCAGTGGATGGTCAAAGCCGGATACGGAGTTGCACTCATCGACCAAACTGAACACCTCGACTCTAGCCTCACAACAAGACCGGTTGTAGGTGTTCACTGGACGGTTGAAACAGCCTTCGTTCATCATAAGCAAGCTGCGCACATAGCTCTACCACTCGTGCTGCGATTCGCCCAGCAGATGCAAAATAGCATATCGAGCAATGCACCTCTCCCCAATCGGAATGAACGTCCGATTCAACTGAAACTCCTTGCATGATCCTGTGGCAGCCATAGACAGAAGCTATGGTTCCATAGATACAAAGTCTTGGACAGACGAAAATGCGCGGGCTACCTTGCAATACATAACGGCAAACTTTTAAGCCGTTGGAGGTGCCGATGATTGCCACTCTCATGACTACTCGCCGGTTGCAAGCTGTCTTCGGAGATAGCTTGCGCCGGATGCGTTTCAGCATACCCCTCTTCACTTTGCTGATTCTCTGCCCTGCGCTTGCATTAGCGCAATCGCCGTTCGATACCGGCTTTACTGCAATGCAAACGCTCTTCACTGGCACGGTTGCGAAGGTTGCAAGCCTGATTGCAATCGTGGTGGGCGGCTACCAGTTTGCGCACGGCGAGCCGGGAGCCAAGAAGACACTGGCCGGTATTGCTGCCGGTACGGGGATTGCCGTGATGGCCACCAACGTATTGACCTGGCTGTGGGGCGTGTAAGCCACGCACCACAGCCATGCACGGAATGCTACGCCAACCCAGATCAACTCAATTTCCCACCAAGCTGTGAGGGGCAACGATGCAGACACACACTACAACCCGTCGGAGGAATCGGGTCTACAAAAGCCTGCACAAGCCCCTCACATACCTCGGTGTGGAACGGACGCTGTTTTACTTTGTCTGCGTTGGGGCGGTGGGCGTATTCAATCTCTTCAACAGTTTGGTTGCAGGAATTGCCGTCTTTGTTGGCGGCTTCGCCTTCGGTCACTGGGTAACGAATGCCGACCCGGCATTTCTTCGCATCCTTGCAAAATCGGAACGGTACAACGTGCGCTACGACGCTGCCAAACAGAGCGTTCCGCGCGTGGAGGTGGTCTGATGCTGCGACTCGACAAGGTCATCAAGCCGTGGAAGGAAGCGGCGGCGCTGAATGACCACATCAACCTGTATGGATTCTGGAATGAGACCACGTTTCTGACCAAGAGCGGCGACGTGGGCATGATGCTGCGCGTTGCGGGCGTGGACTATGAAAGCCTGGACCATGCGGAGCAGGAGTATGCCGTCAAGCGGCTGGAGTCCGCGCTGAAGGCGTTCGGCCCAGGCTTCCATGTCTATCAATATCTCTTCAAGCAGAACCGGCCGGAGATTCCATTCGCCAACTATGAAGATCCTGTCGTCGAAGCTGCCATCGAGCAGCGGCGACAGTTCTTCGAGGCCAAGCGCGACAGGCTCTACCAAATCGAAATCTTCTATTGCATCGTGCTTGAGGGCGCGCGCTCGAAGACTGGCATTGGCGCGGCGCTGGCGCGCCTGTTCAGCGATCCCGCCGGAGCAATGGATGAGTTGAAGACGCAGTTCACTGGCAGCAGCATGAAGAAGCTGTTGCGAGCGCAGATTCAAAATGAGGTTGCCATGCTGGAGCAGCGCGTACAGGCATTCAGGCGGCAGCTTGGCGACTTCATTGAAATTGAAATCCTGAATCAACAGGCGCAGTTTACACTTCTTCGCCGGTTGCTCAATTGCGACGACTGGCGGATTGCAGGCAAACCGCAATCGACGCAATTTCTCGACTACCAGATTGTCAATTCCAACATCGAAGCCGAGCGCGACCATTTGCGCGTTAGCGATCATTTCATTCGTGTGCTGACGATGAAGGAGGCCATCACGGAGACGCGGCCTCTTGTGCTCGATTCGCTATTGAAGATTGCTGGGAACTTCTACGTGGTCACGGAGTGGATGCCGATGTCGGCAGAGGCAGCGCGCAAAGAAGTCAACAAGCGCCGCCGTCACTTCAATGTATCGAAGACCGGATTCATCTCGCAGATGGGCAATGATGCAGCGGCGACCAATCCCCGTGATGTGCTGGTCGATGAATCGAAGCAGGCGGACATTGAGAATCTTGGCGATTGCCTGCGGGCATTGGGAGAGGGCCAGCAGCTTGGAGATTTCTCACTGACCATTGTTCTCTATGGCCGCTCAAAGACGGAGCTTGAGCATCTTGTCGGAGAATTCACCGGCGTATTCACCAATGCCGATGGCAATCTATTCGTCGAAACGTACAACCAGTTGAACGCATACTTCGCCACGATTCCCGGCAACTATGCTTTGAATCTCCGCAGGCTTTACCTGCTGAATTCAAACTATGCCGATCTTTCGTTTCTGTTTACGATTCTTCCGGGAGAAAAGACCAACGCGCATCTCGGCTCGGAGTACCTCGCCGCGCTGGAGACGGATAACAGCACGCCGTATTTTCTGAATCTGCATAACGGCGAAGTAGCGCACACGCTGATTCTGGGAATGACCGGCTCCGGCAAATCGTACTTTTGCAACTTCATTCTGCAAAACGCGCAGAAGTATGCGCCGCTGACATTCATCTTCGATATTGGCGGCAGCTTCCAGTCGCTCACGTCTATCTTTGGCGGAAGCTATCTCAACGTCGGGCAAGAGGCGCGTGATTTCACCATCAATCCATTCTCGTTGCCGCAGACCAAAGAAAACCTGCAATTTCTCTTCAGCTTCTTTCGCGTGCTGATCGAGGGTAACGAACAGCGTTATCGGCTCGACTTCAAAGAAGAACGCAAACTGTGGAATGCGATTGAGCGAGTGTATGTGCTGGAGCCAGCACAACGAACGCTTTCCAACTTCGCCGACATCATCGGTGAGTTGAAGGAGCGCCTGCATCGTTGGACACGCGGCGGCCAGCATGGATTCTTCTTTGACAACGCCGAGGACACGCTTTCGTTTAGCCGCTTTCAGACTTTCAACTTCACCGGTTGGGGCGACGCGCACGATGTGTTGGAGCCGCTACTCTTCTATGTGCTGCATCGGGCGAGCAATGAAATCGGCGATGCAACAAAACTCGCCACGTTCAAACTCTTTCTACTTGATGAGGCGTGGCTCTTCATCAAGAACGAGACGATTCGCAATTACGTCGTGCAGGCGCAGAAGACATGGCGCAAGCATAACGCCGCGATGATTCTGGCCACCCAGTCTATCAAGGAGCTTGAAGAGTCCGGTATGTTGCAGATCGTCTCGGAAAGCTGCCCGACGAAAATCTTTCTTGCCAATCCAGAGATGAACCGCGATGTCTACCGCGAGGCGTTCCATTTGAACGATACGGAACTTGATTTGATCGCAGGTCTCGTTCCTCCGGGCCAGATGCTCATCCGCAAAGCGCAAACGTCGAAGAAAGTTCAATTGAACGTCGATTCGGTTTCGCATTGGATGGCGACGAACAACGCCAAAGACAACCTGAAGAAGCGCGATTACTTTGCGCGATTCGGCATTGCCGACGGATTGCGTCGGCTCGCCGAAGATCATCCCTTCCGGCCACGTTCCGAGGCCGGTGCAGCACACCCCAACCCCAAAGGAGCAATCGCATGAACAGCAAACGCATCTGCATCGCAGGAATTTCCCTGGCTCTGTCGTCCGTTGCAGCCGTCGCGCAAGAGCCGTCGGCGCGCACTGTGCAGTACCACTCGCAGGACATCATTCCGATCCACGCCAAGTTGAAGTACACGACGCTGATTGAGGTTCCGCCGACAGAGAAGATCATGGAGGCCGCGACCGGCGACAAGGATTTCTGGATCGTCGATGTGGTGGGTAACTTCTGCTTTGTCCATCCGGCCAAGGCTGGCCTCAGTTCCAATCTCAACCTTATTACCGACAAGGGCAACATCTATTCATTCACGCTGGAAGATGTTTCGGCCAGCGCGGCCACGCCGGACTTGAAGGTGCTGATCGAGCCTGCCGACCGCTCCTCCATCATCGCGGCCAGCGGCCCTCCGCAGTTTGTGCCTGCTATTCAGTTGGAGCAATCGAAGCAGCAGCTTGCTGTGTTGCAATCGCACGTTGAGCAGGCCGTCGATGAGTACAAGAGCGCATATCCGGTGCAGTTGAAGTTTGACTATTCCTTCAAGGCCAACGAAGCGCCCTTCGGTATTCAGTCGATCTATCACGATGACAAGTTCACCTACATCAAAACCAATGCGCCGGAAAAATTCAGCGTGTATGAGATGAAGGACGGCAAGCCCAACCTCATCACCTACGACTTGCGTGATGGAACCTACATCATTCCGAAGGTGATGGATTCTGGATACGTCGAGCTTGGCAAGAAGCGGATGGAATTCACGCGGAAAGGATGAGCCATGATTGAGAACAACTTTGCTTCCCCGATAGAGACGCAGTCTGAGCCGCCCGCCGAGCCAACATTGCGCCGCGCGGCGCTCGATCCAAGGGGTGTGCTGCAAAAGCATTTGAAGTCGATTGTCTATCTTGGCGCGGCATTGCTGGTCATTGTCGCGGCGCTCTTCAGTTCGACTGGCAAGAAGACGACCGCGCAGCAAGCGGCGGTGAAAGGCCAGCCGCCGCAGCCAACGATTCAGGACAATACCGACAACAATGTGCAGGACTTGAAAAACCAGCTCAAGGCAGAGCGCGAGAAAGAACAACAGCAAGCCCCGACCACCGCTGCGGGTGTTGATCCTGCGCTGTCGTTTGCGACGCCAGCACAGCAGGCAGCCGCCGCGGCCTATGGGCCGACTGCAGTTGCTGCCAAATGCATTCCCGGCCAGCCCTGCCCGCAAGCTGGTTACGGGCAGGCCGGTTATGGGCAAGCTCGAAACGGTCAGGCGCAACCATCGCCAGAGCAGCAGCAAACGCAGTTGATTGCCGCAAAGGAGCGTGCGCGGGTCGATGATGCGCGCTTTGCTTCCAATCTTGTCTATTCGCTTGTTTCAGTGCCGTCACAGCAGCAAGCACCACAACAGACGACACAGAGCGCACCAAGTTCGCAGCGACAGGCAGACACCAACCTTGTTGCGCCGCGTGCAGCCGGTGATCCTTCATCTTCAGAGGGCGGATACAAGCGGCCCATCGAGGCGAACATTGATTCCGCTGTTGGTCAACCGTATCTCGTCTATGAAGGCTCGGTACTCGACACTGTGCTAATGAATCGCCTGGACGGCGACGCATCAGGGCCAGTGAAGGTGCTTGTCTCAAACCCCCTGTATTCGCACGATCACCAGCACGTCATCATCCCGGAAGGCACTGTCGTTTTGGGCGAGGCAAAGAAGATCGGCTCTGCGGGTTTCGGTCAGCAGCGGCGCATGGCCGTCGTCTTCCATCGGCTGATTATGCCCGATGGCTACTCCGTCGATCTCGACCAGTTCCACGGTCTCGATCAGATCGGCGAGGAAGGGCTGAAGGACAAGGTCAACAGCCACTACTTTGAAATCTTCGGCGCTTCAATTGCGCTGGGCGTGATTGCTGGTGCGGGTGAGATTGCAGAGGGCGGCGGAACGATCAGCACCAGTGGCTCGCAGGCTTTCACCACTGGCACCGCAGGCAGCGTCTCGCAGTCGGCCAACACTATCCTTGACCGATTCATGCAGATTCCGTCGACGATCACGATTCGCGAAGGACATCGCGTGAAGGTTTATTTCACGCAGGATATGCTTCTGCCTGCGTACACCAATCACACCATTCCACAGACGTATTGAGGAGATACCAATGCGATTCAAGACTCTTATGCTGCTATGTACATTTGCCCTTGCAGGCTGCGAAAGCAAGGCAAAGAAGATTGAGCGTTTGCAGGCGCAATATAACGCTGAATACCCAGCCTATGCCAAGGATTGTGTGGACGTAGAGACAGACGGTGCCGCAAGACTGCTAACCGGTCAAAAGCTATCCGACGAGGAGATGGCAACGCTTGAAACCAGAAAGAAGGAACGGGATGCCCGGTGCAAGCCTCAAGCTGACCAACTTGCAGAGATTCAACGCCAGATTCTTGCGGCGCAACAGTGACGTTTGCCTGCCGCACAACCACAACCATCAACTGCCGCAAATGAGAGGAGAACACCATGAGAAAGCTGACCCTTCCCATACTTGCCATTGGACTCGCTGCTGCATTGCAACCGACCGCACGTGCGCAGTTCGGCTCCGGCGTTGTTTTTGACCCCACACAGTCGGCTCACGCCCTCACACAGATCGAGAATGAAGGTAAGTCTCTTGAGAACGAGGCGACGCAGATCGAGAACGGAACAAAAATCTTTACCAACACCGTAAAGATCGCGACGACGGCTCTGCAAACCTACAACACCGTGCAGCAGCAGTACAACCTTTACCGCCAGATGATGAACTCGCCGACCATGCTCTATCAGCGGTTTCTTTCCCCTCGCAGCGACCTGATGCTGATGCAACAAATCTCCAACACCTACGGCAATTCGATGGGATGGCTCAATGCGTCGAATACCGGCACGGGAGCTGCGGCTTCATATCAGCAAGCGGTTGTGCCACGCACTCCCAATATGGTCCCCGGCTATGGCACTACGAGCGTCAACGGACAACAGCAAATCGCCGCGCAGGGAGCCACCATCGACATCGGCGATTCGGTGATGAGTACCAACCTGCAAGCACTGGGAACGATACGCGCAAACGAGATTGCGCGTCAGACGGACATCACCAATCTTGAGAACGCAACACTGAGCCAGGATGCGTCGCAGCAAACCATCATGGCAACGCTCCAGCGCATCAATCTGGCTTTGCTTCTGGAACTGCGAAATCAGCAGGATGCAAACCAGATCAGTGCGAACGCGGCCCTGCAACAGATGATTTCCCAAAAGCAGCAGCAGGACGCAATGAAGTCTGCGTTTCGCGATTCTTCCGGGTACGAGAACTTCTACAACACAAACATTACTTCAACTAGCAGCGGCGCGGCCAATCTGCTGACTCAATCATTCTGAGTAGACACGGCGAACGACATAACCACAGAAATCAAGAGGTGCTGAATGGGCACAGGTCTCTTCGACTTAATTGCACAGGGGTGCCAGTCGCTTGCAGCAACGGCGGCACCCTCTATTACTGCGATGGGAATTCACATCGTAATCGCGCTGGCGACCATGATGCTCGTATGGTTTGGCGTGCAGGAAGCACTTGCATCTTCACAGGGCGGAGCAGGATTCAACATCGGAAAGTTCATCAGCCTTTTCATGCTGCTTTCCTTCGCTTATGCAATGGTCAACTTCTACGACAGTTCAATCCCTGGACTCGGCCTTTCGATCAAGGGATTCATCGACGGCGGCACAAGCAATCTGGTGAACGTCATTGGTTCAGATGGCACCACAACCATGCTTAACCAGATCCACGCGGCATCGTCAAAGACCGGGCCGTCAATGCTCACCAGCATCATGTCGCCGTACTACTCCATTGTGTACTTTGTGGTGCAATTATTTTTGGCGCTTTTGGCAGGAGCTGTCTCCGCGATTATCGCCTACGGCGCAATCGCAGCAACGATTGTCGGATTGCTTGGGCCGCTGTTCATTCCCTTTCTCGTCTTCAATAAGCTCGACTGGCTGTTCTGGGGATGGTTGAAAGCGTATCTCGGATTCAGCTTTTACAAGGTAGTTGCCGCAGCCGCAATGAACGTTTTGTCGCACGTTTTGACCAGCTATTACATCCAGCTTGGACAGAGCCTTTCAGACCCGTCATTACTGATCCAGACGTTGCCGCTGCTGATTCTCTTGGTACTCGTCAACATCTACATCCTTTTCAAGATTCCCTCCATTACACAGTCTCTCTTCAGCGGCCATACCAGCGGCGGCGGCAGTGGACTGGGAATGGCAATGATGGCGCTGCGCGCACTTGCGTAGACACAGTGAACGGAGGTCAGAGATGAGCACACAGACAAAAGCAACGCCGGAGATTACGCGGGCAGCGGAACGCTACTTGGAACAGTATGGCGATCCGCTGGTGATGAACACTTACTTGAAGGTGACGATTCTTGTGCTCGCAGTGGTCTGCATCGCACTCGCTGGCCTCACCTTCAAGAGCCAGTCGGCACTTGCGAATATGCACCCGATGATTGTTCGCATCAATGATGTGGGACGCGCCGAAGCAATCGACTATCGCAACTTCCAGTACCGCCCGCAGGAGGCCGAGAACAAGTATTATCTGACGCGCTGGGCGGAGTTATATTTCAGTCGCAATCGCTTCACGATTGAACGCGACCAGACCAGCGCACTCTATTTCCTCAACAGCGATGTGCAGCGTGCCGTGATCGACCAGGAACGCAAGGACAACATCATTCAGACATACATCAAGGACAGTTCACTTCCATACGTCGATGTCGAGGTGAAAGAGGTTGTCCTTGACGACTTGCGGCAGTCGCCGTATTCGGCGCGCATCGAGTTCGTGAAAGTCTTCACGAACCCCGCCGATCACTCGGAACTCAAGCGCGAGCGTTGGACGGCCAGTGTGACCTATGTTTTTCGCGAGAACGTGAAGAACAGCGAGCTTGCCGTCGATCCACTCGGGCTGACGATTGTCCGCTTCCGTGCCGACCAGGCGTTCGAATAACGCCGACTGGATACACATCCCATACAAGGCGTTTCTCATGTCCCTACGCGGCCACAAATCGCGGCAGATAGGCCCTTCGTTTCTTCGCAGACGGAGAATCGCATCCGTACACGCGATGCGTGGATATGGCCGTTCGCTGCGATCTTCTTTTGTAATGTCGGCAAGCAGACGATTCAGTCGCGTGCAGCGCAGGCACGGCACACAGAGAATGCCTCGTTCTATGCAGATCATGAAGCGTTCATCTCTGACGTTTCTTCCTTGCTTGTCCGGTCACACGCTTCGGGCCTCATCCGGCGCCCTGCGGCACTGCGCCGCTCTGCTTTCTAGACTCCTCTCCCAAAGCAAGTTTGGGCCCCTGCTCCAGAATGCGCGTCTTGGCTTCAGCGGTTTGCAAATGATTCGGAATGCGAACCATTTTCTCGTGCAAACCGCTTCTTGGGAGCCGGGCCTCTTGCTATGGCTTCGCCGGGGAGTGACCCGGCCAATCCGGAAATTCAACTTTGGAGATTTCACCATGTATCAGAATCGCATTACGCTCATCGGCTTCCTCGGCAATGATGCCATCACCCGCACCGCCAACAACGCCAACTTCACCGTGCTCTCGCTTGCCACCAAGTCATCGTACAAGGACAAGAAGAGCGGTGAGTACAACAGCCACACCGAGTGGCATCGCTGCATCGTGTGGGGCCGCTTGGCCGACTACGCAAAGACACTCACGAAGGGCGCACATCTGCACGTCGAAGGCGAGCTTCGCAGCCGCGAGCAGACAAACAAGAAGACCAATGCCAAGCAGAAGGTATGGGAGGTGCGTGTCTCTTCGATCCTGAAGCTCGACCGCGCAGAGAAGGCCAGCCCGGAAGAGGCCGACAACGCACCGGAAGATACAAACGCGGACGTGCCCGAATAGGGCACGTTCGCATTACCGGAAGGCTCGGTTTACACCGGGCCTTCAACACAGTGAGGCGCGCATGAGCTTTGAGTTGATTCTTCCGTTTCTTCGCCCCATTGAGCCGCTCTTGTTGGACGAGAGCGTCAGCGAGATCATGGGCAATCCTGATATGACGTGGTGGTATGAACGCGACGGCGTTATTACCCAGGATATAGGCGTGCAGTTCGATGCGGAGCGCCTACGCACGGGACTTGAAGTTGTTGCCAACAAGCTCGGCAAAAAGCTCGACGAAGACAATCCGCTGCTTAACGCGCAGCTCCCCGATGGGAGCCGCCTTGCAGCGGTGATTCCGCCGGTCGTTCGCAATGCTCCTGCATTGGTCATTCGCAAGTTCACCAGCCGCCATTTCACTATCGAAGATCTGATCGCTCGCGGGACGCTGACGCGCCCGCTTGCGGATTTTCTGGCCGAGCAAATCGAGCGCGGCCAGACCATCCTTATCAGTGGTGGAACCGGCACCGGTAAGACGACGTTGCTCAACATTCTTGGACAGGCAATCCCCGACTACGAACGCATCGTTGTGATCGAGGATACCTCAGAGCTTTCAATCAACAAGCCGAACATTCTGCCCACAGAATGCCAGACCGATACGCATCGCAAGCAGGTCACATTCGATGACCTGCTGAAGGCCGCTCTGCGCTGGCGGCCAGACAGGATCATCTTGGGCGAAGTGCGCGGCATCGAGGCACGCACGCTGCTCGATTCCTTCAACACCGGCCATTCCGGTTCGCTGGCGACGATCCATGCAAACTCAGCCGCGAAGGCGTTGCGGCGCTTTGCCAATCTTGCTCTTCGCAGTCACCCGCAGGCCACATTTGCAGATGTGGAAGCCGAGATCGGCGAGGCGGTCGATCTTGTCATCCATGTGGGGCGCGCACCGGGGCGCAGAGTGATCCGCGAAGTACTGCGCTTGAATGGCTACAACCGCAGCACGCAGAGCTTTCAAACCGAGTACGTTTTTCAGTCTGAAAGCCGGGAGATTGCGGAGGTCAAGCCATGCTAAATGCACTGCGCAAACCACCGCAATCCTGCAACGAATGCGCCGACAATTCTTCGGGCATTCGCGTTGCAATCGACACATATAATCGCGCAGCATGGCGCAGACTTTCCGACACGCTTGCGGCTCGCCAATGGCTTGCCGAAGGCGCGCCGGTTGCGGACGTTCTCACCATGCTCGAAGTCCACCGCCGATTCGAGTTTTCGCCCAACCTTGCCCGCGCCTATGCCGTTGAGATTCTCTCGGCTGCACGGAAGACAAATCGTACCAGGAACCAACTACACGTTGCTCACCGAAAGGAGTCCAGAAATGCCATTGCTTGAGATCATTCAAACCCGCCACATCAACGCCACTGTTTGCCTTGACGTAACCACCGCCGCGCAGATCGACCAGTACGCAGCGTTTCTCCATGTCCCAGCCGATGAGGTTGTGGATAAGGCGCTGGCCTATGTCTTCGCCAAAGACCGCGACTTTCAGGAGTACCTTCGATCTCCTGAAGCAGCCCGCGCTGTACAGAGCCTTCGAGTCCGTCATCTAGCGCAGAATGGTGCTTCCAATGGGCATCATGCGCGTCGTGCCAAATCCGCCAAAGCAGTTGACGCCAACCATGCAAAGACCGTCGAGACAACCAGTGACTCGCGTCCTCGCAGTTAATGGTGCAGCCGCGAAGTTTCCGTTCGGTGCTTCGCACCGGCTGTATCTCGACACTCCACCCCTGATAGGTAACTGCCTAGATACTTTGGTATCTGGATAGATACCACTGAATTTGAAAGAGATCGCAAAACAAAGTATCTGCCCAGATACCAACGAAAACACTCAATGGAGGTGCCACATGGTACAAGCTCACACAATCGAAGAGCGAAGTTCAGAAAAGTTGAGAGGGCGCGACCGTCGCTCTCTCAACCTGAGTACAAAGCTCACAGTCATCGAAGCCAAAGCCATCGAAGACGCGGCAGAGCGTGCAGGCAAAACACCGAGCGAATGGGCGCGGGATGTGTTGCTTCATGGTGATTCTTCCGGCAGTCATGCAGGGCTGGATATGCACATCTTCACCGAGCTTGTCGGCATTCAGATGCTCTTGATGGCAACTCTTGAACCAATCTTGCGCGGTGACAAAATGAGCCAGGATCAGGTGAACGTGATCTTCCGTCAAGTGCAGACAACCAAGGCTGCGAAGGCACAGGAAATCCTCGCCAAGCGCAGCCAGAAACAGGAGAAATGACCATGCCAACCGTCCAACAATGGGGCCGCAGGGAGTCAATTATCTGGCCGCCTCGCGGCTATCTCTACACTCTCGGAGCGTTCCTTCTCGCCTGCGTAGCCACGGCATTCTTCATCTATCTGCGCTTTCAGTTTGGCCTGCAACCTCTGCAACGGTACTACCTTCCGTACTACCTGCGCAGCGTCACTGCGGGCCTAGCGCATTCGGCCAGCAAATACCAGTTGCTCGTGGTGACAGACGGCGAAACACCAGGTCGTCCCGCGCTCGAAGCGGACGTTCAATCAGGTTCAACTCCTCAATTCGGAGGCTCGCCATTGCCAATGGCGCTGACCCCACAAGCCGCAGTTCATCAGCTCTACTACCTTGCACGAGAAGCGCCGCGCAACTATCAGAACAAGGCACTGCATGCATGGCTTGCACATTGGATTTACGAGGATGCTTCGCTCTACGATCTCTTTAAGATGCAGCTTTACTTTGGACTGTCTGCATTCCTCTTGCAGCTTCCATTTTCGATTCGTAAAGACATCGGGCGCATCAAGCAACTGCGTTATGGCCGACGCCTGAAAGGCCCAGTACTTCTCGATGCGAAGGAGTTCACGAAAGCTGTTTCAGGCAATGGAATCGGCATCACCACCAACGATTGCAAGCTCCCTCTGCGTATCCCGCGCGATGCAGAGAACAAGCATTTCCTGATTGTTGGTGACACTGGTTCCGGCAAGTCGAGCATCATTCGCCAGATGCTCTATCAGGTAGATGCGCGCGGTGATTCTGCAATCGTCTATGACCCGGCCTGCGAGTTCGTAAAGCAGTTCTACAATGAGCATCGCGGCGACATCGTTCTCAATCCGCTTGACTCCCGAATGCCGTACTGGAATCCATCGAAGGAGTTGCGGCGCAAGGCAGAGGCAAAGGCCCTGGCGGTCTCGCTCTATCAACCAGAGGGCGTGACAAATCGCTTCTTTGTGGAAGCTCCGCAGAAGATTTTCGCGCACTTGCTCAGTTATCTGCCGACGCCGGAAGACCTGATTAAATGGATGTCCGATCCAGCGGAGATCGACCGCCGCGTCAAGGGCACAGAGTATTGGATGCTGATCGACCCGAAGGCTCCGCAGCAGCGCACCGGCGTTCTCGGCTCACTCAATATGAGCGCCGACAGCTTCAGACTGCTTCCCAGAGAAGATGAGACAAGCTCTGTCTGGACAGCCACGAAATGGGCCGAGACGCGACGCGGTTGGATCTTCATTACATCTCGCCCGACGATGCGCGAGGCATTGCGTCCGCTCATCAGTCTGTGGATCGACACACTGGTTTTGCGATTGCTCAATGAACCGATGCCGGATCAGAAGCCGGTCTGGTTTGTAATTGACGAGCTGGCCAGCCTGCAACGTCTGCCGCAGCTTCACACGGCCATTACAGAGAATCGCAAATCGCAGAACCCGGTCATTCTTGGCTTCCAGGGCCGCAGCCAGATGGAAGCGCGGTACGGCGAAGATTCCGAGGCCATGCTCTCGCAGCCTGCTACCAAAATCTTTCTGCGCACTACGGAGCCACGCGCCGCGAAATGGGTGAGCGAGGCCATCGGCGAAGTTGAGATCGAGCGCCTGCGCGAGACCCACTACGACGGTTCCCGCGCAGGCAAGAACTTTGCGCTCGATCGTCAGACAGAGCCGCTTGTCCTGCCTTCAGAGGTATCCGGCCTTGACGATCTGCGCGGCTTTCTCAAGTACGGCAATCACGTTGCGCGATTCACGTTCCCGTTCATCGCGCTTGAAGAAAAAAGTCTCGGCTTCGATGAGCGACCGATGGACGACTTGATTATTCCGAGCACGCCTCTCCCGGCAGAGCCGGAAGAGATGCAGGGCAATCTTCACTTCCCTGAATTTGAAGTCCAGAATGCCGGACACCAGATGGAGTAGACACCATGCTGACCATTTCCAAACCGCTTTCCGCCGGTCAGGCGCAGAGTTATCACGCCAAGGAATTCACCGCCAAGGAACAGAACTATTGGTCGCAGCGTGGCGAGATTCAAGGTGAATGGCAAGGCCGATTGACGGGACATTTCGGCCTTGCCGGTGCAGTTTCCGCAGAAGATTTTGCCAAACTCAGCCAGGGCCAACACCCGTCCACTGGCGAACAACTGGTTCGCCAGCGCGCCTCGTACATATATAAGGATACGGACGGTAAAACCGTGAAGACGATGGAGCATCGCGCCGGTTGGGATGCGACCTTTTCCGCGCCCAAGTCCGTATCACTCACTGCGCTTGTCGGCGGCGATGACAACGTGCGCATCGCCCACCGTGTAAGTGTGCGCGTTGCGCTGGAACAGCTTGAGCATTACACACAGGCGCGCATCGGCGGCAATCACGCGCCAGAGACGACGGCCAAATTCGTTGCCGCCAAGTTCGAGCATGACACCGCTCGCCCAGTCGATGGCTACGTTGCGCCGCAGCTTCACACCCACGCCGTTGTCTTCAATGTAACCGAGCGCGACAACGGCCAGTCCCGCGCCATCCAGCCACAGAGTCTATTCGCATCGCAGCAGTTCGCGACGGCGGTCTATCAATCGGAGTTGACCTATCAGCTTCGCCATCTCGGTTACGAGATCACCACTGGCCGCAGTGGAGCGCCAGAGATCAAGGGCTACACGCAGGAATATATTGACGCATCGAGCCCTCGCAGCCAGCAGATTCGTGGGTATCTGGAGCGCACCGGGCGCACCGGCTCGGAGGCTGCGGAGATCGCCGCCCACTCCACCCGCGACCGCAAAGAAATTCATTCTCCCGGCGAAGTCATGGCGGCGCATCGCAAGCTCGCCGCCGACTTCGGCCATCAGGCCGAGGCTGTCGTGCGCGCCGCCCGCGAACGGCTTGAACATCAGGAAAAACCCGTCCATGCCGTTGACCGTGTGCGCGAGTCTCTGACTTTTTCCCGCGATAAAAACTTCGAGCGTGAGGCCGTGGTCGATGAGCGTGCATTGATCCGCGATGGCCTCCGTCGCGGCATGGGCGACATCACGTATGCCCAGGTGCGCGGCAACCTGGATGCACGCTTGGCTTCCGGTGAATTCCAGATTGTTGAACGATCACAGAGCCAGCCAGCGCGTCAGTTCACCACTGCCAAAACCATCGAAGCGGAGCATGAAATTGTTCGCCGCGTGCAGGAGGGAAAGAATCAAGCCGAGCCAGTCCTTTCGCGGATGCAGGCCGTCAATGTCGCCGATCAGCATCCGCATCTCAATCGCGCCCAGCAATCTGTGGTTGAAGATGTTTTGAGTTCTCCCGACCGCATCCAGGGCATTCAAGGTTTTGCCGGCGCTGGCAAGACGACCACGCTTTCGGTTGTTCGAACCGCCGCCGAATCGCAGAGCTATACGGTCGAGGGCTTCGCCCCGACCTCCCGCGCTGCGCGGCAGCTTGGAGAAGCAGGCATCGAGTCAGGAACTTTGCAAGGTTTTCTTGCACGTTCGGCCAATCCCCCCGCGCCAGAACAGAAACATTTTTACTTCGTCGATGAATCGAGTTTGGCGAGCACCAATCAGATGCGCGAGTTCCTGTCACGGCTCGGACCCAATGACCGCGTTCTCCTGATTGGCGACACGCGCCAGCACCAGGGGGTTGAAGCGGGCCGCCCTTTTGAGCAGTTGCAAGAAGCCGGAATGCGCACAGTCAAGCTCGATGAAATCGTGCGCCAGAAAGACCCGGCGCTGAAATCTGCCGTCGAGTTGCTGGCCAAAGGCCAAGTCTACGCCGCTCTTGAATCGCTTCAGCAACAGGGCCGCGTGAAGGAGATTCCTAGCACGGAAGAGCGCATCCGCGCCATTGCCAAAAGCTATGTCGAGTCGCCAGAAAAGACACTGATCGTCTCGCCTGATAACGCCTCTCGCCGCGAATTGAACGTTGCCGTGCGCACTGAGTTGAAGGCCAATGGAACACTTGCGTCGGAGGATCATACCTTCCGTGTGCTCGTTCAGCGCCAGGACATGACCGGCGCCGAACGCTCGTGGGCCAGCCACTACGAGATCAACGATGTAGTGCGCTATTCGCGTGGCAGCAAAGCCATTGGAATCGAAGCTGGAACCTATGGCACAGTTGTCGGCATCGACTCCGCCGCCAACCTGCTCACCGTCGAAAAACTCTCCGGCGAGCAGCCCACCTACGATCCGCGCCGTCTGTCCGGCGTCAGCGTCTTCCGCGAGATCGACCGTGAGTTCTCCGTGGGTGATCGCATCCTATTCACCGCGCCCGACAAATCACTCGGCGTCGCCAATCGCGACCTTGCCGCCATCGAGTCCATCGCGCCGGACGGCCGCATTTCAGCCCATCTCGACAACAACCACCAGGTCGAGTTCAATGCCCATGACCACCGCCATTTCGACCACGGCTACGCTGTGACCAGCCACGGCTCCCAGGGCCTCACCGCCGAGCGTGTCCTCGTGAACGCCGATACCGGCGTCCACCCGGACCTGCTCAACTCCCGCTTCGGCTACGTCTCAATATCCCGCGCAAGCCATGAAGCGACCCTTTTCACCGACGACGTGAACAAGCTCAGTCCGCAACTCAGCACCGATGTCTCCAAGACCTCTGCGCTGGAAATCCAAGCGCCGTCAATCGCTCAGGGCATCGGAATGATGTGAGGGTCTTTCCGAGGCATTCATAACGGCATCGATCATTCGTCAGCATAATCATGATGCCGAAAATGGAAGATACTCGTTTCGACATAGCACTTCCATATTACCTTCCAGTAATATCCTTGACGCCTGCTTTGAGCAATCGTTCCTTGACGTGGATGCTACGCAATGCCATCCCGAGATTGTGGCCAAGAGCCTGATATGGATCGCCACCGATCTGGCGAGAATCAGATGCCCAACGTTGCTGAACCATTACTCCATAAGAATTGTAGATAGTCAGATAAAGTGTACTTTCACGCAACGTGTACGGCACGTCCTCTGTACTTGTTGTTGTCGTGGTTGTCGTGATGGTTCCATTGTATGTGTATTGCCAAGCTTCGCCGCTGTTGCTCACTATATTTCCGCTTCCATGAACCGGACTCGTTGAAGTGCTAGTGGATGTTCTTACGACAGGCTGAAATCCAGAGAGCGAATCTTGCGCAGTGGAAAACACAAACACATAATCTTGCGCGCCAGAAATTGGCGATTGAGAAAAACAAAGTCCTGGATAGTGTTTTTGGTTTTTTGTCGCCCATTTGTCGGCAAAGTCCGGTATTAAGGGCGAAACATTTCTTCCTTGTACAATCGCAAATGCGATAGATTTTGTGCATGTGCCGTCTGATTGATTGCTAGGACGGGGAAGAGCCGCCGATGCCTGAGAAGGCGCTTGAACGCGGGGTGCTTCTGTACTAGTTTGCAACGTACTCTTTTCCGCTAGGAGAGCCTTCTGTAAATCATATTCCAACGACGCCAGCGGGTATGCACTTACTTTAGGTGGTAGCTGGTCACTGGAAGGCGCCCGCGCGATAACCCCCATATCTGCGAGGTGGCTTAAATTATTTTTGGCTATAACATCGCCCTGTTGCTCAGCTTTGCTGTACCAATAGGCAGCAATAGCTAAATTCTTCCGTACACCTTCCCCTTCCTCATAGAGCCGACCAAGCTCACTCTGGGAGTCTTTATCACCTTGTTCTGCTGCCATCTCATACCAGTGAGATGCTTCGGCATTGTCCTTTGCCACTCTGATTCCTCTCCCAAAGATACCTCCAAGCATTTTTTGGGCAGGAATATAACCCGACTCGGCCGATTCCCTGTACAACATAATTCCTTCTGCGACGCCGTGCGGAGTTCCTGAAGTCGAAAAGAACGCTTTATCCCCCAAATTGTATTCAGCAATAGGATCGGCCCCGGGCACCCCAGCTTGTCCTAAACTTACCGTGTTCTGTGCGCTTGATTGACTTGCTCTGAGTAACACTATTACCAAGAACATCAGGGCAAAGAATAGTGCATTGCGAAGACGCATTTCATAGCCTCCATCAAGAAAACAATACTAAGATCTCGACTCTAACTGGCTCTCTGACAAAAGTTCGACGATGTATGTGCTGAGCGTGCGGCAAACAAAGCGATCGGACTCGCGCGCATAGTCTTCCTCATGGCTATAAACATTCCGACACATTTGTTATTACTCTGGTAGACCAGCAATCAACGACCGCAACGCTAGGAGATGTGTTTCCACCGTGTCTTTGTGGGTTTGAAAGCGATTACGGATTGCATCCTTCTTCAAAACACCGCTCTCGACAAGTTGTAGTTCCATGGCGTCCAGACTCGCCGCAGTGTCAGACAGACGGTCCACGATTTCACTGAGAATTCTTTTCATAGTCTCTTTCTTGCGTGAGCCGCTTTGCACTCGACCCGCCCAGAGTAAATACGATAGGGCTCACGCGCAGTTTACTGGACGCAATCCAACGTGACTGAGATTTCCGCCCCGATCTTGGCTATCGCACGAGTACCAATGGCCTGGAGGGAAGGAAGCTTCTTGTATCGAACGCCCTGCTCATCCAAAAGAGCGCGAACCTCTGACCAGTGAACAGCAAAATTAACGTTCTGCGGAACATCTCCAGTGAACTGTGCAATTCGTAGCGCGTCGAGCTTTGCAACGACAACTCCTACAATATGGCCACTCGTGTCGAACACAGGCCCCCCACTATTGCCGGGTTGCACCGGCGCACTAATTTGCACATACCGAATATCGTTTTGTAATCCAGTCGTGGCGCTGAGAATGCCCGTGGCTACATTTCCCTCAGAAGAAAGAATGCCTGGCAAGGGAAAACCGAAAGTCACAACAGTATCGCCGATTCTCGGCGCAGGTCCGCTTCTGAAGACAGCAACCTGGTCTGGTTTGTGGTCAGCCTTTACGAGAGCAAGATCAGAAGCCGGATCCCTGCTGATGATCTGCACCGGCATACCACCTAGTATCGTGAGGTTGTGACATCCGGCTACAACGTGGTTGTTCGTAAGTATCTCCCCGTCGCTGGTTATGAAAAAACCCGTTCCATAAGTATGCTGCATGGACGTTGCTTCCTTGGTCCCGGTAACATCCTTACTGTTTTCATCTTCTTGATTCATCATCTCGAGCATTTGCTTTGCAGTTCCTATGTATTTGGAATTCCATTCGCTGAAACCTCCTATTTCTATCGTTCTTTTGAACGCGTCTCTGGCCTCAGGTCTTCTGCCAAGGGTTAGGAATGCCATTCCTATCGATTCAGAACAAGGCGCGAAGTCAGGGTCTAATGCTAGGCACCTCCGGTAGATCGGAATCGCATCTTCAGTCTGGCTTAAATCTTCTAATATGCCGCCAATCTGAAGCAGCCTCACAGATACAGCCGATTTGTCCTGATATGTGTCGGCACATTCAGACAGTAGATTTCTAACAATCTCTAGATTCTTCCTTAACAGTATATTTTTCAATGCACTCAAGTCATAAGTTGAATATTCGGCTTCTAATTTAGTAACCCTACTTTGCAGTTCAGCCTTTGCATCTTCCGATCCTTCTGGAAAGCGTAGAAGTCCCTTATTGAAGTCGATCATGTGCTTGATGTCTGGAATGCCAGCGCCCACATGAAGTGATAGCTTTTCCAAGTCCGTGCAATGACCAAGATGGTAAATCTTTACCTGCATAGATTCTATCGACTGCGCATTTCCAAATATTGAAACGCCCAAGAACATCGCGACAACAAGAAAACCGTGCTTGCAAACTATCGTTCCGTACTTTCTCATAGCGAAGACTCCAAAATGAAATACCGCAACTAAGTTGCATCGTTAGGCCGAGTCACGAGCCGGACAGATCGTTTTGGAAATGCGACGCAGCAATTATGCCCGAAACAGCCGATTTTATGGAGTTAGGCCACAACCAATCGACGGACGCGAATTGGCGTGACCTCAGGTAGCCTCTACTGAGGTGGCTCTGTTAAAAAGTCAACCATACTCTTTCTGAGAGCCGCCTCTTTCTCCGCATTTGGCTGAACACTTTCTAGAAATTTCCATTGCTGGTAGAGGGTTGCAGCTTTCGACTGCATCCTCTTGGTTTCCGCTGGGTCCGCGCTGGCGAGCTTGTTGCAATACCAAGCCAATGCGTCTGTTCTCAGGGAATCGAAATCAGTTCTGAAGTCTTTGTCTGACATATGCAACCTCATTCAATAGCAAACTGAAGGATCTTTATCCAAAAAATGCATAGATGCCTGTTCATACAGCGATTCAGGTCGCTAGAATGATAGCAGAACAGGAGTCTCGCTGGATCGTTGAATGTCTAGGAGCGTCTTGAGGACAGAATTGAATTGGATCGACAACGTCATGAAACCAATAGTGTTAGCGATTTCATTATTCTTCTCGTTATTAGCCTCGCCCGTCGCTTTCGCTACGACGCACCGGACCTACTCTTCACGACCGAGCAGCGCGCATCACTACACCGCACGTTCCTCGTCCGCCACTCGCCCCAACTATGGCGGCGGACACCATACGAAACCTCACGGCGGAAATTACCCTGGCGAGACGAACGCCCACCACCGGAACGGTCATTACAACAACTGGCGCACGGCCAACCGCTATGGGGAGCATAAACCTCGTTGACGATTAGACTGCCGGGATCAGACTTTTATCCAGGAGACCAGTATGTATTGCGCCGCATGTGGTTCGACGCTGCCAATTGAAGCTCTGTTCTGTCCGCGTTGCGGCAAACGCAGCATACTGGATGAAGTAACTCCAGATACCGCATTACCGGAAACGCCCACGAATACGGGAATAGATACGAAAGACAATGGAAAGATGCTTGAGCCAGAGCCGAGTCCGCAATCTGAAGCCAATCCTGCACCCCCCGCCTCCGAGACGAATACCACCACCAATGCTGTTGCGCAGGCATTTGGCGCTAATACCTCCGAACAAAACTCGACAGTCGCCAATAAATTCCGCAATGCAGGCTCGATTACTCTGGCTGTTGTCGCATTGATTTGCCTGATCCTCGGAGCCGTTCAGGGATTTATTCCGATATTTTTGATTGAAGGTGTTGCATTTGGCGCACTGGCTTGGCTTTGTGCTGCCCGATGGCCCCTTTCTCCCCGTATATTCTCAGCCGTTTTCGTCACATCTCTGCTGCTTGCAGGCTTGGTAGGCGTGACACTCGACCAGGACACGTTTGGGCCTCGATACCGCTACTTATCTCAAAATTCAACACAATACCGGATCGATGAAAAGGCTGGGCGAACCGACAAACTTGGAAGCGGCGGATGGCACCCTGTCGCATTCGACAAAGATGCTCAAGAATTGCCCGTAGTTGTCAATCTGGACAAGGGGGAATGGTCGCGATCATTTGGAGATGGCAGTGGGCGTATTTGCTTTACAACCGGAACGAACGCAACAAACCCTTTTGCTGAGGTTAATTACGGCAATGGTGATACTAAGTCATCGGATTACATAATAGACAGAATTTCTATTGCGGTTGAGATCCACAATATGACTAGCGCTTCTGCCGAAGCATATGGTTCATCTCATCCGAAGGAGGATCATTTTACTCGCTATATATCTGGCGGGCAGGTAGTTCTCAAGAACGATGGAGGCGGATTCATCAATTCAGAGGAAACTACAAAGGTATGTGGTTCAACACCACGCGATCTCGCTGATGGGGAGACTTGGAGCTACACTGATATGCACGTGTATGGATGGAAGCGATGAAAGTCTGTCGCGATACAAGGTCTGAAGATCGAGACCCGGGTCACCCAGGCATTCCCGGATGGTTGGACATGCAACGCTCGACCGTCAACATTTCAAAACGTGTCTCGGGCCTTTGGAGGATTTCGTGGCTAAAGTGAAGAGGGGTTTCATCTCTAACCAGATTTTCGTGGGATTACCCTGGAAAACTGTAAGACAAAAGTACGAAGCAATTATCCAGAAGCTCATAAAGACCTACCCTTTGTACTTCACTATCGTCGGTCGTGACGACGGGCTGAATGCGGAAAGTCTCTTTGCGGTTATTAAGGAGCGAATCTCTACGTCCAGCTATGCAGTTTTTGATGCCACGGGCGGTAACGCGAATGTATCGCTTGAATATGGTTACGCTGAAGGGATCGATGTTCCGCGAGCAATCTTCGTGAGCGCTCATAAGGCAGCGCAAAAACAAAATGCAACGTCTCCGATCATTTCTGATTTGCTTGGCATGAGACGGGTCCCATATAAGACTGATAAAACCCTTATGGCGGCTCTTCATAAGCTGTGCAAAGAACACGACTACACGACGCGCTTTGAAAGAGCACTTAGCGAAGCGCTTAAAGGCAAACCGAGGGGGGAAAAGAAGCGCAATCGGACGCTCGCTCTTAAGATAGTTCACGCCCTCGACAACAAGGTCAAGATACGACGCTCCGAACTGGTTCAGCGCATTCAGGCTCAAGGTTACATTGAGCCTGAGATAGATTTTCTTCTCAAGAAACTAAGCGGCTTGGGAATTCTCAAATGCAAAGTAGGTAGATACTCTGATGTGTACATCGCTTGACTCACAATCTGGCTTTTGAAGCAGGTGGCTGCCAAGGTTTCGCTTTTGGGACCAGGGAGAAAGCTACGGCAAAAGGACTGCGGGTTCTAGCCCTGCGATACCGAATCCTTCACGACCTTCGACCCCAAGTAGCGGCGGGTGGCCCATCCTTGATACGCCCCAAAAAGCTGTGCGCCCTCGCTTCGGTGCGTTTTTTTTGCGCTTAAAGCGGGATGCCCTACCACACATTAAAAGGTGCGAATTAATGCTGTCAGTACCATACTCGGTCGCATAGAGTGTACTGCCAGCGAAAAGTCTGTAACGCAAACTCCGGCGATCTTAGCGTAATCATCTCGCCACTGTCCTCTAAAGCCAAGATCAGACAATATACAGCATTTTTGACAACCTGCCGTAGCCGTCCCTGGCGGGGCCGCTGAATCCGTAGCAGGTTGTTTCCTTCCATCCCACTACGCGCCCTCAGGTGGACGGCCCAAAGCACAGAGATCGTGCGCTGAGCGGGGCCTTTTCCGTCCGTTCGGAGCGCGGCTGCGCGCCAAACGATAGTGCGTGTTTGGCACTGGCCGCGCCTCTCCGACGAACTCCCACCGTCGCGCGCTGCGTTCGTTCTTTTCCGCCAACCGTCTTCGCGCTTCCCAGCCGTGGGTGAGAAAGACGCTCAGCCGGTTACGGCGGAAAAGGAGAACAAAAACATGAATTTCAGTAGCAACAACAACAGCAACGGCAACAGCCGCACCACCGCGCCGCTCAGTAAAAATGCGGCGCTCCGCACTCGCAGCGATTCACCCTACCAGCAGCGCACCACGCAGCGAGAGAACCCCGCACAACAACTCATCAAGCAGGCCGTGGATTATCTCATCCAGCAGCTTGAGGCAGGCAAGAGCGAGACATTGACCGCGTATCTCGGAGCTATGGCGAAATTTCATAGTTACTCTTTCGGCAACATTATGGCTATCGCTAGACAACGCCCAGCAGCGACCAGAGTAGCAGGGCTTCGCGCATGGAATGAGCTTGGACGCTTTGTCAGGAAGGGCGAGAAGGGCATTCAAATTCTTGCGCCGATTATTGGCCACAGGCGCAGGAGAGATGCGGAAGAGCAGGAGCCAACCACTACAGATGCAAAGCCAGCGCCGATGCTGATTGGCTTTCGTGCTGTTTACGTCTTCGACATTGGCCAGACCGAAGGCGCGGAGTTGCCGGAGTTTGACCACACCATCACGGGCGAAATCGGCGGACAGCGCGACAAGCTGATTGCATTTCTTGCCACGCAAAGCATCAAGCTGGAATTCAACGAGAAGATTGCCCCCGCGTTGGGAGTTAGCTACGGCGGCAAGATTGTCATTCTTCCCGGCCAATCGAAGGCCGAGGAGTTCACCACATTGGTCCATGAAACGTCGCACGAACTTTTGCACCGTGCCGAGCGCCGCACCTTCACCACGCAAACCATCCGCGAGACAGAGGCTGAGGCCGTGGCCTTCATCGTTGGTCAGGCCGTGGGCTTGGAGATGGGAACCGCATCAAGCGACTACATACAAATGTACGCTGGCAACGCCGCCTTGTTGGCCGAGAGCCTTGAAGTTATCCAGCGCACATCGGCTGTGATTCTCGCAGCAGTTGAAACCGTGGACGCGGTAGAGGAAGCCGAAGCCGTCGCGGAGGTGGCCTAGTGAAGACCATTCTTCAGATTCTCGAAAGGGCGGGAGGCTATCGCAGTGACTTATATCTGCGGATTGAGAACCCGCCCTATATGGCCCTCGTGATCGAAGCCACGCCGGAACCCGGCCCGCTTGGAGTTCCGGCAATCTCCATCGCGCACTATGGCGAACAGAACGGCGACCTGATGCGCGACACCAATATGTGTTATGGGATGTGCTTCGAGTTATCGAATCCCCTTGGCATGGGTTGGACTCTATCAGCGTTTTACTTTCGCAACGATTACATGGGCGTGGAGCGGTATTCACGCACTTGTAAAGGCGATAAATATGTTTTTGTCCCAAGCCTCTTGCAACAGCATGAGAGCTTCGCTCGCACATGGGACAAAAACATTCACGCTCAGGGATTTCTTGAAGCCTTTGAGCGCAGCCGCAAACAATAACGCGCCAATCATCGGGCGGGTTTCGCAACCCGCCCACGCATCAACACTCGACAACATCATAAGGAGATGTGAATATGACCACCGAAAGTCAGACTGAATATCGCAACGTGCCACTTGCCAACCTCAACGAATGGGCCAACAATCCCCGTCGCACCTTTGACCCTGCCGCGTTGAATGAGTTGGCAGAATCCATTCGCACTCAAGGCTTGCTTTCGCCATTGTTAGTGCGTCTGAAAGGTCCACACACTTACGAGATCGTTGCCGGAGCGAGGCGTTATCGCGCCGCGCAGTTGGCAGGGCTTGAATCCGTCCCCGTTCGTATCGTTGAATTGACCGATGCACAGGCCATTGAAACCAGCATAGTCGAGAACCTGATTCGCGCTGATGTGCATCCGATGGAAGAGGCAACGGGCTTTCGCGCATTGCTCAACACGGAAGAACCAAAGTATTCCATTGAGCAGATTGCCGCCCGTATTGGAAAATCGCCAGTGTTCATCACAGCCAGATTGAGATTGACTGAGCTTGTTCCCACAGTGGTCGATGCTTTTTCCCGCGATGAAATCGGCACTGGCCACGCGCTGTTACTGGCGAAGTTGCAACCCGCGCAACAGGAGGAAGCACTCACCGCTTGCTATCAAGAGAGTTACGCCAACGGCAACAAGAGCAAGCGAATTCTCTTGCCCGTTCGCCAGCTTCAAACGTGGATTGAGCATAACATTCTGTTGGAGCTTGCAGCCGCGCCGTTCTCGAAAGAAGACGCGCAGCTTGTACCGGAGGCCGGAGCTTGCATTGATTGCCCCAAGCGCACCGGCCACAACACGCTACTGTTTGAAGGCATGGCCGCGCAGCATGATTCATGCTCCGATCCAAAATGCTATGCAGCCAAGCTGGAAAAGTTTGTCCAGCAGACCATTGCAACCAAGCCAAAGCTGGTACAAATCAGCACAGCCTATGGACAACAGAAAGACAGCAGTGCAGCGGTTCCGCGCAATAAGTACGTTGAGATTAGCAGCGAGAAGCCTACCAATCCAAAGCACAGCGATTGGCCGGAGTACAAGACGTGCAAGTTCACCACTGAGGCCATCGTCACTGAAGGCAGTGAAAAGGGCGAATTGCGCCGTGTGTGTGCAAATCCAGAGTGCCCGATTCATCATGCACGGAAGCCGAAGGCCGCGCTCGATGCAGCAATCAAGGCCGAGCAAGAGAAGCGCCGCCGTGAAGAAGCAATCGCCCAGGCAACCGGCTTGCGTGTACTCAGTGCCATTGTCGAGGCCGTGCCCGTTCGCCTGATGAAACGTGATCTGCTTTTCATCGTCGAACGTCTGACCGCAACGATTGACGAGCGCCGTCTCGCCATCGTTCTCCGTCAGCATGGCATCAACAAAGTAAATACCACAACCAGTGACACACCGGCCAAGCTGTTTGCCGCGTTCCTTCGCAAGTCCGACGAAAGCACACTTGGCCGCATCTTGGTTGAACTATCCATTCTGCAAACGCTGCATTCGCAGAGCGATTCCAGTAAGGCACTACGCGAGGCCGCCGAGTTCTACAAAGTGGACGTTCCCGCCATCACCGCCAAAGTCAAACAGGAGTTCGCGGTTAAAGACAAGGCCAAAACTGTAAAGAAGGCCACGCCGCAACCAGCAGCAAAGACAGCGAAACCCTCCAAAGCAGCATAACCCCATCCAACACCCCGGCGGAGCCAACCCCACAGGCTCCGCCATTTATCTGCTCTCCTGTCCGTCGATTCCCACCCTGCTTGAGGCTCTTGCCATCCGGCAGGAGCGCCGGTCTGGTCCCACCCGACGGCAGGAGCGCGCCTCACTGCGGCGCGCTTCGGATGTTGATAACTGTGACAACCTGCGAAGGAACTGGCTGTTTTGGGCTCGGCGACGAGGCAGCGTTGCTTGCCCACCTTCTTCCATGGGCCTGCGGAAGAATGGAGCGCCCGGCGTATAATGCCTTGCAAGGTTCCAAATGCCCCAACCAGACAAGAAGTCCGCGTCTTTCTTTGCGAATGAACTCCGTTCAGCGCGTTTAGCCACATTGGCCGACGCCGAAGCCTTCGACAAGATTATCCATGTGGTGGAACGTCTTGGCTATTATCTAACTAAGGAAAAGAAGAGTGACCAAGGATATTATGGCAATCTCCGAAAATATACAGCTGCAATCACAGAATTTGCAAATAGATCGTGTCTTTCCAATCCGTCCATTGCGCACCAAGCATATTTGACACCATTTTCTCGGCTTTACGAGCTCGTTAAGGAAGCCCGAAACGACGCACTGCACCAGGGTGCGTTTGCGCGTCACCTTACAAAGCATTTGATCGAACTAGCAATCATTTTGGAGGACGCCTTGAGAACTATACCAGGTCTCGTTGTTTCTGATTTCATGGTCCGAAACCCGGAATGTGCGGAACTCTGGAAGCCCTTGAGCTTCATACGACAGCAGATGCTCGCGAACTCGTATTCATACCTGCCAGTTGTGAGATCAAGTGACGATGAGCCGAACCCGAGCAAGAAATGGAAGATTGTTTCGGATGCATCGATTGCTCAATTCCTCGGCCCACAAAGGTCTGGCGAGGATCGCATTAAGCGATTGTCAAAGACTCTTCAAGAGGCGATAGACGAGGTGCCAGAGATATGTGTATCTGCGTTGGTTATTCCCGACAATGCGCAGATCAGTGAGGCGTTGGATAACCTAGAAAAACAGGGTGTGATGCTCGTCAAACATAAGGACAGGCATAAGGATAGTCATGAATTGGTCGGGATCTTAACCGCTTTTGATCTGCTGTAGCTGGCACTGCATATCGCAGGATGAATTGTCATTCACTGGAGGGGTTGGATTGACATGGTTAGTTTCTTGATCGTCGCTGTCATACTAGGAGCCGCATTTCTAATGAATTACAACAGTGAGGACAGCAAAATCAGACGCGCTTCGAAAGCCGCAAGTCTTGTCTGGGATGCAGCTTCTACTGCCCAAAGGCGTAGCTTGCTCGAATCTTTGGGAGTACTCAAAGAAGAACAGGACTCGTTGGTTTCAAATAGCTGGCACACTCTTAACTCTATCGCGCAACTTAAACTCACGTCACTGCAATTTCGAGCAAAGATTAAGCATGAGTTTCAAGATACCTCGTTGAGCATAATCGGAAGGAAAGACTCTGCAATTATTCCTGAACGGGGGACAAATGTTGCAGGGTTGGCTAATTCTGTTGCGCAACAAATCGTTGCCATATTTAACGAAAAGACATTCAATGAAATTCTTGTCAATAGACATCATATCGAAAAGGATTTCAACCCAGGGTGGAATTATCAAGATTCGCTTTCGAGGTGGTACGCCCTTGGCATCATTTGCCTTACTCGCTGTTTAATGTCAAAACCATGGAGCGACGCACTACCCGGTCCATTCGACCTTGAGGTATATGACGCCTCGCTGGATTCTATGTGGGTTTCATGGGGAATGCCCGTGGCAATAAGGGCCAAGGTGGACTCATTCATGAAGGAGAGCTTTCTGGAGATCAAGAAGTCTTTTATTGATTGGGATAATCGCGATGTATACAAAGTGTGGTTTCGCAGATATGCGAATAGGCTAATAGGAGCAAATCCGCCATGGGAAGTCCGCAATGGTGGGGCTTCTGATGACTTGGAGGCATCTCTCAGAGGAGAAAGATGTCTTGCAGATGTACTTGTACCTCCGTTTATCGCACGAGTGTTCATGGAGACGGGCGACGCCGTTTTGAAGGTGGTAAGCCATACCATGTCAAAGGCGGGAGAGGAATTGCAAAATCTACCCGCCGAGTCCGGTCGGCTGGAGCAATCTGAGAAAAGTAGGTGCAGCTCAGATATGTGTGTAGCCGAAGTTATCGACAAGGCATTGCTGGCGTTAGCAGATGCTGGCGATATTGCGGCCCAGAATACAATTGGTCAAATATATTACATCGGCATTGGAGTGGCGCAGGACTACGCACAGGCGGCGAAATGGTTCCGGAGGGCCGCCGAGCAGGGACACGTCAAAGCACAAAACAGCCTTGGCGATCTCTGCTGGGCCGAAGGCAACGGTGTGCCAAGGGACTGTGCAGGGGCCGTCTTCTGGAAGCACAAGGCAGCAGAACAGGGTGACGCCGATTCACAATTGTTCCTTGGCATGCTCCTTCACGCTGGTGGCTTTTTGAAGCAGAACGATGTCCGAGCTGCGTTTTGGTTTCGCAAGGCAGGCGAGCAGGGGAACGCAGATGCACAGTTTTTCCTCGGTACGCTTTATTTCAATGGCCAGGGGGTGCAGAAAAGTGTTGCAGAAGCCTATTTCTGGTTAAGTCTCGCGGCTAATGAGAAGAAAGGGAAAGAGCATAGAGATATTAGAGATTGCGCGCGCTCTCTGTGTACGCAATCAGAAATATCGGAAGTGGAGAAGCGGCTTGAATCATGGCTGTCCACACACCCCGAAATGCGTACATGACGAGGAGAAACCAACGGGCCGGGTGCCGGGCGCCCCAAACCCTTGATGCACATTGCGCACGATGAGAGATCAATGAGTCATTTCTCTGCCATAGTATTGGCGGCTTGCTGACGGATGGCACGCCGCGCTGAGTGTTTTCACATTTTGCCAACCTACAAAGATATGAGCTTCGTGATGATTTGCTACTTGATTTGCAGAGGGTAGTAATACGAAGCCTGATTCTGTTCATGGGTCGTTAAAAGAAAATAGTCTCCTCGTTGAAGATTCCGCAAATCAATATCAACGGAGACTTCTTCACGGTTTACCTCGCCTGTAGATGCTGCGCTACCGCGAGCCACCAAGTCAATTCCCTTTTGATCGCGGGTAACGGCGACCATGTATCGCCCCGGTTCGCTATAGCGGGGAAGAATGATTGTGACCTTTACCAAAGCGGCTGGTAACGAAACGGGTTGCAGCCGGGTGGGCTGATCCCCTCGGTTCGTCCCAGCATTCCACAGGTCAATTATCTCTGGAATCGCTGCCATGTCTGAACTGTGATGCGGAGTGTTCGCTCTACGAATTGCCACCACTACAATAGAGACGACAATCAAACAACAACCAGCAGCGGCCGTGAACATCAGCCTTCGCCGGCGAGACCGATATACGAGTCGCAATTCAAGCACACGTTTCATGCAGGCTGGACAGTTCGCCGCATGATTGACTCGCGGGTCCGACAGAGAAATGTCCTTAGAATGTTTGGCGATGCTCTTCAGGGACGCTTCGTCAGGGCAAGGGCCGACGGGTATCATTCTTCCTGCAAGGACACGTTCCTGATGTTGCCTTGTGATCCAAGCATCAAGACGGTCTTCCGCACGTGAGCGCCAACGCAAATTCAGCCACATTGAAACAATTCTCCAGGTTGGGAGGAATCTTGGAGCAGCGACTCCACCTCCCGGAAATATGCACGTTGAACAGTAATGTGATTCATTTCGAATTGTTCAGCGATCATTCTCCACGAGTACCCCAGCGAGCGCCACTCCATGATGAATTGCGCGAAAGGGGAAAGGCGTTCGTAGAGTTCAATTGCATAGACTCTCTGCTCCGCTACTGGTTGACCAACATACAGCTTTTCCATGTCAATCAGAGAGCCATACGAAATCTCTCGATTGTGCTTTGCAGATTCTTGACGGGCGCGGCGTCTGATGACGCTCTTGATGCGCGCAAGTAACGTTTTGTCCGAGCACTTTGCATGACGACCGAGATAGCCGGACGCATTCTGTACTGCATCATCCATAAGGTCGTGGGCCGCATGATGATCTTTGAAAAATGTCCAAGCGCAGAGCATCGCATAAGGCCAAGCTGCTTTGGCAGCGGCCTCCAATTTCTGATCCGAAGCCGGGTTCCCGGTCGAATAGGCCCAACTCCATGTCAGTTCCTGCCATTGTCTACCGCGTGGTTCCATATGCAAGTGTCAGCATCGGGGGGAGAAACCACTACAATGCCCAGAGTATAGCGCACAATCGCTTCGATCAGATTGCAAAAATATATTTGCTTCCCGGTGTTCCAAAGGCACGTCGAAAGTGCCTTTAGTATATGCAGGGACAAATACGCCAGAACGTCCCGCAGCAATCAAGATGATCCTTCGACGTTGAATGGCGGTGAAGCATGATCAAGATTCTGTCAGAACAAAATAGCGGCAATCAAGAAGTGAATCGAAGTTGGATATCATCGAGAAACCCCGATGATGCAAGCTTAGGCAATGATAATTGCGATCAAAGATGCAAAGGGGATTTCGACATATGTGTGCGTCGCCAAGAAGAGGATGAGTGTCCCGCACAACTCGCAATCAATCTCATTCAAGGGAAATGGAAGATGCGAATTTTGTCCCGGCTGCAATACGGACCAATTCGTCTGAGCCAACTCTGTAAGCTGTTCCCCGACGCCTCAAAGAAAATGCTCACTCAGCATCTCCGCGAGATGGAAGAGGACGGCCTCGTAATCCGAACCGATCTAAGCGCACGATTGCGGCACGTGGAGTATTCCCTTGAAAGATCATTGGGTGTTGCCGTGTTGCATCTGATCAGCACGCTCACCGAGTGGGGATCACAGCACGCGCCAACTCTGGCAGAGCGAGAGCCTCTCCAGAATTGGCCGGATGAATAGGCGGTCCCCTGGCTTGGCCGAGCTCAAACACTGAAGCCAGCCCTTGCGGACTGGCTTCGCTTCCTTTCCACCGAGGGGCAGGGGGGATTTCTGAATCCTATACGCTCAGAAAATGTGTCAATGACGGATTTATCGAGCGGCGTTCAGCGAGAATTCGCAGGGTATAGCGCCGGAAACCAACGCTCCACGACGCTGATCGGGAAGCCCAGGCGAACAGGCGCTCTCGAACCGGCAGAAGCGAGCAGACCAGTTTCGAGAAGTTGTGCAAGGACCATGCGAGCCATGCGCTCCTTGTAGCCGGTGATGGCCCGCGCCTGTCCGCGATCGAACGCCCCGGCCAGCAGCGCTTCCCGCAGCAATGCAAAGCTGCCCTTCGGCAGACGTCCAGCGCGAACCTCTTCTTCCGTGAAAATCTCCATTCTCCGCAGCAGTTCCGCCGGCTCCAGGATCGAGCGCATATATGCAACCTGGTCTATGCAGGTGCGAAGGAAGAACTCACAGAACTCGACCAGCGCCTCCAGGGAAAGATTGCCGCGTCCGTCCAAGTCATTGCGGCGTGGCCCGTCCGCAGCCATCAGCAGAGATTTATAGCGGCCCACATTGCGGGCAAGTCCACGCGCCACAGACCATAGACTGCTGCCCACTCCCAGCCGCTTCAGCATGGCATGAGACATCAGTCGCACCACGCGGCCATTGCCGTCGTAGAAGGGGTGAATCCAGACAAAGCGATGATGGGCGGCGGCTACCGCAATTACCTGACGCATCTTGGAAAGATGAGCAGGGGCATACGCCTGCTCGAATCGCTCCAGGAAGCGCGGCAGTGCGGCGACCTCTGGGGGAAGATGCTGACCAACGATCACCTCACCATCCCGCAGTTCGCCCGGTCGAACCCGGACGCGCTTCTTCGACTCCAGATCTTCCACCCAGAGCAATTCGTCGGGAAGACGGCGACAGAACTCGCGGTGCAGCCACAAAACGTACGGAAGCGACGCCGGAAAAGCGGTATCGTCGCGCCCCTCGTCGATGGCCTGTTGAACTTCGATATGCGCGACCGCCTCAAGCTGCAAGGCGCGCCGCGCCGGTTCAGTGGAATAATCTTTGCGGAGCGCCTTGTCGATATCGCGCGGATGCGTGTCGTGGCCTTCGATGAGGTTCGAGTAGTAGCAGTTCATCGAACGAACCAGCGATCCGATGGACGCGGTGACGATGGGATTTGTCTGCCCTGCCAGTGAGCTGGCGCGCGAGACCAAATCGAACGCGGCATCTTCAAGCCGCTTCTGCCCTTCTTCGGGCGGCAGCAGCGGTTCCATCCAGCTCGGGTTGGTAAGGGGTAGATTCATTGCCGGTTCTATTGCCGGATTCAAGTATAAACAAACAAAAGCCTTGATGCGAATTAAAACGACAAGTATTGCCGGATAAAATGCCGGTCTGAACGATCAGGATAGGACAGATGAGATCAAATGGTAAGGATGGACCGTGAAAGGGATTACCGCCGGTCCGATAGCGGTCCAATACCGCGCGCCTAGAGGGCTAAAGAGGGACTGAGGGAGCCACCTGTCCCGCATATAATCAATGAGTTACCTCAGTTGGGGCTACTTTCACGGCGATAACACGGGTTCAAATCCCGTCGGGGACGCCAATCAATTCAATAACTTACGCGATTGAATGATTTTTTCGTACGTCCGTTTTGTTCCAATAACAGCGGGGCTCTCGTTTTGAGGGTTTTCATCGAGCAACATGCTGACGAGGCGGCTCTGTGCATTACGCTTCACTTCCGTGACTGCTTGCGCGTAAAGATTCATCGTCACCAAGCTGTTTGCGTGTCGCAATAGTTCCTGCACCGTCTTCACATCCTCCCCATTGGCCTTGAGAAGAGTGGCATAGGTGCGCCGGAAAGTGTGCCAGCCGATCCGGCCCTGAATTCCAGCAGCCTTCGCTGCCGGTTGCAGGTGCCAGCGGTTGAGCGTTCCCGGCCAGTACGGTTGCACTCCGTCTGTATGAGGGCTGGCAAAGATCCAGTCCTCAGGGCGCGGATATGCGCAAAGGTTCCGCCAGCGCCACAGCGCTTCCGCAAGGCGAGAATCCAGCGGTACGGGTTTGCGTGACGCTTCCGTTTTGCATTCGCCAACGTGCTGAAGCGAGATCGACCGCGTGACACTGATTTCAAACTTCTCGAAATCGATGTCCTGCCACTTCAGCGCCAGCAGTTCTCCAACCCTCAATCCGGTCATCACGTCCACAAGCACTGCGGTATGCGTCGGCTCTTCGAGGTAGAGAAGTAATTCCTCCACCTGGGAAAGCGTCAACACTGTTGGAATATTCTTGCGCTTGGCGCTCTGGCGCACATGCGTAATGGGATTCCGGTCGTGCCATTCCCAGCGAACCGCGTGATTGAAGACAGCGTGCATGATGTTCCGAATTTTTGCCTTGCTGCCGTTGGCAAGATTGAGCGAATGCAGCCACTCCTCCACGGCAACCGCTTTTACATCCTTCAGCCGGTAGTTTCCCCAGCGGGGCAGAATCCACTTTCTGAAGTAGCCTTGGTACGTTTCGCACGTTGCGAAGGTTTTGTTCGAGTCCTTACCCAATTCCTTTTCTCGGTAGTGTTCGACCAGCGTCTGCACACTGACCGTTTCGAGGCTAAAGCGAGGACTTTCGGCGTTGATGTTGACCAACAGCGACGCAACGGCCCGTTTTGCCGATGCCTCGTTCGGGTACTGCTCCAGACTTCCGACCACAAGACTGCGTCGCTTTCGACTCCCATCGGCCTGGGGTTCGTACCAGCGGTACTCCCAGGCGCGTGGGCCGCGCTTGCGCTCCACAAGCTGGAGGTTGCCTTGTTGATAGCGTGTCCGTCTCATTTTTCTCCTTTTCAAGAGCGGTGAGGCGGCACGGATAGCTGATCTGAGCTTACATTTTCCGGCAAGCAGCGGTCGAGATCGGAAGCACGAAAGCGCCAGAGCTTGCCCACTCGCAATCCGGCAACTAGGCCGTTGCGGGCGTACCGCTGAAGGGTTTTGGGATGGACCTTCACGAGGGCCGCAGCCTGCTCGCTGTTCAGCAAAGGTTCGAATGAATAGGGGGAATCGAACATAGTTCGCACGCTCCTTGAA
>Ga0208035_1000047_pt1 | contig 43270 bp, 39 predicted proteins | sample June2015DPH_11_1_FD_184704 | JGI IMG/M metagenome (GOLD analysis project Ga0208035, IMG submission 184704) | Peatland microbial communities from SPRUCE experiment site at the Marcell Experimental Forest, Minnesota, USA - June2015DPH_11_10... | ecosystem: Environmental > Terrestrial > Soil >...
CCTAAATATTTTTTATTCGTGCAGATAATTACGCAGCTGGGGAAGAAAACAATGCAACAAAAGTGAAGAATCCCCGCGTCATCATTGAACAGAACTCAGTTTCAGGAAAAATCCTCAATGTGCGCGAAATCGCACATAAAGTACCGTGATGCAAGAAAGGGCCTGTCGGAAACGAGCGATTTTCCCCAAAAAGAAGGGGTGTTTTGCCCTGAAAATGGCCTAAAAAGCCCGCAAAAAGGCCTGAAATTAGCAAGATTTGAGCTCTGACAACGAATCAAATCGACCGCCCTTGCGAGCTCATCAAAAGATTGAGAGGGTTTTAGCAAGGGTGTCGATCACTTGCTAAACGACGCGCCCCTTGCAGCCGAATCGACACATGCACCAAACCAAGCGCCGCCGGTGTCACACCCGGAATCCGGCTCGCCTGTCCAATGGTACCCGGCCGCACCCGCTCCAACTTCTCCCGCATCTCCCGCGAAAGCCCGCTGATGACGCTGTAATCCACCCATTCGGGTATCGTTACAGCTTCTGCGCCCTTTAGTTTTGCAATCGATTTTTTCTGCTGCTCCAGATAACCGGCAAACTTGATCTCCGTCTCTACAGCGCGAGCCTCGTTGCGCCGGCCGCTGCGCAGAATCGCGACCTCTGATTGCCCGGTTTCGTCCAGTCCCACAAAATCCGCCAGCAGCGGCTCCTGAATCAATTCCTCGCGTATGGCTTCCAACACAGTCTCAATCCCCACCTCGGGCCGCTTCAGCAGTTGCGCCCAGGTCAATCCAGCGGTCGCGGTCAGTTCGCCAAAACCAGCAGATCCCAGCTTTTCGCCGTCCACCTTGCGGGTTGTGAGCAGCCGCTCCAGCGCACCCATTCTGGCTTGCTTCGTCTCGTACTCCGCCCAGGTCTCATCGTCGATCAGCCCCAACCTTCGTCCGTGCGGAGTCAACCGACGGTCGGCATTGTCAATGCGCAGATGTAGCCGGAACTCCGCCCGCGAAGTGAACATCCGATACGGCTCATTGGTCCCTTTTGAAATCAGGTCGTCGATCAGAACGCCGATGTAGCCCTCGCTCCGATCCATCGTGAAAGCAGGCTCGTCCTTCAGCCAGAGCGCCGCGTTGATTCCCGCCATGATCCCCTGCCCGGCCGCCTCCTCGTAACCACTCGTTCCATTGATCTGTCCCGCCAGGTACAAACCCTCCATGCACTTCACGCGCAAGCTGCGGTCCAGTTCGGTCGCGTCCACGCTGTCGTATTCAATGGCGTAGCCGGGGCGCAGCATCTCCGCTTGATCAAGCCCTGGAATCGAGCGCACAATCTCCCACTGCACCTCCATCGGCAGCGAAGTGGACATACCGTTGATATAAACCTCGTGCGTGTTCAGCCCCTCCGGCTCCAGAAAGAACTGGTGCTGCGTCTTGTCGGGAAACTTGACGATCTTGTCCTCGATGGACGGGCAATAGCGCGGCCCGATCCCCTCGATCTGTCCTGAATACATCGCCGAGCGATGCACATTTTCGCGAATAATCCTCAGCGTCTCCGGCGTCGTAAAAGCAATATGGCAACTAATCTGCGGCTGTACGATTTTTTTCGTCCGGAAGCTGAAAGGCGTCGGCTCTGCATCGCCGGCCTGCTCCTCGAAGGCCTCCCAGCGAATCGTCCGGCCATCCAGCCGAGGCGGCGTCCCTGTCTTTAACCTGCATGTCCGTAAGCCCAGCGCTCGCAGCGCTTCGCCCAGCAAAACGCTGGCCGGTTCCCCACTTCGGCCGGCTGGATATTTTTCTTCGCCACAGTGAATCAAACCATTTAGAAACGTTCCGGTAGTAATGATGGTGGCTCCAGCGAGCAGCTGCCGTCCATCCCTCAGCCTCAACCCCAGCACACGCCGTCTCTGTCCACGGTCCACTGGCCGCTGCTCATTGTCATCGATCACCAGGCCGACGACCTCAGCCTGCCGAATATGCAGCCCGTCCTGCGCCTCCAGCACTTCGCGCATCTTCACCCGGTAGAGCTGCTTGTCGCACTGCGCCCTGGGACTCCACACCGCCGGTCCCCGCGACGAATTCAGCAGCCTGAATTGAATCCCCACCGCGTCGGCCACCTCGCCCATCACCCCGCCCAGCGCGTCCACTTCGCGCACAAGGTGGCCTTTGGCTACGCCGCCAATCGCCGGATTGCAGCTCATTTGCGCAATCAGGTCCATGTTCATCGTGATCAGCGCCGTCTTCATCCCCATTCGCGCAGCCGCCATCGCCGCCTCGCACCCGGCGTGCCCCGCGCCCACCACCACCACATCGTATTGTTCGGTAAATGCCATCCAAGATCATTCTACGGATTCCTTGCTCCGCGCGCAGAAAGCCGCGCCGCACCGGAAAGAGAAACTCCTCTATAATTGTCCCGTCCCCCAAAATCGAACGAAGGCGAGGGCAAGTGGGCGATATGAATACCTGTTCGTGTGGCAATTTGCTGGATGACAAAAGTACACAGTGTCCCCGGTGCGAGGCTCTTCAAGTTCTCGGACTAGAGATGGATGCGGGAGAAAGTGATATCAGAAGTGCCCGTCGCCTGCTCGTCAAGATTTGGCAGCCGGACCGTTTCCCGGACGATGAAAAGATGAGGGAAGCGGCAGAGACGAAGCTGAATGATGTCAATTCCGCATTCGAATTTCTAACTGCAACTTCCACGGAGCGCGGCACACAGCAGCGACCGGCTTATGCGTCCACTTACGAAGCAGCTCAGCCGACGCCGCCGAGTTTAGGTCCCACCTCAACCGAAGCAGCTGCAACGCTTGCATCGGCCCCGACTGTTAATCCACCGGAGCCGCTCTGGCCGAAGATCAAACCGTTCTTAGTGTTAGCGGCTGTTGCGCTCTTCCTTCTTGCGGGAAGACTGATCTGGGTAGGTTTAAGAGTTCATCATCACACGAGCCCAGCAGTAGCCGGCGTCAACGTTGCCGGTAGCCCGAACCTGCCGCAGGCAGCCGAGGCGCCAAAGAAATCATTCATTGATTCTGTAGTGCGGGGACTGAAGAATTTGGCCCTGCAGACCTCAGCTCCTGCAGACGACACGCAAGTTGCCCCGCCCGTGCCGGTGAATGTGGAAAAAACTCAGCCGAAGAAGACTCAGACTTCCGCCGCAACCGATAAAGCTCAGCCTCAGCCGACGGTCGGAAAGCTCTTGCCCTATCTCACCGTTGGTTCCACCAAGGAAGAGGTGCTGGCTCTGCAAGGAACTCCGACAGAAGCCTCTGATGACAAGCTCGTTTACGGCAAGTCAGAGTTATATCTGAAAGATGACGTCGTCACTGGCTGGAGAATCGATCCTGTTTCATCCCCGATTCGAGTCAAGCTCTGGCCGCAAGCTCCGGTTAACGTGGACCTTGATTATTTTTCGTATGGCTCATCAAGGGACTTTGTGCTAATGGTGCAGGGAACTCCGACAGCGTTCTCTCAAAACACATTTGAATACGGCGGCTCCATTGTATACTTCAGTAATAACAGGGTCGTTAGCTGGAAAAATGACCCCTCATCCATCCCGCTCCGCGCCAGGACACCATAGGTTAGGCTCAGGCCCGGCGCGCATCCGCTGACTCGCTAATCCGGCGAATTGAGGCTGACTTGCCATGTCGGGGCACAGCCGCCTGTCCAGAGAGAATAGCTATGAGCAATCGATCGGTGCTGATGTTGCTGGTAGCATCAGCTCTTGTCATGCCCGTCGCCGCGCAAAGCAAGAATGGCTTTACGCCCTCAGCGCTCGACAAGGGCTTGGGTCCTATAGACATCGCCGCTCCAGCCATCGCCCCCGAAGAAATCATCCGCCAGTTTACCGTCAAAGAAAGCGAATTTCAGCAGGCGCTGAACCACTACACCTATCGACGTACCGCCCGCATGCAGACCATTGACGACGACAACAATGTTGACGGCGAATATTACGAAGTGGATGATGTGATCTTTGACTCTGCCGGCAAGCGCGCAGAGAAGGTTGTCTACGCTCCGCAGAATACTTTGCAGCGAGTCCAAATGTCGCCTTCGGACTTAGAAGACATTCAGCAGGACTTTCCCTTTGATCTGACTACTGAAGTCATCGGCCAGTACAAGGTGAAGTGCGTGGGCCGGCAAAAAGTCGACGAGTTAGGCTGCTACGTTTTTGATGTTAGTCCCAAAGTGATCGAAAAAAAGCATCGCTACCTGGATGGGCGCATCTGAGTGGACGCGGCTGGCTAGCAGATTGTCGTGACCAACAGCCGCATGATCCCCAATGACACTCACAAGAATAGCCAGGATGTGCATCCGCCCTTGATGATCTGGCGGCAGCAGGTTGACGGCCATAATTGGTTTCCGGTCTATACCAAAGGCGAAGGCATTCTGCACTTCAGCGCGGCAAGGGCTACATGGCGCATGACGTGCATATTCGCAACACCATCCAATTCACCGAATACAAGATCACCCATGAAGGCTATGAGATAACTCAGCCAGCGAAGCAGGCGGAGTTGCGGCCAAAGGAATAACTCCTAACCTTGATGGCCGTACCCAACAAATTACTGCACTTCAACTCTGAAGCTCTAAGTACATAACACCGTCAATTTGTTGTAACTGGTGTTCCACTCTATGGAGCAACCTTGTGCCGCGATTCATATATCTCCACTGACTGCGCCGTGCTCCAAAGCCTTCGAACACCAGGAAGATACTCCTGCATCACCCCTCCCTTTATGTTGCTCAGCAGATAGCCCGGCAGCACCGGCGAGCTTTCGCGATTCATGTAAGGGTTATAGTAGGCCTGACCTCTGTTATCATCCGGGTCGACAATATAGAGACGCGCATGAGGTACGTCTTCGAACGTTTTGATTTCCAGGCCCTCGGGATACATTGCCGAGGCGGGTCGCCGAAGCCACTCATTGCGCAAAGCGAGAATATTCTCGATGCTTTGTGTACACTCAGAACTGAGTGCGCGAGGGTCCTGATCAAAGTCCACCGCAATATTTGTGAGGAGCGGGCTATCAGGGTTGAAGACCAGAAAACGAACCTTGATACCCTTCTCAAGCTCCGTTAGGATCAGGTCTTTACGATCACCAGCAGTGATGTGAAAGTCCAACCCCACAAACCAAATCTCTTTTTTGGCCCCTGTGAAGAAGCCCTCGTTCTCGCCTAAGAAGTTATTACTTGAGTGGAAATATCGAATCAGACCTGTATCTTTAAAAATAATATGCTCATAATTCGCCGTGAATACAGCCACCAGGCCGACAAGCAGCCCGCAAACCAGAGACGAAGGAACGGTTCGATTGATCGCTCCCCGGTACAAAATGATTGCCGTCAAAATGATGCTGGCCAAAGAAATCGAGGCGGTGTTTCTGACCGAAAGACCCAGCACGTTACAAAGCAGCGCTATCACGCTTACAGGCGCAAACAAAAGGCCGAGCGTTCTTTGGACAGCCGTGAGTGATCTGCGCGTTCCAGGATCTGCGGCATCCTTGGCAACCATTAAGTCTTGGTCCTCATCCGTTGCCAACCTTTGTCTCCCCCAAAGCCAAGGTCTGCGGCTCTCACGATCCCAGACCCATCAGAAGAACAAATACTTCCGCCAGCGATCGTCGCCCCGCCCCAGCATCCGCATGATCTGCCGGCTGGTGTGCAGCGAGAACGGCCGAGGGTCGCGCAACAAAACCATGTCATCGAGCTCGTGCAACATGCGGTTGCCCTTGCGGCGGTTGCAGTCGTGGCAGCAGGCCACAAGATTTTCCCAGGTGGAGTTACCGCCGCGCGAGCGAGGAATCACGTGATCCAGCGTCAGATCGCCGGGCGGCAAAACATCCCCACAATACTGGCACGTGTTGCGGTCGCGCAACAAGATATTTTTCCGTGAGAGGGCCCGCGTCTGGTACGGGATGCGGCGATACTCCAGCAGGCGAATCACCGAGGGCATGGCGATGCGGCTCCTTTGCGCGTGGAGCATCAATCCATGCTCTTCCTCGGTGCGCGCAATGCCCTTGAGCACCAGCACCAGCGCCCGCCGAGCGCCGCAGATATTGATCGGCTCATACGACGCATTCAGCACCAGCACCGGCATCTGCAAAACATGCGCGGAGTGGATCGTTACTTGCTCGCCGGCGAAGGCCGCGGCCCGGGCGATGGACTTTTGCTTGCGTGCATGAATCATGGCTTTTCCCAGCGACATCCTTTATCCCTCGTCAAAAAGATGGTAGGTCGTGCGATGAAGAATTGCTTGCTCCCTGCGAATCTGCGGCCTGCGCATTGCTGGCCAATTCAAAATCTTCTTCCGCATCGTAGAAGCGGGAAGAAGTTACAACTCGACTCTCGTGCAGGCGGTGAGCTCTCGCCAGCGTGGCGACCCACACCGAAGCAGCTCCCGCCCGAACCAGCGCCTGAGCCGCAGCGCGCGCCGTTGCGCCCGTCGTGAAGATATCGTCGATCACCAAAACGTGCTTCTGGTTGACTGCGGCAGCGTCGGAGACCATGAAAGCTCCGCGCACATTTAAACGGCGCTGGCGCGAGGTCAGCCCCGCCTGGCTCTTGGTCGCGCGCAGCCGCATCAGCGTCGTCGACGCCAACGTCAGCCGCCATTCCGGATGCGCCTTACGCAACGCCTTGAGCGCATAAACAGCCAGCGAGCGCGCTTGATTGAATCCGCGTTCTGAATACTTTGTCCGATGCAGCGGCACCGGAATCACCAGCATGTCGCCCGGCGCTTCACCGGCCAATCGGCTAATTGCCTGGGCCAGCATTCCGCCCAATCCACGGGCCGCCGCGTGCAAATGGTCATACTTGAGTGCGTGGATAGCCGCTCTCATCCGATTCTGATACGGCCCGTAAGCCACCGCGCGCTCAAACGCGGGGGGCGCCATCCGGCAAGCTCGGCACAGCCCTGAACTCGTTAGGCCGGCCACCATCGGAGCGCCCAACAGGTCACCACAACGCACGCACAGGTTCCCGCTCTGGATAGGAAATTCCGTCCAGCAAACGGGGCAAATAGGCACGGTCGAGAGATGCGGCAGAAGGGAGCCACAGAGAACACATGACGCAGGAAGAAGGGCACAACCAAGGGCATCCACGGGACTTCGCAGCACACGAGCGACCGCGCGCCAACGAGAAATCTCCGAGGGTGGAACGTCGAACGTCAGTGAACCGGAGTCCCTGCGGAAGACGCACCTCACTTAATCGGCGCAACTCGTTCCGCGCCGCCTTGCGAACAGTATACGCCGGACCGGACGGAATTTTCCACGGCATTTCGCTCAGTTCGCCCATGAAATCTCTTGCTTTTCATTTGGTGTTTGCAATCAAATTTGCTCAATCCCTTTTCGTGAACGTATGGGCCAACTGTGAAAGTGCTTTACGGAATTGAGAATCACAAGAAGCAGTTACCGCAAGGGGCTAAGAGCTTATCCGAAAATGGTCATAGTGTGCCTCCAGCAGATCAGGGCATCGGCGAGTTTTACTAAAGGCCGTGCTTTTCATTGAATGCCGGTTCACAGAACGTAAACAATCGCCTCAAAAGCCTGTCGACGAGATATTGGCTTACGCCGTTCTCCAGCTTTTCGCCGGTACTTCCGCCCTGGTTTTCCGTCTGCGCGCTTGGATCAATCGATATTCGTCACGATTGAAGAATAATGTTGGTTCTACTCCAGTAAAGTGCGGCTACATCCTTCCGGGTAAAAGCGCTAGAATTTCTCTATGACCGATCGCATGTCTCTGACTCTCGCCCAAGCCGACCCTGACGTGGCCGCAGCTCTCGACCACGAAACCCTCCGCCAGCATGAGGGACTGGAGATGATTGCCAGCGAAAATTTTGTCTCCGAAGCAGTTTTGGAGGCGGCTGGCTCCATCTTCACCAATAAGTATGCCGAGGGTTATCCTGGGCGGCGCTACTACGGCGGCTGCGAGTATGCCGACGTGGTCGAGAATCTGGCGCGTGATCGGGCCAAGCAGATCTTTGGCGCAGAGCACGCCAACGTTCAGCCGCACTCTGGTTCACAGGCCAATGCATCAGCCTATGCGGCAGTACTCCAGGCTGGCGACACCATCCTGGGCTTGGATCTCGCGATGGGCGGCCACCTGACCCACGGGCATAAGTTGAGCTTCAGCGGCAAGCTTTATCGGACGACTTTCTACGGCGTGCGCAAAGATACCGAGCGAATCGACTACGACCAAATGGAAGAAATCGCAGTGCGCGAGCGGCCCAAGGTTATCATCGGCGGCGGCAGCGCCTATCCACGACTGTGGGATTTTGCGAGGATGCGCGCGATCGCCGACAAGGTGGGCGCAACCTACATCTTCGACATGGCGCATATTGCCGGCCTGGTGGCAGGCGGCGTGCATCCTTCGCCCGTCCCCCACGCGCAGATCACCACCACCACCACGCACAAGACGCTGCGCGGACCGCGCTCGGGCCTGATTCTCTGTAGTGAGGAGTTGGCAAAGGCCGTGGACAAAGCAGTCTTCCCTGGCCAGCAGGGTGGTCCGCTGATGCACATTGTGGCGGCCAAAGCGGTAGCTCTGGGTGAGGCGCTGCGGCCGGAGTTCAAGACTTATTCAGCGCAGGTTGTCGCCAACGCACAAGTATTGGCCGCGACGCTTAAGGAAGCTGGCTTCCGCATCGTTTCTGGCGGCACGGACAATCATCTGATGCTGGTGGATGTCTTCGAGAAGGGCATCCTGGGCTCCGAGGCCGAACTGGCTCTGGGCAAGGCCGGCATCACTGTCAACAAGAATACGATCCCCTACGATACCAATCCGCCGCTCAAGGCTTCGGGCATTCGCATCGGTACGCCCGCTATGACGACTCGCGGTATGAAAGAACCAGAGATGCGCCAGATCGCTACCTGGATCGAAAAGGCATTGGCGCGGCGCGATGACGACGCGGCTCTTGATCGAATTCGCCTCGAAGTGGCCGAACTGGCCAACCGCTTCCCGCTCTACGCGTGGCGGCGCGCGCGATAGCTCATCATTTTAGATCCAGAGTTTGACGGTTTCTGGTAGCTCATTTCCACCGCGTCTTCAGTTTTTTGCGGCTTCGGTGACCCCAACGACAGCTTCGTAGTTGGGGTCACTGGGGATGGGCTTTATCAAATCGCAACTTCCCTGTGCGCACCGTGTTGCATCTAATGTTACTGTGGATCACCCGCCAATGGCGCGAGAGCAGCCGAGATTTGCTGCTCCGCCTGCGGGCACCCGGAGGAAATCAATGAGAACAATTCAGCTAACTTTGGCCGCTTTGCTAGTTCTTGCCGTTCCGGTCTTCGCTCAGCATGACGAGAAGTCTCCCCGCCCCGCAGGTGGTGGAACGCATCAAGCGATTCCCAAGAGTGGGCCTAGGCCATATAGCGGTACCCCCCACGCAGCCGAGCCGAATCGCAACTTCAGCGACAAGAATGGACACCCTAACGCCCCGCACGTGGATAATGGCAAAAACTGGGTCGGACACGACACCGGCCGCGACGACGCACGCCTGCATCTCGACCACCCGTTCGAGCATGGCCGCTTTACCGGCGGCTTTGGCCCTCACCATGTATGGCATCTTGCCGGCGGCGGGCCTGACCGCTTCTGGTTCAACGGCTGGTATTGGCATGTTTCGCCTGTTGACATCGCCTATTGCGACGGCTGGTTGTGGGACTCCGACGACATTGTGATCTACGACGATCCAGATCACGAAGGTTGGTACCTGGCCTATAACGTGCGCCTCGGCACCTATGTGCATGTCGAGTATCTGGGAGCATAAGTCAAACGCACCATTATAGAATAGGTGTGAATCAATGCAGGGTGAGCGACTGGCTCATCCTGCATTGCATTGAGGGCAAGATGCTGAGTCTTGACAGCCCCGAGTGGGCGCAACTCCGACATGCGTACGGTTCGGCAGAGGATATTCCCAACCTGTTGCGGCAATTAGAAAATCTTCCCGACGCAATGGGAAACAAAGAGCCATGGTTCTCTCTTTGGAGCGCCCTAGCACATCAAGGCGACGTCTACTCGGCGTCATTTGCGGCGGTTCCACATGTACTCAGGGTCCTCTCCACTGCACCGGATCGTGCAACGTCTTCCTATTTCCAATTCTCAGCATGGGTTGAGATTTGCAGACTCAAGAACGGAGTTGAGGTCCCACCCAATTTGCTTCCCGCATACTTAGAGGCACTCAGCAAGCTACCAGAACTCGTTGGTGCTGCCGCCATCCGGCCTTGGAACGGAGATTTTCTTGCGTGTGTCTTGTCCGCGATTGCTGCGGCCAAAGGATTTCCATCAGTAGCGGAGGCCGCACTTGAACTCGAACCGGATGTGGCTGCGGATTTCATGGATTGGTTCTGGACGCGGTGAATTGAGAACGTTCACTCGGCAATATACACATAGCCCCACAAAGCGATAAGATTCAAGTTCCCTTGTTCCCTGGAGCGGCCGCGCGCGAATGACGATGGCTCCAATGAAAATTAGAATTGCCGAGGCTGTGGAATGAAGAGTCTGCATGTCCGTCTGTTGATCAGCGCCAAGATAGTTGCTGCCGTAGTAACCGCGCTACTGGCTGTGACTGCAGTTTGGGCCGCGTCCGACCCCATCGTCCTCACCGGTGCCGACCGCCGTCCCGCCATCTCTCTCGATGGCGATTGGGCCGCCATCGTCGATCCGTACTTCTCTGGCCTCTACAGTTTTCATCACGAAGAGAAGAAGGATGGCTGGTTCCTGAATCAAAAGGCAAGGCCCGGCGATACTCGACCCGTCGAATACGACTTTGCGAAAGCGCCCACGCTCAAAGTGCCCGGCGACTGGAACACACAGCGCGAGTCGCTCTTTTACTATGAAGGTCCCATTTGGTATGAGCGCGATTTCACTTATCAACCCAAAGAGCATACGCGCGTCTTTTTGCACATCGGCGCCGCGAACTATCACTCCTTGTTTTGGGTCAACGGGCAGAAGGTATGTGAGCACGAAGGCGGTTACACCAGTTTTAACTGCGAAGTGACCGCCGCAATTCAAGCGGGCGGTAACTTTGTGGTTGCCGCAGTGGATAACACACGCCACGAAGACGGTGTTCCCACGCTGCAAACGGATTGGTGGAACTATGGCGGCCTGACGCGTTCGGTTTCGCTGATCGAAGTTCCAGAGGTATTCGTCGATCAGTATGATGTGCATCTGAGTCGCACCGAAAATAACATGATCGAGGGCTGGGTCCACTTCGAGGGTTCCTTCGATGCGATGTCGAAAACAAATGTGAAGATAGAGATTCCTGAACTGAAAGCCACTTTTTCGATGAGTTCAGACAAGATGGGTTTGGTTGGCTTTCACGGAAGCGTGGAAGGTCTACAGCGCTGGTCGCGGGAGAATCCGAAACTCTATAAAGTGATTCTCAGTGCCGGCAGCGACTCAATCGAAGAAGAAATCGGCTTCCGCACAATCGAGACGCGCGGAACCGAGATCCTGCTAAATGGCGAACCAATCTTTTTGCGCGGCATTTCGATCCATGCCGAAGCGCCTTACCGCACGGGCCGCGCGAATACCGACAAGGATGCGGAGACACTGCTGGGCTGGGCCAAGGAGCTAGGTTGCAATTTCGTGCGCCTGGCACACTATCCTCACGATGAGTCCATGCTGCGCGCGGCCGACAAGATGGGATTACTGGTGTGGGCGGAGAATCCGGTCTATTGGGCGTTGCAGTTTGATAAGCCAAAGGTGCTGGCCAAAGCCGAGCAGCAGTTGGATGAAGAGATAGGGACCTCGCGCAATCACGCCGCAATCATTCTATGGTCGATGGCCAACGAAACGCCTAACACCGCAGCACGCACCCACTTCATTGAAACCGAGGCCGCTTATGCGCGCCAACTTGACCCCACGCGGTTGATTACCGCAGCGCTGTTAGTGCGCGCCGAAGGAAATACTAAGATAGTCGATGATCCGTTAGGAAGGGCCTTGGACGTGATCGGAGCCAACGAATATATAGGTTGGTACGAGCAGCGTCCGGAGAGCGCCGATGTGACTGAGTGGCGCATTGACTATCAAAAACCCCTGATTATGAGCGAGTTTGGCGGCGACGCCAGGGCCGGCCTGCATGGTACCGACAACGACCGCTGGACCGAGGAATACCAAGCCAGCATCTATCGTCATCAACTCGGAATGTTGAACCGGATTCCACAACTAAGAGGAATGAGCCCGTGGATTCTGATGGATTTTCGTTCGCCCAACAGACCGCTCGCCGGTATACAGGATGAGTTTAACCGGAAAGGACTTATCTCCGATCAAGGAAAGAAAAAGCAGGCCTTCTTTATTCTGCAAAAGGCGTACCAGGAGAAAACTATCGGCAAGCCGGATTGAATCATCCATGATTGCTCGGAATAGGTTGACCGATTGATTCGCCATGCTTTGCAAAGCTGGATTTGTGAGTTAAGCTTTACTTATGACTATTGACTCCATCCTTTCTCAAATCGACGCTGAAATTGCTAAGCTCACGCAGGTTCGCTCTCTACTCGCCAGCACCGGCAAGGTTGCCGCCAAGGTAACTGAGCACATCACCAAGAAAACCGCAAAGGTTGCGAGAGTCGCAAAGACCAAGAAGCGCCGCACGCTGAGTCCCCAGGCTCGCCAGCGGATTGCCGATGCGCAGCGCAAGCGTTGGGCCGCGCAGAAGTCCAAGTAAGCGAGGTTAGTCAAGGGCTTTTCTTGTCTTCACAGCAGTGCGCGGCATGTGGTTTTGCCGCGCAGCGTCAGACTAAATTCCCGCCATCGCCAGCACCTGCCGCTCGGTCCTCGCTTCGATGGCCGATGAAGTGGCTTCGTGCCGAAAAAGCTTGATCGCCGCCGCATTACGGTTTAATGTACTGCTATCGATCCAAGCTTCTCCAGTTGGCGGAGGTACCTGATGCGCCGGTCCGTTGCAATTCTAGCGGCGGTTTTCTTGCTGCTCCTCTTCATCTTGCCGGCCGCCACGCAAGTGTCCAACAGCGCAGGCGGACAAAATACGGAAGCATTGACGGCTGATTATAACCAGGCGATGCAGGCAAAGGAATGGCCCCGCGCTATCGTCCTGGCACAGCAACTGGTCACTCTGAAAGCAACATCTCTCAATCTGAAGTTACTCGGGAACGCGCAGCTTTATTCCGGCTCGTCAGATGCGGCTCTCGCGAACTATGACCAGGCTCTGGCAGCCGCGCAACAGGAAAAGCCTGCCGAAGGCCACTCAATGACGGAGTGGAAAGATGGCTTGGCACAGATTTATATTGGCAGGGGCAATGCGCTGCTCAAGCTCAAACGTAACGCGGAGGCGATTGCGGCGTATAACCAATCGGCCGAGCTAGCATCCAACGCGGGGCTGGCTTACTTCAATCTTTGCGCCGTTCTTTACAATATCGGCAACACAGTTGATTCGGCTGCTGCCTGCCGCAAGTGTGTGCAAGCCGACCCCACCAGAGCCAATGCCTGGTTCGTCCTCGGATCAGATCTCTTTGCCGATTTGCCCGTAACCGCACAAGGCAAAGTCCAATCTTCTCCCGAGACTCGAGAGGCGCTTGAAAAATATCTGGCGCTAGCCCCGGACGGCCCGCACGCCGCTGACGTGAAAGCCATGCTGGAGATGATCGAAAAGTAGAGCCGGTCCCCAGCGAGGCGTGCTTCCCACGATCAGCGCGCTTCCAATTCTCGAAGTGCGCGGGAATACATTTTGTGCCGTTAAATGCTCGTTTCATCCTCGTAATTCATCAGGCAGAAATGATTCGGGCATAAAGTGTTTCGCATGAAAAGCCTTCGATTCGTTTTCATTGCAATTGTTTTTGCCCTGCCGCTATCGAATGCAGTAGCGGTGTACGCCCAGAACATCTGTAACAAGCTCACCGAAGATGAAGTCTCGGCCGCCGTGGGTGCTCAACTCAAACGCAGCCCCACCAATCCCTGCCGTTTCGGCCGTGCCTTTCAATCGTTCAGCATTATCATTCACTCGGGTGATGGCCCGCGCTTCGGCGACTATGCTGCCAATGCGCGCAAAGAGTTCAAAGACGCGCAGCCAGTGGCTGGCATCGGCTCCGACGCGATCTTCTTTGGTGGTAGCCTGGCCGTAAAAGCCAAGGGCGACGTCATCTACATCCAGATGCTGATGGGACATTCTACTGATGAAAAGATCAGACTCTCCAAGGTCGTAGTGCAGAAACTGCTCGCCCATTATTGACGGCGAAGGAAACTCTCAGGCGATCCCAGCAAGCACCAGCATCCGCGGCTCGGTCATCTCTTCAATGGCCGAGCGGATGCCTTCGCGTCCCAGCCCTGAATCCTTGACGCCGCCGAAGGGCATGGGATCGAGACGCCAGCTAGGAGTGTCGCCCACGATCAACGCACCCACTTCCAGCTCGCGATAAGCGGTAAGAATGCGACCGGCATCGCGTGTGAGCAGGCCGGCTTGCAATCCGTACTTTGAGTGATTAACGTCGGCCAGCGCCTGTTCAAAGTCATCGTAAGGCTCGATGCACAGCACCGGCCCGAAGACCTCTTCGTCGCGCACGTTCATGCCCGGCTTGGTTCCAGTGAGAATCGCCGGAGTAACAATGGAGCCGTGACGCTCGCCGCCGGTCACCAGCTTCGCGCCGCCCTCGATAGCCTCCTTGATCCATGTTTCGGCGCGCTCGGCATTCTTGACTCGGATGAGCGGACCTACCTCGGTGGCTTCAAGGGACGGGTCGCCCACGGCCAGCTTGCCTGCCGCCTCGACCACCTTCCAAAGATAGGTCTGGAAGACCCGCCGCTCCACAAAGACCCGCTGCACGCTCACGCAAGACTGGCCCGCAAAGCTGAAAGCTGCGCGCGCGGTGCGAGTGGCTGCTTCATCCAGATCCGGCCAGTCGCCGCAAACAATCAGCGCTGCGTTGCCGCCTAACTCCAGCAGCACCCGCTTGCGCCCCGAATGAGCCTTCAGATCCCATCCCACTTTAGCCGAGCCGGTAAAGCTGACCAGCTTGATGGTGTCTTCCTTTTCGGCTAGCCAAGAGGTGTCTGCGTTGCTCAGCGGCAGCACAGCCAGCGCTTCTTCCGGCCAGCCTGCCTTCATGATTACCTCGCCCAGAGCCAGTGCGGTAAAAGGAGTCTCCGGCGCGGGCTTCAGAATCACCGGGCAACCCGCAGCCATGGCGGGCGCTACCTTGTGCGCCACCAGATTCAGCGGAAAGTTGAAGGGTGTAATGGCCAGCACCGGCCCCACGGGAAAACGCTGCACCAGCCCCCACCGGCCCTCGTTGCCTTCCATCAGGTCCAGCGGAATACTCTCGCCGCCCAGTCGCGAAGCCTCCTCAGCCGCAGTCTTGAATGTGAGCACAGTGCGATCCACCTCAATCCGCGCCATGCGAACTGGCTTGCCCGCTTCGGCAACAATCAACTGGGCAAACCGCTCTTTTTGCTCGATCAGCGTGGCGGCTACGTCCTCCAGAATTTCGCGACGCTTCCAGCGCGGCAAGGCGCGAGTGCGGCGTATGCTGGCCACGGCATGATGCACGGCCTGGCGCGCGTCGGCGCGTGTCGCCACCGTGACCCGCCCAACCAACCCCCGATCCCACGGCGAGCGGACTTCCAGCGCTTCGCCATCTGTCCATTCCTTGCCGCACAGCAGAAATCCCGTTTGCGTTCCTGGCCGCATCTTCATGGTTTTGGCTCCCCTGAGGATTATGCCCCTCTTGATGGTAATCGCAAAGCGCCCCGCGCAAACCTTGCCGGGAAAATCCCCGAAAAATGCCAAGCCGGATGGGAATCTTCGCGAAATAATTCCCTGCACAAAAAGCGCCCCGCCGAAGCGGAGCGTTTTTTCTTGCATTTTTCTTGCAGCATAAATCCGTGCTCAGAACCGGTAGTTGATGGCGATGCGGCCAATATTGCTCTTCAAGGTTGCAGTGTGCGTAAATATGCTTGCTGGGTAAGAATCGTCCCATACGTCGGCCAGGACATCACCGGCATTTGACACCTTGCCAAAATCTGCATAGAGATATTCCGCTCGCGCCGACCAGTGCCTGTTCAGCGCATACTCCGCGCCTCCGCCGATGATCCATCCGGTCTTCAGCACTTTTGGCGTAGCCGCTTCATTGTAATTCTCGTAATTGTCTGTGAAAAGCGAAGAGTAGCGGACCACGGTTTCCGCAGCGCCGCCGGTAGCGAAGAGCAGAGCGCGGTTGCCGAGGGTGCGGCCAACGCGCGCACGAGCCGAACTCATCCAATCGGTGGAAACGGTCTGCGTGATTGTAAAGGTTCCGTAGTCGCTGTCGGTATAAAAACCAACCCCCGACGAGGTGCGGCTCGCTGCCAGGACGCCATAATCCGCTTCAGCACCGAGCACCCACTTGGCGATCTGCAAGTTATATCCGAATTGCAAGCCCCCGGTGAAGCCCGTCGGATGCAGATTCATGTTTCCGGTGCTATTGACCACCGACACATCGGCGGAATCAAAATAGCCGTCTTCACTGTACACGGTCTTGGTCTGAGCATTCGAAGAACCGAATACTCCACCGGTATTGAGACCTGCATAAAATCCGGTCCAGTTGGTTGGGATGTTTCTATTCTGGCCAGTGGTCTGCGCCAAAGCCAAGGCATGAGTCATCACTGCAATTACAGCAATTGCAAAAAACTTCTTCATTCTTCCTCCGAAAAGTATTTGGAAACGTGGATCTATTTTAGCAGCTTCAGCGGTGCGGAGTGCTTGCCCATCAAACGGGGAATTCTATTCTGAGAATCCAGCAAGTTATTGCAGCTAAATCACTTATAAGAACATCGGCGCCCGCCATTCGGGGCGCGACCGTAAGTAATATTCGGCGTCCGGCTTTGCAGCCAGCGTAATGTAGCAAAACCGGACACCCAGCGATTCAAGACTCTCTCTGGTATTTTAGTTAGTCGTCAGATATGGCCACCCATCTGAGGTGAATTTGATGGTGTTGATGCCCAGTGTGGGCGTCCCGCTGTTGTTGGAGTCGTAATAGTGATAGACGAAGGTCACGGCGTTGCTGTTGTGAGAATCGATGAAGACGCTGCCGCCGCCCGGTCCTACCACGTTGTCATGCGTGCTGATCAATATGGTTCCGCCGCCGGCCGTCAGGGCTAGTCCGCCGCGGTCCACATATGGACCGGAGACGGAACTCGAGCGGCCGTAGATGGTCCGGTAGTCGCTGGTGGCGCTGCAGCAGGCATTGATCGGAGCAAAGTAGTAGTAGTACCCGTTGGTGTAAATAATGAACGGGCCTTCTTCGCCGGCTCCGCGCGCGGCAATGGAGTACATAGTGGAGTTCGAGCGCAGCCCGGTACTGGTGCTCAATTGGAAGAGATGGGTGCCGTCAAACCATGATCCGAAGACCATCCACCAATTTCCAGAGGCATCCACGAAGGGCGCGCCGTCGATGGCATTATAGGTAGTTCCTTTTACGAAATTCCAGCCATAACTGCTGGTGATGGGAGTATTGGTCGTATTGCTCCATGAGGAGATCTCCCAGCCCAATTGCGTCCACGGCCCGTAAGGTGTGGTGGCTGAGGCCATGCCGATGATCGCCTCGCCGCCCACTGTGTCCGGCTCTACAGGAATTGAATAGGCCTGATAATACTTGCCCCCTGCATACATCACGCTGGGGGCCCAGACGTCGTCGTCCTCGCCGCCGTTATCCGATTTGGGCGATTGCAGCCCTGTCCACTGGGTAAAGTCTGGTCCAATGATCGGGCAATGGCTGTCGTCTGTAATCCAGTAGCCACCTTCCGCTGCGGTGCAAGCGCCCTTGGAACTAGACTCAGTGGTTAAAGTGAAGGTGGTGCGATCGGTTGAATAGGCGATGGTCTGGTGGGTTCCATAGAGCCAGTACGCTCCGCTTGTGGAGTCGTAAATCATGTCAGGATCGTGAACATATTTCCCGGTGCCGGAGACCGAGCGCGGCGTCGGATAAGGATCCGTCCCCGTGTTGGTAAAGGTCCACTCCTGGCAAGTGCAGCCGGTGGAAGCCCATTGGTCGATTGTGGCCGTGTCGGAGGTACCGGCGTTCTCTACTTCCAGATACAAGCCGCTGTTGACGTTCTTGATCAAATAGTTGCCGTCCGAAGCTTTGATGACCTGCCAATTGTGATCGGTAGTGCCGCTGTCTGCCCACTGCACGATTTGTGCGCCATCGGACTTGGAGGCGCCGGAGACCCCGATTACCTGGTGGCTATTCATGTTCTCGATGTTATAGACGTTAGTGCCGATGGGCATGAAATGCCATAGGTGGTCGGCGGTGCCATTGTCGGCCCATTGGACCAGGTTGGCTCCTGCGGTTTGGCTTGCTCCTGAGATGCCCAGAACCAAACCACTGTTGACGTTCTTGATTTTGTACTCGACGCTATAGTTCATGGTTATCTGAGCGTGAGCAATCAAAGGTAATGTGGCCAATATGGCCGTACACATCAGTAAGCGTTTCATCGATTCTCCAAAGCATGCGGGTTGAAGGGGAGGTCATACGAATCCCCTGGGGGCATAAGCTTCCACTCTATTCCGGAGGCCGTTGCGCAGGATTGCCGCGTCCGGCATGGCCCAGGAACGTGAGGAATTCTCAATCGCCCTCATATAAGGAAACGTAAAGTCGTGCGGTCATAGACGAGAGAGCGTTTACTTAATCCGTTCACACTCGCTCGACAAGGAGGCTAGTCCTATAAAAGACAAATTGTCAATATCTATTCACGTGGTTGCAATAAAACTTTTATTATTAATCGTTTAACAAAGGCGATAAACGAATAGTCAGTATGCGGATCACTATGGTAATCATTTTCTACCTCTCCGAGGGAAGAATCGCTCACCGAATGCGCTTAGCGACAAAATGATCGCGATACGAATTCAATTGTGGTAAACCGCCCGTCGGTCCCTGCGTTAAGTTAAACTGTTCGCCTATGATCCACGACGGCAAAAGCCAGAAACTACCCTTCGATGCCGACGAGGCAATCGAACATCTGCGTGCCAGCGATCCCAAGCTGGGCGCGCTCATCGACCGCGCGGGCGCCTTCTTGCTGCGGCTAGATCCCGCGTCCTCACCCTTCGAGTCGCTGCTGGAGTCGATCCTCTACCAGCAGTTGAATGGCAAAGCCGCGGCCACCATCCATCGGCGCGTGTGCGAGTATTATGGCGGCAACCCCGCCCCGCAATTGCTGATCGACACGCCCGACGAAGTTCTGCGGGCGGCCGGCGTCTCTGGCAACAAAGCCCGCGCTCTCAAGGATCTGGCCGCGCGGACGCTGGACGGGACCGTTCCCACCCACGCAACCATCAAGAAGATGACCGATGCGGAGATCGTCAAGCGGCTCACTCAAGTCCGCGGCATTGGCCCCTGGACGGTGGAAATGCTCCTGATCTTTCGCATGGGCCGGCCCGATGTGTTTCCCGTGACCGACTACGGCGTGCGCAAAGGCTTCGCGCTGACCTTTCTACGCCTGCCCAAAACCCGTCCCCTGGCCGCGGAAGACTTGCCCAAGCCGGAAGTACTACTCAAAAGAGGAAAGCGCTGGGGACCCTTCCGTTCCGTGGCTAGCTGGTATCTGTGGCGGGCTTGCGATCTGGTTAAGGACACAGCGTCCGCCAGCCGATAAAGCCTACAATGAGTCCAATAGTCTGGCACACCGGCAGGGGTAGGGGTTCGTATGGGGGCAAATAAAAGGTTTATCTGTATTCACGGTCACTTTTACCAGCCGCCGCGCGAAAATCCCTGGCTGGAGACGGTCGAAACGCAGGACTCCGCCGCGCCCTATCACGACTGGAACGAGCGTGTTTGCGCGGAGTGTTACTCCACCAACGGCGCGGCGCGCATCGTCAACAACAAGAACAAGATCACGCGCATCGTCAACAACTACGCACGCATCAGTTTCAACTTCGGGCCCACGCTGCTGAGCTGGCTCGTGGAAAACGCGCCGCGCACCTATCGCATGATTCTTGACGGCGAACGGCGCAGCCGCAAGGCTTTTCGCGGCCATAGTTCGGCAATGGCGCAAGTCTACAACCACATCATTCTGCCGCTCGCCAGCCGCCGCGACCGCATCACGCAAATTCGTTGGGGCATCGCCGACTACCAGCACCACTATGGCTCTGCACCCGAAGGCATGTGGCTGGCTGAAACCGCTGCCGACAATGAATCGCTCGAGCTGATGGCCCAGTACGGCATCAGGTTCACGGTGCTGGCCCCGCATCAGTGCAAGCGCATCCGGGTCTTGCGTGACGGCGGAGGCTGGACGGACACTCCCAACGCAAGTGTGGACACTACCCACCCTTACCTCGTTCGCTTCAAATCCGGCGCATCGATTGCCGTCTTCTTCTACGACGGTCCTGCCTCAAGGGCTATCGCCTTCGAGGGGCTACTCAACTCGGGTGAAAGTCTCTCCGGTCGGCTCAAGTCCGGCTTCGAATACAACGCACAGCCGCAGCTGGTTCATGTGGCGACCGACGGCGAGTCCTATGGGCACCACCACAAATATGGTGAAATGGCGTTGGCCTACGCCCTGCGCCTGCTTGAAGAAGACCCCACCGTCAAGCTGACTAACTATGGCTGCTTTCTAGAGCAGTTCCCCCCCGAGTACGAAGCCGAGATTGTCGAAGACACTTCATGGAGTTGCGTTCATGGCATCGAACGGTGGCGCTCGGATTGCGGCTGCAACGGTGGAAGAGCCGGCTGGAGCCAGGCTTGGCGCGCGCCGCTTCGTCAAGCTCTGGACGAGCTGCGCGATGCCCTGGTTCCGTTGACTCAAGTTGAGGGCTCGCAGATCTTCAAAGATGTTTGGGAAGCCCGCGACGGTTACATCGAAGCCATGCTCGACCATAGCCCGCAGTCAGTCGAGCGATTCTTCCGCAAGCACCAGCTTCACGCCCTCACGGTGCCGGAACGGGTGCGCGGCTTGGAATTGATGGAGATGCAACGCCACGCGCAACTGATGTACACCAGTTGTGGCTGGTTCTTCGATGACATTTCAGGCATCGAGACGGTGCAGGTGATCACCTATGCCGCGCGAGTGCTCCAACTGTCCAGAGAGGTCTTTCACGAACTGGCTGCACCCCTCGAGCCAGCGTTTCTAGCTCGCTTGGCCGAGGCCCGTTCGAACGCGCCCGCGGCCGGCGACGGAGCAAAAATCTACAAAGAGCAGGTCAACGCCAAACAGTTGGGGCTGGAACAGGTCGCCGCCCACTACGCCATCAGTTCCATCTTTTCCTCGTTCGCCGAAGAGACCGATCTCTTCTGCTTCCGCATCTGGCGCAACTCTTACGACGTATACGCCTCCGGACGTGGAAAGCTCGCCCTGGGCAGAGTCAAGATCGTCGGCGCTGTCACCGGCAAGCAGCGCGGCTTCTCGTTTGCCGTTTTACACTTTGGCGACCAGAACATCACCGCCGCCGTCAAAGCCTATGAGCCGGACGATTCAGTCGCCTTTGAAGCCTTCGCGGCCCAGGCCGCCGAGCACGTGCAGCGCGCCGACTTCCCCGAAGCAATTCGCCTGCTCGATCGCTACTACGGCCACATGGACTACTCGCTCACCTCGCTCTTCACCGACGAGCAGCGGCGCATCGTGCAGCTCATTCTCAACTCTACCCTCTCGGACATCGAGAACTCGCTCACCGCCATTTACAAAGACCACGCCAGCCTCTTGCACTATCTCTCCCAGGCCGGATTGCCCAAGCCGCCCGCGCTCACACTGGCAGCAGGCTTTGCGATCAATGCCGGTCTGCGGCGCGCTCTGGAAGCCGATCCCATCGACCAGCCGCTGCTGCGCTCCTTCCTTTCGTTGGCCAAAGCCGATCAGGTTCCGTTGGAGACACCCACGCTCTCTTACATTGCCGATCAACGCATGAAGCGCGTCATGATCGAATTGCAAATGTCCTCAGGTTCGCTGGACACGCTGGAGCGGGCGCTGGGGATGGGTCGCATATTGACCGAGCTGCCCTTCGAGCTGAATCTCTGGCAAGCGCAAAACATCTGGTATGAGATTCTGCGCACCTCGAGTTATGCCCTCACCGCGCTGCCCACCGATGACCGCCCGCGCTGGAAGAAGAGCTTCAGCGATCTGGGCTCTTGCCTGTCAATCGATTGCGCCGCCATCAGCGACCAGGACCCGGCCGCCGCCACTACGGGAGACTGAATCGGCGACTCGCCAGAGCTAATTCGCTGGCTCGCGGGTGCCCCACCCTCGCCGCGTTTTTGTTTTTGCGGCTAGGGTGGGATACGCGCGAATAGGCGCGGTGCCTAACTTTTAGAAGTTGAGATACAATCGGTCTGTGAATCAAAGAAAGAGGAGAATAATGACCTCTAAGAATGCAAAGCAAGTCGTATACCGGTATAACGGCGTTCAAAGCTCAGATGAAATCGAGTTTGATCGCTACGGCGAAAATCCCACTCCAATTCAAGGAAGTCTCGTAAATCGCAACGGGAAATCATGGAAGGTCGTTGGCGTCATGACTGAAGTATCATCAGACGGATCAATACCAATTGAGAGAATATTCTTGACCGATCAGATGTAGAAGCACAAGACATCGGGTAGCTGAGTTTATTTCTCAGAAGTGAACGCACGCAAAATGTTCTGCGTGCGCCCTCGCACCGCCTGCTGATTACCTCTTCGTTGCACTCACCCGTTCCAGCTTTCCATCTTTGAGCGCAAATCGTTCCTCGCGCCAGACAATCGTGTTACCTGCAAAGCCCGCTACCCAGACGCCCATCGCGATGACGTCGCGCAAAGGCAGCAGCCACAAACTCGGCAGCACCTGGCGATCACCGAGTACGGCGGCGCCCACCGTCATGGCCAGCGAGAGTCGCAGGCAGAAACTCAACCCCAGTATCCACAGGCTCAGCGGGCTCACTCCGCTGGCCGCCACGTTGACCAACGCCCACCCTAGGCCGTGCGTAAAGATGAGGCCGGCATAGCCCCAGGGCCGCGCGTCGCGCACCGTCCGCGCCCAACGCAACTGATGATCAAAGAACCCGCGCCACCCATAAGCCGCAATATGGGTCTCGACCACTTCGCTGCTCAGCGCGACGCTGTAGCCGGCACTGGCCACGCGCGCGCCCAGTTCATAGTCGTCGGCCAGGTGGTCTACCAGGACTTCCAGCCCTCCAATTCTTTCGAGAGCCGCGCGGCTGGCAGCAAGCGTGGAGCCGAGGCCGTAGTGCAGTCCGCCCTCAATCCACTTCGACAGCAGCACGCCCGCCTGAAAGTCTGTCGCAATCCCCAGCGCCTCAAACCGCGAAGGAAGCGTGCCGTGGGCGCGGCCTCGATAAAGCGCGGTCACCAGGCCAACTTCCTGTGCCCGAAATGCGTCGGGATTAACGTCGGAGGGAGGCGGGGGTTTCAACCCCCGCGAAAAGCTGGCAGCATCAATGTGGGCTTTGGCCCCGGAGAAAAATTCCAAAGGAGCGAAGCAGCCCATCACCCGCTCCAGATAACGCGGACTGACGGTAATATCCGAGTCGTTGATGAGCAGGAAATCGTAGCGTGCGCGGACGGCAAGCTGAACCAGCGTGCTGACCTTCCCGTTAGTTCCCAGCCTCTCCGGGCACTCGATCAAACGAATAGCCCGCTCAGGAAACTCAACGATCAATTGCTCGACAGCAGCGACCGCCGGGTCGTCCAGCGAGGCAACTCCGAAGAGCAGTTCGTACTCTCCGGCATAGCTCTGTCTGCAGTGACTGCGAAAAGCGTCGATCATGCCGGGGTCGAGCCCTTTGAGGGACTTGAGCACGCTCACGCCGGGCGCAAATGCCGCCAACGGAGCGCGCCGAGCCAGCAAAAACACCCGCGCCGCAACCAGAGCAGCCAGAAAATAGCCCATCCCCGCCACAGCCAGCAGCGTAGTAATAATCTCGATGGTCTCAGCCAAAGCGTGCGGCATCATACGGGTAAGGATACAGCTTCTAGCCTTCAGCTTCGTTGCGTCAGCCAATCATGACGGTGCGCGTGCCTCCGGCTGCAAGAGCTAGAGGCTAGCAGCTAGAAGATTTCGTTACTCGTACCTCAGCGCCTCGATGGGATCCATGGCCGCAGCCTTCCATGCTGGATAAATGCCGAAGATCAGGCCGATCGCGCAGGAGACAACAAATGCGATAACAACCCACATCGACGAAAGAGCAGCATGAAGAAAAGGCACAGCGAAATGCAGCACAAGGGTGAGCAAGGCCCCAACGAGAATGCCGAGCAGCCCGCCCACCAGACAAAGGGTCACCGCCTCCAGCGTGAATTGCAGAAGAATGTTCTTCCGGGTTGCGCCGATGGCCTTGCGAATACCAATCTCCCGCGTGCGTTCGGTCACCGAAACGAGCATGATATTCATCACGCCCACGCCGCCCACCATGAGGCCGACAGAAGAGACGGCGACCATAAAGATGAACAACGAACCAGTCAGCGAATTCCACAGCCGGGTGAGCGAGTCGGTGCTGAAGATGGCGAAGTTATCATCCTGCTCCAGGCGAACCTTGCGCCGGACGCGGAGCAGTTCGCGAATTTCTTCCGTCACAATCGCCCGGTGCGAGGGATCGTCATATTTCACCGTAGCCCAATAGTCTTTGAGTTCGGGATGAAGTTGATGGAAGGTCTCCAAAGGAAAGTAGGCCGAGTTATCGTTCCTGTTACGCCCGCTGCCAAAGGGTTGTAACTGCGTATCGAATACGCCAATAACTGTAAACACGCTGCCTTCACATTCGATGTCCTTGCCGATAGGAGACTCGCCGGGAAAAAGGTCCTCGGCGGAATCGTGGCCCAGAACAACCACCTTGGCGCTGTGTTCTTCCTCGGAGTCTGTCCAGATGCGGCCCTCTAGAAGATCGAAGTTTCCCGCGTCTCGAATTGCCGTAGTCGAGCCGTTCAGAATCGAGTTCTGAACTTTGTGGCTGCCGTGCTTGATGGAAACATTGCCGAGGCCGAGTTGAAAATTCTGATACGAAATCCATGGATCGACGGCGACGACATAAGGAAGGCCACGTATCGCCAATCCGTCCGCAACGGTGATCTCTTTGCGATTGAGTTCCTCGGTCGTGGGGCGCTTCCCCCACGGTTCAAAGCGGTAAACCAGCAGGATATTCGTACCCAGAGATTTGACGAATTGATCGATGTTGCTATTGAGTCCGTTAATGGCCGAGGAGATGAGAATCACCGTGGCGATGCCGATGGAAATTCCCAGAACTGTAAGCCCAGAGCGCAGTTTGTTCTTGCGCAGAGTATCGAGCGCCAGCAGTACGGATTCTTTTGAGTCTCTTAGCCTCACGCTTATAACTCCGATCTGAGGGCAACAATGGGATCAAGCTGTGCGGCTTTGTATGCCGGGTAAACGCCGAAGAACAGGCCCACGCCCGTCGCGACAAACAAGCTGACCAGAATCGACCAAAGCTCCACTGTCGAGGGGAATGCAATGATCAAGGTAATAATTTTGGCTACGCAGATGCCCGCAATCACTCCGAGCACTCCACCCACCAGGGACATCGTTGCGGACTCAATCAGAAACTGAAGCAGAATGTCTTTGCGGCGCGCGCCCAGCGCCTTGCGGACACCGATCTCGCGCGTGCGTTCGGTCACCGATACCAGCATGATATTCATGATGACAATGCCGCCAATGACCAGCGATATGCCGGCGATGGCAACCACCACTGCGCCGAAGCCATTGAGAATCTTGCCGAGGAAGTTTTGAAAAGTGGCGCTGGTATCAACAGAGAAGCTGTCCGCATCGCTCGGAGCCAGGTGCCTGCGCGCGCGCATGATGGTGCGCAGTTCGTCGAAGACCGTATCCATCACCTCGCCCCCGCCGCCGGCTTTCACAAAGATCTCCATGCTCGAATGAGATCCGTAGGAATGAAGAAATGCTGTCAGCGGAATCGACACCCAGTTATCCATGCTCATGCCCAGCATCTTGCCCTGACACTCGCCAACGCCAATTACCGTATAGGGCGAGCCATCCACGCGAATCTCTTTGCCCAGCGGGTCGGTGGCGCCAAGCACATTGTCAACAATGTCACAGCCGACGATAGCAACATGAGTACTGTGCTCGTCCTCGACCTCCGTAAATGAGCGCCCGGTTTCGATATTGAGATTTGAAATAGGCGGCATCGTCCAGGTCCAACCGCGAATGCTGGTGTCCGTGGTCGATTTGTTTCCATAAACAACCTTGCCGGTTGTGAGACGCGCGGCGCCGATCGACTGGCACGATTTGCAATCGGATAGAACGGCTCTGTAATCGTCAAAGGTAACATCTTTTCGCTTCTTGAAGTCGAGATACTCCTCGACCGTCATGAAGGTTTCCGGCATCTTGCTGATCGTCACCACACCCGCGCCATACGTGTTGATCTTTGAAGTCACAAACTGTTTGGCCCCGTTGGTCAGAGTAACGACCGTAATCACCGACGCGACGCCAATCACCACGCCCAGTAGCGTGAGGATGGTGCGCATTTTGTTGGCCCACAGGGCTTGGAGCGCGAGTTTGAAGGCCTCACCGAATAACATGGTCCTGCTTTCTGTTAACGAACGCTTATAAACTATGACAGCTGAACGAAGCGGACCTTAAAGCTCGCGGAAGAACAATCAATTCATCCAGCCCGCTCTCCTCAGTGTACGAAAGCTGCCGCAGTCGACCCGCTGTCGCCCCCCTGTCTGTTACGCAAGGCGTCGGCGGAAGGTTCCGAAACCTCACCAAAATCAAATAAACCCGTCCAAATGGAAACCTTCCCGGAACATTAGGCTCCTGGCGGGCGTAGCATGAATGAACGCGCGTTTTTGCGCCCATTATTGAACTGAATTAACCATCTCATCGGAGGCTTCCCACATGATCAGCAAATCCCGGCTTGCGTTTGCCTCGGTTGTACTCGCCGCGTTTTTTCCTCTCCTTGCTTCCGCGCAAGGCTCCTCCGCGCCCGCTTCAGCGCAGCCGCCCTTGCTGCTTCGCGACCCTTCTCTCTCGCAAGACCGGATCGCTTTTCGATATGCGGACGACATCTGGACCGTCAGCCGTCAGGGCGGTGAGGCCGAACGGCTCACCTCTGACGGAAAGGTGGAGGCAGGCCCATTCTACTCGCCCGACGGCGCATGGATCGCTTATTCAGCCCACCTCAACGGCAATACCGACGCATACATTATCCCGGCTTGGGGTGGCGTGCCCCGGCGCATCACTTGGCATCCGGCCGGCAGCGGAGTCGTCGGCTGGTCGCCCGACGGCAAAGATGTGTTGATTTGCAGCATGGCGCTGAGCCCCCGCCATTATCTGCGCCTCTTCCGCGTTCATGCCGATGGCTCTGGCCTTCCTGAGCCTCTGCCGCTGCCATCTGCCTTTCAGGCCTCATACTCGCTTGACGGCCAGTCGCTGGCCTACGAGCCTTTCACCCAGTGGCAGCCAGCCTGGAAGCGTTACAAGGGCGGCCAAACCAGCCCCATCTGGATCGTGAATCTCAAGACCCTCGATCTTCAGAAGGTTCCGCGCGAGAACTCCAACGACTCGAATCCCGTCTGGGTCGGCGACCAGGTTTACTTCCTCTCTGACCGCACGGGCCCTGTCACGCTCTTCCGCTATGATAGCTTCGCAAAAGAAGTGAGACAGGTAGTTCAAAACACCAGTTACGATCTGAAGTCCTTTCAGGCTGGTCCCGGCGGATTGGTCTATGAGCAGTTCGGCTCGATTCATTTGCTTGACACAGTAACCAACGCAGACACGCCAGTCTCCATCCAGGTTCACGGAGAATTGGCCAGTCTTGCTCCTCGCCGGGTCAACCTCACCCCCGAAGAGATTCAGAACGCCAGCCTGTCGCCGAGTGGAGCGCGCGCTGTCTTTGAGGCGCATGGCGAAATCTTCACCGTCCCAGCCGAAAAGGGCGACACCCGCAACCTGACCCAGACTCCGGGCGTGGCCGAGCGTGACCCCTCCTGGTCGCCGGATGGCAAGACCATCGCCTACTTCTCCGACGCCAGCGGCGAATACCAGCTCTACTTGCACGACCAGACCGGCTTCAAGCCGCCCGTGGTCATCGACCTCGGCCCCGATCCCAGCTTCTTTTACTCGCCCACCTGGTCGCCCGACTCCAAGCGCATCGCCTACACCGACAAGCATCTGCGCCTATGGTATGTAGACGTGCCAGCGGGCAAGCCCGTGCTTGTGGACAAAGGAATCTACAGCGATATGGGGCCCAATTTCAACGAAGTCTGGTCGCCCGATTCAAAGTGGATCGCCTATCGCCGCGATCTCGACAACCAGATGGACGCCATCTTCCTCTACTCGCTCGAGACTCATAAATCGACGCAGGTCACCGATGGCATGAGCGACGCCTCCAGCCCATCCTTCGATCCCAAAGGCAAGTACCTTTACTTCCTCGCCTCCACCGACGACGGCCCCTCCAAAGCAGGTATCGACCTGTCCTCTCTTGACCGCGCGCAAACCACCGCTCCCTATGTGGTGGTCCTGGCCAAGTATGGTTCCTCGCCGGTACCCCCGGAGAGCGATGACGAGAAGAGCAAGGACGAAACCAACAAGGATACCGCCGACTCCGACGAAAAGGATGCTGACAAGAAAGACAGCGACAAGAAAGACGACAAGAAAAACGCAGGCAAAAAAGACACCGGCAAGAATGATGACGCTGACAAGAAAGGTGACGACAAACCGGTCGAGGTCACGATAGACCTTGAAAAGATTGGCGACCGCATTCTGGCGCTGCCAATTCCAGCGCGCAACTACGGCGGAATCTCTGTAGGCAAAAGCGGCGTCCTCTATCTCGGCGAGACCGCTCCGTTCGGCCGCTCCAGCAATGAGGGAGGTGGTCCAGGCATCCGCGCCGTCTGGCGGTTCAGTCTCGAAAAGCGCCAGCCCGAAACGGTACTCACCGACCTGGACAACTTCACGATCTCTGAAGACGGCGCCAAGGTCCTCTATGCGCGCAAGAATGTGTGGACCATCGCATCGGCCGACGACCTGAAGCCCGGCGACGGCTCGCCCGGAAAGCCACTCAACCTCGGCAATCTCGAAACCGTCATCGATCCTGGCACCGAGTGGCGGCAAATCTTCCATGAGACCTGGCGCATTGAGCGCGATTTCCTTTACGATCCTCACACCCACGGCCTGAGCATTCCCAAGATTGAGGCACGCTACAAACCCTACCTCGACGGCCTCGCCTCACGCTCCGAGTTCACCTATCTCTCCACCGAAATGCTGGGCGAAATCACCATCGGCCACATGTTCATCCACGAACCGCACCAGCCTGACAACGGCCCGAAGACTGGCCTGCTGGGCGCTGACTACAAAACGGAGAATGGCCGCTATCGCATCGCCAAAATTCTCGGAGGCCAAAACTGGACCCCCGGCCTGGCCTCGCCGCTCACTCTCCCCGGCGTCTACGTCCATGAGGGAGCTTACATTCTGGCTGTCAATGGCCGCGATTTGCACGCCACAGACAACCTCTATGAGTTCTTTGACGGCACCGCCGGCAAGCAGACAGTTCTTCGTATTGCCTACAACGCCGAAGGCAAAGACGCCCGCGACGTGACCGTGGTTCCCATCGGCGACGAGGACGGTCTGCGCAATCTGGATTGGATCGAAGCCAATCGCCACAAGGTTGACGAGCTCTCCGGCGGCAAGGTGGCATATGTCTACATGCCCAATACCGCCGGCGCGGGCTACACCAACTTCAATCGCTACTTCTATGCGCAACTCGACAAGCAAGGGCTGGTGCTCGACGAGCGCAACAACGAGGGTGGCTTTATCGCCGACTATGTGGTGGACACGCTCAAGCGCTTCCCGCTCTCAGGCGCAGTCGAGCGCGACGGCAAGCCGGTCCACGATCCGGTAGGTGCCATCTTCGGACCCAAGGTCATGCTCATCAACCAAAACTCCGGTTCCGGCGGCGACGCCATGCCCTGGTACTTCAAAAAGGCGGGCATCGGCAAGCTGGTGGGCACGCGCACCTGGGGAGGCTTGGTGGGCATCGGCGGGTATCCACAACTGCTCGACGGAGGCACTGTCACCGCGCCGCGCTATGCCATCTATGGCCTCAACGGCGACTGGGAGGTCGAGAACCACGGCATCGCCCCCGACGTGGCCATCGAAGACCTGCCCAAGGACGTGGCTGCCGGCCACGATCGCCAACTGGAAACCGGAGTGCAGCTGGTGCTGGACGAGCTGAAGGCCCATCCCGTGCCCGAGATACCCATTCCGCCCTACCCCAACTACCACAAGAACGACAGCCTGGGTAATCAGTAACGCGACAGTAAGTTAAATCTTCATTGATCGGGTGGCCCAGGTCCGGATTCTCGGACCTGGGCCATCCAATCAAACCATTCCAAACCCTCAGTCTTTTCGTCAGTCGCTCAAAACGCATCGACCACAGAAGTAAACTGCAGCACTTTTCCCGATTCGGTCACCGCGCCCATCGTGTAACCGGTTGTTGAGGCATCGTCCGGAGCTTCTGGCTCCCAGTAAATCACTCCCAGCCCCATACTGCTGGGCACGGCATTCATCGCCTGGATCGCCCCTTGCACATCGGTATAGCCATCGGTCGGATCGCTATACAAATAGCCGATCTCGCAGATGAGCACCGGCTTGCTATAGCGAGCCGCCAGCGTGTTCAGGTTGGCGGCTACCGTCGTGATGTTGCCCGGCCCGTCGTAATATGAGGCCCCAATCACGTCGTAATTGGCACCGGCGTTCTTCAGCCCGTCAAAGAACCACTCAAAGTCGCTGAGGTTGCTGATTCCGGCAATGTGGATGACGACCTGCGAGGTGGCGCTCACCGCCTTCACCGCGCTATAGCCTTGGTTAATCAGGGCGGTAACATGGGTAAAGTCGTTGCCGTTTACTGTCGTGGCGCCAACTGAGCCAGTGGGCCACAGCATTCCGGAATTGATCTCGTTGCCCACCTGCACATATTGCGGATAAATTCCCGCCGCCGCCAGCGCCGTCATGAAGTTAAAGGTGTAGTTGTAGACGTCCGTTTGCAGTTGCGCATAGCTATCGCTCGCCCACGCCGCAGGAATGGTTTGATGCCCAGGGTCGGCCCATGTATCGCTGTAATGAAAATCGATCACGATCTTGAAGCCCATCGAATTGGCTTGCTTGGCCAGCGCAATGCTCCCCGCCTGATCGTTGTCGCCCACACCCAGAACGCCGGAGGTGATGGTCGGATTTACAAATGTCCGTATGCGGATGGTGTTCACGCCATGATTCTTGAGAATCTGCAGCGCTGTTCCCGATGCGCCGGTGGTATCGGTCCAGCTATACCCCATTGTCTCCAGTTGGGTCAGCCATCCCACATCGGCTCCGTTGATGACCGCCGATGCCGAGGTCGGGTTCATCTTATAAAGGGCGGATGCGACCGAGGAGTTCGTGTAGCCCGTGGCCACGGCGATAGCCTCAATGGTCACGTTAGCCGGAGTCGCCGGTATACTGATCGCGCTTGAGTAGACACTCGAGGCGGTAGTGGGCGTCGTTCCGTTGGTGGTGTAGTAAATGGTCGCGCCGGCCGTGGTGTCGTATATCTGAACGCTTTGCGCCGTCGTGTAAGTTCCCGCGTCAACCGAGAAAGTGGGTGTCGCTGCTGCCGTGGGTACGCTGGTGGACGAACCCGAACCCCCGCAACCGCTGAGCAGGATAGCGTCGAATGTCAAGATGAATGCGAGGAAGACGTAAAGCTGTTTGTGCTTCGATAGCATGGCGGGAGATTCCCAATCTCTTCTCAATCCTAGGCGCGGCGATACTGCGCTCGCATCCGACGAAAGTAGTATCAATCGTCCTCTCCAGAGGCGTGGCCAGCGCCCGAGTATCATCCCGATCACTTGTGTCGGATGTTGACACCTCGAAACGATGCTCCATATGCGTCGGTTTCTGGAATCAGCGTCTCCAGCACGAAACCGTACGCTTCCAGGTCCGCGCGCATATTGGAGTACGGGTAGCCAATCCCGACATGGCTCTCGCCTGAAATGAAGCGAACTTGGTTGAGCCAGGAACTGTTCGGCCCAAGCATTCCTTTTTCCCCGCCTTCAATATCAATCTTCAATAGGTCGATGCCATCCCAGCCCATCTGTTCCATGATCTGTGGCACGGAGAACATCGGTACTCGAACCGTCTTACCCTGTTGCCCATGAACGATCACGGAATTGCAGTCCGGATGATCGGATAAATATAAATCAATAAAGCCTGGCTGGTTGCCAATCGCGCCCTCAAAGATTCGCCCGGAGATATTGTTCAGTGCGAGGGCCCGTTGAAGTACCGGTGTGTTCACCGGCGACGGCTCCACGCACGCGATTTCAGCATCCGGAAAAAGCTGATGTAAGAACACCGCCGACATCCCGATGTTGGCTCCGAGATCAAGAATGCGGCGCACTCCTTGGGCTTCCATCTGATAGTCCTTGCGCACAAAGATTTGAGCGAGCAGATTGTGGTCGTAACCGTTGCTGCGTACCGGAACCTTTCCCCACACAGGAATATCCAATGTCACCATCTTTGGGAAAAAATAGCCCGGAAATCTCCGTCGACCGGCGTAATAGGCGCCGAACAGCTTGGCCGTCGACACCCACCCGAGGCCTAAGTCTCGTGAGAGGCGCATCAGTCTAATCGGTTGGACCAAACTTATCATTGAGTTTTTCCAGTCCTGGTTAGCCGGCTGCCCCAGACCCCTATTGTGGAACCTCGGACACCCCAAACCTCAATCACCATCCGCACACATTTATCGTCCCGAACTCCCAAACCCCTTTTCCGCGCGTGCCGAGTCTTCCAGACTTTCAACTTCTCTTACTTCTCCAGTCAAGACAGGCACCGGAATCATCTGGGCAATCTTTTCGCCAGCCTTCAGTTCGACGGCGGTTTCGCCCAGGTTGGTCATCAGCACCAGAATCTCGCCCCGGTAGCCGGCATCGATCACCCCAGCGGTAGTGGCAATCCCCCGCGCAGCCATCGACGAGCGATCTCGCACCAGCAACCCCAGCGGCTCGCCGGTCACTGGATGCCGAGCCTCGACAGCAATCCCGGTTCGCACCTTAACCGTGGCTCGGGGAGCTAGCAGTGCGTCTTCCAGCGCAAAAAGATCATAGCCCAGGTCCTCGCCCGGATGGGCCACCACGGGCTCACGCGCTCCCGTCTCCAAAAGCTTGACTCGCAACATCCTTCCATCCTAAGCGATCAGCCCAAAACCAGCTTCACGCAAACCGGAAGCTTCCCGCGGAATCCGGTCTCACACGAGAATCTTCGAGCAGCACCAAAGAAGGCTGCGGAAGTTGCCGCCAGACCGTTTTGGAATAGTTGATTAATTCCAGAGGAATTCTTCGCATTTTCCATAGATAATAGAAGGCACAATCCAAGTAATCCGGGAAGGAAAGAGATACCCAATGAGATCTTGCGTCCATGCTGCGTCCGCGGCTCTGCTGGTAGTGTGCCTGGTTCCGAGCCCTGCCCAGACCCCTGCGGCACAACCGCCGATTAAGAAGCATACCGCAACCCAAAAAGCCAAAACGCCGCCGGCCCCCACAGTGCTGGACCAGATTCAGGCGATGCAAAAGCAATTGGCAGACCAGGTTGTCCAGATTGAGAGCCTCAAAACCGGCATGGCCGAGAAGGACGCGCAGTTGAAGAAGACCGCGCAGGTCGCCGCCGACGCGCAGGCCGCCGCTGCAAGGGCAGAGGCCGCCGCCTCAGCCGAGCAGCAGTCAGTTGGCAAGAATACATCTGCGGTGACCACGCTCCAGTCGGCCGTCACGGGCTTGAAGACCAGTGAAACCACGCTGGCTGCCACGGTCACTGACGAAACGGCCAAGATCAAGAAGTTTATCGATAGCCCAAACGTCCTGCACTTCAAAGGCATTACGCTGACGCCCGGCGGCTTTCTCGAAGGCGATACCGTCTTTCGTTCTCACGCCACCGGCGGCGACATTGCCACTGCCTTCGGCGCGGTGCCATACGAGCACGCAGACTCCTATTCTTTGTCCGAGTTCTACGGCTCGGCCAGTGCATCGCGATTCTCACTCATGGCGGAGGGAAAGGTGAATTGGGGTACGGTCCGCGGCTACTACGAGAGCGACTTTATCGGCGTGGGCGCCTCCTCCAGCAATACACAGTCTAATAGCTATCTGTTGCGTCAGAGGCTGCTCTATGCGCAGGCCGAAACCAACACTCATTGGTCCTTCACTGTCGGTCAAATGTGGTCTCTGGCGACTGAAGACAGGAAAGGCATGACCACCGCAGCCGCAGATGTTGCGGTTCCGCAGACCGGCGACCCAAATTACATGCCCGGCTTTGTATGGACCCGCCAGTATGCATTCCGCGTGATCAAGAGCTTTGACAAGGCCGCCTTCGGCGTCTCGGTCGAAAATCCGCAGCTCTCCTACTCTGCCAGCTTGGCAGGGAACACACCCTACGCCGTAGTGGGCAGCGCCGGTTTAAACTCCGGCGCATTCAACAATGCGATCAGCTCATGTTCACCCTCCACCACCATCGTGAACTACACAAATGAGCTCGATTCGAACGGTAATAACGTGGCGGTTCCCGTCTATAAGACAACGAACTCATGTACCAATCTGGCTAACATTTCCTTCAACAAGGCTCCGGACCTGTTATTCAAAGCCGCCTTCGATCCCGGGGTCGGCCACTATGAGATCTTCGGCATCGCCCGCTTCTCCCACGAGACTGTTTATCCTGGCGAAACCACCAACGGCTATCTCTACGGCGGCCTCTATGACACGGCTTGCCCCAAGTCCACGCCCGGCTGCAACCCTGTTGCGCCAGCTCTCTCGACAGCTGGCGCCATCTCCAACAGCATCGTCCTCGGCGGCGTGGGTGGCAGCCTGCGCATCCCGCTCTTCAAGAACAAGTTAAGCCTTGGTGCAAAAGGTCTCTATGGCTCGGGCATGGGACGATACGGCTCCTGCCTGCCTGACGTGACGGCCAGCTCCTCGGGAACATTTGAACCCCTCCACAATCTCAGCGGCCTGCTCACAGCCGAGGTTACGCCCACGCCCCGCCTGCTTCTTTGGTCTTACTATGGTGGCGACTACGGCAGCCGCACGCCCTCCGCTGGCGGCTTGACTCTTGCAGCACCCACCGCAGCGCGGGACGCCAATGGCCTTTGGGGTGGTCACTGGGCAGCGGCTACCGCCGCAGCCGTCGGTTATGGTTCGCCTCTGCTCGCGAATGCATCCTGCAATGTCACGGCCAACCCCGGAATCAACGGCAGTTCGACCGGCTTCTACCCTGGCGGTTCTTGCGCCGCCCAAACCCGCGCCGTGCAAGAGATGGCGGGCGGCTACTGGTACGACATTTACAAGGGCGACCGCGGACGTTTGCGCCAGGGAGTCCAGTATGGGTATTTCGTTCGCGAAGCCTGGTCGGGCGCTGGCACTCCCGGCATCGGTGCCAAGGGTATTGAAAACATGGTCTTCACCGCCCTGCGCTACACTCTGCCGTAAATGGAAATCAGTCCTGCGATCGCCAGAAATGGTCAGCCCCGGCTGGAAAACCCTCCCAGCCGGGGCTATCGATTTACGAAACATTCGGCAAAAGGACCTATAAGCCGAATTCTGTCGTGTGCGGTCATTCCTCTAGGCGCCGCGTCGCCGCGGACGCTCATCAGCGACCTACCCGGAGGTTTCGGCACTTGCTACGAGCCGCCTGAACGCGTCGGGCCGATGCGCAGCGCTGCATGACTCGATGCAAACGCTTCCCTCCCTATTTGGTCTTGCTCCGTGTGGGGTTTACCCCGCCCCCGGCGTTACCGTCGAGGCGGTGCGCTCTTACCGCACCATTTCACCCTTACCCCAGCGCTGGAGTTTTCGCAACGGCAAGCAGTCCCAGCAAGCCAGGCTAACTCGGGTATTGCGTTTCCAGGGTGGCCCTCCCGAAAGAGGGGTAGCCGAGGCGGTTTCTTTTCTGTGGCACTGGCCGTCCATGAGCTTTGAAGCTCACGTCCCGGACGTTATCCGGCACACTGCCCTGCGGAGTTCGGACTTTCCTCCCCCGAAGAACTTCGCCGAAGCGAACCCTCCGGCAGCGACCGCCCGGTCCTCCTGCCAGTCATAAGTCTACAGCACTTGCGGTTTCACCAGTTGCCGGGCGTCACAAACAGATAGGGGTGCTCCATCCTCGCCGCGTCTTTGTTTTTGCGGCTAGGGTGGGACGTCCGCAAGCGATAGCGGTATGTGCTATCATTTTCTCGGTGCGCTGAGACCAGAAAGGCCGGTTTCTCTGCCATGAACAAGGCGCAGCAGGCAACGCTGCTCAGCATTTTTGTTCGTCCGACGCGAGCAGACATTCGCTGGTCCACGATAGAATCGCTGATTCGCGCATTGGGAGGCGAAGTTACAGAGCGCGCAGGTAGCCGTGTTGCGGCAAGATTGAACGGCGTGACCGCTGTCTTTCACCGTCCGCGCCCACGGCCTGAAACCAAGAAAGGCGCGGTCGATGCAGTTCGCCAATTTCTCGTCAACGCAGGGGTGAAGCCATGATGGAATACAAAGGATATGCTGCCGGACCTATCGATTTCAATCCGGACGACAAGACGTTTTCCGGCACGGTCGCCGGCCTTCGGGACGTAATTCATTTTGAGGGAAGAACGGCCACCGAGTTAGCCCGCGCCTTCCGCGAGAGCATCGACAGCTATCTGGAGCTGTGCGCCGAAACCGGCCAGCAGCCCGACCGTCCCTTCAACGGAAAGATTCTAGTGCGCACCGAACCGGAGCTGCACCGCAAAGCAGTTCTGTGCGCGGCAGTAGAAGGCATAAGCCTGAGCCGTTGGATCAGCCGCCAGATCGAAAACGCGCGGTGAGCACATGATGTACGGCCACCCCCCCCGCTTGGGGTTCACGGTTTTACCAGTTGCGATAGGGGACATTAGAATTCTTAACCTTAAACTTTTGGACGCCGTGTTTTCTCAACAACCTTTGGACAGAGTTCGCCGCTTCAAACGGATGAGGACACGGACCGACTATTATTTCAGGGATTTCAAGTGTTTGATTTTCCCAAGTGAGATCGACCTTGAAATAGGGAATAGGCATCGAGCGCCCAAGCCTGAACTCTGATTCTGAATCAGTCGTGTCCGCCCTTTCAAGTTGAAAAACCAGCCTCCATTCGGTTTCTTCGCGGAACGCCTGATCCTTCGTGATCGCACGCCGCTTACCGAGCGGGAAGAAATGCTTTTTGGCTATTGCACCGAGTGTTCTGAACCCTTCCTTGATTTCAGGGTTTATTTGCCATTGGACCTGATCCGCCTCAATGACGTACAAATCGACGACTTGCTTGATTTCCCGTTTCAAGGACTCTTCTTCTGGTTTATCGCAATACCGGCAGGCTATTAGGGGATTTGAATCATCGTAGAAACTCTCTTTTCGACTCTCAAGGAAGAACACGCCTACCGACTTTAGATATGATCGCGCAAAGCCGATGCTGTAACCGCCGGTCTCACCTGAATAGGCCCGCCACTGGCTGAGGAGATCCCCCTCTGCAGAGAATGAGGCCACAAAGGCGTCTTGGTTCCTTATCCAAGAAAAGGTGTCTAATCCCAAGTTAAGAACTACTTTGTCAACGCGTTGGGCCTGGTTCTCCGGCTGATCGACTGCACCCATTAGTTGTGCAAGCAGCATGAGTCGCGACGGAGGTTTCTCGGGGTCTGTCGTGGGACGCTGATTCAATTCGTCCAGAAATAGATTGGTAAAAATCTGCCCTTCGCTCGCATCATTGAGATACCGAATATCGGTGGCCCAAATACACTTGTCCCTTAGTATTCCGAGAAGTCCTTCTTGTGTTGTGTAGTGATAAAGCAACTCCGGCTGAGCTTGGCTTGTCGTTTGTTGCTGCTCTTGCTCTTCCACGTTACTCCTCCGCTTGCAGTTCCCCGAGCACCCTTGCAATTTGCTGTCGCAATTCAGGAATATTCTCAACCACAACCGTCCAGACAAGCTCAAAATTGATGAAAAAATAAGCGTGTGCAATTCGGTTCCGCATACCATATATATCGATCCAAGGGATTTGAGGATAGGTAGATTGCAAATCCGGCAAGCATTCCATGAGATTTTTGGTTGCCTCGCCAAGAATTTCTATATTGCGTAGCACCGCATCCTGGACCATTGAATCTGTGATGAACTGGTCGTGCGTGATCCGCGAGGTATATTGCAAGATTCTGTCGCAGGCTTGAAGCAAGTGCTCGAAATAATCTGGCGCGCGCAGATCGGACTTGCTGATTTCATCCGTCATAACGGCAACGCCTCGGCAACCACCCGGTCACGGAACTTGGGCGGCAGGTCTCCCGGCGTCAGAAGGTCTACCCGTACCTGAACAAGTGTTTCAATCAACCGTTGCACTCGAACTACATCGAGCAGGCTCGTCTTGGGCGAGGGGTCCACCAGCAAGTCCAGGTCGCTGCCGTCCTCATCGTCGCCATGCAGCACCGACCCGAAGACGCGCGGATTCGCCATGCCCGCCTGGGTCACAAGCTGGCGGATCGTCTCCCGATGCTGCGGCAATACCTCGGACGGTCTCATCGCAATGTTCTCCTCAACTCCTACCAGTCTACCGCCAATATCAAGAACCGGCGGACAAATCCTTTGAATCCAACGCCAATACAAAACCATCCATTCCCTGCGGAGAGGTTTTCCTTCACTCCGTAGAGCCGCGAATTCCCTCCCGGCTCGATTCATCCTAGCTTCATCCCAATTCAATCGCTTCAAGTCAAGGAGAACGCAATGAAGATTGTCGCGACCATAGCCCGCTATCTGCTGGGCCTGATGTTTCTGGTCTTCGGCCTGAACATGTTTCTGAATTTCATTCCCATGGGGCCCATGCCGACCGGGCTGGCCGGGCAGTTCACCGCCGCCCTCTTTGCCGCGCACTACTTTTACGTAGTCGGCGCGATCATGGTCATCTCGGGGATTTTGTTTCTGGCGAATCGCTTTGTGGGGCTGGGGCTGACGCTACTGGGTCCCGTGCTCTTCAACATCCTCATGTACCACCTGCTGATGAACCCCAGCGGCATCGGGATGGGTGCGTTTGCGACGCTTCTTTGGCTGCTGGTTGCCTGGGAGCATCGCATCGTATTTGAAAGGCTCTTTGCGGCGCGTCTCGAGGAATGAAGGTGTCGCCGAATGAAGGCCGGCACGACTGGTGGCTACAATCAAGCTAGCCATGATTCAGTACCTCTATCTCGGCCGCGTGGACTACGACGAAGCCCTGCGCCTCCAGGCAGAGATCGCCGCGCTCGTCGCCGAAGGCCGCATCGAAAACGTGCTGCTGCTCTTGGAGCATCCGCCGGTACTGACACTGGGGCGCAACGCTAACCGCTCGAATATCCTTGCCTCGGACGAGTTGCTCAAGCGGCGCGGCGTTACCGTCCACGAAATCAATCGCGGCGGCGACGTCACTTACCACGGGCCGGGCCAGTTAGTCGGCTATCCCATCTTTGACTTGCGCGCCCTGCGCATCGCGAGCGGCGCACGCATGGGGCCGGTCGACTTTGTGCGCGGCATGGAAGAAGCGCTGATTCGCCTCTGCGGCAACTTCGGCGTGTACGCCTCCCGGATCGCAGGACTGACCGGCGTCTGGTGCGGCGTTGGGTTAGCTGCTGAAGCCCATCCTTCAGGGACTGAAGCCTCGACAAGCGACAAGCGCCACACAGGCCAGGAACGCAAGATCGCCGCCATCGGCATTCACGTCGCGCGCGGCATCACCTCGCACGGCTTCGCCTTCAATATCTCGACCGACCTCAAAGACTTTGCGCTGATCGTTCCTTGCGGCATAGCCGATCATGCCGTCACCAGCCTGCAGCAGGAGGTCAAGAGCCCAGACAACCTGCCCGGCCTGGAAGCGATTGCCCAGCAGGCAGCGCAAAAGTTCGGCCAGGTCTTCGGCCAGCGGGTGTTAGCGGTCGAAAGTCTTCCGGCATTACGAGCGCAGGCGGAAGCCGCTCAGGTAACCCCGCAGCAGTTTCCGGCAGAAGACACGCCCCTCCGGATTCCGGATGAAGTAGAGCGCCTGCGCGGAACCGCCGAACACCCCATTCGCGCCTGAAAAATGAGGCCGGCAATACACAGCAGACCAGTTACCAGTCTTCCGGTTCACTGATGCCGGATAAAATTTCCGTTTTGTAATTCGCGCATGGCCTGGCGCAATTCGTCTTCGGAATTCATCACAATTGGCCCATGCCATGCCACCGGCTCTTCAAGCGGCTTGCCTGAGACCAGCAGAAACCGTATGCCCTCTGGCCCGGCCTGTACAACGATTTCGTCGCCGCGATCAAACAGAACCAGCGAGTGATTCTTGGCGTCATAAACCGCCGGAGCGTTGGGGTCCACACCCGACTCGGTCAGCACGGCCTGCGGTGCCGAGGCATCGCGAAAAGTTCCCGATCCGGCGAAGACATACGCAAAAGCGTTGCGCGTGGTCTCCACCTTGATGCGCTTGAGCACGCCCGGCGGCACAGAAATGTCCACATAACGCGGATCGGCCGCGACACCTTCGACCGGCCCCTCCTTACCCCAGAACTCGCCGCAAATCACTCGCGCGCGCGTTCCGTCGTCTTCGGTCACTTCAGGGATGGCGCTCGCCGGAATGTCCTGGTAGCGCGGATCGGTCATCTTGAGCGCTGCGGGCAGGTTCGCCCAAAGCTGAAAGCCGTGCATGCGGCCCTTTGCGTCGCCCGCAGGCATCTCTTGGTGCAGAATGCCGCTGCCTGCGGTCATCCATTGCACGTCGCCGGCAGTCATCCTGCCCTTGTTGCCTAGGCTGTCGCCGTGCGCCACTTCGCCAGCCAGCACATACGTAATGGTTTCAATTCCCCGGTGAGGATGCCAGGGAAATCCAGCCTGATAATCGGCTGGATTGTCGCTGCGGAAATCATCCAACAGCAGGAAAGGATCGAACTCCGCGGTCTTTCCAAAGCCGAAGGCGCGCTGCAATTTCACGCCCGCTCCCTCGACGGTGGGCTTGGTTGAATAGATTTCCTTCACGGGGCGAAGCGACAAGGTAGACCTCCTCTGCCTTACTGAACATTTGATGAGCGAAGATGATATTCGTTGCAACGAGCAATTTCGGCGATTAAGGAACCCGAGAGATTTTCCACTTGATGAGCCGCTGGACAGGTTACATACTAAGGCTGCACGGAGGCACATGACGGCACCCGCGATCAAATCCTTCATTGCAGTTCTCGAACCCTTGCGCACCCGGCTGCGCTGGGTGATTGTGCGGATTCCATTCGATGTGGGCAAGACGTGGCCGGAGCGCCGTGGTTTGCGAGTGCGCGGCGAAATCTTCCCTCCAAGCAGCAAGATCGCGGGATTCCCTTTTCGCACTTCGCTCTTCCCCGCGTCCGGCGGCAAAGGCCACTTTCTGTTGGTCAATAAGAAGATGCAGGCTGCGGCAAAGGCAACTGTCGGCTCGCGAGTGCAAATTTCGCTCGAACCAGATCTGGAGGAGCGCGCGGCAATGATCCCCCCGGAGCTAGCACGCGCGCTCAAAGGTGACCGTCGGCTTCCAAAATGGTTCGATGGGTTAAGTTACTCCTGCCGCAAGGAGATCGGCGATTGGGTCTCTGAGCCCACAAGCGCCACAACCCGCACGCAGCGCGCCGAAGCCATGGCCGAGCGGCTGGTTCTGACCTTGGAGGGTGAGATCGAGCCCCCGCCTATTCTCCAGGCAGCCTTCCGGCAGCAGCCCCTGGCACGCCAAGGATGGGAGGCGATGACCGTTGCGCAGAGACGCAATCATCTGCTGGGCATCTTTTACTATCAATCGATTGAAGCCCGAGAGCGGCGAGCGGCAAAGGCCGTAGAAGAGGCGTTGCGCGCAAATTCCAGACTCCAAAAATCAAAAACCAAAGCGCGGTCCACGTCTGCCGCTTCTCAAGCGGTCATCACAGAACGCCGCGTCTCAGCTAGACAATCGTAACTTGACAACTCATCAAAATGAGGCCTACTGTTTCCGCCAGTTGTTCATCTCATCCCCCGAGGTAAATCAACCGTGAAAACCAAAGTCGTCCTCGCGGCAGCGTTCGCGCTGCTGCTTGCCCACCCCTCGCTCGTCTATGCCACGCCCCCATGTATTCAGGGCACTTTGCAAAGCTACATCGCGCTCGGCGCTGGCGGATGCGAATTCGACAATGTCCACTACAGCAACTTCACCTACGGACCTACGGCCACCATCGGCATCTCTGCTGCCCAAATCGTCGTCACTCCAAACCTGCTTCCAAGGCTCAACCTGTTTCAGGGGCTTAACTTCACCGCGCCTTGGAGCGTCGCCGCTGGGCAAACCCTGCAATCTGTCATCGGCTACAGCGTCGCGCCCTACCCGCCGCCCATCTCAACAACTCCACCGGAACCTGGCACCCTCACCCTCGATCTCGGAACATCGCGCGTTTCGGGAATCATCGGGAGTGTAACAGTGCAGGAAACCATGAGCATCGCCTCTGGCACGAGTGCGGGCACAACCACGCTCGAGGTCTTTGAAACATGCGAGGAAGTTTGCGCGATCAAGCAAAGCGACAGCGTCTCCGTCTCAAGCTTCCCGCCGTTTCAGACCACCATCATCGTGACGCTCTCAGGTGGCACTGGCGGGGCCTCGTTGGACTACTTTGCCGCCGACGATGCCTTTGGCCCTCAGCCCGGATAACGGTATCCGGCCGCAGAATGACTGCTGCTCGCTCCCACGCGTTCCTTCTCGCCCCATGGACGTAATTTCGTGCGCCCTGGGGTGCCGGAGGGTGGGAGCGAGTCACGGCCCAGCTCGTCAATTCACGATATGGTTACCACAAATCATTCCTGTGCGGAACTTTGCGGCGAGAATAGCGTCTAATAGAGTGAGATGAGTACAGCAGCGTTCGTTCGCCCTTTTATCGCATCCGCTTCCACCATCGCAGTTGACGAGTTGGCGCGCCAGGAGAGCCTGGCCGTTTCCGCCGGACTGAAGCGCCAGGACGCGGGTCTGCTCGACGAGTTGATTGTCCGCCACCAGCACCGGCTAATGCGCTATTTGCTGTATTTGACAGGCAATCGCGAAAGGTCAGAGGATCTCTTTCAGGAGGTCTGGATGCGTGTGCTGGTGCGCGGTGCGCAGTTCAACGGCAAGGCCCGCTTCGAGACCTGGCTATTTACCATCGCCCGCAACCTGGTCATCGACCTCAAGCGCAAGAAGACAATGTCCAGTCTGGACGAACTCTTCGAAGGTGGTAGCGATGACGACCGGCCGATGAGCTTCGAGGTCGCCGGCAGCGAGCCCACTCCGTTTGACCGCTTTGCCAATCTCGAAGACCGCGAGCGGATTGCTGGAGCGCTGATGGAACTGGACACGCTCTACCGCGAGGTGCTGGTGCTCCGCTTCCATGAGGAGCTATCTTTGGATGAGATTGCCAAGGTAACGC